>ENA-OSEO01006237-OSEO01006237.1-sediment-metagenome-genome-assembly--contig:-NODE-6237-length-10840-cov-5.279011_pt1 | contig 10840 bp, 10 predicted proteins | sample MGYA00237883_ERZ534232 | MGnify/ENA metagenome assembly ERZ534232
AGGATGGCCAGTTCCTCGGCCAGGATCTCATCGAGGCCCGTGGTGTTCAGGAGGGTGGAGAGGTACTTGTGGATATCTCCCCAGTTTTTCTCGATCTCTTCCTGGATATCCAGTTCCTGGATCCAGAGGGTGTTCCCGACCTTGATCGGTTTCCCCCTGTTCTTGTCAATCAGGCCCCTGTCGAGATCAAAGATATCCGCAAGGCTGTGGGCCACGTCCAGAGACATAACCAGGGTCCTGCTGCCCGCCTGGGCCGCCTTGATCCCCGTGGCAGCGGCTACACTGGTCTTCCCGACCCCGCCCTTTCCGGCAAAAAATATGATTCTCATTTGATTTCAACTTAGATCATGTTACTGTTTCAAGCCAAGGTTTTCCCGTCGTGCAAAATATAGGATGATAACACATCCTGCAAGAGTTTAAAACCGGTAACCGTTCACGCCAGAGGGAGAGAGAAGAGATGGACCTGATATTTCTGGGAACCGGCGGGGCCTGGGGCGTCCCCGAACTGAACTGCGACTGCGTCATCTGCCGTGAGATGCGGCGGAAGGGGGAAAAGAGGGATCGCACCTCCCTTCTTTTAAGAGGCAATACCACGCTCCTGGTGGACTGCGGCCCGGATGCAAGGGCCCAGCTTGCCAGAAACGCCGTCCACACCATCGATGCGGTCCTGATCACCCATGAACACAGTGACCACTACATCGGTCTCGACGAGCTGTTTGCCTACAAGAGAAATCGGCCCAGAGGGTCGTTCCAACCGATCCCCGTCTTCCTCACCTCCAAAAGCCACGAGGTGATCCGAAAACGGTTCGATTATCTGGAAGATTTGGAGGTAATCCGGGCATGCACCATCGAGCCCGGCCGATGGCTTGAGGTCAATGAGTTCAAGGTTCTCCCGTTCGACACCTATCACGGGCCTTTTGCACAGGGGTCGGCGGGATTTCTTGTCAAGGCCAGGGGCGTTTCCGGGGAGGCGGTGCGGATCGTGTATACCTCCGATTTCTCAGACATTCCCAACCCGCCCGCCGACCTGTTCGAACCGGACTACCTGGTCATTCAGTCCTTCTGGCTCAATGAACCCCTGGAAAACCGACCTCATCACATGAGCTTCCAGCGGGCCATCCCGTTCATTGAACGCCTCAGGCCCCAAAAGGAGACCTTCCTCGTGCACATCGGGGATGCCGATAGGGTGGCTGACGACCCGGCCAACACCCTGCTCAAGAAATACGAACCCAAAGACCCGATGCGGCCCCCATCCGGAGGAAATCCCTACCCCATTCCCCTCAACCAGGCCCAGTGGCAGGAAACCGTCAACCGTATCCGTTCCGACAGGCGGATCCCCTATCCCGTCAGCGTTGCCTATGACGACCTGTGCATCAGGATTTGAGGAGTGTTTGAACGATGTTTCGGCCAACTCACTCCCTTCGGCAGCATCCACAATGATGGTCCGCTTGTCACAGATCAAAGGGAGGTTCAGCGTGCCTTGGCCGCAACAACAGGCCTTTGAGAGCACCATACCCAGAGGCGTTTTGATTTTGGGGAGGATGGGAAATGAGGCATGTCCATTGGTGACCAAAAAGCTGCCACACGCTCTAAGACTTGCTTTCTTACAATGGGATGTCCCGGAGATTCCTCCGTTGCACCGAAATAATGAGAGAGTGGAGGTATTATATTTTAGGGCGCCGTGCAAAGGGGAGGGAAAGATCGAAGGGTTCAGACTGGTGATTAAGTCAACGTGGTTAAGAACGCACTTCACCGGCAAAGCAATTCTGGCCGCCGCCCGCGCTCACTTGAAATCTACGAACCCAACCCGGTATAATGAGTTATATCGGAGAGTTCAGCCGGAGTTGGAGCCCATCTCCAGGCGGTGATGCCAGGTTTGCATACAAACAGTCCACAAGGCCCTGATGCAGGGATGCCACTCGGTACATCCATTGCCGGATTTCCTGGAACAGAGTGGCGCAGGAGAGACGTGAACCAACGATATCGCACATTCATAGGACCTGAAGGAGAATTCAGCTATATGGACTGGGGGGGAGAAGGTCCCCTGGCCCATTTTTCCCATGCCACCGGGTTTTGTGCCGAGACCTATACGCCCATTGCCGAGAGTCTGTGCCACCGGCTGAGGGTTGTGGGCATGGACGATCGGGGGCACGGCCGGAGCACTGCGCCGGCGGACCCGAGAAAGCTGAAAGACTGGGATCTGTTTGCCCGGGACCTGGGGGCGTTTGTTTCCCACCTGGGAATCCCGGTGATCGCCATGGGGCATTCCCGGGGGGCCGTGGCGAGCCTCCTTCTGGCCGCCAAACGGCCCGAACTGGTGCGGGCCTTGGTCCTGATCGACCCCACGATCCTCCCTTTTTCCTGGATGTGGTGGTGGTATTTAGCCAAAAAGACGGGATTGGCCCGCTTTGTTCCCATCGCGGCCCGTGCCGCCCGGAGAAACCCCTTCTGGCCGGACAAGGAGACCATCCTCAGCACTTACCGCGAAAAACCCCCATTCAAGGCATGGGAAAAAGGCTTCCTTGAGGGCTATATCTCCGGAGGGACCGTTGGGAACAGTGGCGGAGGTATCCGGCTCTCCTGTACCCCCGAATGGGAATCCCGGTGTTTTGCGGTCTGTTCCCACGATGTCTGGGGGTATGTCCCGGAGATCCGGCAACCTACGCTTCTCATCTATGGCGCGGCATCCGACACCTTTTTGGCCTCTGCGGCAAGGCGGTTTGAGCGAAAGCTCCCCCATGCGGTGGTCCGGCGCTTTGATCGCACCAGTCACTTCGTGCCCATGGAACGACCCGACGACACGGTGGATGTCATCCTGTCATTTTTGGAGGAGAAGGGCCTCCTGTGAGGAACCGGAGAATGACCGGCGGACGCCTCGCCTTTTCATTGACCATTTCCACAACGTATGTCACATCTGACGTCTGATTCGGCATCGTCGCCACCAGAAGTTTCTCACATGTAGCGACAAAGCCATCGAGAGACAAGGATTTTCCTGTTTTCTGTGAAAGAGAACGAGTCTGGAACGGATCGCCACCAGGGATTTGATTCTGAAAAGGGGCATGTTACAGGTTGTTCTCATCCTTTCTATGGCGTGTCTTTGCACCGCGGGTTTCTTCTTCATGAACTGCCTGGTTCAACTTCCCTTCCGTGCGGCCAACGACTCGCTTCACAAGGACAATGCCCCCTTTACCCTCCATTTTCTGATCCCCGGCGGCGTCTATATTGATGAAAGGTCCACAATCGGGGGAAAAAGGGAAAAAGAGGGCACTGGTCACAAATTGTGACCGGTTCGGACCTTTGAACCACTCGTCAGCAATGCCCCAGGCTTTTACGGAGCAGGGGATCGCCCCGTTAAACGTGGATAGCGCCATTGACGTTAACATCGGAATCATGAAGGCCTTCGTACAGATCCGAAAAATATCCTCCTCTCAAGAACAACTCGCGCAACGACTCCAAGAGATTGAGATGTGGTTGGAGAATCATGATGAGAGTATCGAGGCGATATTTGTGGCGATCCGGCAGCTCATGACGCCGCGAGAAAAACCGAGGAAGAAGATCGAACAGGATTTTCGCCTTGCAATAAACCAAGCGGCTGGCTTTCCGGCCGACTGGGAAATTGGCAAAAAGGACCAGAGGATTCATATTTGATTATTGAGGGACCTCAGATTCACACCCACCCCTGAGTAAACCCCCAGCGCCGACCATATCACCATTTTGTCAACATTGTTTTTATTATTGACCATTTGCCAAGATTGGGCTACAAACATGACATCCTGATATGCTGTTTTGAGCCCTTCAGGGTTCGCTCCTTTTCTAATGGCCCATGGACGGCTCCTTTGGAAGAAACTCGCACGAACCGAGGATGCAAACATGTCGCCCCCCGTGTTCATTTGGGGGATGGATTCCCCGGGAACGATGATTCTTCATCTGTCTTGCTGATCATTCTAACAATGGTAGATGAAAAGAACGCCAAGAGCTATGTGGGCCACCGAAGACGACTTCGACAACGACTGTTGAATGCTGATCGTCGGGCATTTCCAGATTATGAACTGCTGGAGCTATTGCTCACCTATGTCATCCCTCGCAGAGATACAAAACCAATTGCCAAGTCGCTCCTCAGGGAATTCAAATCGTTCAATTCGGTATTGTCGCAGCCGAAAGAGCGATTAGAAGCGGTACAAGGGGTTGGCGAAAAGACCTCGGCCTTTATGCTGGCGATCAAAGCATGCATTGATAGGTATTTGGAACAAGGTGTGCAGAGGAAAAGACGCATCACCTCTCCTCAGGAGGTCATGCAATTTGCTCGATCTCAACTCGGATCAAGACAGCGGGAATGCTTGATGGCCTTATATCTCAGCGAGGCTAAAAGGCTTTTGCACCACGCAGTTGTCACCGAAGGCACCGTGAACAGAACGGCCTTCTATCCACGGGAAATCATCCGCCAGTGCTTGGTCCACAACGCCACGGGCGTGATCATGGTCCACAACCATCCCGAGGGTGAGCCGGTTCCTTCGGATCGGGATTTGGAAATGACAGAAAAGCTGGAACAGATCGCCGCACCTCTGGGCATCGACATACTCGACCACATCATCGTGACATCCATGCAGGCATACAGCATAAAGACGGGTAGGTTGTTGTGACATCGTTTCCAGAACTCAAGGCGTTATGCCCGGGTCTCGCTATGCCAGGTACTGGGATCCAGGAGATGCTTGAACGGCAGCCTCGCGGTGCATTGGAGAAATTCAGACTCTTCGGCGAGTGTATTGTCCGGTGCATCCTGGCGTTCGAAGGTCTTCAGGAGCCGGAGGGCGCCACGCAAATGGCCAGGCTGAACACGCTGAGCAACCGAGGCTTTCTTCCCGCCATCCTCCTCCCTTTCTTTCACGTAACTGAGACTGCAGGCAAGGCCGTGGATATTCCACCGGAAACCATTCAAATGCAGGCAACTTTGATCAGCGGGTTTTCGGAGCACCTGGCAACCTGGTTCGCGAAGTCATATGGTCCCCATCTCCCGCTTGGGGCGAAGACGGCACCGGGCACCGAAGGGGTCATTAGAGCCATCCGTAAGTACCCAGCAACGGATGTTATCCGGCGTTCCGCCCGGAAAGCAGCAGCCAGCCGGGCAGGCAAGATGAAACTAAGCGAAGGAGAGACCCGGGTTGTTATTGACTTCCAACTCCGGGCCGCTGGCTGGCAGGCTGATACAACGGCTTTCCGATACTCTCATGGTGCCCGTCCCGAGAAGGGCGTTAACAAGGCCATCTCCGAGTGGCAGACCGAGACCGGCCCTGCCGACTATGCGCTATTTGCGGGGCTCGATTTTGTCGGGGTGGTTGAGGCCAAGAAGATGGGAAAGGACGTCATTTCTGACATCTCCCAAGGGAAACGCTATTCAAAGGGCGCGCAGCTCGATGCCCAGGCCCGGTTTATCGGAGGCCCCTGGGAGGGGTATCGGGTTCCCTTCCTGTTCTCGACCAATGGCCGCCCATATCTCGATCAGCTCAAGGAGAAATCCGGGATATGGTTCCTTGACGCGCGCTCGCCGACAAACCACCCTCGTCCTCTTCAGGGATGGTATTCGCCTGATGAGCTTCTTGGAATGCTCGAGCAGGATATTCCAGGCGCCCATAGAAAGCTTGCCAAAGAGCCGATGAATTATCTCGGGCTCCGGGACTATCAGGAAAAGGCCATCCGAAAGATTGAGGCTGCCCTGAAACAGGGCCGTGACAGGCTCCTCGTCGCCATGGCGACGGGAACCGGAAAAACCCGTCTCGCGATTGGGCTTATTTACCGCTTGATCAGGACGGGTCGCTTTCGTCGGATACTCTTTGTCGTCGATCGAAATGCCCTGGGGGAACAGGCCGGTGACAAGTTCAAGGAAACCCGACTGGAGGATCTCAAGACCTTCGATCAGATCTACGACTTAAAGGAAGTGGGCAAGAGCGAGATTGAGGCCACGACGCGGGTGAAGATTGCCACGGTCCAGGCCCTCATGCACGCCATTATGTACCCATCGGATACCCGTGAAGTCCCGAGCGTCGGGCAGTATGACTGCATCATCGTGGATGAAGCCCATCGGGGCTACACACTCGATCGGGAACTTGGGGAGGAGGAACTCCTTTACCGTGACCAGAATGATTATCTGAGCAAATATCGCCGTGTGATCGAGTATTTTGATGCCGTCAAGATCGGCCTTACCGCCACTCCGGCGCCACATACGGTGGAAATCTTTGGCAAGCCTGTCTTTACCTACACCTATCGGGAGGCAGTCGTTGACGGCTGGCTGGTGGACCACGAACCACCCCATCAACTGGTGACCCGTCTTGCCAAGGAAGGTATCAAGTGGAATAAAGGCGACGCCATCCCGGTTTTGGATCCGGAGACCGGGCAGGTCACCAACATCGAGGATATCCCGGACGAGGTCAAGCTTGAAATCGACCATTTCAACAAGCTTGTCCTCACCAGGAATTTCAACCTGACCGTTGCTCGTGAACTTGTAAAATACCTGAATCCGGACGGAGATGAAAAGACCCTGGTTTTCGCCGCTAACGACGACCACGCCGACACGGTTGGCAGCGTCCTCAAAGAGGCCTTCGAGGAAGCGGGTGTGCCTGTTCCTGATGATGCCATCGAGAAGATTACGGGCTCCATCGACAAGCCTGAAGGCATGATCCGTAAGTTCAAGAACGAAAGACTACCCAACATCGCACTCACGGTGGATCTGCTCACCACCGGCGTTGACGTCCCTGAGATCTGCAACCTGGTGTTCATTCGCCGTGTTCGCTCCCGCATTCTCTTTGAACAGATGCTGGGCCGTGCCACACGTCGCTGTGACCGTATCGGCAAGGACCACTTCGATATATTTGATGCAGTATCTCTATACGAAGCCTTGGAACCCGTTTCCAACATGAAGGCCATTGCCCCGGATGCGAAAACAACACTGGGACAACTGCTGGCGGAGTTGGAGGACATGGCGGCGGACAATTCCAGGCTGGAAGTGCAAAGAGCCCAGGCCGAACAACTTTTGGCCAAGCTGCGGCGGATTCTCCTGCGGTTGGATGACGAGGCGTTGGCACAGTGGAAGACCATGTCGGGCGGCGAGACTCTTCAAGACTTCATCGACTCGCTGAATGCCGCTGATCCCAACGAATTTCGGAAAAGGCTTGTCAATAGGCGAAATGTGGTGGCTTTCCTTGACGAGAACAGAGGCCGGCCCAGGAAGCAGCTCATTTCAACCCATGAGGATGAACTCCAATCCCACGCCCGGGGCTATGGCGACGCCAACAGGCCTGAGGATTATCTCCAATCGTTCCGCGAGTTCGTCATAAAAAACATGAACAAACTGCCGGCCATGGCTATCGTCTGCCAGCGTCCCCGCGAGCTTACCCGGAAGGCTCTCAAGGAGCTGAAGCTCGCCCTGGATCGGGCGGGTTTCACGGAGATGGGCTTGCAGGTGGCGTGGCACGACTGGAAAAACGAAAGGATCGCCGCAGACATCATCTCGTTCATTCGCCGTCAGGCCTTGGGCGATCCCCTCGTGAGTCACGAGGACCGTATCCACAATGCCATGGTCCGTATCTATGCCATGCGCGATTGGACTGCCATACAACGCCAATGGCTGGAGCGTATAGAAAAGCAGCTCATTGCCGAGACCGTGCTTGATCGTGAAGATTTTGACCGTGGTGCCTTCGCTGCCTACGGCGGCTTCAACCGGTTGAACAAAATCTTCCAGGGCAATTTCCAAAAGGTCCTGGATGCCATTAACGAAAACCTCTACCCTGAAGAAAGAAAGATCGCATGACCACTGCCGAAATCGTCCAAAAACTCTGGAACCTGTGTAATGTGCTGCGTGACGACGGTATCACCTTTCATCAATATGTCACGGAGGTTACCTACATTCTTTTTCTCAAGATGGCCAAAGAGACCGGTGCGGAGAAGAAGATCCCCAAGGGCTGGCGGTGGGACGATCTGACTGCCAAAGACGGCACAGAAATGCACCAATTCTACCGCAAGTTGCTGCTTAAACTCGGCACTGAAGGCAAGAACCGGGTCCAACAGATCTACGTGAACGCCCACACCAACATCGACGAACCCAAGAACCTGAAGAAAATTGTCGGTGATATCGATAAGTTGGACTGGTATAGCGCCAGAGAAGAGGGCCTGGGCAACCTGTATGAGGGCCTGCTCGAGAAAAACGCCAATGAAAAGAAATCCGGTGCCGGGCAGTATTTCACCCCTCGCCCATTGATCAATGCGATCGTGCAGGTTGTCAAACCTCAACTGGGGGAGCGTTGCGGCGATCCGGCCTGCGGCACCTTTGGCTTCATGATTGCTGCGAATCAGTATCTTAAGAAGGATGACAGATACTTTGACCTCACTGCTGAGGAATTCAGATTTCAGGAGAAAGAAGCCTTCACCGGCATTGAACTGGTGCCGGACACCCACCGCCTTGCCCTGATGAACGCCATGCTGCACGGAATCGAGGGCCAAATTAAACAGGCCGATGCCCTGTCCACTGAAGGCAGGGTGTTCCGGGATTATGACGTGGTTCTCACCAATCCCCCTTTCGGTACCAAGCGGGGGGGAGAACGGCCGACCCGGGATGACCTGACCTATCCCACCTCCAACAAGCAGCTCAATTTTCTCCAGGCCATCTACCGGTCGCTCCGAACCAATGGCAAAGCACGGGCCGCGGTCGTCCTGCCGGACAATGTGCTTTTTGCCGAAGGCGACGGTCAAAGGATCCGTGCGGACCTCATGGACAAGTGCGACCTGCACACGATTCTGCGCCTCCCGACCGGGATTTTCTATGCCCAGGGCGTGAAGACCAATGTGCTCTTCTTCACCAGGGGGAAAAGGGACAAAGGGAACACCAGGGAGGTCTGGGTCTATGACCTGCGTGCCAACATGCCGAGTCTCGGCAAACGCAATCCCCTGGCCCTGGATCACTTCAAGGGGTTCATCGAGGCATTCGGAGACGACCCCTACGGCAAGGGAAAGCGCAAGGATCAAGGGGAGACCGGGCGCTTCCGCCGGTTTACACGTGACCAGATCGCCAAACGAAACCACTCTCTTGACATATCCTGGCTTCAGGACGAGAGCCTGCGCCGGGGGGATGATCTCCCCGACCCGGCGGACATCGCCGACGAAATCCTGGCCCAGCTCAGCATTGCCACAGAACAGATGCAGGAATTGGCACGACTTCTCGGAGAAAAGAGTTGATCCATGACAAGAGGCCTTTCCATTCCTCAAGACTACGCCCGGACCCTCGAAGAGATCAAAAAAAGGATCAGGGCGGCCCAGTACGATGCCCTGAAGGCCGTCAATAGGGAACATATCACTCTCTATTGGGACATCGGACGCATCATCGTTGACCGGCAGCGGGAGCCAAGCTGGGGAAAGGCCATAGTTGAACGGCTGGGTGCTGATTTACGACAGGAATTTCCAGGCATCAGTGGATTTTCTGCCAGAAATATCTGGTACATGCGGAAGTTCTATCTGACCTACCGAAACAATGAAAAACTGCAACCAATGGTTGCAGAAATAGGGTGGACCCACAATCTGATTATCCTGGACAAGTGCAAAGATGATTTGGCTCGGGAATTCTACATCCGCATGGCCGGCAGGTTCGGGTGGACCAAGGATGTCCTCGCACTTCGCATCCAGGATCAAACCTACGAAAAGACCTTGCTGAGCCAGACCAACTTTGAAAAGACCCTGCCCCAACCTCTCAAGAATCAGGCCAAGCTGGCAGTTCGGGACGAATACACATTCGACTTCCTGGAACTGGGTGAGGAACACAGCGAAAGAGAGCTTGAACGGGCGATCATAGCCAGGATCGAGAAATTCCTGCGTGAGATGGGCGGGATGTTCGCCTTTATGGGGAGTCAGTATCGGTTGGAAATCGACGGAGATGAGTTTTTTATCGACATGCTGCTCTATCACCGCATCCTCAAATGCCTCGTAGCGGTTGAACTCAAGATCACCGAGTTTAAACCCGAATATGTGGGCAAGATGCAATTCTATCTGGCGGCCCTGGATGACCGGGTGCGGCTGCCGGATGAAAACCCCACCATTGGTATGATCCTCTGCCGCAGCAAAAAGCGCGCCGTCGTCGAATACGCCCTGCGCGAGAGCAACAAACCCATCGGCGTTGCCGCTTACCGTATCGTTCGTCGGCTCCCTGCCGAGCTGAAAGGCAAACTTCCCGAACCCGCTCAGATCCAACGCCTGCTGGAAGCGGTTGAACTGCCGAAGGGGGTAAAGAATTCGGCTGGTGAAGAGGAGGCGCCAGCATGACTCGGGAGCAAAAGAGACTGCCACCTGGGTGGGCGTTCAGCTCTCTTGTACATAATGGGGGCACCCTTTACATCCAGACATTTGGGTGGAATAGCAGACGTAGCCGCTTGCTGGCTTTATTGATTCGAGCGGGTCGGATAAAGGATTGAAAATGTGTCCCGAAGCTCACGGGGCGGATGTTGGCTTTCTGTATGGACTCAGACCATCAGTTGTCCGCAGGATGATAGGATCGGGCTTTGGGGATGGGGATGAACACGTTGAATTCCAGGGAGATGGCGGGGCCAATGACCTCTCTGCGACACAGGCAAGCATGACGCCTTTGCATGCACTTGACCATATTCGCCAGTCGGTTAACGGTTCGACAGACCGAACGGCACGCGCCGGCATAGGACAGTTTTTGACCCTTGCCGCAATCGCCCAATTCATGGCCTCCATGTTTGAAGGCGGGCCCAGGCATGCGAGGCTCCTGGACCCGGGGGCAGGGAGGGGCTGGGGACGTAGCCAACGCATAAACTTGTCGTGTGAACAGGGTGGCGGATGC
>ENA-OSEO01006238-OSEO01006238.1-sediment-metagenome-genome-assembly--contig:-NODE-6238-length-10840-cov-3.478770_pt1 | contig 10840 bp, 9 predicted proteins | sample MGYA00237883_ERZ534232 | MGnify/ENA metagenome assembly ERZ534232
GAAGTCGCGAGACGGTTCAGCGTAAATCCAAAGGTCGTTCTGATCCGGTTTTCGGAAATGGACTGGATTAACGACGAACTTAAGAGAGCACTATTCTCCGACCCAAGACTCATCATCCACGCGCATGAGAAGTATGACCCGGAAATCCCCCCTCAATTGTCAGAAGGCACCAAGGCCAGAGTGACTCAGGCGATTCAGCGTGGATTGACTTGGCATTTTCTCAAACTGTGTGATGAAGCGTATCGACAGGAGAAGATCACTTACCGCAAAGTGCTGGAGATGCTCCTGTTGCCGATTGAAGATGGAATCGCTCTCCTGAATGACCTTTCGGTGTTTGTGGAGATAGGTACTCCATGACTCGATTAGTGGTTCTCGATACTTGCCTAGTAATCAATTTGAGGCACATTCAGCGACCTGCGCTCCTGAATGGACTGCGATACTCTCCGTTGACGACGGTGTTTGTCAGGATGGAATTCGAACGAGGCCGTCCTGAAAGCCTGGAGTTTTTTCTGACTTTGATCGAAACCGGCAGACTCAAGCAGATTCGACTGGAAGTAGAAGATCTTGTGGACATGGCGAGTGTTCCACAATCGAGGCGTGCCAGTGATGCAGAGCTGTCATGCTTCGTCGTCGCACGACGTCTGGGATGCCGGGTGATAACAGATGATGGCCGCGCGATCAAGTTCCTGTGCAAGCACTTGACGATGGATCCGAAGCACGTGAAACAAACGGCGGATATCCTACTGGAGGCCTTCGAGACGTACATACTCAGCGAGTATGAGTTGAGGGAGATTCAAGAGATACTTGCGAGGAATCAGTTCAGGTTCCCGTTTGACTTGGTTGAAGTCGCTCTCAGCAGACGCCTGATGTCGGCCCCAGACCCTGGCGGCTATGCCAAGAAGTCAGGACAAGTTTAGTCTGGTCGAAGTGAGCCGCCGTTGGCAATTGTCCACTGCCTCTCGTGGGTTGTCGCGGCGGCGGGTGGGCCCTGTTGGCGCATGTGGGGCCGAATCCGCGCGGCGTGCGCCCCCTCCGTCATCTGGTACGGACGCAGGGGCAGAGGTGGTTGTGGAGGGCGACTAGCAGCGATTGAGAAGGGGCAACGGAATTCACTCACCCGCACAGCGACACGCCGAGGAAGTAACGAGAGCTGTTCCACCAGTTCTCAGACAGTCGCTGTGGTTGCCCGGCGTACTGGGTTGCTGCCCAGCATGCCTCCCGGAGGTGAATGCGAATGCATGCATCCTTGTTGTGGCGTCTCTGTCATTCGCGCGGCGCGATTCGGTGCAGCGGCTGGCAGTCCGCGGTGAGTTCTCAACGATCGCGCAACTCCTGCCGGTGCTGGGCACTCGACTCCACGATCATGCCCAATGCGCGAGGGGGAACGCGTCCGCCAATGACGACCAATATGTGCGTGTCGCGGGCTGCTTCATCGCCCCCCGTGTCTCGCTCGGGACTGAGAGGGCGTATGCTCGCTTAAGTACATGGTAGAATCTGATTCTATTCGCCACGCAGCTTCTCCAGCAGTCTGGAAGGCGTCTTGCGCCGCAGATCCGCGACGAAGCCTTCGTCGGCTTCGATTGAGGCATCGATCTCCGCTCTGTGATCGTGATAATAGGTCAAAGCGGCATAGACGTCAGCCAGGGCCAGCCCGTAATCCAGCGCGATTTCGTCGGGGCTCAGGCCGAGCCGCTCATGCCACGTCACGATGTCGTGAACGGTGATACGATGTCCGGCGATCCGTGGCTTTCCCCCAGCAACGCCGTGGGTGATTTCGATGTGACGCTCCACGATCGGCCGGAGAGTTGGTTGCCCCACAGAGCCACCGGGACTTGTGTCCCACGTGATTCTGTGCTAGACTCGTTCACTGGAGGAAATGATGGAGACACAGAATATCACCTTGTCCATTCCTAAGGAAACCTTGTATAAGGTCAAGCTCTTGGCGGCTAAACAGGGGACTTCCGTCTCCGGGCTGCTCACGCGAACCATCGAGAGGATGGTCGAACAAGAGGATGTCTGCATCAAGGCGCGACAGCGCCATCTGCAGTTGCTCGAGCAGGGCGCCGACTTGGGCACAGACGGCCGAATCTTGACACGGCGGGATGAGCTTCATGAGCGAGACTAAGAATCTGCAATTTGTAGACAACAACGTCTTGATCTGTGCCCACGATCTCGCGGCGGGACAGAAGCATGTCAGTTCCAGAGAGCTTGTTCACAGGCTCTGGCAGACTGGGAACGGATGCCTGAGTATTCAGGTGCTGCAGGAGTTCTATGTGAGCGTCACTCAGAAGGTCGCCCGACCACTTCTGCCGGGCGCGGCAGGACGGATCATTGCGGATATGTCTGTTTTGGGAAGTTCACCGTCCGAACGTCGAGGACGTTCTCGATGCGATCCGCCTGCAGAGTCGCTATCAGATATCCTTCTGGGACACCACGATCGTGATCTGCGCCATCCGCTTGGATTGCGAAACAATCTGGTCCGAGAACCTGAATCCGGGGCAGGTCTATGATGGTGTTACTGTGCTGATTCCCTTCTAAGCCAATGAATATCGAACTGCAAGCTTTATCATGGAGGTTACATAACACTTGAGACACTTATCTCGCATGCCATTGTCAATTCTTATCCTGGTATTACTCGTGACGCTGGCGGTGCCACTGGTCGTGGCCCAGGAGCCCGCTATGAGCGAAGACGGCCGCCCGCTCGACGCGACTGCGGGCCCCGTCGCTGCGCCCACCGGGGAACCGCAAATGCCGGCGGATACCGGCGAGAGCGACTTCGACGAGCCGGGCGTGTCGCCGCAGGGAGATATCTCGACGCAGGATCAGGTGATTGCGGATGACCTCATCGTCACAGGGAGCGAGTGTGTTGGTTTCGACTGTGCCAACGGCGAGAGCTTCGGTTTCGACACGCTCCGCCTCAAGGAGAACAACCTGCGTATCGCCTTTGTCGATACCAGCACGGGTACATTTCCGACGACCGATTGGGAGATCACCGCCAACGACTCGGCAAGCGGTGGAGCGAGCTACCTGGCCTTCACGGATCGGGATACAGGCAGGGTTCCGTTCAAGGTGATGGCTGGCACGCGGACCAACGCGCTGTACGTGAACAACTATTCGATCGGTATCGGCACAGCCAGCCCAACGTCTCATGCGGTACATTTCGCTGTCGGCGACACGCCGACGATCCGTTTCGACCAAGACGGCACGTGGGGCTGGTCGAAGTACGTGTGGGACGTGGCGGCGAATGAGGCCAACTTCTTCGTTCGTGATGTGAATGCCGGGAGCACGATGCCATTGCGCATCTTCCCGGGTGCGCTGACGAACAGCGTGGTCATCGGCGGGGCTGATCGCGGCTCGTCAGCCGGGTTGGTAGGTCTGGGCACGTCGAGTCCCGCCGCAGCGCTGCACGTAGCGCGTTCTGATAGCTCGTGGCGACCCGCCCAGGTTCTGATCGAGGAGCCACAGAGCATAACCACTACCGAGCGAGTGATGCTGAAGGCGATCAACCGCGGGACGGTGCAGGCCTATTTCGCGGACGCGGCGAACAGCGCGGCGTGGCAGCTCGGCTTCGGCGCTGATGGCGTCCGCGCGGACTTTGTCGATACGGAAACGGGAGTCGAGAGCGAGGCCTTCTATCTGGAAGCGGATGGCAACTTGCGCATCGCTGGGGCGCTGTCGGAGATGTCCGACGTGAACCGCAAGGAGAACTTCGGCGCGGTCGATGGCGCCACTGTGCTCTCGCGGCTCGCAGAGGTCCGCGTGACGACGTGGAACTACAAGGGCGATGCCGCGAAGCACGTCGGGCCGATGGCGCAGGATTTCCACGCCGCATTCGCCGTCGGTGAGGATGAGCTTCACATCGCCCCGCTGGATGCCAATGGCGTGGCTCTCGCGGCGATTCAAGAGCTCTACCGCCAAGTGCAGGCGCAGAACGCGCGAATCGAAGCGCTTGAGCGCGAGAATGCTGCGCTACGCGCGGAACGCGGCGCACGATGAAGATGCGGCGGCTCGCTTCGCACACGCATCAGCAGTAGTCCCTGGAAGTTCAGGCCGACGCAGTTCTATACCTTGCGGACGATATCATCCAGGCCGTATTCGGTCGGCGACAGCGCCTCAGGGAAATCGCGTGGATTTTCGTGATAACGACTGGCCGGGATTGCCAAATGCAGTGCTTCATGCGGTCGTTGAAGGTTGTATACATGGTGCCAGCGATCGAAGTACACCTGGCCTTCCAGCAAGTCACGGGACACCCCATTGGTGATGATCTCTGCCTTCAGAGTGCGGTGGAATCGTTCCGTGCGTACCTGCAGAATCGCCTCTTCGACCGCGCGTGCGATCTGTGCCAGACTGTGGCGCGGACGGCACGACTGGTCGAGTAATCCTTCCTCCCTACTCGCCTCGAAACGCCGCAGCCACTTGTAACCGGTCTTGCGACTGATCCCGAAACGGCGACACAGCCGTGCCACGTTCGCCTCCTCTTTTCGTGCCGGAACGACAAATTCCAGGTGTTGAGACATGATGGTAAACGCTATTGCAGACCGCGCCCAGGATCTGGCGAGTAGAGCCGGGACGTTGCTGTAGGGTGTATAATGATAATCCCGCGCTGTGCATGACAGAAGTGTATATTTGGGGCGTTTGTACCATGAATACCCTAACAGAGAGGAGATGGTAAACATGCCGGACAACAAAGCGGACACACAACGGGTATCTCTGTCGGATGCGTCGCTACAGTTGCACGAGGCCACTTCGGATTTACTGGCACTGCTACATGTCGAGCCGCGTCCCCATGCCGAAACAACGACGATATGCGAGGATGTATCTCTGCAGGAACAAGAGCTGGCTCAGCACATTGACGTGATCGAGGCGTCGACGAGTGCAGTGCTACAGGCCATTGAGTGTTTGAAGCGGCTGAATGAGTTGATGACAGGCGCAAAGGCAAAATAGGGCGTGGCCTGCGTCATGCGTAACAATTGGCCAGCAGTTAGAAATTGAATCGATGCACGCCTAAGTTACACGGCTAAAATGGCGGCGCGGGTGCTGCAACCATTGTCTCATAATTTGTGTCCTGGATGGCCGAGGTTGCTTTTACGTTACATAACTGCTGGAAATGGACCAAATTGAGGGCAAAACGCGGGTTTGGGGCATGAAAAAGCCCCGATGCGGGATCGAGGCTGGAGTGAGCCGTAGAGGAATCGAACCTCTAACCTAGTGATTAAGAGTCACTTGCTCTGCCAGTTGAGCTAACGGCCCGTAAGTAGGGTCATTATAGCCAAAAGCGGACATTTGTCAAGTCACGGTTTTTCTGACCCGCGATAGACATAACAAGACCGTGTGGGGACTGGCGTCCAGCCCCACACGGTTAGTCTGTCAGTAGTTCACTCCGCAGGTGAAGGATTCCGAGTGACTACCGGATTCGTTCTGGTTGCCGTTGGTGTCGGAAGCAATGACGTAGTAGTCGATGGTGCCGTTGATGCCGGGGGCTTGCCCGCCGGCTTCGGTCTCCCAGTAGCCGCCACGGTCGGCCATCCAGAGGCTGTGCGCGTTGCCGTCGATCGAGAAGTGGAACTGCGCCCAGCTCACGCCAGATGCGTCGCCGATGGTGGCGTAACCGTAGAGCCGGCAACCTTCCCATCTGACGCCGAGGCCGCTGATGTCCGGCCCGCTGGTGTCTGGCGATGTGGAGCCGGACGACGGGTAATCGGGCGGGTAGATGTCCTCGCCGGGGCCGGGCGGTGGTTCCGCCTGGCAGGTGCCGTAGACATCGATGAAGACGTCGCGACTTTGGCGTGAGCCATCGTTCTTGACGACTTCCAGACGGTAGGTAGTGGGCTCGCAGGGGCAGACCTGCCTCGTCTCGTGACCGGTGACGCCCTGTCCGTTCAGGTAGACTGCCTGAACGCCATCAACGTCCCAGCGCAACGTCGTGCAATTGCCGGCATTGACGTACGGAGTATCCGAGCGGAAATTGATGCTCGTGGCTACTGGTTGCTGGTCGGGTATCGGAGTCAGCGTGACCGGCTGTGGTTGGCCGACGGCGATCGTCCACGTCTTCGTGTTATCCGTTTCATCCGTTTCGGCGACCTCGCCATGACTGTCGGCCTGGACCTCGACGACGTAGCTGCCCGGTTGGTTGTAGGTGAAGACGATGGTCTTCAGGCAAGATGCGTACTGGGTATTGTCGGGACACGCTTCTTCGTTCCATGGGAAGGTGGGACCCTGGCGCCAACGGAAGTGGGATGCCGGGAAGTACGGTGCCCCCTGCGGTGCGTAGTCCGTGGCGATCATCACGGCCATCTGGATGCCATCACCGACCGTCGGGTTGGGCGGTGTGTAGTCCATACGGCGGACGTACAGGTTATAGACGGGCTGCGACACTGGTGTCGACGTGGTAGTCGAGACGACCATAAGCGCCGGCGCCGGCGTGGGTGTGGCGGTACCGGAGACCAGTGGTGCCCACATCGTGTTCGTTGGTGCGATCAGAGGCCGCGGTGTGTTTGTGACCATCATGAATGGTGTGTTTGTCGACGAGGGCAAAGCGATCGCTGTTGGTGTCCGGACAGGCTCGCACGAGCCGACGCAGAATTTGACATAGGCCGGTTCTCCATAGGTCCCAGCACTGTTACGCCCTCGCGCTTCGACGATGTATTCCCCTTGCTGGTCAGTGACCCATTCCTGGTCCAGGAACACTGTGCGCTGACTGCCGTCCGCGCTCAGTGCTTCAATGTGAGATGCAGGCAGGTCTTCGCCGTTGACCCGCAGCGTGATCTGTGTGATTCCCTGAGCGTCGGTGGCATAGACGACAAAAGGCACCGGTTCTTGCAGTGGCATCATTTGTCCGTCGAGAGGAAACTCGATCCAGACCTGAGGGCCGTCAGCGGGGATCTGAGCCATTGCCGGATAGGCGCTACAGAGCAATGCCAGGATCAATGGGACAACAAGCAACGTGACACGAAATATGAACTTTCGTCGTGGTGTCAGGGAATGCGCTGTTGGTTGGTTATCAGTTCGTGCGGTCATATTATCTCTCCTTGCAGGAAAGTAGTCGGGGTGCGAAACCACTGCTCGGGAATATCAATAGCAGGTTCCGCTCTGCCCCTTCTGCCAATTGAGTGTCTCCCAGCCCTGGCAGAACCCAAGCCAATCTGTACCTTTAGGGCAATCGCAGGTTTTGCTTCTGCAGTGGTTGTTGTGATGGCAATAGTCTCCTGACTGGCCTGTCCCGTCTTTGGGAGCACATCTCTTTCCATCTGCACAATATCCCGAGATGCATTCCTCACCTTTGGCGCAATAATCTCCGTTGCGTTTCTTGACCGCCGGCAGGCTGCATGTGCCATGCGTGAGGGGGCTAAACTTGGCCCAGTCCTTGCAGAAAGCGCCATCGTATTTGTAATCAGGGCAGACACAGGCCCCACTGGCACAGTGATTGTCGTGATGGCAATAGTCGCCCACCTGTCCTGTGCCGTCTTTTGGCGCGCATTTGCCTTTCTGCCACGGCCAAGCGTCGGCGCAATACCATGACTCACATTCCTCGTTCGCAGAACACGAATCGCCATCGTTTTTTTTCACCGGCTCCAAAGCACATCTGCCTTGCTCGGATGGGAAATTGCGTTTCAACCAATCTTTGCAGGAATTGCCGTCGTAAGCATTGTCAGGGCAAAGACAATATCCGCTGGCGCACTGCTCGTGGTTGTGACAGTACTCGCCAGCCTTTGCCGTATGCCTTTCCTTGGACACGCACTTGCCCCAAGCATCGCTAGCAGCTCCAAATGCGGTTATGGCGTGTGCCTCGAACCAGCCATCGCATTTTCCCGACTCGCATGCTGCATCTTCCCAGCAAGAGCGTCCAATCGGTTGCAGGGCCCTGCACACGCCGTGGTTGCTGGAGGTGAATTTCTCCCAGCCTGAGCAGGGATCTCCCGTAGAGCCTTTGGGACAATCGCACATGTTGCTGGTGCACTGGCCGTCGCTGATGCAGTAATCTCCCTCTTCTCCGGTTCCACTTTTCGGTGCACATTTTCCTGGCTGAGAAGGCGTAACGCCGGCACAATGCCCGGTTTCGCAATCCTTGTCGATTGTGCAAGTCTGACCTGTTTCCAACGCATCGCACCTGGGGTGCCAGGTCGGGTTGAAATTCAACCAATTCTTACAGAATTTGCCATCAGAGGGGCCGAAACCAGCGCATTCGCAGTAGCCTATACCACAGTGGTCATCATGGTGGCAATAATCGCCGGGTTGCCCTGTGTCGTTCTTCGGCGCACATTTGCCGGGATACTGAGCGGATATGTCGGCGCAATAACCGGACCTGCATTCCTCTGCTTTGTTGCAGTCTGCCCCGTTTTCCAGTTGTGCTGCGCAAACTCCTGGGCTGAGCAAACAATGGCCGGTAAACCCAACCCCCTCGGGGCACTTGCACATTCCGGATTTGCATTGCGTGCGGTGATAGCAGGAATCACCGGCCTGGCCGCTTCTTTCAGGCGGTGCACATCTCTTCTCGGTCCCGACATCCGCACAGGATCCGGAGGCGCAGTCTCCGTTTCCCAGGCAGGGCGCTCCATTCTGCCCTGCTGCGATGCACGTTCCAATCAGGCCGTATTCTTTCAATCCCGCGCTGTCGTCGTTCCACTTGTTGCAATACTTTCCGTCCGAACCGTACTTGCACAGGCATACGCTGCTGGCGCACTGGTCATCACTGTGGCAGTATTCGCCTGCAGACGCGTTCCCGACGTTCGCTGCAAGCGAAGCGCACCGCTGGCCATTCAAACAAAATGAATCTTCTTTGCACTCATCGTCCTGTGAACAGAGCTCCCCATCCGGACGGTTTCTTTCCGGCATTTGAGGTATCCCCCCGGCAAGCGGTAGCAATTCCGGTATTTCCTCTCGCCAGACATTGTTGGCCTGATAGGGGTCGTCGAAGTCAAGCGGTTTGACCTCGATGTACAACGGTACAGTCTTGGGGTCAAGCTGGCCGACATCGTCTGTGCTGCCGACTCTGACCTCCATAGTTGTAGCGGCGGCAGGGGACCACCAACGGGTGAGAGTCTGTTTGGAAGTCAGGGGCTTGTCCGCCACACCCGGTGTCAGCCAGTAACTTGTCAGTTCAACCCTATTGGACGCGAGCACGTCCGGTCCCAGACTATCCAGCCGGATATACACATCTTTACCGATCAAGTACGGGTGCATGATGCCTACATCGGCTTGCGGCCGGGCGACCTGCCCGGCAGGCAGCGGACCGAGGGTATCCACTTCGACCGTGGCCGAACATTTGTCGGCGCCACCCTGCTCGAGCGTATACGTGGCGGATTTAGTCGTGTCGACGGACCGGAGGCCGATCTGGCATGCACCGGCCTGCACGCTGACCTGGAGGGTCTCGCCCGGTCCCAGGTTGACCGTCAGCGTGTTGTTTCCTTTCCTGTCGTCGAAATACAGTGCGCTCAGATCAGACGTGCCGGAAGGTATGACCATCGTCTTCGACCAGCGCTTGTACTCGTTGGCCTGGAGGTAGACCTCGGTGGTGGTCAACCGGCTGAGTGTCAGGTTTTTGAAGGTCACTTTCACGCGAGACACGGCGGAAGCAGTGTTCACGGTCACTTCGTTGCTGGGGGCGGACTCGCCGGCCGGTCCGAATGCACTGACCTGATAACGGGCCGCACAGCCGACCGGCTCGCTCCTGGCCGGGATGTTGAGACCCTGATATTGTTTGCCCAGTACCTGCGGCGCACGGATCTGACCGTCTTGGCCCGGACAACTGTATCCACGGTAGACGATGTAACCTTCGATGGCTTTCTCGTCGCCGGCAAAGTCCCAGAGCAAGACATGATTGGTGTGAGGATCGCAGCCCTGGTGACAGGCGTAAATCTCTTTGCCTTGCAGTTTGCTGTGCACGTCTTGGACATCTTTGGCCAGCCGCAGTTCGGGAGGTGGCTTGATGCTGGCGGCAGTGCCCTTGCCTGTCCATTTGGTATCCTCGAGCCACAGGCGATAGGTGAGTTTGAACTGGTCATTACTACCTGTAAACTCTTTATTAGGTCTTACCTCGCCGGCGGTGTGAATTCTTTCAAAGCTTTTCAGGGTTTGTGGTTTTTTGCCGGCTGCTTCCCATCCCTCGCCAGTCACTTCCAATCGCAAAGGTTCGTCGGGATTGAGATAGAGCGACATCGGCGCCGGCCAGACTTCCTCTATCTTCTTGGCGCTCCAATCGGGCAAGGGGTAAGGTTCTCCCTGGGACGAAGGAATCTTTCGCCCGGTGACGCCGCCCAGCGTGACGAACAACGCGCCCTGCTTATATTTGGGATCGACAGGCTCGAACTTAAGCGGTTGGAAATGGACCAACTTATAGTCGCCACGAGGGATGCACTTTGCAGAGGGGGCAACAATCACTTTTTGGGGCGCGCTTTCAGCCCATTTGCCAGCTACAGTCTGGACCTTGACCTTGTAGAAATAAGTACCCGGTTTGAGGTCCTTGGCCTCGTATGTGCGTTGATCAGCCTTCAGGTCCGCCACAGTCTGCCAATTCGAGCTGGGGCTGATCTGTGCATAGATGATGTACTTTGCCGCAATGGGCACCGCGCTCCAGGTCAGCGTGACCGTGCAGTCGCCTGGCTGCGCATTGAGAAGGGGCGCGCCAGCCGAGCCCTGCGGTGGGTTCTGTGCATCACGTTTGTCTGACGGTCTGCCGCCTTTGGACTGAAGCCCCGGCCCGTCTGCCGAAGGCGGCTGTTGTGCGTCGCGCTTATCTGGCGGCTTGGGCTGAGGAGTCCCTTGCGTTCCTCCGCTCCAACCTGCGCTGGAAGGCTGGGCGCCGCCTTGTGGCCGGACGTACGATCCTGCCACGACGGGCACG
>ENA-OSEO01006240-OSEO01006240.1-sediment-metagenome-genome-assembly--contig:-NODE-6240-length-10838-cov-10.732367_pt1 | contig 10838 bp, 7 predicted proteins | sample MGYA00237883_ERZ534232 | MGnify/ENA metagenome assembly ERZ534232
TACATAGGGAATCTGGGGAATTATAGGCGGGAATTAAACTCTCATAACATAACCAACCCGGCAACATAAGCCTACGTAAGTCCCAGCCCTATGAATTCACTCCATCTTTTTGACAGACACAAGATATTGGGTTCCCTACTGAACAAGATTTTGTTGATATCTACCACACAGAATTCTTGCGCGCAACCAAAATAGCCGATCTTTTCTAAAGAAATTGCCTATTGGGAGGGAAAGATATCGATTGAGGCAAGATTGGTTATGTTTTTGTAGACTGTGTCAGCGACTATAAGGGGCCGGATAAGCAGCGGTAGATGAACAGGGTCGAGGTATTTACGATCTGAATCCCCTGTGTGTGGGTATTTTTTAAATGACTACGTAGGAATAGAATGGGCACGCTGCGAATTAGGCTTTCAGGGACCTGGGCGTCAGGACTTCGCCTTTTATCAGGATGTCCTTCTTCACCGTTCGAAACATCTGCTGATCCCTTCGCCTCTGTGATGCACTCCTTTTAACAAGGCCTGGCATGGGCATTCGCAGCCTCTGATTGCCCTGAAGTTTGTCTTTATGCCGTGCCAAAAAGGCCCAATAAAGCGGGGTTACGGAGCAGTTGTTCCCGGGATCGAATGCCGGCACCTTGCATGCGGGAGAATTTCGAGATCTATTCAATAATTTCTATGGCATTCGCTCCGCATTCGTTCGCGGCCCGACGCACCAGATCATGATATTTTTCGTAACCGTTCACGGGTTCAAAGGTTCAGGGGTTTAGGGTTGTATCTCGCTTCCTTCCATCCCGGTCTGAAGATCGATATGCCATCAGCGAGCCCGCATTCGTCACTTCCAGCCACGGAATTGGTCCTCGAATAGGCGCTTACTGCCGAATAAATCCTGTGACAGGTTCGAATCAGGTCGCTGTTGTTGTTTTCGCCCTCAACCTGAAACCCTAACCCCGGAACCTGTGAACGCTTATTATTTTTCTTTCTCTATTCCCGCTCCACACGAACTCTATCACCGTTTTCCTCATGAAGCGCGGACAAAAGCATGATCCAATGACTTTTCCATGGACATTCTACTGCCGCATGCTCACCATAGCCCCCGGTTGGATGGTTACTCCGGGCATAAGGACAATGGTTGGGGCTTGGAAGGTCGCTTCGGCGTTATTCTGGATCGTGACATCGGGGCCATTAATGGTAATGGATGTACCAGCCGTGAAAGCGGCTTTGGCGCCGTTTTGGATCGTGACACCAGGGCCGAGGGTGATGGATGTGGCGGCTGTACAGGTGCAGTCGGTCCCCGATGGGAATATAACGCCCTGTAGAATCACCGGGTCTCCTGTGCAAACCGGGCAAGATGTGCCCCCGCTTTCAACAAGCCTTTGAGCAACGACGGTCCCTCCTCGCGCCCAAACGATGACCACACCGCCGTTGCTGTCCATCGTCATAAAAGGCGGTGAACATGAGACAGGGAGATCTGTACAGATAGGCATGCCGTTGACCGGCATTTGTGGGGACCCGTTCTTATCGATGTATTGCAGGTAAACACGAGACTGACCTGCAACGGTCACATCTCTGAAGTCATTCCAGGCGATAAACGCACCTCCCTTTCCATCTCCAAGAACAAAAGGAGATCTTTGTAAACTGGAGGCCGTGCAGACAGCCGATGCCCACGTATATCCCTGATAAGCACGGGCATAGATATCCCCATCATCTGTCCTTTTATCCTCCCATGCCACCACTGTGGCAGTACCGCTTCCAGCTACTGCCGGTTGCCCCTGAGCCTTTGATGCGGTACACACCTGAACCTCGCCACCGCTTGCAGTAAGTGCGCCATAGACATTTTCATTGTCTGTTCCGGCCCGGTAATCGGACCATGCGACAAAGGCGCCAGCCTGGGCGGCTTGGCCTATCGCTGGCTCTGAAGCGGTGCCTCCGCCTCCATCGAGCTTACTCCCACAGCCGCCCGGGTTTCCACTCGCGTCCAGACTTGTTGCGTATATATCCCATCCACTGCCTGTACGGTAATCTCTCCAGGCCACCACCGCCTTGTTGTCCTTGCCCAGCGTGATTTTAGGGGCCCTTTGGGCGCCTTCCTCATCGCAGACTTGTTCTTTGTCGGCGGAAAAAAGGTAGTTGCCGTCAGCGTCAATGTGCTGGGCATAGATGTCATCTGCGTCGTTGCGATCGTCCTGCCAGACGATATACACCCCTCCGGATCCATCACCGACCATATCGTGCTGTTCCATGTTGCCGTCAGCGACGGTTGACGAAGCCAATAGGGCCCCCGCCCATTGTCTCACACCGTTTCCGTCTATTCTCCGAAGATGGACCTGCCATCGCGGTGCTATCAAAATGTGACTAATGTCAAAATTCCATGCTACAAACGCCCCTCCACTTCCGTCCGGAACCACGATAGGCGAGAATAAATGCTCTTCAGCACCACCGGCGGCAACCAGCACGCCTTCATCACCCCAAAGCCGGTTCCCTTGGGCGTCCAATCGTTGCGCCCAGATCTGGTAGTACGGATTGCGACCGTCCTCCCAGGCAATGATGGTCCCACCCGCGCCATCGGACGCTGCTTGGGGATTCCGTTGCGTGCTGAGCGTGGTCACGACTGGCACGCCGTTGTCCTTCCACTGGGTGGTCCAATCGGCAAATGCCATGCCCCCACTTGCCATCACCATGAGTACCGATGTCAAAAGGCACGTGAAACCTACATTCATCATGCTTACCTCCCTATTCCGTAAAGATAAGTGGCAGAGACCATAAGTACCATTTTAGCAGAGATGGGATCCCCTTGAACCAGTCATTGGAGCAGACGTTCGGTGAATTTTTCAGTTGAGAGCGTCCATTCCTCTTTACTGCTTGGCGCCATATCGTCTGTTCGGGAATTCACAAAAAAAGCCGAGCCGCCATCGTTTCAGGCAACCCGGCTATCCCTTCTCAGGACCCGTGGCTTTCCGTCCCCGTCTCACGACGGGTTTGGTTTTTCCATGACACTTGCTTACCAAAATTTCTTTTAGAATACAAGGATGATTTTAATGATGATCAAATGACTATGCTTAGTAGTCACTTACCCTGTTTTCAAGGATCTCTTCTTGATCTAAACAATCCTCATCGTAACGGAAGTCAGCGATCAAGGGTGCTGGGGAATAAAGGAACAGTCGCTTAACTCCGTTCAGTCGCGAATCTGACCGAGAGCTTTCTCCCTGGTTGCCTAAAGCTGCCTTTGGTGACATCTCTTCGGACATTTAGATTCTTACACGTTCAATGTGAGAGATTGTCTCTCAGAATATCGGGAACTATTTGATAATAAAGCACTTGCCAGGTAACTTCCAACTCACATGACGCCTTGGAATAGTGGAATGATGGATTGAAAACCGGAATGTTGGAATGTTGGAATATCGGAATGATGGGCTTTACCCCTCTGAACCCTGGGCCTTTCAACCTTTGGACGCAATGATGGAATAATGGGTTTAAGGAAAAAAAGCTCTCTTGATTGATCCAGGTTGCTTTCCCAACCTTCCAGCATTCCAGTATTCCAACATTCCAGATGTCTGGCAACATCGAACTCTCTTGATAATAGGCAGTCACTGGATAACGACTTTGGTTGCGGGTATCCGCGTTAGGTTTTCTAACGGCCCTTTATCGTTGAGGGGACGACTCATTCGTCCGCCCCCCTTTAGGAGGGGGGCGGGGGAATCACCTTTCAAAAAACTGGCAGGATCATCTTGATTTCCGTTTGGATGCCGCTTCCTCAACCGCTTCCACAATCTTTTTATACCCGGTGCAGCGGCAGATATTGGAGGACATGGTCTTGACGATCTCCTTTTTGCTGAGCTTTTTGTTTCTGTCGAGCAGGGCCTTGGCGGTCATGATCATCCCGGAGGTACAGAACCCGCACTGGACCGCGCCTTTCTCCATAAAGGATTCCTGAAGCGGATGGAGGTCCCCATCCTTTCCCAACCCCTCGATGGTGGTAACGGATGCGCCTTCCACCTCCGGGGTGAGGACCAGGCAGGAACGGAGCGGTATGCCGTCGACGATCACCGTGCAGGCCCCGCAGGCCCCCATGCCGCAGGCCTCCTTGCCGCCGATCAGGTCGAGCCTTTCCCGAAGCGTTTCGAGGAGGGTTTCATAGGGCCTTACCTGGAAGGCGACAGGTTCATCATTGACGCGAAAGCTGACTTTGATGGTCTTCATCACTTCCCCTCCTTCATGGCCCTCTTGACGGCCCTTTCCGTCAGTACCTGGGTCATTTTTTTGCGATAGCCGGGCGAAAGCGTGGTGTTGGATACGGGCCTGGCCTCCTGACGGGCCTGTTTGGCAACCTCTTTCAGGGCGCTCGCGGAAAGGTCCTTCAGATCATACGCCCTGGGGGCCGGGCCGATCCCTCCCACACAGACCCTTCCCTTGCCGTCCTGTATGGAAACGGCCACGCCTAAGAGCGGATAATCGATGGCGTTGCGGACCCTCAGCTTTTCATAGGCCCCTGTGGAGCGCTTCAGCGGGAGACGGATCTCTGTCAGGATCTCTCCGGGCTTCAGCGCGAACGGGTTCCTTCCGTCTCCGCTGAAGAGTTTCTCCAGTTTTATCTTTCTTTCCCCTCCTGGACCGGCGAGTTTCACCCCTGCCGAGAGGGATATCAGCGACAGGGCGTTGTCGCTGCAATAGTTCGAAAAACAGGCGGCCGCGTTGGAAACCACGTTGCAGGTTTCGCCCCCCATTTTGTAACAGAAACCGCGGGCTGTTCTCCAGTCGAGGGATTTGTTATAGAGGAGGCATCGCGTGTTCTGGAGGATATTCCCTCCGATGGTCCCCCGCATCTGGAGCGTCTCGCAGGAGGTGGCATCCAGCGATTCATGGAGGGCCGGAAAATAGTTTCTCGCCAGATCATGGGTCTTCAGTTCAAAGAGCGTGACATTGGCGCCGATGATCAGCGTACTACCCTTTCGTGAAACGGCTCTGAGTGGCTCTATGCCCTTCAGATCGATGACGGCCCCAGGCGTGGAGAGCCTCAGCTTGACCAGGGGTATCAGGTCGGTCCCGCCGGCGAGATACCTCGCCCGGCCTTTGGAGCTTTCATATAGGGCGATCGCCGCGGCGATATCCACTCCCTTTTTGTAGTCAAATTTTGGCAGAATCATTTTTTTGCACCCTTCTTCCTTTCCAGGATAGCCAAGACCCTGTCAGGGGTCAGCGGCAGTTCACTGAACAGCGCTCCCGTGGCATTGGCGACCGCGCTGGCAATGGCGCTGTAGGCGTTCATGCGGATCGTAAGCCCCCCTTCCTTTGCGCCAAAGGGGCCTTCAGGGTCCATGGAGCTGACAATGATGGTGTCGATCTCCGGCATGTCGCACGCCAGGGGGACCTTATATTCCAGGAGGTCGGGGTTCAACAAAAACCCCTGATTCCAGAGGTTCCCTTCCATGATGGTGGCGATCCCCGCCTGCTGGATGGAGCCCTCCATCTGGCCCTCCACGGCCATGGGGTTGATGGGACGGCCGCAATCGTGCGCCGCGGTAAAATGGGGGACCGTGATTTGGCCCGTCTGTGGATCAATGCGGACCTCGGCCACGGACGTGCCGAACGAGAAGGTCCCGGCCATCTGGCCCCAGGGTCTCGAGACCCACTCCCTTTCAAAGTCGATGCTGGGGAAATAGGTGCCTGTGCCGACGATCGGGTCTCCCCGGAAAAAGGCCTCTCGCACGACCCATCGGATAGGCATCTTCTTGTCGGGCGTTTTTCTGGAAAAGGCCATCCGGTCCTTGAGACCGATCTCCCCTTCCTCCAACCCGAGCTTTTCCGCGGCAATGGCAATGATCTTCTTCCGGGCATTTTCACAGGCAACCCGAACGGCATTGGCCCCCACAAAGGCGGCCGCCTGGGAATAGGCGCCGGGATCCAGGTTCGTCACTTCCGTGTCGGCATTGACCAGGTTGATATCCTCCATGGGAATACCGAGCACCTCGGCGGCGACCTGGATGACCATGGATTCGTTTCCCTGTCCATTGTCCACCAGCCCGGTCACGATGGTGGCCTGACCGTCGTCGTTCAGTTTGACATAACAGGAGGACCCTGAACGGAACCCCATGGGGAAACCGCACATGATGGCGATGCACCCCATGCCGATCCCTTTTCCCTTTGACGTCTTTGCCCACCTCTCTTTGAAGTTCGTGCTTTCCGATGCAGCGGTGATGGTCTGTGCCAGGCCGCAGCTCGTAATCTTGGATTGGGTGGCCGTCACCTCTCCCGACGTGAGGCCGTTCTTGAGTCGTATATCCACGGGGTCGAGGCCCAGTTCCCTGGCCATCAGGTCCATCTGGGCCTCGTTCCCGGCCAGGAAGGCCCTTCCGTGGGCGCCATACATGCCCCGGATCCCCTTGTTGGTCAACACCCGGTAGCCGTTATACCGGACATTGGGAAACCGGTAGCATTCCTCGTACACATAGAAGGGAATGGATGTGGCGATGGGGCCGGTCGAACTGTAGGCCCCGCCGTCATAAATCACCCGGTAATCCTTTGCCACGATGACGCCGTCTTTGTTCATGCCCGTTTTCACCGTAGCGATCAGGTCGTGGATCTGCCGCGTACTGGTGGCGTTTTCTTCCCGGGAAAGGGCCAGCTTCACCGGCCTGCCTGCCTTGATGGACAAGAGCGATGCCACCAGATCGCCGGGCGACACCTCCGAACGGCCGCCGAATGCGCCCCCGGAATGGATGGGACGGACCCGCACCTTGTTGAGCGGCATCCTGAGGAGGTTTGACAGGGCCTTGGCCCGCACATGGGGGCCGGCATTGGGCATCCAGAGATCGAGAAAGCCGTTGGCATAGGAGGCCACCACCGCATACGGCTCCATCATGGCATAGGCCTCGCCGGCCGCCTTAAAGGTGTCCTCCCGCACGAGAAATGCCTCGCCCATGGCCCTGTCCACGTCGCCCACGTCAATATGGACATGAATGTTGATGTTGTTTTCATATGCATCGTGGATCCGCGGGGCCCCCTCCTGCATGGCCTCCTCGGGATCAAAGACCGCAGGGAGCGGTTCATAGTCCACCTTGATAAGGGAAAGGGCCTCCAGGGCGGTCTCCTCGTCGACCGCGGCCACCGCGGCCACGTCCTCGCCGACATAGCGCACCTTGTCGGTCGGGAGCATGTCGTGGTCCTGGGTGTAGCGGAAGACGCCCCATTTGACCCCGTAGGTATCGAACCCGCTGACGCCGGCCTTGACCCCCGGCACCCTGAGGGCCCGGGTCAGGTCGATGCCGAGGATCCTGGCATGGGGAAACGGGCTCCTCAGGACCTTTGCCGTCAGCATGTTGGGGAACTTCAGGTCCGCCGTATACCGGGCCTGTCCCGTGACCTTGGCAAGGGTGTCGCTTCGAACCACCCGCTTGCCGACAATATTGAGATCATCGTTCATAACTCCCCCCTAATCTTTGTATTTCTCGCTGACATATCCAAGGGATTCATCCATGGCCTGGAGGGTCTTGTCCAGGTCTTCCTTTGTATGCCGGTAACAGATATAGGCATGATGATGCGGGGTGAAAAAGAAACCCTTTCGGATCATCTGGGTATAAAAATCGGTGCGCCTGTCCCGTTTGGTTTCGGGATTGCCCTGGGTGAAGGTGACAAAGAACATGGGCGCCACGCCGCTCAATTCGGCGCCGGCATTCGGGTATGTGTCAAGCACCTTTTGGATCCCTTGAAGGAGGTAGTCGCCATTTCTCCAGATACTGTCTATGACATTGTCGCGTTCCAGGACCTCGATGGTTTTGAGCGCGGCGACGTACCCGTCGCTGTTGGGGAAGAAGGTGGAGGAGATAAAGAGCTTGGATGCCGCGGTCATCATGACGTCCTTCTTCCCGGCGACCACGCTGATGGCATACCCGTTGGCCATCCCTTTTCCCAGGACCGTCAGGTCGGGGGTGACCCCGTACAGCTCCTGGGCCCCGCCCATCCGGAGCCTGAAGCAGGTGCGCACCTCGTCAAAGACAAGGATTGCGCCGTAGTGATCGGCAAGCCTCCTTGCGCCCTCCAGGAACCCCGGTTTGGGCGTCTCCATCTTTTGATGCAGGGGATGCCCGAAGGGGGTCATGATGATGGCCGCTGTCTCGTCCCCATGCTGCTTCATCAGGTCTTCGATCTGGTCCAGATCGTTGTAGTGAAACTCATAGACATCTTCGTAAAACTTGGCCGGAATCCCCCCCTTCATCTCCACACACCAGTCATGCCACCCATGGTAGCCGCATCGCATGACCTTGACCCGGTTCGTATATGCCCTCGCAATGCGGATGGCCGCGGTGGTCCCATCCGAGCCGGTCTTCAAAAAGATGCTTCGTTCCGCCGAGGGGATGATCTCGTTCAGCTTTTGGGCCAGCTCGTTCTGATAACGCTGGGTCAGGGTGAAACAGAACCCCTTTTCCTTGACCTGATGCATGACGGCGTCATCGACCTCTTCCTCCCGGTAGCCGAGGATAATGGGTCCGTACCCGCACAGATAATCGATATACTCGTTGCCGTCCACATCGATAAGCCTGCACCCCTTGCCGGATTCAAGAAAAATCGGGTATTCTCCCATGATGAAGTCACCGGGCCTGCGTGCGCCCAGGACCCCGCCGGGAATCAGATCCTTTGCCTCTTCAAACAGCGCTTCGCTCTTTTTCAGGTTCAGTTTCGGCGTCTCTTTCATATGGAATCCTCCGCTTTTTTAGAGTGCGAACATTGATGAAATGGTCTCTGTTTGATGAATTCTTGCGCCCCGCTGCAACAGGGCAGCCAGGAATTTTTCCGGATCGATGCACCCTTCAGGGGCCACCACACCCTTCACCGTCACGTCGCCCTGATCCATCATGAGCGCGGCAATGGAGGCGGGAAGACCCGTTCCCGGCGCCATCCTCCCCACGATATCCGCGGTGTAGGTCACCCGCTTTCCGTCCCGTTCCCCTTTGACAATCACCTTCAGACCCGAGGCCTGGGGACCATTGTCCCTCCCCTTGGGAATGTCGTTCCACAGCTTCAGGGTCAGATCATAGGGCACGATCTCTGTTCCCTTGACGTCCATGGGTTCGGTGCCGAGAAAGCCTGTTTCCTTCTGCTCCTTGATCAGTTCATCCACCCACAGGGGGATCAACGCCCCCTTGATGACCACCTTTTTCACTCCGTCGATATAGCGGGGGATGGTAATGGGCTGGGGATGGCCCACATAGCGGACCACGCAGGTGCCCAGCGGATCGAGGAATTGGGCCGTCTCCTCGCCGGTGCCCCCCTCCACATACTGGAGGTGGCCGTCGATGTATTGCGGGATGCTGCCGGTCACCATATGAAGGCTGTGGTCCCAGGCAGCGCCGGCCAGTTCCGCAATGCTCACCACCCAGAAGAGGTGGATCTCATCCACGCGGTCCAGCTGGTTGGCATACCATTTCACCAGGACATTGTTTGTCCCCGGATCGGAGCCCATCCCGGTGAGGACGGTGATGCCGGCCTTTTTGGCGGCCTCGTCGATGTCCGGGGAGGAAAAGAGGATCGGAACCGCCTCATAGTCGTCGCAGATGTCAATATAGTTGACCCCGGCCTCCACCGCGGCCCTGGCAACGGCGATGGCGGTCTTGTAAAACGGCCCGGCCGTGTTGACCACCACCTCGTGCTGCCGGATGGCATCCACCAGGACCTGATGATCGTTGACGTCGATCCTGGCAAGGGACACCTTTTCGCTGGCCCGCAGTTTCTCCTGGACCCTGGCCGGGTCGGTATTGATGTCGCCCAGCGTCACCTGGGTGATCTTTTCCTGTTTGATGAGGTCTCGGGCCACTCCCTGACCCATGCCTCCCAGTCCTCCGATCACGATTGCCCGCATTCCTCATTCCTCCTTGCAGCCTTATCTTTTCAAGTCCGATGGTCAGTTATCCGGAAGGGTACCTTATGGAATCATTCCATTTTCGTCAATCAAAAAGCTCAGAGAATCAAGGTTAAAACGCCTCCCATGGGTCCCGGATAGAACGTCTCTTCCCCCAAGACCCGCACTACCGGCGTCTGGGAGACCCCGCTATCGGCAATCCACCCACAGGCCTCCGGAAAGGCCTAAGCCTTTTCGATCCTGCACGGGAGGTTCGCTATGTTGGGCGTGCCGAATTCCTTGCCGAGCCTCTGGACAGAGGTCAGCATGTTAAAGTTGGACCTTTCCCAGCCGTACTGGTTGCCGGGATCGCCTTCCGGGAACCACCATCCCAGATCTGCGCTCACCACCCGCGGGTGAATCCTGTCAGTAACCCGGGCTGTCTGGGTGATCTCGCCGTATCGGGTTCGGATCAACACCTCGTCGCCGTCGTGAATGCCGTGGGCCGCTGCGGTTTCGGGATGGATTTCCACCGAGGGAACCGGTCTTTTCTCGCGAAGCCGGTTGACCCATCGGTACGATGAGAGGAGGTAATACCGACTCTTGGCGCTGATCAGGATCAGGGGATAGTCCGGTTCCTCGGGTTCAGGGAATCCCGCGAATTCAGGAAGGGGCTTGAGTTTGAACTTGTCGGCGGTGCTCAGTTTCAACTCCACTTTTTCCGTGGGCGTGCGGAACCCCTTTTTCTCGTACAGCCGGAACCGGTCCGGGCCCTTCAGATACCCTTTTTCAGCAAATTTTTTATAGGTGAGGCCGGACGGCTGGAGCACGTCTTCCAGAAATTCCTCAAAATCATCATGCCAGAGCCGCGGATCGGAGACGCGTTTTCCCAGTTCATTCATGATCTTCATGTCAGGCCAGCATTCGGGGGGCGGATCGACGATCCTGGGCCGCGCCAGGATCATGCCATGCCCGATGCCGTAGTGCCCGATGTCGTTCATCTCGTACTG
>ENA-OSEO01006242-OSEO01006242.1-sediment-metagenome-genome-assembly--contig:-NODE-6242-length-10838-cov-3.715733_pt1 | contig 10838 bp, 9 predicted proteins | sample MGYA00237883_ERZ534232 | MGnify/ENA metagenome assembly ERZ534232
GAGTTTAACGATAGCGGAGCGACATGAAACTCAGGCGCAATTAGAAGTGACCAGGCAAAAGGAGGCATTGGATCAACTCCGTGAGAAGATCCAGGAGGATTTTGGTCTGGTCGCGTTTGAGGATGGCGGCGGTTTATCGGGGCCAAACCCGCTACCTTTTGGGAGTATGGTAAAACAACTTCCAATTGTCACGGAAATCGCTGATGACCTTGGAGAGAATATAAAACGCTTGCGTGGTCAATTAAGACGCTTGGGCGCGATAAACCCTGATGCTGAGAAAGAATACAACTCGGTGAAAAAGCGTTATGAGTTCATGAAACAACAGTTAGGAGATCTGGAAAAAGCTGATCAGGACCTGCGCAAAGTCATTTCAGAGCTGGATGAGTTGATGCGAATAGAATTCCGCAAAACTTTTGATGCTGTGGCGGTTGAATTCCGCAAAATGTTTACGCGTTTATTTGGCGGAGGTTCAGCCCGATTGATTCTACAGGATGAGGAGAATCCCACGGAGGGTGGGATTGATATTGAGGCACGCCTTCCCGGGAGAAGAACACAAGGCTTATCCTTGTTGTCTGGCGGGGAACGAAGTTTAACAGCAGTCGCCCTGATATTCTCCCTCCTCAAAGTTTCGCCAACACCATTCTGCGTACTGGATGAAGTTGACGCCGCGCTTGACGAAGCCAACGTTGGCCGGTTTTGCGAGCTCTTAAAAGATTTGAGCCAGGATACACAATTCATTATCATTACTCATAATCGCAATACAGTACAAATATCCGATGTGATCTATGGCGTGACTATGGGAAGGGATTCTGCGAGTCAGGTGATTAGCTTGAAATTGGATGAGGTTAGCGAGGAAATGGCTCAGTAAAAGTAAAAGAAGCTGGCACAAACCATTGTGTGCCAGCTTCAAAATCAAATTATTTTTAACACTTTTTTCAACACCAGAGAAGAATGGCGTATGAGAAAGAGTGTTTTTGTTTACTCCTTCAATCGCAGAGAAATAATGGATGTCCCATTGGCTTGTTTGACTTCGCGAACTTTGAATTTTTCGGGGAACGCACGAATGAGCAGTGATAATTGCTTGTAGCCATAAGTTCTGGGGTCAAAACCGGGATCAAGCTGCCGGAGATGTTGACCAAGGACACCCAAATTGGCCCAGCCATCATCCTGCACCGCCAGATCGAAAGCTTGATCGAGTAGTTTTTGAGGATCGGGCGTGTCGGTTGAGCCTGATGTTTTGCGGGTGGAGGAACGCTTGGAGACGACGCTATCTGGAACCAGGTTTTCCGTATAAACAAAAACATTGCAGGCGTTCACAAAAGCACGTGGAGTCATTTTCTTACCGATCCCCATGACAAAGAAGCCTTTTTCTCTGATGCGCGTAGCCAATCTGGTGTAATCGCTATCGCTTGAAACCAGGCAAAAACCATTAACGATACCCTCGTAAAGGATATCCATGGCGTCAATGATCATTGCGCTGTCTGTAGCGTTTTTTCCAATCGTGTATCGAAACTGTTGAATGGGTTGGATGGCATGAGTTTGAAGTGTGTCTTTCCATCCGTTCATGTTGGCAGTTGTCCAATCGCCATAAATTCTTCGAATTGTGACAAATCCGTACTTTCCGGTTTCGGCCAGCATGTTGCTCATCAATGATGGTTGAGCATTATCGCCGTCAATAAGCATGGCGATTCGTATCGATTCAACATTTTCTGTTGTGTCTTTCATTTATTCTCCCTTGTAGAATTGATTCATATTTCATAAATAATCAATTCAATTATATTCCTCTTACTATTTTACTACATACGGTCAACAAAGGCTTTTTGATTGAGGAAAGCTTAATCAGCCCGAGAAATCAATTTCAGGATTTCGGGAAGCGCCTGCTCTGCCGCAATTACGCCGGCTTCAATAATTTCCGTTGTGTGCGTAAAACCAAAAAACATAGTAATTTCGGAGGGGATAGCTGGGCGAATCAAAATATCAGGAGGATAACGCTCTAAAAGCAAATTTGTGAGCCTGGAGACCATGATAAACTCTGCCCAATAGAAATCCCAAAAGAACGAGGGGATTGGAATTGGCCAAGAGGGTTTCTCTGGCATATCCTGCCAAGGCAGGCTGGCTGTTGGATCAATTTGGGTGTCAACAGCAATTACAAAATCTGCCCCTAAAGTTCTGGCGTGATTCACCGGAAGGTTATTTAAAACACCACCATCAATCAGGCGATATCCATGATATTCCAGAGGTGTAAATAAACCTGGCATACAAATGGTCGCGAAAATTGCTGGCAGTAATTCCCCTTTGGTGAAATTTACTTCTTGACTGCTAAGCAAGTCCACGGCATTAAGCGAGAGAGGGTAATTGAGGTCCTCGAAATGGAGTTGTTCACCGATGAGTTCTTTGATGTATTCTTTTACCCGATTGCCTTCCAACAATCCTCTGCGTGGGGGTGAGAGATCTATCAACTTGATGATTTCCGATAACTGTGTTTTACGTTTTGCTTCTTGATCCAACTGATCAAGTGACATTCCCGACGCATAAGCAGAGGCAATAATCCCCCCCATACTGGTGGCGCTCATGCAGTAAATGGGAATCTGGTGTTTTTGAAAAACTTTAAGTATCCCAATATGTGCCAAAGCGCGAGCTCCACCTCCGCTCAGCGCCAACCCGATTTTAAGACCCATTTTCGTCCCGACAAGTTGTTAGTGTTTTGATGATGCATAGATTGTACCGGAACATTCTTAATTGCGCCAACATAAAAATTAATCAGGTGTATAATTCTTTGCTTGGGCATCTGCCGAAAGTGTTTGAATAAAGTGTTGGAAAATGAGATTTTAGAAGATTGGATTTATTACGGGTGAGATTTATATGCTGACAAAAAGAACTGATTTAAGAAATGTTGCAATTATCGCGCATGTTGATCATGGAAAAACGACGCTTGTGGATGGGATGTTGAAGCAAGCACGTGTTTTCAGGGAAAACCAACAGGTAGCTGAACGAGTGCTTGATTCTAATGATTTGGAGCGTGAACGCGGTATCACGATTTTATCTAAAAACACGGCCATCACGATTCCTGATCCCAAAACAGGGGATTTGATCAAAATAAATATCGTTGATACTCCAGGGCACGCGGATTTTGGCGGTGAAGTGGAACGCGTATTGAATATGGTGGATGGCGTTCTACTGCTGGTTGATGTGGTAGAGGGGCCGATGCCTCAAACCAGGTTTGTGCTGAAGAAGGCGCTCCAACTCGGTCACCCAGCGATCGTTGTGATCAATAAGTTGGACCGCAGAGACGCGGATCCAGAGCGTGTCTTAAACCAGACATTTGATTTGTTTATTGAACTTGGCGCGAGCGACTCTCAGGCTGAATTTGAAGTAATTTATGCGGACGGTTTATCAGGAAAAGCAGGTAAAACACCGCAGCTGGAAGAAAACCTTCAGCCGCTATTTGATGCTATTTTGAATCGGATTCCTTGCCCGGAGGTTGATTTGGATGCGCCGTTTCGCATGCTGATTGCAAACCAGGGGTATGATACGTATCGGGGTGTAACAGCTGTGGGCAGAATTTATGCCGGTAGACTTAAAGCTCGTCAAAAAGTGGGCCGGATATGTCTTGATGGTGAGATGGTATTGGAAGAAACGCGTTATCTTTCGGTTTTCAGCGGACTTGACAAATTGGAAGTTGAACAGGCGGAAGCAGGTGAAATTGTTACGATATCAGGCCTGGAAACGGTGGAAATTGGCGAAACTTTATGTGATCCCGAACACCCCAATGCCCTGCCCGCTATTGTTGTGGAAGCGCCAACAGTGCGAATGACTTTTGGGGTTAACACGTCGCCTTTTTCCGGGCGTGAAGGGAAATGGGGGACTTCCAGGAAATTGAGAGACCGTTTATTTGAAGAAAAACGCAATAATGTCGCGTTGCGCGTCGAGGAAACTGACAGCGCGGATACCTTTGTGGTGTCAGGACGAGGCGAATTGCATCTGGCGATCCTTATTGAAACCATGCGCCGTGAAGGCTATGAGTTTCAAGTGTCCAGGCCTGAGGCGATTGTCAAGGAAGGCCTGAATGGAGAGATTCTCGAGCCTTATGAAGAAGTGTTTATTGAAACAACCGCAGATACCATGGGAACAGTTGTAGAGTTATTGGGCCCACGCCGTGGCAAGATGCTGGATATGTCAAATCAGGTGGGGGATGCTGTACACTTAACATACCTTGTGCCTACTCGGGGATTGCTGGGATTTCGATACCAGTTCCTGACCGCAACCCGAGGTATGGGAATTATGAATTCGGTGTTTCACGGCTACGAACCATGGGCAGGTGAGATTATCTCGCGAAGTTCGGGTTCTATGGTCGCGTGGGAAGCTGGAGAAACATCGACTTATGGATTAAAAAACGCGGAAGACCGCGGTATTCTGTTTCTCGGGGCTGGCGTGCCAGTGTATGAGGGGATGGTGATTGGAGAAACACCGAAGCAGGGTGATATTCCAATCAATGTTTGTAAGAAAAAACACCTTACCAATATGAGACAATCGAATAAGGACATTGAATACCGCTTGACCACACCCCGGGAGATGAGTCTTGATCAAAAGATAGAATTTCTGGCCGAAGATGAATTGTTGGAGGTCACTCCAGAAAATCTGCGTATCCGGAAACGGATACTGAACACGGAAGAACGCGGTAAACTAATTAAAAAAGCCAAAGAGAAAGTCGCATAATCGGACAGCACTACATATATGGGTGCAGTTACGAATAAGAAAAATACTGAGGTTAAGTTATACTTTTTGGCGCTGCTGATAAATATTCCAAAGTCTGCCGAGTACTTCTTCCAATCTACTCTCAAGTAACTCGCCGCCCTGGGTAGTAACATCGTCGTGGTTGTTCATCACAACATAAGGGACTTTATAGCCCCTGATGTCGATGAGCTGTGGATCACTTGCGCTTACTTCTTCCCAGTCGATCTGTTTATACAGGTGCTCCAATTTTTCGTCTTCCAGTCCATGTTCCAGTATACTGTCTGGGCGATCAGGATTGAAACGACGGCGATTTTTTCGTAGAGATTCTTCCCAGGGCACATCTATATACAGTATCGCGGCCTTACCAAGTACTTCCTCAGAAAGATGCTGGAAAGCTTCTTTATACCCGCCGTGTTCTACGCCACGGGAAAATTCTATGATCGTTGTCGGCTGCTTTGATTTTTCCTGTTCTTCCCGAATATACTTGTGATATTCAAGACAAATTCTTTCAATCAGTATGTTCCAAAGATAGGGATATTTAAAATAATTGTTTTTATCGGTGTGTAATCGAGGATATCCTGCCTTTTCAAGCAGCTCATCTTCCTCGAACCACGCCCACAGCATGGGGAAATCATCAATCTCATTAAAATTCCCGACATGAAAACGTTCAACCCGATTTTCAAATGGGGTCTGCTTTAGAAAGTCGATGACTTCGCTCTTTCCAGCGCCCGGCCGAGCGATCAACATTAGAATATCGAAGGTTCTTTTCATGGGGGAATTTTATACCTTGCCTTTCTGCTAAGTTTAAATTTAAAGATATTATAATTCAAGGCGCAACTTTTTTATTGCTCCCTGTTCTTGATTGGACATCAACAACGAATTGGGTAAAGTTATTCCAGATACTTATGTTAAAATTGACAAATGACAGAAATTAAAATCATCGCGAAAAATCGAAAAGCGAAGTTCGAATACTTTATACTTGAAACTTTCGAAGCTGGAATATCCCTTAAGGGGAGCGAAATTAAATCGATCCGGTCGGGTCAGGTCAGTCTCTCAGAGGCTTATGTTCGCATAGAGGATGATGGGCAGGCATGGCTTTTGAATGCTCATATCGCGCCATATGATGCGGCCAGTCATTTCAATCATGATCCTAAACGTGCCCGAAGACTGCTGCTCCACCGGAAGGAAATCCGCAAGCTTTATGATGAGGTAAGACAAAAAGGGGTGACAGTTGTTCCGGTAATGCTTTATATGAAAAAAGGATTGGCAAAGGTAGAAATCGCTCTGGCAAAGGGTAAAAAATCTTATGATAAACGCCAAGAAATTGCCCGCCGCGATGTTGAGCGTGAGTTGGATCGCAGGGCGCGCATCAAATAACCCTCTCTAAGGAATCTTAATATGCTGAATAATATATGGCTGGCGCTTATTATCACGTTCGCTCTGGCGTTGCTCTGGCTTAGGATCAATGATTTCATGGCTCACCAGGGTTGGATCAGCAGTCCTGTAAGCCGTAAAATCATTCACATGGGAACAGGTCCGATTTTTGTTCTGTGCTGGCTTCTGTTTCCCGAAGTGCAATACGCGCGATATCTTGCGGCTTTGGTTCCTCTGGGAATCACGGTTCAGTTTGCCCTGGTAGGTTGGGGAATTATAAAAGACCAGGCGTCAGTAGATGCGATGTCACGTAATGGAAACCCCAATGAAATACTTAAAGGGCCGCTATATTATGGCATTGTTTTTGTAATACTAACACTGCTTTATTGGCGCGATAGTATGATCGGTATTGTAGCGCTGATGTTGTTGTGTGGGGGAGATGGTCTGGCGGATATTGTGGGCAAAAAAATGGGCAGGATGAGAATACCCTGGTCAAAAGAAAAATCGGTTGAGGGATCCATTGCCATGTTTTTTGGCGGGTGGTTAATGGCATTGGGTGTTCTATATGTTTATATTCAGTCTGGTTTTTTTGATGTCCCCTTTGGAAGTCTTCTGATGCCAGTTACATTGATTGCCCTGGCCGGCACTTTGATGGAATCTTTGCATTTTAGAGATATTGACAATATAACTGTTCCGACTCTGGCTGTTGTGCTGGGCTATTTTCTACTTTTGTAAAAGGCGGGGTAAAGATGGTTGAGATTAATGGTCATAGTCTGACTTACCAGGATCTGGTCAGAGTTGCTCGACAGGGTGAGTCCGTTATTATTTCAGCAGAAGGTGTTCAGGCGATTACCGCTTCACGACAGCGGCTTGAAGCCATATTTGAGACCAACCGCCCGGTTTATGGAATTAACACAGGATTTGGAATCTTTGCAGAATATCCGATTCCCAGTGAAGCGTCCGCAAAGCTTAGCCGCAATCTGATTTTGAGCCATGCAGTGGGAACAGGGGAGCCATTACCTAAAGAGGTTGTTCGGGCAGCTATGCTTGTGCGTGCCAACACACTTGCGAAGGGGTATTCCGGGGTGCGTCTCGAAGTTGTACAAACGCTGATCGATATGCTGAATAAAGGTGTTACACCGGTCATACCCTCTCAGGGTTCGCTCGGGTCATCCGGGGACCTTTGTCCGCTTTCGCACCTGGCGCTGGTTTTTACAACCGATGAGGAAAACCGGGAGGAGGATTCCGGGTGGGCTGAGTATGGGGACATGATCATGACGGGAAAAGCGGCTATGGAAACGGCCGAGATCCCGCGCGTGATTCTTGGTCCTAAGGAAGGACTCGCACTGAACAATGGCGCAACGTTTTCTGCGGCGATAACTGCATTGGCAATTGCAGATGCTGAGTATCTGCTTAAAGTGGCTGACGCGTCACTGGCCTTAAGTCTGGAAGCGATGATGGGATGCCTGGCAGCTTTTGATGCACGGATCCACGAGGTTCGCGGGCACGACGGGCAGAAGCAAGTTGCCGAAAATATCCGCGCGATGACTGCTGGCAGCACGCTGCTGGATGCTTCCGGACGTGTGCAGGATGCGTATTCATTGCGCTGTGCGCCACAGGTGCATGGTCCAGTGCTTGAAACGGTACACTTTGTCAAGAGAATTGTAGAGCGTGAATTGAATGCCGCTACAGACAACCCGTTGATTTTTGAGCCAAACGATGTACTTTCGGGAGGAAATTTTCATGGAGAACCTGTCGGACTGGCAGCGGATTACCTCAGTATTTCCATGTCTGAGTTGGGAGCAATTTCGGAGCGGCGCATTTTTCGGATGACTGACGGAAAGTTAAATTTTGGGCTGCCCCCCATGCTGGTTGATTCGCAGGAAGCCGCGGGATTGAACTCGGGAATGATGATTCCGCAATATACGGCAGCTTCGCTGGTTTTAGAGAACCAGACCCTTTCTGCCCCCGATTCAGTTCACTCTTTACCCACTTCGGCTGAACAGGAAGATCATAACGCGAATTCGATGACCGCGGCCCGCCACGCGAGACAGGTAGTAGCGAATGTGTGCCATGTCCTGGCGATCGAACTATACACCGCGGCTCGAGCAATTGATTTGCGGATCCGGCAAGTGCCCCGTGGGCGACTTGGCAAAGGCACCAAAATGGTGTACAGAAAGATTCGCAGGGAAATTCCTTATCGGGCCGGCGATATTTGGTGGGGGCCGGAGATTGATCGTGTCCGGAAAATGATTGAGGAACGAATGTTTTTTCCGGTGGAGCAGGTTGATCATCTGCAAAATATTGACAAAGACAATTAATGCGATTATGTTTATCTGAATAAGGTTGTATTTGATGATCACACGAAGAAAATTTTTAAAACAAAGCATATTTGGCGCGGGAATAGTTGCATCCCGACCCTGGATCAACCTGACCCGTCTTCTTGAGAACTGGCCGGATGCGGAACGATTGGGCCGCAACTGTACGGAGGGCATCGCCAGAATTCGAGCCAAGCCCTCTGCGGACAGCGCAATCATAAAAGAAGTTTATGAAGACTACATCTTTGTCTGGTTAAGAGAGGTGGTTGGAGAAGCCCCCGCGGGAGTTTACAGCAGAAGCTGGGTTGAAACCCCGGAAGGGTATGTCTTTTTGCCCGCTGTTCAACCGGTTAAAAATCTGCCGAATCAACCGGTTTCAGAAATGCCGCAAAGTGAGTTGGGACCTGGTTTTTGGGCTGAAGTGACCGTGCCCTATGTAGATATTTATCTTGATAAACCACCCGCTTCTCCCTGGTTACAGGAAGTGACCCGCCCTCGTTTGTATTACAGCCAGATCATGTGGATCAAGGATGTACGCCAAAATTCGGAAGGGAATGTGCTCTATCGCGTGGGCGAACAATATGGGAGTTATGGAGATGAATACTGGGCAGAGGCGGAAGCTTTCAGGCCGATCACCGCGGAGGAAGTCGCGCCCATCCGTCCCGAGATTGAGGACAAGAAAATCGTCGTTAATTTATTCCATCAGACTTTATCCTGCTACGAAGAAGGACGGGAAGTCTATTTTTGCAAAGTCTCGACAGGATCTAAATTCAACGCGGCGGGTGAAGCGGTTGACGCGTGGTCAACCCCGCCTGGCCCGCACCCCATTTTCCGCAAATTGATCTCTCTTCACATGAGCGGTGGATCAACGGGCGCGGGTTGGGATACCCCTGGTATTGGTTGGACATCCCTCTTTGCAATTGGAGGAGTAGCGATTCACTCAACTTTCTGGCATAACGCGTTTGGCATGGCAAAATCGCATGGTTGTGTAAATGCCACACCGGAAGACGCGAAATGGATTTTCCGGTGGTCATATCCATATGTTTCATATATTCCCGGCGATCTGGATGTTCACGAAGAATGGCCGCCTGTTGGGACGATCGTGGAGGTTGTTGAATAGTCATGGAGATTGATCTGTAGATGGAAATTTCAATGGGTCTGGCTTTTCTGGCTGGGTTGGCTTCATTTCTTTCTCCGTGCGTGCTTTCTTTGGTTCCGGCTTATGTCGGGTATCTTGGCGGAAGAACAGCAAATGGTATTCAGGCCGAAAACAGATTTACAGGAAAATTGCAGACTTTTCTTCACGGCATGGCTTTTGTGATTGGGTTCAGTGTTGTGTTTATAGCACTTGGGGTGGCTGTTTCTGCTTTGGGGGGATTGCTGTTCAGTTTGCGGGGATGGTTAACTAAAGTTGGCGGGATTGTTGTTATTTTGTTTGGGTTACACATGACAGGTGTACTTCGCATCCCGCTTTTGGATTATGATTTGCGCCCCCAAACAAAAATGGATGAACGGCGCAGCTACTTTTCTTCGGCGCTGCTGGGAGTATTCTTTTCGGCGGGTTGGTCACCCTGTGTGGGGCCGGTTCTTGGTGCTATACTGACACTGGCGTTGAATTCTGGAGAAATTGTAAAAGGTGTATATCTTCTATCTTCTTACTCCGCGGGTCTGGCAATTCCATTTCTGGTTGCTGCGGTTGGAGTTGGTTGGCTGGGCGAAGTGCTTCGAAAACACCAGCGCACTTTACATTGGGTTGAGACAGCCATGGGCATTTTATTAATCCTTGTGGGGCTGATGCTTTTTGCCGGAACTTTTGAACAATTAGCCAGATTTGGTTTTTTTGTGGATTTTGGGTTGTAAGAGGGCTGGTTGAAAAAGAGAACCGTTTCGGTGGCCAGTGTTTTAATTGTGTTGGGGCTCTTGATTGCCGTCAGCGTTACGTCGTTTTATTTTCCAGAGGAAGCGATAGAGTTGGAAAGCCAGCCGCCAATAACTCAGAAGGACTTCCCTTTGCAGGATTTTGAGTTGGTTGATCTGGAGGGAGATCTGGTAAAACTTTCTGATTTCCGGGGCAAATGGGTAATACTCAACTTTTGGGCAACCTGGTGCCCACCATGCCGGCAGGAAATGCCTTTATTAGTCGAAACCCACGAAAAATATAGTCCGGACCTGATTGTACTTGGTGTGAATTCGATGGAAACGGATGATGAGGTTCGCGCTTTTATTGAGCGTAACAGCATTTCTTTTCCGATTGTGTTTGATAGCGAAGGCCAGACTGGACAGCAATATCTTGTTCACGGTCTACCAACAACCCTTTTTATTGATAGAGAAGGCGTTTTGAGAATCAGGCATGTAGGGGAATTGACTCGTCCGGTATTAGATGAATATTTATTGGAACTTGGAGCGGTTGAA
>ENA-OSEO01006243-OSEO01006243.1-sediment-metagenome-genome-assembly--contig:-NODE-6243-length-10838-cov-3.217359_pt1 | contig 10838 bp, 9 predicted proteins | sample MGYA00237883_ERZ534232 | MGnify/ENA metagenome assembly ERZ534232
CCGGTGACGGTACCACGTATGACCTGGCCTTCCTGCAGCTCGTCGAGCAGGCGGGCCTTCTGCTGGGCACGCCATTCCTTCTGGGCTTCGCGCTCGGAGAAGATCAGGCGGCGGCGATTGGGTTCCACTTCGATGACCTTGACGTGCAGCCGCGTGCCCATCAGATCCTGCAAGATCTCGCGGCGATCGTTGCCCAGCAAGCCAGGGCTGACGGTGGCCATGTGCGAGGTGGGGATGAAGCCTTCCAGTCGGCGCCAGCGCACCAGCACGCCGCCCCGGTTGTGGCCGGTCACGTTGACTTCGACGGTTTTGTATCCCTTGCGGCCACGCAGCACGTTTTCGTAACTATATTCGATGCCCGTCAGGCCGGTGCGATCGTTGGGATTGTAGCCTTGCCCCTTATACCATGCCAGTTGTTCTTCCGGGATTCTGCCGACATAACCGAGAATGTGCGATGTCAACGGGCCGGTCAGATAGGAGCGGACGGGCTCCACATCCAGCTCCACGCCAGGCAGACGGACCTTCCACTCCTGAATCAGGGCAGCCGTGTCCCGGTCGACGTTGCTCTTCAGACGCACGGGGTTGTGAGGGACGATCAAGCCATCCGCATACATTTGCCGAATGCCGCGGATGGAACGAACCGGGGGCGGAGGGAAAGCCAGCGGCAACGAATCACCTTGCTCTGTCCCGTCTTTGACCATCGCGGGATCGACCGTCACCGGGATATCCAGAAGTGACGCCAACTGAGCAAACATCGCCTCGCGCTTCACCTCCTCCTCGGGCACATTCGCCGGTATCAGATTCACGGTGAAACTGGGCTGGTTTCGGACCAACACCGTCCCGCGCCGGTCGTAGATGATGCCTCTGGGGGCATCGATCGCGATCGTACTGAGACGGTTGTCGTCGGCACGCAGCCGGTATTGCTCACCCTCTACAACTTGAAGCCGCCAAAGCTGAATGCTCAGGATGACGAAAACCACAGCTATGATGACTCGAAAAGCCAGCATACGGACCTGAACGAGTCTAGGGTTCATGTTTTGAAATAGCCATTACCAACTTATCTGTTGCCGCTCCGTTTTCCGGTCCAGCCAGCGCATGAACATATAGACAACAGGCATGGCGATCAGGTTGATTACCGCCGCAGGCAGGATCGCCTGAGTCACACTGATATCCAAGGCAGGCGCTCGTCCTGTCAGCGCAAGCACAACCACTATCAGCGCATAATACAGTGCGGTCCCTAGCGGGACCAACAACACCGGCAACGCCAGGTTGCCTTTGAACAGGTTAGTCGCCCCCTGTCCCGACAGCAAACCGACGGTCATCATACCGACGGACGATGCGCCGAACGGTCCGCCGGACAACAGATCGACACACAATCCACCGATGAACCCCCACACTACCCCCTCGCCGGTTCCCCGGAGCAAACTCCAAGAGATGACGATCAACAGTACGAGATCCGGTTTTGCGCCACCGACGGTTAGAAGCGGCATGAGTGTCGACTGGATGATCGCCGCGAGCAATAAAAATGGAACCACTAAGTACAGGCTGATGGTGATCTACCCTCAATCCACGAATAAGTCACTGTCGAAACTGATAATGACCAATACTACTTCAAGCTTATTGAAATCGACTGTCGCGTGCAAGGTCGCGGTCTGGAACATCTCCACGTCTTGTGCGGATACCTCGGTAACCTGTCCGATGACCAGCCCGCGTGGGAAGGTGCCTCCCAGGCCGGAAGTGAGCACAATGTCGCCCAACTCGATCGTCGCCCCCTGCGGAACCTCATCGAGGAAAATCTGCCCGCCGGCCTTGCCCTTGACCATGCCGGTGGCCCGCGAGGTCTGGAGCACTGCATTGACCGCACTCAGCGGATCGGTGACCAACAGGACCTTCGAAGAGGTTTCGCCGACATCGCTGATCTGCCCGACGAGCCCCCGTTCGGTCACGACGGTCATCCCCGGAGCGACTCCGGACCGGCGTCCCGCATCGATCAGGATATACCCCAGCAAGTTGCCCGGGTCGCGGCCAATGACGCGTGAAGCGGAATACTCGTAACTGGGATGGGCCTCGACGAAATTGAGCAAAGCCAGGAGATTCCGGTTCTCCGATTCGATCTCCTTGAGGCGCACGTTTTCGATCATGAGCTTGTCGACTAGATCTTCCAACTGCCGGTTGCGCCGGCGCAGCTCCGTGAAATCGTAGACTGTCTGGCTAGCTCCGCGTACCTGAACGCCGATGTACGAGAACGCGTATTGTACCGGCGAGACTGCCATCAACAACACATTCTCCGCAGGTTGTATACTTCTTGCCTGGTGCAGGATCAAGATCAGGATGGCGATCAACAACAGCACCAAAAAAATCGCAGGGCGTCTTCTCAGAAGTCTCTCCTGTCAGTTGCTCTCGCAGACCGGTTCGCAACGGATACGGGAACCCACAATCGGCGCACGATCAGACATGTGTTGGACAGGGCACTCTCACCTCTCGAGTGGCCGCTCGCGCTACCTCAGCGGGTGGTCAGCCCTCCGCGCTGGGTACTGGAGAGCACCTTCCGCAGCGTGTCCAATTCCTCGAGAATGCGCCCTGCGCCACGTGCGACACAGCTCATCGGGTCATCGGCCACATAGACGAGCATTTTGGTTTCCTCGGACAAGCGTTCGGCCAGACCCTGCAACAGCGCCCCCCCACCGGCCAGAACGATACCTTGTTCCATCAAGTCGGCTACCAGCTCGGGAGGTGTGTCATCGAGCGCGCTCTTCACGCCATCGATGATGATATTGACGGGATTGGACAGCGCCTCACGGATCTCGACGCTGCTGACTTCCAGTGCCTCCGGCAAACCGGTGATCAGGTTGCGGCCACGGATAGTCATGGTCTTTTCTTCTTGCAGCGGATAGGCGGAACCAATGGTCATCTTGGTGCGTTCGGCCATCCGTTCACCAATGAGCAGGTTGTATTTCTGGCGCACATAGTTCATGATCTCTTCGTCCATCTCGTCACCAGCGACGCGAATGGAACGGCTGACCACGACGCCGCCCAGAGAGATCACAGCCACTTCGGTGGTGCCACCGCCGATGTCGACGACCATGCTACCCAGCGATTCGGTCACGGGCAATCCGGCGCCGATCGCAGCAGCGACCGGCTCCTCGACCAGATAGGCCTCACGTGCGCCCGCACTTACCGCCGCATCGTGAACCGCACGCTTTTCGACTTCGGTAACACCGCTTGGGATACCCACGACCACGCGAGGACGGGGCAACAGCAACATCGTTTGATCGTGGACTTTGTTGATGAAGTAGTGGAGCATCTTCTCCGTCACATCGAAATCGGAGATGACACCATCTCGTAGAGGGCGGATAGCAACAATATTCGCCGGGGTGCGTCCCACCATCTGCTTGGCTTCGGCGCCAATGGCAAGTACTTTTTTCGATCGTTTCTCAATGGCCACCACAGAGGGTTCATTGATCACAATGCCTTTGCCTCGTACATTGACCAACGTATTGGCCGTCCCCAGGTCGATGCCGATATCCAGGGAAAACAACCCTAACAGGGCATTTATTGGACTGAACACGCAGGTGCAATCTCCTCTCGGACGTTGTCAACACAGAGCTTATGGATGAATTATAGTCTAATCTATAGAATTAGGCAAAGACGCCCGAGCCAGCCAATTGCAGCAAATCTTGAATTGGAGTAAAATAGTTGAGATAAGGGCTCGCGCATGCTTTGTCACCGGAGGAAAGCTGAGATGCAACGATTGTGGACACCGTGGAGGATGGGGTATTTGGTACAGGACAAAACGACAGGATGCGTTTTTTGCCAGAAGCTTTGCGAAGACAACGACCGGGAGAACCTGATTTTGTATCGCGGCAAACGTAGCTGCGTGGTCATGAACCTCTACCCATACAATACCGGCCATCTGATGGTAATTCCACACGAACACATCGCGACGTTGGAAGATATGCCTGCCGACACGTTGACAGAGATGGTTGAACTGGTACAGCTCTGTCTGCGGATACTGCGGGAAGTGCTCCGCCCCGACGGATTCAATATGGGCGCCAACATCGGAAAAGCCGCCGGAGCAGGCATCGACACGCACGTCCACATCCATGTAGTGCCCCGCTGGGAAGGCGACACGAACTTCATGCCGATCTTCGCAGAGACCCGCGTGATGCCCGAGATGCTCCTGGATACGTACGATCGCTTGAAAAAGGAATTCGATCAGACCAAACCTGTTTATTCCGCCGAATTTTAACCGGTACGAGCGAGCAGAGCAACTTTTCGTCGCGGGCGGGGTTCATATTAAGAGGAAGCAGGAGAACCGACGAACGCGTCGCCGCGGATGCACCGGAGCAGCGGCCCTGCCAGACACACCAGCGACCGTTCCAGGTTCGACCTCTCCAAGAGGAAAACTCAGAGATGGAACTCAAACAAATAGGTGTGATCGGCGCGGACCAGATGGGCAGTGGCATCGTGCAAGCCTGTGCGCAGGCCGCTTTCTCGGTTGTGATGGTCGATACCTATCGGGAGCAGACCGATAGAGGTCTGGCGATGATCACTCGTTCTCTGGGCCGCCGGGTAGAGCAGGGACGTCTTTCCGCAAGTGAAAGGGATGAAATTATCCCACGCATCAGAACCTCACTGGAGATAAGCGACCTGCAGAGCTGCGACCTGATCGTCGAAGCCACCACAGAAGACCTGGGAAGCAAAAAGCAGGTGTTCGCGCAGTTGGACAAGATCGTTCGTCGCGAAATCGTGCTGGCAACGTGCACAACGATGCTCTCTGTGACCGAACTGGCTGCGTCGACTCAATTTCCACCTCGCGTGGTGGGAACCCATTTCTTCACACCGGTACCGACGGCACGGGTGGTGGAGGTCGTAAAAGGGCTGGAAACGGCGGACGAGGCCGTGCAGCTCGTCACCGACCTCGTGATAAAGACGGGTAAGAAAGCGGTCACGGTCAACGATAGCCCCGGTCTCGTGTTCAACCGTGTGGTGCTGGCGATGATCAACGAGGCCAGTTATACCCTGCTGGAAGGGGTCGCCACGGTCGACGCCATCGACGCTGCGCTCAAGTTGGGCGCGGACTTCGGAGCCGGGCCACTGGAAATGGCGGACCGGATCGGGCTGGACACCTGTCTGCAGAATCTCGAACTGCTTCACCGCGAGCTGGGCAACACGCAATTCAGGCCCTGTCCGCTGCTGAGAAAAATGGTAGCTGGCGGATTTCTGGGCAGAAAGAGCGGCCGCGGTTTCTACCGATATTAAAGGAGGAGAGAGTTCATGTCGAATGATCCGCTGATTGACAAACTGCATGGGAACAGACAAGAGGCTGCGCGCGGCGGTGGTGAGAAACGTATCGAAGCGCAACACGACAAAGGCAAAATGACCGCCCGTGAGCGGATCGATGCATTGTTGGACCCGAACAGCTTCAGGGAGTTGGATGCGTTTGTCACGCACCAGGCTTCGGGATTTGGGATGGAAGATAAGAAGTTCCTCGGCGATGGTGTCGTCACCGGTTACGGAACGATCAACGGGCGGCTCGTGTTCGTTTTCGCACAGGATTTCACCGTGCTGGGCGGCTCGCTGGGCAAGGCCCAGGCAGCCAAGATCTGTAAGGTGATGGACATGGCAATGAAAAACGGCGCACCGGTGATCGGCATCAATGACTCGGGCGGAGCACGCATTCAGGAGGGCGTCGACTCGCTGGCCGGTTATGCGGATATCTTCCTGCGCAACACGATGGCCTCCGGCGTCATTCCGCAGATCTCGGTCATTATGGGGCCATGCGCGGGTGGCGCAGTCTATTCCCCGGCGATCACCGACTGGGTGTTCATGGTCAAAGGCACGAGCCACATGTACATCACCGGGCCCGACGTGGTGAAGGCCGTCACGCGTGAGGAAGTGTCCCACGAGGAGCTGGGTGGCGTGCATGCGCACACCACAGTCAGTGGCGTGGCTCACTTTATGTCGAACAACGAGCAGGAATGTCTGGCGTCGGTCAAACGGCTGCTCAGCTTCCTCCCACAGAACAACATGGAAGACGCTCCGTTCGTCGAAACCCAGGACGATCCGCAGCGGATGGACGAGGCGCTGAACAGCATCATCCCCGACACGCCGAATAAGCCCTATGATATGAAGGAAGTGATCCGCCACATCGTGGACAACGGCGAATTCTTCGAGACGCACGAGAATTTCGCCCGCAACATCATCACTGGCTATGCCCGGCTGGGTGGGCTGTCAGTGGGAATCATCGCGCAGCAGCCGTCGGTGCTCGCCGGCGTACTCGACATCGATTCGTCCGACAAAGCGGCGAGGTTCGTCCGTTTCTGCGATAGCTTCAACATTCCGATGGTCGTGCTGGAAGACGTGCCGGGCTTCATGCCGGGCGTCGCACAGGAACACGGCGGTATCATCCGCCACGGGGCCAAGCTGATCTATGCGTTCTGTGAAGCGACGGTGCCGAAGATCACCGTCATCACACGCAAAGCGTATGGCGGTGCGTACATCGTAATGAACTCGCGGCACATCCGCGGCGACATCGTGTTTGCCTGGCCGACCGCAGAGATTGCGGTGATGGGACCAGAGGGCGCCGTGAATGTAGTTTTCCGCAAGGAAATCGCCGATGCCGCAGACCCGGAGCAAGAACGCACGCGGTTGATCCAGGAATATCGCGACCGCTTCGCCAACCCGTACGTGGCGGCCTCGCGCGGCTACGTAGACGACGTGATCGAGCCCAAAGAGACCCGCCCACGTCTGATCCAGGCGTTGCAGATGCTGCAGAACAAGCGGGATACCAACCCGCCTAAGAAGCACGGCAACATCCCTCTGTAGCAATTGTAGCAATAGCCTGCGATCCGAGGAAAACGGCAAGCTTCCATTGCAGCAGTTTGTTCACAGGGTTAGGAGTATTCTATGTTCAAAAAGGTGTTGATCGCTAATCGCGGCGACGTTGCCGTCCGCGTGATGCGGGCCTGTCGCGAGTTGGGCGTGGAGACGGTTGCCATCTATTCCAAGGCAGACCGCAACGCACTGCACGTCCGCTATGCGGACGAGGTATATCCGATCGGCGAAGGCCCGGCCCGATCGAGCTATCTCGATATCGAGCGGATCATTGAGGTGGCTGTCCGCTCGAATTCGGATGCGATTCACCCGGGGTATGGATTTCTGTCCGAGAACCGCGCGTTCGCGCAGGCGTGCGCTGATGCCGGAATCGCATTTATCGGCGCCACACCGCAGGCAATCGACGCGCTTGCGGACCGCCGCCGGCTCGGCGAAAGCCTGGAAGCCGCCGGCGTGCCCGTCTGGCCGATGAGCCGGCAGACGCTGGACCCGGACGGTCTGCGTCAGGCGGCGGAGAAACTGGGATTCCCGCTGCTGGTGAGACCGGTGGCCGGGGGCGGTGGCCTCGGCGAGCGGCTGGTGCTGTCGTTCGACGACCTGAACGACCTGATCTCTCTGGCGAGCATCGAGGCGGCATCCTCCTTCGGGACCGGCGAAGTCTATCTGGAGAAATCGTTGCCGGGAGCACGGCGCATCGAAGTGCACGTCCTGGCCGATTCGGCCGGGCAGGTCATCTATCTCGGAGAATCGGAGGGGACGATCCGGCGCCGCTACCAAAAGCTGATCGAGGAATCCCCATCCCCGGTGGTCACGCCGGAACTGCGCGCGCAGCTCGGCCCGGCAGCCTGCCAGGTCCCACGGCAAATCGGATACGTAGGCATCGGTACGGTCGAATTTCTGCTGGACCACAGCGGAAAGTTCGATTTTCTGCACTTCGCCCCCAGATTGTGGGTAGGACACCCGGTGGTGGAAATGGTCACCGGACTGGACCTGGTGAAAGAGCAAATCCGCGTCGCATCCGGGCGCAGATTGCGCTACCAGCAGGCGGATATCGTGCTGCGCGGCCATGCGATCTCGTGTCGCATTCACGCCGAGGACCCGTATGCCGGCTTCGCGCCGTCAGTCGGACAGATCACGCGGCTGATGGAGCCGGGCGGAATGGGAACACGCATCGAGACCGGCGTATACGAGGGGTTCGAGGTATCCCACTACTACGACCCGTTGATCGCAAAGGCAGTCGTATGGGGCGAGGGACGCGGCGAGGCAATCATGCGGATGCGCCGTGTGCTGAGCGAATATCGGATCGTGGGCGTCAAGACGAATATTCCGTTCCTCGAGCAGATCATGAACCGCACCAGTTTCATCGGTGGCCAGTTCGAAGCTTCGCAGGAAGAGGCCTATTTCTCCGTTGTCAGGCCGGTTCGCGAGGATCTGTTCAAGGTATCGGCCATTGCGGCTGCGCTGCTCGCCCATCAGAACCGTACGCGTGCCATCGCGGCCTTCAACCTGGGACGCCGGTCGAGCCCGTGGAAGGTTGCCGGCCGCTGGGAGGAAATGGGCGAATGAAATACCAGACGACAGTAGAGGGCAAGACTTTCCTGATTGAGGTTAGCGAATCAGGTGAGATTCTGGTCGACGGCGAGACCTACACACCGGACTTTCGAAGCATCGACGGGTTATCGCTCTATTCGCTGCTGATGGGCAACACCCCATACGAGATGTTGGTCGAAGAAGAGCCCGGTCATTTTCACGTGCTCGTACACGGCGAACCGTTCGCAGTTCAAGTACGGGAAACGCTGGATGTCGGCGTTATACCGCCGGAGCAGACCGCACCGCCATCCGGCCCGCTCACTTTGCTGTCTCCGATTCCCGGGGTGGTCATCGAGATGCTGGTCGAAACCGGAGATATGGTTTCCAGCGGCCAAGTGCTGCTGGTGCTGGAATCAATGAAGATGGAAAATGAGCTCAGATCCCCCGGCAACGGCGTAATTCGCGAAATCCGTGTCAACCGCGAGGCTGAGGTCACACTGGGGCAACCCCTGCTCGTCCTGGACATTCAATAGCTGCCTGTACTGAAATTGGCAGCAGGCGTCGAAGTGGCAGATGCAAAACACCTGTGCTACGTGAGGTAACGGTCACATGGACAACAAACCAATCGGAATCACCGACACCGTCTTGCGCGATGCGCACCAATCGCTGCTGGCGACGCGCATGCGCATCGACGATATGCTGCCCATCGCCGAGAAGTTAGACGGAGTGGGCTATTATTCGCTGGAGATGTGGGGCGGAGCCACATTTGACTCCGCGATGCGCTTCCTGAACGAGGACCCCTGGGAACGCATCCGGCGACTGAAGGAAGTGATGCCCAAGACACCCTTCCAGATGCTGTTGCGCGGTCAGAACATCGTCGGCTACAAGCACTATGCCGACGACATCGTCGACCGGTTCGTCGCCCGCGCCAAGGCGAATGGGATCGACATCTTCCGCATCTTCGATGCCCTGAACGACCCGCGTAACATGGCACGCGCCATGCAGGCCACCAAACAAGCCGGCGGGCACGTGCAGGCAACGATCAGCTACACCCTATCGCCAGTGCACACGATCGACGGTTTCGTGGCATTAGCGCGCGAACTAAGCGAGCTGGGCGCCGATTCGATCTGTATCAAGGACATGGCGGGCTTGCTGTCGCCGTTCGATGCCTACGAGCTGGTCAGTAAGCTCAAAGCAGCACTCCCCCTACCGATCCAACTGCACACGCATTACACGAGCGGTATGGCGTCCGCGGCCTGTGTGAAGGCCGCCGAAGCGGGTGTGGACGTCATCGACACGGCGATTTCCTCACTGTCCGGGCTGACTTCGCAGCCACCCACTGAGACGATGGTGCGTATCTTCGATGACACTCCGCGGAAATCAGGGCTCAACCTGGATACGCTGGCCGATATTGCCGATTATTTCGCCGCAGTGCGCAAGAAATACGCCAGCTTCGAAAGTGGGCTGATGGGTGTGGACGTCAACGTGCTGCGCTACCAGATTCCGGGCGGGATGCTCTCGAACTTGATCTCGCAACTGCGTGAACAGAACGCACTGGACCGCTACCAGGAAGTGCTGGCCGAAATGCCGCGCGTGAGGGCAGACCTGGGTTACCCACCACTGGTGACACCGTCGAGCCAGATCGTCGGCACACAGGCGACGCTGAACGTGCTCATGGGCGAGCGCTACAAGGTGATCCCGCAAGAGGTCAAGAATTACGTGAAGGGAATGTATGGACGTCCGCCAGCCCCGATGAATCCCGAGATCCGGAAACGCATCCTCGGAGACGAAGACCCGATCGACTGCCGTCCGGCAGACCTGTTGGCGCCGGAATTCGAGAAGATGAAGCAGGAAATCGGCGACCTGGCGACGAGCGAGGAGGACGTCCTGCTCTACGCGATCTTCCCGCAGGTCGCACGGCCTTTCCTGGAACGTCGCACGCGGAAATCGTCCGGGAAGGAAGAAATCATCGCGGCCATTGCGGCGCGCATTGCCAAAGAGAAGGAAGCGCTGCAAAATGCGGTGCGCGCCACGAGCCACCTGGGCTCCTTCTGGAAACACAGCAGCCGACGCCGTTCGCGCACTTTTGGAGGCTGGGTCAAATGGTAGAGCAGTTCATGTTGACAATCGACGATACGATCTATGCGATCGAGTTCAAAGGCAATCAGGTCTTCGTGAATGGATACCCGATGACTATCGAATGGAACGAAGACAACCTGAAAGTCAACGGTACTGCCCACAACGTGGAGCTGGTGGGAGACCAGGCACTGGTCGACGGAATCGCCTATGCTTTCGAAGTCGAATGGCCGACCGATGACAGTGGCATGAGCGGTGGCGCGGGAGGCGGCGCCGTCCCTGCTGGCGAGGCCGGCGAGGGCGTGGTCACCGCGATCATGCCGGGCAAGATCGTGCGTGTCGATGTCCGGGAGGGTGACGAAGTGCAGGCCGGTCAGGTCGTTGCGATCCTCGAA
>ENA-OSEO01006244-OSEO01006244.1-sediment-metagenome-genome-assembly--contig:-NODE-6244-length-10836-cov-3.385724_pt1 | contig 10836 bp, 8 predicted proteins | sample MGYA00237883_ERZ534232 | MGnify/ENA metagenome assembly ERZ534232
ACGTGGATAGGTACTTTCAAATCCAGCGCGGTTTTAGCAAGACCAAAAAGCTTTACAGGAAACCCAAGGTGGTTATCCATAAGAAGCTGGCCTCCTCCGATGACCAGCGCAGAGGCCCCATCCAGTGCTGGTTTCCAGATGACCTTGTGTCTCTTGTGGTTCAGCATCATTTGTAAGGTGCCATTGGCGATACTGTAAGCCAGGCCAAGGTTCCGTTCTGCGAACTGAAAAGTTTTTCGCTTCAAGCCAGGATACTGTCCGGTCGCGATCTGTTTTCTGCCAGAGATGTCAATTGGCACAATCTCGCAATCCGGGACCTGACGCTTAAACAAATATCGCAACGCCTCGTAGATAACGCTGTCGCCTATGTTTGTACTGTATATTTCTCCTGCGATGACTATTTTTTTCAAAACTAATTTTCCGGGCAGATCTCTATGCTGTTTAACAGGCTGAAATAGAAGGCATCCAGCTTCTCCAGATAATCCTTCATGGAAAATAACCGCGCATGTTTCAAGCCGTTTTGGATGAGTGTGGTGCGTAATTCGGGGTCATTGAGTATCTGTGTTATTGCTGTTACCAGACCTTCGGTATCTTGTGGTGTAACCAGAATCGCCGAATTCACACCAGCGAATTCGCGGGCGGCTTCAATCGCAAAGGCAACAACGGGGACCCCACAGGCCTGAGCTTCAATCTGAACCAGACCAAAAGATTCCTGTGACGAGGGGAAAATCAGTATTTCAACGGTATGGTAGAAAGCCGGCATGTTGTGCAGGTGTCCTAAGCAACAGATTTGATCCCGCAAGCCCTGACTGGCAATCATCCGGCGTAATTTTTTTTCATCTCTGCCAGCTCCAGCGATCAAAAATTTCACTTTCTTCTCGCGTAAGCGGTGGGCAATATGAAGAATATGCTGCCAACCTTTTTCTCTGATAAGCCGCCCGGCAAAACCTACCAGGTGATAATCTTCAGCCCATGTTGGGTCAAGCAATAATTTGGAATCTGAATTGGAGGAAGGTGAAAAACGTTTCAGGTCAACAAAGTTGTTTAAGAGGTGAACATTGTTGTTATTTGCACCTCTGGCGATGATATCTCTCCGGGTGTGTTCTGAAACCACGATTATTTTGCCAACGCGCTGTATCATTTGCAGGAGCAGGGGGTAATACCAACTACCGATTCTTGCCGAATCATGTTCATGGAAAACAAACTGTATGTCTTGATTCTTCCAAAGGCATATTCGTAACCAAAGCCCAAACATCCAACTGGCGATCAAATGGCAGTGGATAATGTTGATCTTGTTTTGCAGAATCAGCAAGGGGGTTTGAAACATTTTCAGCAAGAAGTGGATTACTGAATTTGAGGGCGGCAGAAGACATCGATCTTCGGGTAGTTTGATCTGATTACTTCTTTTGCTTCTCAAGGGAATGAGATAGGTGTTGTGACGATTTTGGATGATATTTTGCACCAGGCTTTGTGCGCCACCTAAGCCATAGTGATCGATGATTTGCAGCACCTTTATCATTCGATAATTTTACCTCAAGACAGAACGTTCCCCGAAGCGGATCTAAAAAAGTTTGTGTATCTAGCCTGAATAACCTGAGGATTCCGTTATAATAAAATCCGTTGTCATTCTTGTTGTTCACAGGAGGATTGGATGATATTTGTTGATAATGAGCGCGTTACAGATCCCAGAATCAATCTGGCGATTGAGGAGCATTTACTGCGGAACCCCGAAATCTCAGATGATATTCTGCTTTTTTATATTAATGAACCTTCTATTATTATTGGTCGAAATCAAAATACATTAGAAGAGATCAACCACGAGTATGTAGAAGCGAATGGGGTGCATGTGGTGAGGCGGTTATCCGGCGGGGGGGCGGTATATCACGATCTGGGAAACTTGAATTACAGCTTTATCACAAATAACGGCAACAACAACTTCCATAATTTTCAAAAGTTCACCGCTCCGGTAATCGATGTATTACAAGGAATGGGGGTTCAGGCGGAATTGAGCGGTCGGAATGACATTCTTGTGGATGGGCGGAAGATTTCCGGCAACGCGCAATACAGCACCTCAACCCGAATGTTTCATCACGGTACTCTGCTTTTCAGTTCAAAGCTTGAAAATGTGGGCGATGCCTTGAATGTGAAGATGGGTAAGATCACCTCAAAAGGGATCAAGTCTGTGCGGAGCAGGGTGGCAAATATCACTGAGTTTACCAACCACGATATGGATGTGGAAGGGTTCAGGGAACGCTTGCTAAGTGGAATTTTTGGAGGTTCAAAGCAAATTTCACGATATGAGTTAACCGACCAGGATTGGACGGCGATACAAGACCTGTCAAAAGAGCGCTACGCGAACTGGGATTGGAATTTTGGCAAGTCTCCGGATTTTAACCTGAGAAAGACGCACCGTTTTCCGATTGGCGAGATTGATGTCTGTATTGACGTGCAGAAAGGCAGCATCCGGGCAATAAAGATCTATGGCGATTTTTTGGGTCAGGGTGAGGTTGCCGAAATCGAGAAACGATTGGTGGGAGCTCGTTTTGAACGGATGAGCCTTGAAGAGGCATTGGCGGCGCTCGATGTGAGCTATTATTTCGGCGGCCTGACGAATGAAGAATTTACCCGGTTTCTTTATTGAGATTGACAGGTTAGAAGTGCTATTACTGAGAACCGGGTCAAGCAGGATTTAACGGAGCAGGCGATACGGGTGATTGACAGAGGAAGCATATCTTAATATCATCAATCTATATCCGGGCTTATTTGGAGGTCACAAGTGAAGAGAATGCGAATTGTTTGGATAGCGGTTTATTTCTTACTACCCATAGTGCCGGTCGCGCTCATATTGCAAACCTCTGCCTTTTATTTTCGTAATGCCTTTATGATGGTTTCAATGGTCACCGGAGTGTTCGCGTATGTGTGGCTGGTAAACCAATTTATTCTAAGCGCGCGGCCAAAGTTTATTGAGCGCTATTTTGGCATGGACCGATTGTACAGCTTTCATAATAAGATGGCCGTGGTCAGTTTTTTTCTGGCGCTGACACATAACCAGATCAAAGAACGCGTGTTTGGACTTGAAGTATTAATATCCAAGATCGCGTTGATCCTGTTTGGGGCTATTATTGTGTTCAGCCTGCTTTTTCTGGGTGATTCTTTTCTACGAAAATGGCAGCCTGTCCGTGCGCTGCGGAAATTTTCGGCAGAAAAACTGCGTTTGAAGTTTAAAGTGGTACGATTTTTTCACAATTTCACGCTGGTGGCTGCTGGTTTACTGGCAATTCACGTCAACCAGAGCTCGGCAGCGCGCGCCTCACTGCCTGTCCGGATTTTTTACACAGGGTATTTCGCGCTGGCGATTGGTTTTTACGTGTATCACAAGTTTATTAAACCCATGCTGCTTCGCCAGAATGCATTTGAGGTGATTGATAATGTGAAGGAAGCTCCGGATGTTCAAACCCTGAAACTCGGCGCCGCAAACGGTGAGGTTTTTGGGTACAAACCAGGTCAATTTGTTTTTGTGACCATTCTGGATAAAGAAATTGGGATTGAAGAACACCCCTTTTCACTTTCAAGCGCACCGGGGAACCGGGATTTTATCACTCTGACCATTAAGGGGCTGGGAGATTTTACGTCCAGAATCAGAGAGGTTAAAACAGGGACCCGTGTTCTGGTAGATGGGCCCTACGGGTATTTTTCAATGCTGAACCATGACGCCGAGGCTGATCTGGTGTTCATCGCGGGTGGGATTGGGATCACACCCATTTTAAGTATGTTGATGTACTTGAAAGAGAACCAGCCAGATCGAAATGTCTTGCTGCTGTGGGGAGCTCAGCAGCCGGTGGATCTTGTTCGATTGGGTGAGGTTGAAGCGCTTCAAAAAGAAATGCCCAATTTTGAGATCGTTCCCTTTGTAGAAAGAGGAGATGATTGGAAAGGGCGGAAGGGGTTCATTACCCGCGAATACCTGACCGGCAAACTGTTTTCAAACGGCGCACCGGAAAAGCAAAGGGATTTTTATGTTTGTGGGCCGCCGATCATGATGGAAATTATGATCGGACATTTGAAATCATTGGGTGTGGAAGGCGGGCACATCCACTTTGAACGGTTTGCATTGTAAGTGTTTTCGCATAAACCTGCATTACTCCAAGCTATAGCAATTCAATACAATATCGAAATATGCCCAATCTATCAGATGAGATTGGGCATATAATACTTCTTGCGTTTGGCTGGTCATGTGGCTAAGGGAAACCCTCACCGGAAAGGCAGGACAATTAACCTGCAATTGGTTGGTGTTATCTATCCCGGAATGGTGTAAATTATTAACTGCGATCATGGTGGCGGCGGTTATTGGTTTTCATTATTTACATTTGTTATTCAGATGGTTGTTTCGTTGAGGAAGAAATGTTAGGCAAAATAGAAAATATTTATCGTGGATATTCACCGAAATACTGGACGCTGATCCTGGCGGGTTTCATAGACCGCCTGGGTGGGGCATTGATATTCCCTTTCTTCGCGTTGTATGTCACTGAGCGGTTTGATGTTGGCATGGTAGAAGTCGGTAAACTGTTCGCGATTTTCGCGGTGAGCGGAATGATCGGCAGCGTGCTGGGAGGCGCTCTAACTGATAAATTCGGTCGAAGAGCAATCCTGCTATTCGGTTTGGTTTTCAGCGCTCTGGGAAGCGTTTTGATGGGTCTGGTGGATCGTTTAAGCCTGTTCTTCGTCCTGGCTGCTTTTGTGGGTGTTCTGGGAGATATCGCAGGGCCTGCACACCAGGCAATGGTGGCTGATCTGGTTCCGGAGGAAGAAAAACGAGCTGAAGCTTACGGCATCCTGCGCGTAGTGGCAAACCTGGCGGTCACGATTGGCCCGGCTATTGGCGGACTTCTGGCAACCCGGTGGTCGTACCTGCTGCTGTTCATCATTGACGCGATCACCAGCCTGATAATGGCAGTCATTGTCGTGTTCAGCCTGCCCGAAACCAAACCCGAATCCGTGGAAGGTGAGGAAAAAGAAAGTCTGTTGAAGACGTTCTCTGGTTATTACCGTGTCACCCGGGACGCGGTTTTTATGGCGTTCATGTTTGCTTCCATCCTGATGGTGATGGTCTACATGCAAATGAACAGCACTTTATCTGTCTTTCTGCGGGACGTTCATGGGGTGTCGGCTGGTGGGTTTGGATATATCCTGAGCCTGAACGCGGGGATGGTGGTGTTATTCCAGTTCTGGGTAACCCGCAAGATCGGAAAGAAACCGCCGATGTTGGTGATGGCAGTTGGGACCCTGTTTTATCTGGTTGGTTTCCTGATGTACGGGTTCGTCTCGCAGTATGTGATGTTCATGCTGGCTATGGTGATCATTACGATCGGTGAGATGCTGGTTGTGCCGGTATCCAATTCTGTGGTCGCAAACCTGGCGCCGGCCGATATGCGCGGCAGGTATATGGCGGTATCCGGCTTCAGCTATATCATCCCGTTCGCGGTAGGCCCGCTGGCTGCCGGCTATATCATGGATAACTTTAACCCCAACTGGGTGTGGTATATCTGTGGAATCCTGGCGGCTGTTGCGGTTGCGGCCTTTCTGGTGTTGCACGGGTGGATGGCGAGGAGAGAGCAGCGCAAGCGTGAAGCAGGAAAGGGTTTTCTGGCAAATACAGCCTGCGCCCCGGATTAAGAAAACAACTTAATATAAGTAAGCGCCCCAAATTTCTTGGGGCGCTTTTGTGTTCCCGCCGAGAATCGAACTCGGACCTTATGCTCCGGAGGCATACGTTCTGTCCATTGAACTACGGGAACGATCCATACTGTCCTGTGTTTTTCTCAGAAGCGAGGCAATTTTACCACGTTCAAACCATCTTGACCAGATGCCCTCTGGTTGAAAAATTACTCCTGCGGCTGGGCGGTGACCGGATTGAGCAGGTAAATTCTCGTCCGGACAAGCCGGGCGGCGCCAGGCTGGATGTTGAGCGCGTCAAGTACTTCATCGGCACGGCCTGTAGCACCCTGACGGGCGGCAAGTTTCATTAAAAACCGCTGGCGGTCATTTTCGTCCGGAGCGAGCATTACCATGTTTTCGATCAGAGGGCGCAGATCGTATTTTTTGCCACGCCGTTCGCGGGGCAAGGTGTCCGCAGAAAGGATGTTTTGGATGCGCGCGGAAAGTTCTTCGGCGGGTATTTCATCCAGCAAGGTAGCAGTGTATTCGGTAGAATCGACCAGGGTCTGCACTTTGGGTTCTTGAAGATCGACAGACAGTATGGATTCCACCTCAATCCCCGGCGGAAGTGCCGGCTGAAGCCGGTTGTTGATTTCTTCAAGGGAGAGGTCTTCCTCCAGCCAGCAATCGAGAATTTCGGCGGTGCTGGTCATGCCGAGGGGTAATGGGCAGGCCTGGTTCATGCGGGGTTGAGGATGAAAACCCTGGCTGTACGCCAGGGGAAGATCGGCCCTTCGCAGAGCCCGTTCCAGGACTTTGTTGATATCCAGATTGCCGGTGTAGCGCATGGGTTCGGTTTTAGCGTAGTAAATTCGAATTCGAATCATAAAATGGCTTTCTTGTTTGATGTGTAGGGGTCAGGCAACTTCCGGACATTTCCAGCTTTCAGCAGGCGTGTTTTTTCTCGATTCGGCGAAGGTTGACAGGATGCCGCAGGCATAGCAATGGTCGCGACAGTCTGGGCGGAGTTTGCCCTGCAGGCTCCATTGATAGTCTTTGAGAAGAAAAGATTTGCTGACGCCGATGTGGATATGATCCCAGGGGAAGACTTCATCCAGATCGCGCTGGCGATGGGTGTAAAAGGCAGGGTCAATACCAGCGTGTTCAAATGCTGCCAACCAGGTATCATAATTGAAAAACTCACGCCAGGCATCAAATTTCGCGCCGTTTTTCCACGCCCCATAAATTGCCGCGCCAACCCTGCGGTCGCCACGGGTGAGAACGGCTTCGAGCATGGTGTCGCGCGGGTCGCTCCAATTGAGCTTGAGGCCGGGAGCGCGCAGCTGTTTGCGCAACAAATCCTGCTTGACACGGATCTCTTCCATGGTGTCGCCGGAAACCCACTGGAAAGGCGTGTGGGGTTTGGGAACGAAAGTGCTCACCCCGGCGTGGAGTTTCGCTTTCCGCCCGATGGCCTTGCGGCCTTCCTCCAGAACTGCTTTGCACAGGTCGGCAATAGCCTGAACGTCCTCAAGAGTTTCAGAAGGGTGACCGATCATAAAATACAATTTGATGGTGGTCCATCCCCGGCTGTAAATCGCGCGGACGGTTTCGAGAAGCTGTTGGGTAGCGATGGGTTTGTTGATAATGTTGCGCATTTTCTCGGAAGCGGCTTCGGGGGCGAGGGTAAAACCGCCGGAACGCGAATCACGCAGCAATTCCATCAGATCAATGGAGAAAGACTCGATACGAAGAGAAGGCAGCGAAGTTTTTAGGTGCTGGCTGTTGAATCGCTCACTGACTTTTTCAACAAGCTCAAGAATATTCGTATAGTCAGAAGAGGATAGTGATAAAAGTGCGATTTCTTCGTAACCGGTATGTTTCAGTGATTCTTCTATTGCCGAAATTACCTGTTCAATAGGTCTTTCGCGGACAGGGCGATTGACCATACCGGCGTGGCAAAAGCGACAACCGCGCGTACAACCGCGCATGATTTCAACGGCCACCCGGTTGTGAACAATATCAATGGAGGGAACAATTAAATGAGTCGGGGGTGGGGGCAGCTCCGCGACAATGCGCTTGGTGACCTGGTGAGGCGCTTGTGGAAACAGGGGTTTGTATTCCGCGATCCGGCCATCGGATAGATATACGGGTTGATACAGGGAAGGAACATAGACGCCGGGTATCCCAGATAGATCTTTTAGCAGATTGTCACGAGGCTCGGCGCGTTCTTTCCATGCCTGAAAGACATTAACGATATCACAAATGACTTCTTCTCCTTCCCCAATAGCGAAAGCGTCTATGAAATCCGCCATAGGTTCCGGGTTGTAAGCGGCGTGTCCACCCGCGATGACCAGAGGGTGGCTTTCATCGCGGCTGGCAGAGAAGATGGGAATCTGCGCCAGATCGAGCATGTTGAGCGCGTTGGTATAAAGGGTTTCATAGGGTAGCGAAATGCCGATGATATCAAACTCGGACAGCGGTCGCTTGCTTTCTAAGGCGTATAGCGGTATATTGGCCCGCCGTAAAGCGGCTTCCATATCCACCCAGGGCAAATAAGCGCGTTGCGCCCAAACATCATTACGCTTATTCAGCAGATCATATAAGACAGTGATTCCCAGATTTGAGAGACCAATATCGTAAATCTCCGGGAACACCAAAGCCACGTGCGTTTGCGTGTCTTCCCAGGATTTTAAAACTTCGTTTAACTCACCACCTGTGTAACGACCGGGTCGCTCCACATTAATCAGGATGCGCTCCAGTTTATTGTTAATCTCTAAATGATTGAACACCAATAAATCTCCATTCGATAAGCAGACTTCAAAAGCCCCTAATTTTACCGGATTTCGGTGAAAGCATCCAGCAATTACAAAGTACCTTTATACATGCCGCCATCTACAGTAAGCATTACACCTGTGATATAAGCCGCGGCAGGGGAAACCAAAAATACAGCAGCGTTGGCAAACTCTTCGGGAGAAGCCATACGTCCTAAGGGGCTGTCCAGTGCTTGTTTGCGGATTTCTTCTTCAATAGTTGAGGCATTGGTTTCAGCACGAGCTTTCATAAGCTGTTGGACACGTTCCGTATTCGTCCAACCGGGAAGTATAGAATTGAAACGGATACCATCCTGGCCCAATTCGATCGCCAGGGTTTTGGTTAAGCCCACCGTCGCGGCGCGAATGCTGTTTGAAAGCACAAGATTGGGGATAGGTTGTTTAACAGAATATGAGGTGACGGTCAGGACACTGGCCGCCGGTGATTGTCGCAGAATGGGCAGCGCGGCACGGATCAGCCGGACATGACTCATGAAGGAGAGGTCAACGGCCTGAACCCAATCCTGGTCAGTAAATTTTTCGAAGGGTCCGGGCCGTGGCCCCCCTGCGTTTGTGATGAGAATATCAAAACCCCGCCAGGCTGCTGTTGTCTGCCTGATCAACTCCTCGGGGAAAGCAGGATCTGTGACATCACCAGGGATGGCGAGCACCTCGGCGCGCGTTTCGTCCCTGATTTGCTGGGCGGCAGCCTGAAGCGAGTCCGCGCTACGCCCGTTAATGGTAACACGCGCGCCTTCGCGGGCAAGCTGAAGCGCAGTGGCGTATCCCAAACCTCTGCTTGAGCCGGTTACCAGAGCGATCTTACCTTTTAGTTGTAGGTCCATATTTTCCTCCGGTTGGGGTTAGACAATAAGTTCGATATGTTGATCGGCAATGTAAAAGTCAGGCCAGTGCTGCTCGGTGAATCGGATCACCTGTTGTAAGACCTGCTGGTTGTGAATGGAATTGTTGCTGGCAACCGCGCACGCGATAACAGTTTCTCGCCATACATCAAGAAGGTCGACTTCAGCGACGGTAATATTAAATTCGCGATGCAGCCGGGAAAGAATTGGCTTGATCTTACCGCGCTTCTCTTTAAGCGACGTGCAACCCGGGAGCATCAAATGAAGGGTTAAAACCGCGATATGCATAATCGAATTGTTTCCGCAGAACTTGAGTATGGTTTAATGTAATCTATCGGTTCATCTGCGTCAATCCTAGCGTATAATTAGACCTTGAATTTTATGTTGGCGCCAGTTAGAATTCACGTGCATCATGATCTGGCGTGAACGGATTGGATAAATTATCAAATGGATGAATGTATTGCTTACCAATTAGCTCTGGATTATCTTTACAGTTATGTTGATTATAGCCTGACGCATTCTTTTAAGTATTCTCCAGAAGAGTTTGACTTGAGCCGCATGCAGGCGCTTCTGGAAAGTTTGGATAATCCACACAAAGATTATAAAGTATTACATGTTGCCGGTACAAAAGGGAAAGGTTCTGTTTCCGCGATGATGGCGAGCGCTTTGCACGCCAATGGTTATAAAGTTGGGTTTTACACTTCTCCGCATTTACAGGAATACACTGAGCGATTCCAGATTAATGGAAGTGAAATTTCAAAATGTGAAATGGCAGAACTGGTTGAGGAATTGAAGCCCCATGTGGAAAAGATTCAACGTCTTACAACCTTTGAAATTACGACAGCGCTGGCCTTTCTCTATTTCTCCAGACACAAGGTTGATGTGGCTGTGATTGAGGTAGGTTTGGGCGGACGGCTTGACGCTACCAATCTGGTGGACCCATTGGTATCGGTGATCACGGCACTTTCTATGGACCATATGGCAGTTTTAGGGAATACACTGGCTAAAATCGCAAGTGAAAAAGCGGGAATCATCAAACCAGGTAAACCTGTAGTTCTTTCTCCTCAAAAATATGAGGCGCTGGAAGTGGTTGAGGAAATCGCGAAGAAAAATCATTCCAGGCTATTATTATTGGGGCGGGAATACCGATACGCGGCAGATTCTCATTCGCTGGATGGTCAATCTTTATTGATCTGGAGCAGCAAAGACCAGACTTTGATGGACCAGTATCTGGAAAATGGTGAATGCGATAAGTGGAAGCCATTACGCCTGGAGATACCTCTTTTGGGGTACCATCAGGCTACGAACGCTGCGACAGCGTATATAGCGCTTCAGGTTGCCAGGGAGGAGGGCTTGATGATAACAGATGACGCGATCCGGGAGGGTTTTAAAACCGTTAAATGGCCGGCACGTTTTGAAATATTGCACAGAGAGCCTCCTGTAATCATTGACTCGGCGCACAACCGGGATTCCGCGTTGAAACTGCGGGTAGCGATCGATGATTA
>ENA-OSEO01006245-OSEO01006245.1-sediment-metagenome-genome-assembly--contig:-NODE-6245-length-10834-cov-3.516501_pt1 | contig 10834 bp, 10 predicted proteins | sample MGYA00237883_ERZ534232 | MGnify/ENA metagenome assembly ERZ534232
CTAACCCTGAGCCTGATGATTCTTCCCACCATCGTGCTTCTGGTCCATGCCCAGCTCCAGCAGGTGGATGCCCGGGTGCGCCTAGCCGCGGCAGCTTTGGGATTTTCCCCGGCCCAAACCCTGCTCTGGGTCATGCGGCCTCTGGCTTCCCGGGGTCTTTGGGCGGCTGCGGTCCTGGGTTTCAGCCGGGCTCTGGGCGACACCGTTATCGCCCTCATGGTGGCGGGCAACGCCCCCCAGGTACCCCATTCTCTCCTGGATTCCATCCGCACCTTAACGGCCCACATCGCCCTGGTGGTGGCCACGGACAGCACCAGCCGAGCCTACCAGTCGATTTTTGCCAGCGGCCTCATTCTTTTCGGAGTAACCGCGGCGGTCAACCTGACCCTGCGGCGGCTCCAGACCGGAGCGGCGCGGCATGATTAAAGGAATTACCTATCTGGCCCAGGCCTGGTCCTGGCTGGCGGTGGCGATCACCTGGGGGGCGGTCTTCCTCCTTCTAGCCTTTCTGGGAGTGCGGGGGCTGGATACCCTCAACCTGGCTCTCCTTTTCGGGAAGACGCCGGCCTGGCAGGCCATCACCGGGGCGCTGCCGGTATGGCACGGCATCTGGCCGGCCTGCGCGGGCACGGTGGCGCTGGTCTTGCTCTCTTCGCTCCTGGCCATCCCGGTGGGGCTGGCCAGCGGCATCTATCTGGCCCAATATGCCGGCGGTCCTTGGAAAAAGTGGTTCTCCCTGGCGGTGGAGCTGCTGGCGGGCATTCCCTCCATCGTCATGGGGCTGTTCGGGTTCGCCCTGATTCTTTTCTTAAGGAAGACGTTGGCGCCCCAGGCCAATACCTGTCTCCTGTTGTCCGCGGTCTGCCTGGCCCTGCTGGTGCTCCCCTACCTGATTCTCCTGACCCAAACCGCCCTGGAAGCCATTCCCGCTGATCTTAAGGTGGTGGGCCTGAGCCTGGGTTTCACTCCCTGGCAGAATCTGGTCCAGGTCCTGTTGCCCCTGGCCGCCCGGGGTATCCTGAGTGGCGTCATCCTGGCGGTGGGCCGGGCCGCGGAGGACACTGCGGTGATTATGCTCACCGGGGTGGTGGCCAACGCCGGGATGCCCGCCGGCATCCTGGACAAATACGAAGCTTTGCCCTTTAACATCTTTTACCTGGCTGCGGAAGCCAGGTCCGAGGCCGAACTGGCCCAGGGATTCGGGGCCGCCCTGATCCTTCTCATCCTCACCGGGGCCCTGTTCCTGGGAGCCTATTATCTGCAAAGCACTTTGAGCACAGCATGGGACCGCAAGAAACTGGCGCTTTAGAACCCACCGTGATGGTGGCCGGCCTGCACGTGGGCTTTGAGGGCCGGGAAGTCTTGCACGGCCTGAACGCCGAGTTTTACCGGGGCCATGTGGCGGTGATCCTGGGCCGCTCGGGCTCGGGCAAGACTACTTTTTTAAGGGCCTTGAACCGCCTCAACGAGTGCTTTCCCGGGAGCGCCACCCGGGGGTCGGTAAAGCTGAAGCTCCAGAGCGAGTGGTGGGAAATTTATGGGAACGCCGCGCCTCTCACGGAATTGCGGCGCCGGGTGGGTATGCTTTTCCAGACTCCCCACCTGTTACCCGGATCCATTGCGGACAACCTGGCCTTACCCGGAAAGCTCGTTTTGGGCTGGCCCCGCCGGGAAATCGCCCCGCGGGTGGAGACGGCCCTTAGGGAAGCCCACCTCTGGGAGGAAGTGAAGGATCGCCTGGACGCTTCGGCCCATACGCTCTCGGGGGGCCAGCAGCAGCGCCTCTGCCTGGCCCGGCTCCTGGCCCTGGAACCGGAAATCCTCCTGGTGGACGAGCCCACCGCGTCCCTGGATTTCCGGGCTTCCCTGAAGGTGGAAGAACTCCTCTTGTCCCTCAAAGACCGCTATACTATCATTGCCGTATCCCACAGCCTGAGCCAGGCCCGGCGGCTGGCCGATGCAGCCCTCATTTTCCGGGAGGGCGCCGTGGTCCAGCATTTGGAGCGGGCTGACTTACAGGCACCTGAGACTTTGCAGACGCTGTTGGAGGAGATATTTTAAGGATAGGGGGACCGGGAAGGTCTGCTCCGAAATGATAAATCTCACGCCAAGACGCGAAGACGCAAAGTAAGACGCAAAATATTTCGTTACTTTGCGGGTAGATCAAGGGACTCTGAATTATTGCTGGAAAAGGAAAGCGCATGCTGGAAATCGACATACCGGGAGGGAAGATTCTCCGCCTCACCCACCTGATCCTGGATTATAACGGCACCATCGCCAAGGACGGCTTGCTCCTGGAAGGAGTAGCAGAGCGTCTGGAAACCCTGGCCCCCAAGCTGGAGATTCATATCATCACCGCGGACACTTTCGGCAGCGTCCGGGCCCAGGTGGTGGGCCTGCCGGTGAAGTTGGCCGTCATTGGCCCGAAGAATCAAGACCAGGCCAAGGCCGATTATCTTGCGTCTTTGGGGGTCGATGCCTCAGTGGCCGTGGGCAATGGCAGGAATGACGCGCTCATGCTCAAAAAAGCCGCCCTGGGCCTAGCCGTGGTGCAAAGCGAAGGCGCGGCCGCCGCCGCCCTGCTGGCCGCGGACGTGACGGCTCCGGGAATTCTCGAGGCCCTGGACTTGCTGCTCCACCCGGATCGCTTGCGGGCCACCCTCAGATTGTAGCTAGAAACTTTCGGGTTGAGGAAACTATAGCATTTGCCAAAAGTTCTTTCCTCTTATTCCCTCTCCCCCCGGCGGGGGGAGAGGGTCAGGGTGAGGGGGGGGGCGGAAAAAACTTTCGGCAACCGGTATAATAGGCCAGGATCGGCCGCACTCCAGCAATTATCCCGCAGGTGCAAAAAAAAATGCGGGGATGATTCTTCATCCCCGCATACTCGTACTGGCCGTCAAATAAACAAGAAGGAATCCGGTCTAATTGGCGCCAAACCCCACTTTGACTTTAGGCGGGTATTTCTTCAGTACTTCCTGGTAGCGGGTGGCTTCAGCTCCCATTACCACTATCATGGGAATATGCCGGATACCGCTGTTCACGTCTTCCTGGGGGTCGGTGTACAGGTTGGTCATCAGGACGCCGCCGGTCTGGGTGACCACTGCGCCGCTGAAGCCCGCCTGGAAGCCCCGGGGGAAGATGGCTTTCTCCAACTCCACCGCGATATGCATCTTGAACTCATCGATGCGGACCGCGGAAAAGAACTGGTTGAGGGTGTAGATGCGGCTGCGCCGGTTGGACTGGCTGTCATCGGCCACCCAAAAGGAGGCCTGGTCGATGCCGTCCACATAGCGGTCTTTAGGCAGGTACTTGGTGACCGCGGCCCCGGGAGCCCCGGCCAGGGAAACGCAGGTGTTAAAGAGATCGGCCAGGTCAAAGAGAGCATCGCAGCGCCGGGGTTTGATCATGCCCTTCCAGTAAACAAAGGTGGGGACCCGGACGCCGCCCTCCCAGGAGGAGCCCTTATAACCCCTAAACGGCGTCCGTCCATGGGGCGGGACTTCACCTTCCGGGCCGTTGTCGGAGGTGAAGAAGATGACGGTGTTCTCCAATTGGCCGGTCTCTTCCAGGGCCTTCACCAGGCGGCCGAAAACCGCATCCACTTCCACCATGCCGTCACTGTAAACCGTGCGGGCCGGGGACTTGCCGGCGAACTCATCATTGGGATAATTGTCGAAATGGCAGGCCCGGGTGGCGTGGTAGAGGAACCAGGGATTTTTGCTAGTGGCCATCTTGCGGATGAACTTCTCGCTGTACCGGCACCAATCCTGATCCAGATTGCCGATGGTGGAGAGGTTGATCTCGTAAACGTTTTCAACTCCCTTTTTGCCTTTGACGCAATGGACGTTATTGTGGTTGAAGGGGAGTTTCTGCATCATGTGAAAACGGCCGGGACTGAGGGCCACTTCGGGGTTGAAGTAGATATCCCGCCATTCGGTGTACATGTCGGAGACCCCGAGGAAGCCGTAATAGTCGTCATAACCGACGTTTTGCGGCAGGGAGCCCTCGTTTTCCCCCATGTGCCATTTGCCCACCCCCTGGGTGACGTAGCCCAGCTTTTGCAGGATGGCCGGCAGGGTGACCGCGCCATCCAGACCCCCCGGTTCGCCGTACATGGGGGGGCGCAGCAGGCCGTGGTGCAAGGGGGTCTGACCCGTATGAATGGTGGCCCGGGTAGGAGTGCAACTGGGTGTGGAGTAAGCCGAAGTCAGGATCAGGCCGCCATAAGCCAGGCGGTCCAGGTTGGGGGTGGGATTGCCCACCGCCTCGCCGCCGCCGTTGAAACCCGGGTCCAGCCAGCCCACGTCGTCGGTGATGAAGATCAGGATGTTGGGCTTCTTGCCGAAACGCTTTTCCAGGGCGGCCAGCTTCTCTTGGGCCGCTTTATCCTGCTCCGGATGCTGGATGACCGGCTCCATACTATCGGCAATTTTAACCGGCCTGACGTGCAGATATTGATTGGGGTGATTAAAGCCCTTGGCCGTGGTCTGGCCGGTGATGGCGCCCCGGGTAATTTCCGGAGCTTTCTTGGCCTTGGCTTTCTTGGGGGCAGCCAGGGCTCCGCCCGCCAGAGCCAGGAGGAGTGCCAGCGAAATCGTCAGAGATATGACTACCCCACCGCGGTTAAGTCGTTTGACCATTATCCCTCTCTGGCGCGGGCCGGTTTTTTCTCCGCGGCCTGACTCACCTTAATTTTTCGGGCTCAAAAACTTGAACCCGCCTAAACGGCTCAGGACTTTAGCCAACCCGGAGTCCCTGCCAGCCCCGGGAGCTAATCTCGATCCGGCGGTCCTCACTGGGTATTCTTAACCTATAGCATAGGGATTTGAGGATTTCAAAGTTTTCGGCTCTCCCAATAACTTCAGGCCCGTAATACTACAGGTTGATGAAGACCTTTTTTCAGGAAATAAAGAGAAAGAGCCGCAAAAAAGAGGAAATAAAAGTTATATTGAGAGTGCCTGTAAAGTTCAATCCTTGTGAAGAAAAAATTATTTAAAGACATTATTTGTAAATTATTCAAAGTATAATTAAAATACTTAGATAAAAACCCGGCCGGAGTAAAATGAGCCATTATGCTGATACAGCCGGGAAAGCGAATGAGGCCGGAAATGCAGGGGCGGGCAAGCCTGCACCCGCGTCGCCGGACTATTCCCCACCGGGGCCTAAATCTCTCCCAAGAAAACCCGGTTATGGCCCCACCCGAAGACGATTTTCCGGGGGATCATATTGACGCGGGGCCGTGAGGTTGATAGATTCTCTAGGTTAAGAATATCTTGGGAAAGATTAGATTTTTATGGTGGTGATCATCGACTATCGGGCCGGGAACCTCACCAGCGTGGTGCGGTCCCTGAAGGCCCTGGGAGTGAACGGGGAGGTGACCCAGGACCCGGCGGTGGTGGAGAAGGCCACGCGCATCGTCTTCCCCGGAGTGGGCGCGGCCGGTACGGCCATGGCCATCCTCCGGGAACTGAAGCTGGACCAGGCCCTGAGGACGGCCTTTGAGGCGGGAACTCCCATTCTGGGGATCTGCCTGGGAGCCCAGGTGGTCCTGGACTACAGCGAAGAAAACGACAACACCCCCTGCCTGGGCCTCATCCCCGGGAGCACCCGGGCGCTGCCCCGGCAGCCGGGTTTGAAGATTCCCCATATGGGTTGGAACAGCGTGCGGTTTCTCCAGGCACATCCTCTGTTTCAGGAGCTGCCGGAAAACGCGGAATATTATTTCGTGCACAGTTATTACCCGGCGCCCGCGGAAGAAAGGATGGTCCTGGGAGTAACGGAGCACGGGGTTACTTTTCCCAGTGTCATGGGCCGGCGGAATCTGGTGGCCACCCAGTTCCACCCGGAGAAGAGCGGCCGCTTCGGCTTGCAGCTTTTAGAGAATTTTTTGCGGTGGGATGGCCGCTGGCAGGATTAAGTAGTACAGGAGGGTAGGGGACAACCTGCTAAAAATCCCCCTAAATCCCCCTTTAGAAAAGGGGGACTTAAAAGAAGGCTAGGTGCCGCGCTTCTTGACGAAAGCTGCCCACGCGCCTTTGAACCTTGAACTTTGAACTTTGAACCCATGCTGAGTAAGAGAATCATCCCCTGTCTGGACGTCCGGGACGGGCGCACCACCAAGGGTATCAAGTTCCGGAATAATATAGACATCGGCGACCCTGTGGCCATGGCCCGCCTTTATTACGAAGCCGGAGCCGATGAATTGGTGTTTTACGACATCACCGCCTCCAGTGACCGCCGGGACATCATGATCGAGGTGGTGCGGCAGGTGGCCGCGGCCATCCTCATTCCCTTTTCGGTGGGGGGCGGCATCCGCAATCTCCAGGATATGCGGGCCGTGCTCCTGGCGGGCGCGGAAAAGGTGAGCGTCAACACCGCGGCGGTATTGGAGCCGGAGCTCATTGCCGCGGGGGCGAAAGATTTCGGCAGCCAATGCATCGTTTTGGGGATGGACGTGAAAAAGGTGGAGGTCTCGGAAACCATCCCTTCGGGCTACGAGATGGTGATTCACGGAGGCCGCACACACATGGGCATCGACGCCCTCTGGTGGGCGAAAGAAGCGGAGCGGCTGGGCGCGGGGGAGATCTGCCTCAACTCCATTGACGCGGACGGCACCCAGGCGGGCTACGAGCTGACCTTGACCCGGATGATCTCCGAGGCGGTGTCCATTCCGGTCATTGCCTCCGGAGGGGCCGGCACGCCCGAGCATCTCTACGAGGTCCTGACCGCGGGCCACGCCGACGCCGCGCTCATTGCCTCCATGGTGCACTACGGCACTTACAGCATCCGGGAGATCAAGGATTATTTGCACCAGCGGGGCATCCCCGTACGCCTCCACTGGTAAAGCAGGCAACCCTCACCCAGGAAACTGCCAGTGAAAAGACAGCACGACCCGGACGGGACCGAGGAGTTTAGCCAGGAGCTGCCGGAGATCCTGGAGCCGGAGGTGGAAGAAGCCGACGAGGAGACGGCGGAAGAGGGCTCGGAAGAAGCCGCGCTGCCCGTCCCCATGGAGATGGACCTCCTGCAGCGCTACATCCAGGAGGCCAACCGTTACTCGCTGCTCACCCCCGAAGAAGAAAAGAGGCTGGCCCTCCTCTACCGGGAAACCCAGGATCTGGAGGCAGGGAGCAAGCTGATCACCAGCAACCTGCGCCTGGTCATTAAAATCGCCCTGGAATTTCAGAAGTTCTGGATGAAAAATCTCTTGGACCTGATCCAGGAAGGCAATATCGGTCTGATGCACGCCATCAAGAAGTTCGACCCCTACCGGGGCATAAAACTCTCGTATTATGCTTCTTTTTGGATCAAGGCCTACATCCTCAAGTTCATCATGGACAACTGGAAGCTGGTGAAGATCGGCACCACCCAATCCCAGCGCAAGCTCTTTTACAACTTAAGAAGGGAAAAGGAAAAACTCCGGGCCCTGGGGTTCGAACCGGGCCCCAAGTTGTTGGCCGAGAACCTGAATGTCCGGGAAGAGGAAGTTATCGAGATGGACCAACGCCTGGGCGGCTGGGAACTCTCCCTGGACGCGCCTCTGAAAGAGGGCTCGGATGAGTATCACAAAAACTTCCTGCCGGCCACGGAACCGCAGGTAGAAGAGGCCCTGGCCGAGGCGGAATTAAAGGATCTCTTTCGCAAGAAACTGGAGGAGTTCAAGAAAGACCTGAATGAAAAAGAATTGGATATCCTGAGTCTCAGGCTCTTGGCGGAACATCCTCTGACTTTGCAGGAAATCGGGGCCCGCCATAAGATCTCCCGGGAAAGGGTGCGCCAGATTGAAGACCGGATGATCAAGAAATTGCGCCACTTCTTGAAAGGGGAAATTCCGGATTGGGAAGATTACCAGACCCCGATGAGTGATTAGCATGGAGAAAGCTCCCCCAGGGGCCGATAAATCTTTTAAGGTTAGAACCGGGCGAGGGAACCTTAGTCAATGACCATTGTTAAGGCATTACCGGCTTCCAGGAATATTATTATCTGGTGCCTGCTATTGGGGCTGTGCGGGGGTTTAGGGGGGTGCCAGCACCTGCCGCTGCATCCCGGAACTCCAGGGGTAAAAGCAGTGAGGCCCTCGAAAAGCGAGGCCTACTATCATTACATGGAAGCCCAACGTTTTCTGCTGGCGGATGACGCCGAGTCCGCGGTCAAGGAATACGAAGAAGCCTTGAAGTATGACCCCGATTCCGCGCTGATGGAGACGGAGTTGGCGGCCCTGTACCAGCGGATGGGAGAAGTGAAGAAGGCCCTGGCCCATGTGAACAAGGCTTTGAAGCTGGACCCCCGGCAGCAGGACGCGCACTTTATTCTGGCCGGGCTCCATGTGGGTCTGAATCAGCTCCGGGAGGCGACCAAGGAATACGAACGTATCCTTACGTTGGACCCCGAAAATAAAGAGGCCCGTCTCTTTCTGGCCACCCTTTACGCCCAGCAACGCCGTTATATCAAAGCCATCCGCACCATCCAGGAACTGCTGCGCCAGGAGCCCAAATTGGTGGTGGGCTATTATTACCTGGGACGTATCTACCTGGAGATGGATCAACTGGCGGAAGCCAAGAAGGAACTCCTCCGGGTTCTCACCTTGGATCCCTCTTTTGTGCCGGCCATGTTCGACCTGGGAACGGCCCTGGAACGGGGAAAACATTACTACCGGGCCCTCAGCCTTTACCGGCGCATCATTAAGCGCCACCCTAAAAATGCCCGGGCCTGGATCAGTATCGGCCGCCTCTTCTTATTGATGCATCGTTACGGAGATGCCCAGAAGGCCTTCAAAAAGGCCAAGGCCCTGGAAAAAAACGAGACCGCGGTTACCTTCAATATCGCCCTCATTTATCTGGAGCAGAAGCTTCCGGATAGAGCCATTCGAGAATTACGCCAACTCATGAAGAATCCTCATTATCGGGAGCGGGTCCGTTATTACCTGGGGCTGGCTCTGGAGGAAAAAGGAGAAATGGGGTCCGCGGCCCGGGAGTACCAACTGGTGGCCCAGGACTCCGATAATTTTGTCTTGGCCCGCTTGCGGCTGGCCTATCTTTACTACCAAAACGGTCAAAAAGATCAGGCTTTCCGGCTGCTGGAAGAGCTGAAAAAGATGTATCCCCGCCGGGATGACATTTATATTACCCTGGCCTATTTTTATGAAGATGAACTCCGTTATGACCGGGCCATTGCCGCGCTCCTGGAGGGACTGAAACAACAGCCGCAATCGGAGGAGATCCATTTTCGCCTGGCAGTGCTTTATGAAAAGAAGAAGAAGATAAAGGAAAGCATCATCCATATCAAAAAGGTTTTGGAGATGGATCCGGAAAATCCTGATGCCCAGAATTTTCTGGGATATTCCTATGCCGAAGCCGGCATTCATCTGGACGAAGCCGAAAGCCTGATTCGAGCCGCGTTGCGGGCCAAACCGGAGAGCGGCCATATCGTGGATAGCCTGGGGTGGGTCTTCTATAAGAAAGGGCAGTTCAAACGGGCAGTGGAGGAGCTGGAGCGGGCCGCCAAGTTGATGCCCCACGACGGCATCGTCGCCGAACATCTGGGGGATGCGTATCTGAAAAGTAAACGCTTCGTGGAGGCTTTGCGCACCTACCGCCGGGCCTTGGGTTTGGAAAATGCCAACATCCCCGAGCTGAAGAAAAAGATCAAAAGCCTGGAGTCCGGGATCAAGGAGTCCGGCTTGTGAAATGGCGGCATCTGGCCTGGCTGGTGGCGGCCCTTTGCTTCTGGAGCTGCCGCTCTCTGCCGCCCCCGGCGCCGCCCCTGGCCGTCACTTCCGGGGCTGACCTGGTTTCCCGGCTCCAGGCCGGGAAGCCCCAGGTGAAAACCTTTGCCGCCAGGGGCCGTTTGACCCTGCTGTCTCCCCAGCGGAATTATGCCGGCACCAGCCTGATCAAAGGCCGTTTGCCGGTCACCGTCCGGGCCGACGTTCTGGATGTTTTAGGACGTTCTCTCCTCAAATTCTACACCAACGGCCGGGAAGTGAAGGTCTTGTCTCCCAAGGAAGGCAAACTCTACTTGGGCGAGGCCACCCCCGGCAATCTGGCGGCTTTCATCCCCCCGGCGATTACCCTGTCCCAGACGCTGCGCCTGATGGTGGGAAATGTGCCTTTGAGTCCGGGCCCGCCGGACCGTTGGGCCTATGAAGCAAACCAGGGGCGGTATCTGCTGGAATGGCGCTATCCTGACGGCGGGATCAAAGAACGGCTCTGGTTGGAGGCCCGGGAACTGCAGCCGGTTAAGGACGAGTGGCAAGGACCCGGCGGCAAGATTCGCTTCACCGCGGAGTTCAGCGACTTCGGGCAGTTGGTCCCCGGCCTGCCCGGCAAGATCATCTTGAAGACGCCGCAGCCCCAGGTGGAACTGCGCCTGGTGTATAATGAATTTACCCTCAATCCTGCCCTTAAGGACTCAGACCTGGTGGTGACCCGGCCCCCGGCAGTATCGGAAGTGCGTTTAAAGTAAGCAGTGAGCGGGGAACAGTAAGCAGTAAGCACTGAGCTGGTTTAAAGAGCAATTTCCATTGTCAGATATCTTGCGTCTTTCTTTGCGCCTTTGCGTCTTTGCGTGAGGTTCCTTTTCAAAAAAGAGGCAAGGCCATGAAATTCATTGTCGACCTGCCCTTAGGCGGTCTGGCCAAGTGGCTGCGGTTCTGCGGCTTCGACGCCGTGCTCCAGCGTCTCTCCCCCCAGGCTCCCCAAAACCTCCCGGCGCCGCTCCCCGGCGCCTATCTGCTGACCCGGCAGCGGGCCTTCGATAGCTTTAAACGGGAAGACCTGCTGGTTCTCACCGCCGGAGACCCTGTGGGACAACTGGAGGAAGTAATCCGCCGTCT
>ENA-OSEO01006246-OSEO01006246.1-sediment-metagenome-genome-assembly--contig:-NODE-6246-length-10829-cov-4.009394_pt1 | contig 10829 bp, 8 predicted proteins | sample MGYA00237883_ERZ534232 | MGnify/ENA metagenome assembly ERZ534232
TCAGGCCAGGCAAAGCCTTCTCCCCCCACCAGATGAAAGCCGTAAAGGTCCATGAAACTGGGGATATACGCAGTATAAGCCGCCACCCCGGGAAAGACGTCCCGGAGGGTGTGGTTCAGGTCCGGCAGCAGCCGGCACCAGGGTCCGGCCGACCCTGATTGCAGGGCCGCCAGGCCTCCGGGGGCAAGTTTGCGTTGGACCAGCTCGTACATCTCCCGGGTGAACAACAGCAAGGCCGGCCCCTCTTCCAGGGGTTCGGGCAGATCCAGAATGATGACATCGAAACTCCCATCCCCTTGGGCCGCCAGCCAGGCCCGGCCATCAGCAAACACCAGTTCCCCCCGGGGGTCAGCGAAAGCCCCCTGATGAAACTCAGGCAACCATTGGCGGCAGACCTCCACCAGCTCCCGGTCCAGGTCCACCATGACCACCTGCTCCAGGCCGGGATGGCGCAGGACTTCCCGCAAGGTGGCCCCTTCCCCCCCTCCCAGGATTACTACCCGCCGGGGCTGGGGATGGGCCAACATCGCCGGCTGCACCAGGGCCTCATGGTAGACGAATTCATCCTTCTCGGCACATTGCAGCCTGCCGTCCAGAATCAAGACTTTACCCCAAACCCCGCTGACAAAGATTTCATAATCCTGAAACGCGGTCTTCCCGGCAACCAGGACCTCCTGCTTCTTGAAGGCCGTCAGTTCCTCGGGACTGGACCGGTCAATGAACCAATCACCCCCGGGCCAGGATGGGGAGGCTGTCTTGCGCATTTACTCTCTCGTTAGGGCTGGTTTTGGAAATTATAATCGAAAAATTTGAGAGAAAAACCCTTTTCGTACCCGGCCGATGGGAAAACTTATTGAAGTTTCTTAAATTATTCTGGAAAAACGTCCCGGATAAATGTCGACGGACTTCTCCTCTCCTGCCCAAACTGAGCTTAGGAAACCCAAGAATGTAGCCCGGCCGCCCTCGGCTGTGCCGACGCAGGCCGGCCTGCTGCAGATCCCGGGCCTCCCCCACAAACCTCGTTTTTATGAGATCCCGCTCCTGAGAATTCTGTTAGAATAGGCCGGGATGTTTTTATGGAGGCGGGATGCGGGAAGTCCGGCGCATGTGGCATTATTCCACCATGGTGGTGTTGACCGTGCTCACGGCCGGTATTTTCGCGGCCATCCTCATCCCTTTCAAAGGCATCCCTTTGATTCCCGGGTTGACGGAACTGCGGCCCGCCAACGTCATCCCCGTGGTCTTCGGTCTCCTCTTCGGGCCTGCAGGGGCCTGGGGCGCGGCGTTGGGCAATCTCATCGGCGATTTTTTCGGCACCCTGGGCATCACCAGTTTTTTCGGCTTCTGGGGCAATTTCCTGGCCGCGTACCTGCCTTATAAAATGTGGCGGAACCGGCCCTTGGGACCCATCAAAGGGGGCCTGCCTTATTTTGTCCTGGCGGTGCTCCTGGGGGCCATGGGCTGCGCCCTGTTGGTGGGCTTCGGGGTGGAGGTCTTGAAACTCCTGCCCTTCAGCGTCATCGCCGCCGCGATCTTCATCAATAACGCGGTCATCACCTTGATTCTCGGACCCTTTCTTCTGGCCCTGCTGGAGCCCCGGGTCAGCCGCTGGGACCTTTCCTGGACTGAAATCATGGACCCGGAAGACCGCTCTCCCGGCCCTGCGCCCCGCCTGGGCTTAACCCTGGCCTGGGTGGGGGCCGGAGGCGGCTTCCTGCTGGGACTGGCAGTGAGTCTGGGATTGGTGGGCCTCTCCGGTCTTCCTCCGTTGGCGGCGCTGCTGACGCCATTCGTAGTGATCCTGCTAATCGGCTGCGTGCTGCAATAAAAATGAATATTTTCTCACGCCAAGACGCAAAGACGCAATAATTATAATGATCTTGCGTCTTTCTTTGCGTCTTTGCGTCTTGGCGTGAGAATTTCTTTGGAGAACGGACAATAATCAAAATCACCGGCCTCTATTTTAAGTACAAACGGGCCGCGGCTCCAGTTTTTAACGGCCTGAACCTGGAGATTGCCCCGGGAGAACGGGTGGCGGTCCTGGGTCCCAGCGAAGCCGGGAAATCCACCCTGGCCCTCTGTCTGGGGGGACTCATCCCCCGCATGATCAAGGGGGAGTTTCACGGGCAGGTGGAGGTGGCCGGGAGCCTCACCCACCTCTGCCGCCCCCGGGAACTGGCGGACCGGGTGGGCCTGCTCTTCCAGGATTTCGAGGCCCAGCTCTTCTCCACCCGGGTGGACCAGGAGGTGGCCTTCGGCCCGGAAAACCTGGGCCTTAACCGGGCGGAACTCCTGCGGCGGGTGCCCCAGGCCCTGGACCGGGTGGGCCTTAAGGGCCTGGAAGCTCGCGACCCCGCCACCCTTTCCGGCGGGCAGAAGCAGGTCCTGGCCCTGGCCGCGGTCCTGGCCCTGGACCCCAGAGTCCTGATTCTGGATGAACCCACCACGGACCTGGACCCCGTACGGGTGGAAGAACTTCTGGCCGCCTTGGGCCGCCTCAGCCAGGACCGGAACCTGACCCTGATCCTCCTGGGCGCGGACCTGCGCCTGGCCCGGCATTGCTCCCGCCTTATTTTGCTTGATCACGGGGCCGTGGCGGCTGACGGCCCGCCCGGAGAGGTGCTGAGGCAGGTAGAGACCCTGCGCGGCCTGGGCCTGCGGCCTCCGGAATTTCCGTCCCTGTTCCACGATCTCGGCCAAACCGGCCTCCCCTTAACCCTGGAGGAAGCCGTGACCCAGGCACGGACCTTGGGTTGGGAACTTGCCGAGGCAGGCCGGGAACCGGCCGCGGCCCCTCCCCTCCCCTCCCCGGCCCCCGAACTTCTGGCACTACAAAAAATCACTTTCGGGTACCGGGATGCAGCCCCCATTTTCCAGGATTTTTCTTTCAGCATCCATACCGGAGAATTAATCGCCATTCTGGGTCCCAACGGCAGCGGCAAGACCACCCTGATGAAACTCCTTCGGGGCCTACTGCAACCCCAGGCCGGAAAGGTGTGGGCCGCGGCGGTAAACCCGCGTCTGCAAGTGGGCTTCGTCTTCCAAAACCCTGACTATCAATTGTTCGCGGAACAGGTCTGGGAGGAGGTGGCCTTCGGGCCCCGGCTCCTGGGGCTGAGCGAGGCTGAAGTCACCCGCCGGGTGGAGCAGGCCCTAGCCCGGGTCCACCTCCTGGAGCGCCGGGAAGAAGATCCCTTCTCCCTTACCAAGGGGCAGCGCCAGCGCCTGGCCGTGGCCGGGGTCCTGGCCCTCACCCCCCAGGTGATCATCCTGGATGAACCCACCACCGGCCTGGACCACCAGGAACAGGTGGACATGCTGGAGTTGATCCGGGAACTCCACGGCCAGGGGCATACCATTGTCATGGTCACCCACTCCATGTGGGCCGCCACCAACTACGCGCAGCGGCTGGTAGTCTTGAAAGATGGGAAAATATTTTTGGACGGCCCCACCCGGGAGGTCCTGGCCCAGGAGGATTTATTGTCGGCCTGCCGCCTGATGTCCCCGGCGGTGCTGCGACTCAGCCAACGGTTGGGATTTATGGCCTTGACAACTGAAGAGTTTAGGGCTTGTCTAACGGAGAACAAGAATCTTGTGGAGGCCTAACAATGTGGAGCAGGCGCCCTCGCCTGCTCCGGAACAGCCGGGAGCGGCTGTTCCACATTACTTGCCTTCTCTCACACATTTTAAAACGGAGGACCTATGCGGGTCGCGGCGGTACAACTTAACTCCACTCCGGATCTGGACCACAACCTGAGCCGGGCCCGGGCCTTGATCGCGGAGGCCGCCTCCCAAGGCGCGCAGCTCATCGCCCTGCCGGAGCATTTCGCTTACCTGGGGCCGGAGGACGTAAAACCCCCTTCGGCCCAGCCCCTGGACGGCCCCCTGGTGGGCGAGTTCAGGGGATTGGCCCGGAAGTTGGGGGTCTTCCTGCTCCTGGGCTCCTTCCCGGAAGTCATCCCCGGGGACACCCGGCCCCACAACACCAGCGTACTCCTTTCCCCCCAGGGAGAGATTCTCGCCGCCTACCGCAAGATGCACCTCTTCGATGTGGATCTCTCAAAAGGGCCCAGATACCGGGAATCCCAATTTATTCAAGCAGGAACCGAGCTGGCCGTCGTCCCCCTCCCCGGCCCCCCCTTCACCGCGGGGTTGGCCATTTGCTACGACCTGCGTTTTCCCGAACTCTTCCGGGCCTTGTCTGACCGAGGCGCTGACCTCCTGTTACTGCCCGCGGCCTTCACCCTGGCCACCGGCCGGGACCATTGGGAAGTCCTCATCCGGGCCCGGGCCATCGAAAACCAGGCTTACCTCATCGCCCCGGCCCAATGGGGCCAACACTCCCCGGGCCGGCGCAGCTACGGCCGCTCCCTCATCGTCGACCCCTGGGGCCTCATCCTGGCCCAGGCCCCGGATGGAGAGGGCATCATTTACGCCCATCTGGACCACGACCGCCTGAAACGCCTGCGCCGGGAACTGCCTTGTTTGGACCATCGCCGGTTGAAGTGAGAGGTTTGGACAGGGAAAAGCCATCAACCTCTGGGGCTTATTTCTGCCGTGGAGGCCGCTGGAGGCAAAATGCCTGCCAAACCTTGACATACATTTATGGAAAGATTAATTTTAACCCATGAAAAATTCCAGAGGCTCCCGCAGGTCGGGCCGGGTACTCCTGGGGCTCCTCCTCCTGCCGGTATTGGCATTGGCTTGGTTTATGCCATGTCATGCCGACATTCACAGCGCCTCTGGAACTTGTCCCCATAGTGATTGCTGCGGGGGCCACTCGATACATCTCCTGCACGCCGATAACCCCGCGCCCCTAGTCAGGCACTTAGTCCTTCTCTATCATCCCATAGAAGAGCAACCGTTACCGGTAATCTTTACCTTCAGCATCGACCGTCCCCCTAAAGCCTAACTCCCTCCGATTTATCTAACCATCTGTTTTTAATCAGTCATTAGTTACACCTGTCATCGCGGAGGTGCATGGTGAACCTCAAAAGGCTTGCCGTGGGCTTGGTCGTTATTCTGGCCCTCCCCGGGTCCGCCGGAGCTTTGGCCGGAACCCGGACCTACTCGCTTAAGGAACTGGAAGAGGCCGTTTTGAAGACGCATCCGGCCTTGAAAGTTGCCGGCGCCGAAATTGACAAAAACAAAGCCGAGCTGCGTATCGCCCGCCAATACCCCAACCCGGAAATAGAAGGTCTGGCCAGCAGCCAAAGGCCCCCGGAAGGGGGAACCCTGGGCACGGGTTTTAGCATCGAGCTGTCCCAGACCATCCAATGGCCGGGACAGCGCAGTAAGAAGCAGGAGGCCGCCCGCTTCGGCATTGACTCGGCCCGGCAGAAACTCCTCCAGGAACAGATAGACATACGGGCGCGCTGCCGGGAACTATATTACCGGGTGTTGGCCGACCAGCAATTGTTGCAGATTGCCGTAAAAAACCTGGAGTCGGCCCAAACCCTGCTGGATATTGCCGAAAAACGGGTCCGCCTGGGAGAAAGCCGGCCCATGGAACTGGTTAAAGCCCGGGTGGAGTTTTTCTCCCTGGAACGGGGACGTGACAAGGCCCAGGCCACCCTGGCGGGGAGCCGGCAGATCTTGCAGCAATTTATGGCCGGCTCCTTACCCCCCGATTTTGCTCTAACCGCGGCCCCTGTTAAGCTGGAGCCGCTGGTGCCCTGGAAACGCTGGCACGAGGCGGCCCGGCGGTCTCATCCCCTGCTGGCGGCGCAGGCGGCCAAGGTCCGCCAGGCTGAGAGCACCCTGGGGGCCGAACGCCAGGCCTGGGTGCCGGATGTCACGGTGAAGGCTTTTCATGTCCAGGAAATAGACCTGATCGCCACCGGCGGCGGTCTCAGCTTTCCCCTTCCCTTATGGAACCGTAAAGAAGGGGAAGTGGCCCGGGCGGCCGCGGCCAGAAGCCAGGCCCAATCCGAACTCCGGCTCCTCAAACAGGACCTGGAAACCAAGCTGGCCGCCCAATACAGCCTCTATGAAACGGCCCGGCGGCAGGCGGAGTCCTTTCAGACCGCCATCCTCAAAGAGGCGGCGGAATCTCTGCGGGTGGCCCGGTTCAGCTATGAACACGGGGAAACCAGCCTCCTGGAACTCCTGGATTCCCGCCGGGTCTACCGAGGGACGGAACAAGACTACTACAAGGCCCTGTTGGACTACCGCCTGGCCCGGGTGGAACTCTGGCGCTTGGCTGGCGGAGGTGTCAAATGATGCGGGTAAGCCGGAGAAAAAACTGGTGGCTGGTAATTATGGTGGTGGTCTTAGGGGTGGCGGGTTATTGGGGGTGGCGGCATCTCCACGAGGACCAGGATCACGACCATCATGAGCCCCGACACCAGGAAGCTCAGGGGGAAAAACATCAACCCTCCCAGGACCACGATCACGAGACTCATGATGACCAGGCCCGCCGCGAGCATCATGATGAACAAAAATCCCCCCAGAATGGCGAGGTCAAACTGACCCAGAAGGCGGCGCAGCAGGCCAAAATCGCCACCGCCCCCGTGGTGCGCGGTCCTTTGGATAACCGGGTGTTATTCACCGGCGAATTGGTCTTCAACGAAGAGCGCCTGGCTAAAATCCGGGCCCGGGTGCCGGGACGGGTGGTGCAGATCGTCGCGGACTACGGGCAGACGGTGAAACCGGGAGAGGTGCTGGCCCTCATCGACAGTGTGGAATTGGGCCAGGCCCGGATGGCCGCCCGCCAGGCCGCGGCCAGATTCAACGCCGCCCAAAAGGCCTATGACCGGGCCCGTCAGCTTTATGAAGGCAAGGCCATCAGCCGGGCCGAACTCCAGGAGCGCCAGGCCCGGCTGGAAGTGGAGCGGGCCGATCTGGATTATGCCCAAAACCGCCTGCGCCTCCTGGGGGCCAAAGGCGCGGCCCCTTCTTGGCCCCAACGCTCCCAGGCCGGGGCCAAGACCGCCATCCCTTCCGCCTCCGGGGCCGTCTTCGCCCTGCGCAGTCCCATTGCCGGGCGGGTGGTGGACCGGAAAGTCACCCCCGGCCTGGTGGTCAAGGAAGAAGCGGAGCTGTTCACCGTCACCGACACTTCCGCCCTCTGGTGCTTCGTCCAGATCCCGGAGAAGGATCTGCCTCTGGTTAAGGTGGGTTCCCAAGCGGTAATCACCATCAACTCGCTGCCCCGGAAGGAATTCTCCGGCCGCCTGGATTACCTGGCGGATATGGTGGACAAGGCCACCCGGACCATTAAGGGACGGGTGCGGGTGGATAATCCCCACAACCTGCTCAAGGCCGGGATGTTCGCCAATATCGCCATCCGGGTGGGCCGGCGCACCGCCCTGAGCATTCCGGAAACCGCGGTCCTGTCGGCCAACGGCGAGGACTTTGTTTTTGTGGAGATGGCGCCCGGCGTCTACCGCAAGCATCCCATCAAAATGGGAGAAAAAGCCGGGGGCCGGGTGGAGGTGCTGGCAGGACTGGAGGCCGGTGAGCCGGTGGTGGTGCAAGGGGGCTTCATCTTGAAATCCGAGTTGGTCAAGGGCGGCAGCCGGGGCGGCCTCGGGCATGGACATGCGCATTAACGCCGGCCGCGAGGAGACCCGAGATGATTGACAAGGTCATGCAAAGCTGCCTGCGGCATCGCTACCTGGTCCTGGTAGCCCTGGTGGGACTGGTGGCCTATGGGGTTTATTCGTCCCTGAAGCTCCAGGTGGACGCCTTCCCGGACGTCACCAACGTCCAGGTGCAGGTCTATACCACCTGGCCGGGCATGTCTCCCGTGGAAGTGGAGCAGCAAGTCACCTTCCCCATCGAGGTGCAGATGGCGGGTCTGCCGGACATGGTGGAACTCCGTTCCCTCTCCCGGTTCGGGCTGTCTCTGATTACGGTGGTGTTTGCCGATCAGGTGGACCTCTATTTTGCCCGGCAACTGGTGTTGGAGCGCCTCATTGCCGCCAAGGAGAAATTGCCCCCGGGTGTGGAGCCGGTATTGGGTCCCATTGCCACGGGCTTAAGCGAAATCTATCAATACACCCTGGAAGAGGAGAATCCGCCGCCCGCGACTTCGCCCGGTGGGGAGACGGCCCGCCTCATGCGCCTGCGCACCGTCCAGGACGCCATTGTCCGCCCCTTTTTGAAAACCGTACCGGGCGTCACCGACATTAACTCCTTCGGGGGTTACGTCAAACAATACCAGGTAGAGGTTGACCCTGACCGGCTGCGGAAATTCGATCTCAGCTTGCCTCAGGTCTATAAGGCCCTGAGCGAGAGTAACGCCAACACCGGCGGCAATATCCTGGAAAAAGGCAGTGAACAGGCCCTGGTTCGGGGCCTGGGCCTGATGCACTCCGTCAAGGATATCGAAGAAGTGGTGCTCAAGGTGGTCAACGGCACCCCGGTGTTGGTCAAAGACGTGGCCTTCGTCAAGGAAGGTCCGGCCACCCGCTGGGGCGCGGTGCTCAAAGACGGCAAACGGGAAGCCGTGGCCGGTATCGTCTTGATGATCCGGGGCGGCAGCGGCCGGGAAGTGGTGGCCGCGGTCAAGGACAAAGTGGCGCAATTGAACGCCGGGGGCATCCTCCCCCAGGGGATCACCCTCAGGGCCTTCTATGACCGCACCGGCCTGGTCCGGGATTGCCTCAACACGGTGGGCCGGGCCATCGCCGAGGGCGTCCTCCTGGTGATCCTGGTGGTTTACCTTTTTCTCCGCAGCTTCCGGGGGGCGCTGGTCATCGCCCTCACCCTGCCCCTGGTGGCCCTGGCCACCTTCATTGCCATGCGGGAGGTGGGACTGTCAGCCAATCTCATGTCTTTAGGGGGATTGGCCATCTCCATCGGCATGATCGTGGACAGCACCATCATTCAGGTGGAAAACGTCATGCACCGCCTGGGGGAGATGACCCCTGGCGGGAACTTCGGCCTGACGCTGCTCAACGCGGTTCTGGAAGTCCGGAAACCCAGCCTCTTCGGGGAGCTGATCATTGCCTTGACCTTTCTCCCCATTATGACCCTCCAAGGCATGGAGGGGAAGATGTTCGCGCCCCTGGCCTTCACCGTGGTCATCGCCCTCCTGGCCTCCCTGGTGCTTTCCATTGTGGCCATCCCCTCCCTGTGCTCTTTTGTGCTCAAACCGGCCGCGGAGCGCGTCAGCTTTCTGATGCGGGGGGCTCAGCGGCTCTACCGTCCGGTACTGGCCCTGGCCCTGGAAAATCGCCAGATCGTGCTCTTGGGGGCCGGGGGCCTCCTGGTCATGTCGTTGGCCGCGGTCCCCTTTCTGGGCACCGAGTTCATCCCCCGATTGGACGAGGGTTACATCACTAATATCACTATCCGTTTACCCTCGGTTTCCTTATCCCAGTCCGTGGCCCTGGAACGCCAGATGCAGCAGACTCTGTTGAAATTTCCGGAAGTCGAGTCCGTGGTCTCCAAGATCGGCGCCGCCGAGATTGCCACGGAATCCCATGGGGTGGAATCCAGCGAGCCCATCGTGGTGCTCAAGCCCCGGCGGCAGTGGCGCACCGCCGGCACCATCGAGGAGTTGACATCAAAGATGCGCCAGGAACTGGAGAAGATCCCCGGGGTGGTCTACAACTTCTCCCAGCCCATCGCCCACCGGGTGGACCACCTGATTTCCGGGGTCAAATCCCAGGTGGCGGTGAAAATCTTCGGGGATGATATGAAGGTGCTCCGCTCCAAGGCCGAGGAAGCCGAAGCCCTGTTGCGGACCATAGACGGAGTCGCCGATCTTAGGGCCGAACAGGTGGCCGGCATGCCCAATCTCGATCTGCAGATCGACCGGCAAAGGCTGTCCCGTTACGGCCTTCATGTGAACGATGTCCAGGAAGTTATAGAAACCGCGGTGGGCGGCAAAGCGGCCACGGAAGTGATCGAAGGCCAGATGCGCATCGAGGTGGTGGTGCGCTATCCCGAAGAGAAGCGCAACAGTCCTGAGGCCATCGCCAGCATTCTGGTGGCCACCCCCGGGGGAGGGTCCGTGCCCCTGGCGGAGTTGGCCGAAATCATCGAGACGGAAGGGCCGCTGCAAATCAGCCGGGACAATGCCCGCCGCCGCATTGTGGTGGAATTCAACATCAAGGGGCGGGATACCGGCAGCGTGGTGGCCGAAGGGCAAGAGTTACTGGCCAGCCGCCTCTCCCTGCCGCCGGGCTACTATCTCACCTGGGGCGGCACCTTCGAAAACCAGGAGCGGGCCATGCAGCGCCTCCTGCTCATCGTCCCCGTCACCTTGGGCCTGATTTTCCTGCTGCTTTTCCTGACTTTCGGGTCCCTGCGCTATGCCGGCCTGATCATGCTGAACCTGCCCCTGGCCCTGATCGGCGGTATTTTTGGGTTGCTGCTCACCGGCCTCTATCTGAGCGTGCCCGCGGCGCTGGGTTTTATCGCCCTCTTTGGGGTAGCGGTTTTAAACGGGGTGGTCCTGGTCTCCCAAATCAACCAGTTGCGGGACCAGGGGCTGGACCTGGAGGAGGCGGTGAGCCAGGGCTGCCAACGCCGTCTGCGGCCGGTGCTCATGACCGCCCTGGTGGCCATCCTGGGGCTGGTGCCCTTGCTGTTCGCGTCCGGGCCCGGCTCCGAAGTGCAGCGTCCCCTGGCAGTGGTGGTGGTGAGCGGCCTGTTCACCGCCACGCTCCTTACTCTGGTGGTCTTGCCGGTGCTCTATCATTATTTTGCGGACCGGAAAGTTGATAGTACCAGCTAACGCCAGCGGTCTGATCCAGATACGCGTGGCCTGAAAGGAGAATTGAGCATGAAAACAAGTCTCTGGATCGTGATCCTGGTGGCGCTGACCTCCCTCTGGGCCTGCAGCAGTCCCTTGGAGCACTACGGCAGGGTGGGCG
>ENA-OSEO01006247-OSEO01006247.1-sediment-metagenome-genome-assembly--contig:-NODE-6247-length-10828-cov-4.843177_pt1 | contig 10828 bp, 9 predicted proteins | sample MGYA00237883_ERZ534232 | MGnify/ENA metagenome assembly ERZ534232
CTGATCCAGGGCCTGGACGCGATGCTGGCCAAGTTCAGCCACTGATCCGAAGGCTTGCGGACGCGAACGTTTTGGGTCAAAGACGGCCCCGCCACAAAAACGATGGGAGGGCCGCCATGTCCGCACCGGTGCTCGATACCGCATTCTGCCGATCCTTTTTTCCGGGCCTGTCCGACGACTGGGCCTTCTTCGAGAATGCCGGCGGTACCCTGGTGCCGACCCAGGTGATCGAGCGCGTGCGCGACTACATGACGCGCTGTCAGGTCCAGCCCGGCGCCGGCTTTTCGGCCTCGGCCGATGCCGCCGGCCGGATGCAGGACGGACGCCGGGCGATGGCCGACCTGATCAACGCCGTTCGGGGAGGATGATCTTGTCTGAGCGGCAAAGCAGCGCCGTCTTATTGGCCCTGGGAACGAATCTGGGCGACAGACTGCAGAACCTTAAAACAGTCCTGCAGGAACTTTCGGCTCAGGTGGAAATTGAAAAGGTTTCGAGCGTGTATGAGACACCGCCCTGGGGATATCTGGATCAGCCTGCTTTTCTGAACCAGGTGATCAAAGGCCGGACTCTGCTCACACCGCAGCCATTATTATCTTTCGTTAAGAACATCGAAAAAGACATGGGCAGGGTCAAGAACTTCCAAAACGGCCCGCGTCTGATCGATATCGACATCCTGACTTTCGGAGAGCAGATCGTTACCTCTCCCGACCTGGTGATCCCCCACCCGCGCATGGTGGAACGCGCTTTTGTGCTGGTGCCGCTGGCAGAGATCGAGCCCGCGCTGGTCATCCCCGGACAGGATCGCACGGTGAAAGAGTTGTTAAAAGATATGGATACATCCGGCATCGAAAAGGTGGCCGAGAATCCGATCGCCGTTCCATAAAAGGAAGTACCGTGAAAGATTTTAAATTCGGCAGCCGCACCTGCCTGATGGGCATCCTCAACATCACCCCCGACTCCTTCTCGGGGGATGGATTGCTGCAGCAAAGCGACTGGCTGCAGGCCGCGCTTGAGAAAGCAGTCCGGCTGGTGGAGGAAGGCGCCGACATTCTGGATATCGGCGGGGAAAGCACCCGTCCCGGCGCGCAGCCTGTCAGCGGGCAGGAGGAACTGGAGCGCGTCATACCGGTCATCGAAGCCATTCACGACCGGCTGGACGTGACCCTCTCGGTGGATACTTACAAAGCGGAAGTGGCCGAAGCCGCCGTAAAAGCGGGAGCCGACTGGATAAACGACGTCTGGGGACTGATGGCAGACCCCGAGCTGGCTGGTGTGGCCGCCCGCTATGAGAAAAAGATCGTGCTGATGCACAACCGCAGCAAGCCCAACCAGGCCGAATTGCAGTCCCGCCTCGGCGGCAGGTACATCGGCGTTCCTTATGAGAATTTACTTGAAGACGTAAAGAACGAATTACTGGAAAGCGTTCAAATTGCCCGGACTGCGGGAGTGGCCGATCAAAATATCATTCTCGATCCCGGCATCGGCTTCGGCAAGACCGTGGAACAAAATCTTGAACTGCTCAGCCGCCTGGATGAGATCAAAGCGCTGGGATTCCCCGTCTTGCTGGGCGTTTCTCGAAAATCATTTATCGGTTATACACTTGATCTGCCGCCCGAAGAGCGCCTGGAAGGCACCTCGGCCGCTTGCGTGGTGGGCATCCTACGCGGCGCGGACATTTTACGCGTCCATGACGTCCAGGCGATCGCGCGCGCCGCGCGCATGACGGATGCCATTTTGCACTCCAAGAGGAATTGATGAAAAAACAACGTCCTGAACTGTTTTTTACCCTGGTGATCTTCATAATCGGAACCGTGCTGCTGCTCATCACGCCTGCCGGCGCCAATTTCGATGAGGAGACCTACGTTGCCCGCATCTGGGAAATGGGGCTGGGACATTTCATTCCCAATTCACATCTTGGTGAAGAAGGCACCGTCCCCAACGCCTTTATGAAAATCTCGTACAGACGCCAGCTTAACGTCCCGATCATCAACATGGACATCCTCAGGGAACAGATCAAGGTAAAGATCGACTGGGACGATTTTGCCAAATATGAGACCCGCGCAGGTTACTTCCCCACACTCTTCATGATCCAGGCAGTCATTATGCGCGTATTTGGCGCGCATTTCCACCTGCCGGTTCTGATAGTTTATTACATGCTGCGTTTTACTTATCTGCTGCTCTACTGTTTGCTGGTATATCTGGCAATTAAGATCCTTCCCTTCGGCAAGTGGGTCTTCGGCACGCTGGCGCTGGCCCCCATGTGTCTCATCCAGGCCACCTCGATCTCCGCGGACCCGGTTGTTTTTGGCATGGCCTTCCTGTTCATCGCCTGGGTACTCAAGCTCAGCAGCGACCCATCCGGGGGAATGACCAAAAAAGAACTTTTGATCACCTGCCTGCTGACCCTGTCATTAGGGACGCTCAAGACCAACATGATCTTCCTGCTGGTGCTTCTGCTGATCATCCCCAAGCGCAAATATGCGGGCAAGAAGAACTGGATCCCGGTTCTGGTTTCGGCGCTGTTGAGCCTGGTGCTGGCCTTTGGTTGGATCTATATCACTTCCCAGATCTTCACTACTGATCGCGAGAGTACGGGAATCTATCCGACAGTTCGCCTGATTTCCATGTTCACCAATCCGTTGGCATTCATAAAGAACCTTTCCATTACCCTGTCCGGCAGCCTGGTAACCTATTACAAGCAGGCCATCGGTGTATCCGGCTACGGGTACTGGCTCATGCCGAAACTGGTCTATTGGATGTATCCCATTGTGGTCCTGCTGGCTCTGTTCAGCGAAAAGGACAAGGTCAACCTGTCACGCTGGCAGAGGATATTCTTTGGCCTGGCCGGTCTTTTCAACATAGCCATGGTCTTTGTGATCTTTTACGTCGTGGAAACACCGGTGGATTACGTGGGAATTTGGGGCGTTCAGGGCCGCTATTTCGATCCGTTCATCCCCCTGCTGTTGATCCCCTTCATGTTCAATCTGCGCTTCAAGCTGCCGTCAGCCGTCACAGGCACACTGGTTACTGCCGTTGCCGTGATCGCAACCGTCACGCTCTTTCTTGATTTTCACGCCATCTGCGGATCAACCTGGTTCAACAACAATACCTGCAGTTATCCCTATTACAAGAACTGGGATCCCTCCACGTTCGAGAGCATCGAGATGGATGAAGACACCGCCATCACGCAAAACCTGGTGGTGGAATGCAACCAGTTGTCGCAAATCCAGATCTGGGTGAAGCATTACGAACCGGTGGAAGGCCAAAAGGAATTCTTTGTGCTTGAAACGTATGACGGCAAACCGCTGCGTACCGTCTGGATCAACTCAGAGGACATTCCACAAAGCGGCTGGCTGGTCATCGACATGCCCCCCACCCTGCACCAGAGGAACCAGGAACTGCAGTTCAGGCTCCTTTCCAACGGCAAGGGCGGCATTCCGCAGCTTGAACTGGCGCAATTCCCCACCAACGAGTATTCACGCGGCGGGATTCAGATTGGTCAAAAATTGATGGAAGAGGACCTGGTGTTCCAGTACAACTGTCTGGACGGACTCTCGAATCTTGCGAAATAAACTCAAGCGTTTTTGCTGACTGTAACTCTGTCTTCCTCGATATTTTTTTGCAGGTACTCGCTCATCCCGTTTTCAGTCGGGTAGGAGAGATTTTGCACGACAGTGGGAACATCGGAAATATCCAGCGACATGGCCTGGATCAGCAGCTGGAAGCCGAGAATAATGGGCAGGACTGCGATCAGCACTGTCCCGGTGGAAGCGTTCACCCCGGCCTGTGAGGATTGGGCCCATTTCACAATGCCCCAGATACCGCCGAACAGGCACAGAATAAATCCCGTAATGAGATACAAAGACACCGCTGAAAAATCAAAAAGAAAGTAGCGTGAGAAGAAACGGCCGAAGATCCTGGCGGTCAGGTTGGTGCTGAAGATGAAGAGTTCCCTGAACAGGCGCACCGAACTGCGTTCATCCTGATAGATGGCCGGCATGGGAATATCCATCACCACGGCGTTCAGTTTGCGCAGTTCGCACAGCATGGAGGTCTCAAAGAAATAACTGCGCGCTACGCGTTGAGGGTCCAGCGCGGCCAGCTTGGATGCGGTAATGGCGGTGAACCCATTAGCCGGATCGAATATGTTCCAATAGCCGCTGGCAAACTTGGTTAAAAAGGTCAGCGCCAGATTGCCGATCTTGCGGGTGATGGGCATTTTTCTCAGCGCCACCGGATGCAGGAAGCGGTTGCCCTTGGTGTAATCAGCCTGTCCGTTTTGCAGGGGTTCGATCAGGTTCGGGATCAAGGCCACATCCATCTGGTCGTCGCCGTCGAGTTTAACCACGATGTCCGCCTTCAATGACAGCGCGCAGGAGTACCCGCTCAACATGGCGCCGCCTACGCCCATGTTCTTCTTGTGGCTGATCAAGGTGATGCGTTTGTCTTTGACGCTTTTGATGGCCTCTTCAGTGTTGTCTTTGCTGGCGTCGTTCACCACCACGATGGCGTCCACGTATTTCGGGATGCCGGACAGCACCTTCACGATGGACTTTTCCACATTATAGGCAGGGATCACTACGGCGATTTTTTGTCGGGTTGATTCCATGATTTCTCCGGGCATTGCGATTTCAACTCAGTTCGAACAAGATTTTTCAAGCAGCAACTGTGCCGCCGTTTCGCTGATCTGATAGTTCCCTTCCGACAGGTTGCGGCAGTAGCTGACCTTGTGATAGGGATTATCCAGGAACATGGGTAGCAATCCGTTCAGTTGACCTTCATCGCCCAGTTGCGCGTATGCCTTAATGAAAGGCAGCAGTTCGATCTTGTCATCCGGGTGAAGGTTTTTGGATTGCGCATCCTCCCACAAACGGGCAACTTCTTCGTATTCGCCTTTTTGCAGAGCCAGTTCACCCTTTTGATAATAATAGCACCAACCGTGGGATGGTTCATCACCGAACATGCCCACAGGAGGGGTCGTGCCGGCGGCGTTTAAATCGATCTGGCCGAGTTTGGAATACGCGCCGATCAATTGGATGTCGCTGTTCTCGTAGACGGAATAATCCGCGGCGCTTCCATCCACCAGATGCAGACACGAAACGTCGGACGGCACGGACATGACCAGCAGGTTGCTGGCTTCCATGTTCAACATGTAGGTGCGAAAATCGCGCTGCGGGTCCTTATCCATCTGCACGTTCTGGATCAGGGATTTGTTGAGCGTTTCTGCCATCACCACAGGATTCTTGGCTTCGGGATAATACATCATATTCACTGGGCCCCAGATATTGAAGCCCTCCACGATGTTATAGTCGACCGACCTGCCGGTCAGCAAGGTACCTGGTTTCAGTGACGGCGCGCGCCAGGAAAGCTGCCACCACAGGTCCTTCGACCCCTGCCAGTCGGCAGCCATGACCGTCCCCACCGCCAGCTGCGTCACCATGGCGGAAAAGATCAGGAAGGAAACCAGCAGCGCCCTTATCCCCGGTTTCATCATATAGTGCATCAGCGCGGCCAGGACCAGGATGCCCCCGATCATGCCCGAGAGTGAATATTTGCCGTAACCATCGAAGGTCACCGCTCGGTCAACGAACACGATCGGCAGAGAGGTGGCGATCACCGTGATCAGCCCCACCACCAACATTTGCAGGTATTCCTTTTTGTTTAGAGAAGGTTCATCCTCTCCTTTATGCGCGGCACGGTAGAGGAAAAAGACAAACAACGCGCCCAGCAGGGCCAGCCCCGCGATGAAGAGGAAATCTTTCAAACGCAGGTTGTTCAAATGGGTATAAACCGGTTCAAACCAGGCGAAAATGGTGATGTTCAATAAGTTCTTGAAAAGACCTGAAACGAGATTGGCAAGTTTATAAAATGGCGAACTTGCCATCAGGTTGACGAATACTCCAAGATCGGTGCCGCTGCGCTGGTTGTTGAAGAAGAAGAAACGCCAGATGAAGAATCCGCCCAACGTGAAGGCATAGGGAATGTAGGCGATCAGCGACTTACCGAACAGCTTCAGCTTGCCCGTCTCGGGGGCCGCCTTGTAAAGCACCAGGCAGATGACCGCCAGGCGCAGCGCTTCAAGACCCAGGTAATATTCGTTGAGAAATACCGACCAGAGCGGAAGCAGCGCTGCCAGCGCGGAGAACAGCACCCTATAGAGCGGTTTTTTGCCGGTCAGTACCTTGATGGTCAACGCGATGGAAAAGATGTAAAAAGAGTAAGACATCAACATCAAGACAAAGTTGAAGGCGTCCATGAAGTCCGTGAAACCGGGATAGATGACCGCCGTGACGCCCACCGCCATGGCTAGCGCCTTTTGTCCGGGCCAGACCTTGCGTACGATCCACATGGCGCACATGGCTGCGGTAACGTCCAGGATCAGTTCCAGCGCCTGGTAACCGTGAATGTTCGTACCGAAAAGCATGTAAAGCCACTGCAGGGTAAACCCTGCGCCGGGACGGTCGATCCAGGCCGTGATGAGGATCTTCTCAGGCCCATAGGTAAAGGCGCCGTAGACCGCGTGATAATCGTCCGCGTAGAAACCGCACTTCCCGACCAGAGGCAGAAAAGTGACCATGGCGATGATGAGCACAGCCAGGTTGGAACACAATGCGTCGTGACGGGCAATCCACCCGCGGATTTTAGCGAAAAACGTCATGCAGGACTCTCCAGGATGTTTGTTGCGGTTTTTACTCAATAAATTGTAATTCATTCCCGGAGATAAACAAGCGGGACGAGTAGACCACATCATTATTTGAAAGGAAATCTTTGACTTTTTTGGAGTTTGTGACCGTTTTTAATCTTCTTAAAGTTAAACAGGAAAACCTTTTTGAATATTGGAAAAGTGTCCAAAGTTTTGGGTCCACTACATACCTCACCCCAAGCCCCTCTCCATCCCGTGGATGGAGAGGGGCTAATTCAATAAATTTTTTACTGAAGTAAATCAGGGGTGAGGTCAATCGACAATATAATAACTGCTAAATTTAAAACCCACTATAATGAAGTGAATGGAGACAGAACCTCTGCAGGCAACCTCACGCTTAAAAACCTGGTGGCAGCAGGTATCCTGGCCGGTGTGGACCTTTCTGGTCACCCGCCTGGGACTTCTCGTGCTGGTCTGGCTGAGTCTGTCCCTGCTGCCTGTGGTAACCGGCGAGGGCTTCTGGCGGGCCTTCCCGCATAACCTGTTTTTCGACGGCTGGTCGCGCTGGGATTCCGGCTGGTACGTGGATATCGCCCAGAACGGCTACTCTGACGCGCTGCAGAACGTCTATCTCAACACGGCTTTCTTCCCCTTGTATCCGCTGCTCATCAAGGGTCTGCAATACCTGCTCGGCAATTACCACGCCGCCGGGCTGCTGATCTCCAACCTCGCCCTGCTGGCCGCCTGCGTCCTGCTTTACAAAATGATCGAAGAGCGTTTCAGCAGTGACGTGGCCCAAAAGAGTCTGCTCTTGCTGCTGCTCAATCCGTTTGCCTTCTATTTCAGCGCGGTCTATACCGAGTCCCTTTTTCTGCTGCTGGTCGTGCTGGTTTTCCACTTCGGCAGCCGCAGACAGTGGGCGCTGTCAGCCCTGTTCTCCGCGCTGGCCGGAGCCACCCGCCTGGTGGGACTGCTCACCATCATTCCCTTGTTGTACCTCTACTTGGAGTCCATCGGATTCAACTGGCGTAATCTGCGCGCCGGCGTGTTATGGCCCGCGCTCGGATTACTGGGTCCCGGCAGCTACATGCTCTTTCAGGCGCTGAAATTCGGCGACCCTTTCCTCTTCGTTAAAAGCCAGAACGCCCCGGGCTGGAAGGAGGGCGTCAACCTCTTCTCGGCGCTGGACGCGCTCAGAATGACCTTCTCATGGAACGCGCTCAAGACGGGCGATTTTCCGGCGATCTACGCCGCGCACGTGCTGGCCTTTCTGGTGGGGTTAAGCGTTCTGATCGTCACGCGCCGCAAGCTCCCACCCGCCTGGTGGATTTGGGCGCTGGTCACCCTGCTGGTCTCCTTCTCGGTCTGGATCAGCATGGGGCGCTTCTTGATCGTCATCTTCCCCCTTTACGTGGGCACGGCCCTGCTCTTCAAGGACAGGCAGTTCAACAGCCTGCTCTATTTCAGCACGTTGCTGCTAGGTCTGTTTGCCATTATGTTCAGCCACTGGTACTGGGTGGGATAAATTCTTTTTTCGTTTTATGAAGGGGGCCTAAACTGCGCAGGATATTGACAGCCATCCAGATTTCAAGCAGCAGCACCCACATATACTTATTGCGGATGAAAACCAGGCTCTGGTCGATGTAGGCATATGAGCGGCTGAGCATCAGCAGCACTCCCAACAATAAAACCAATTGGACCACGTCAAACCAGGTGAATTTCTGCGCGAACTGCTTCAGGATCAACGCCAGCAGCAGTACCACCACTACGCTCAAGATCACCAGCTTGTAATCCATGCTGACCGTCGGCAGCAGGTTCATCAGGGGTACGCTAACCATGAAGAACAGGACGGCATTGGAGGCGGAGTACTTCTTCATCACGATGGCAATCGCTGTGAATCCCCAGATCAGCAGAGGCACCAGAAAGGTGATCGCCCAGATGGTAAAAAAGGTCGTGTTAAGATACTCGCCCCCGGAAGTATCGATGCCCATGGTGAACGAATAAGAGGCATGGTTGCCCACGTTGGACCAAGCGTTGCCGATACCCACACCCTCTCCACCGGCGGAGAATGACCGAATGAACGCCATGGCCACCTTCGGTCCCAGCACGAACAGAAACGCCACGTTCACCGCCAGGGAGGGCAGGATCAGTTTCTTGCCGTGCTTGAAATGCAGCAGCGCAAACAGCACGATCGGATAGATTTTGAAATGCACCGCCACCGACAGCAAGATCACCTGCAGCCAGACTGCGTTGGGACGTTTGATCAGCACCACCATGGCCAGCATGCAGTAGAACATGGCAAAGATGTCGGTATTGCCCCTCTCCATGCTATAGGCAAAGAAATAGCTGCTGAAAATGTAGAAAGCCGTGATGAAAAAGAGGACTGCGCAGATCACGTCCACCAGCAGTGAGCTTAACCCCAGTCCCTCCAACATGAAATGTCTGGCCATCCATACCGCCATCCAGATGCAAGCCAGGTTGGCCAGCACCAGCAGCGCCACGTGGACGGCATAAGCCGTCATCGGGTCGAACAGGGCGTACGGCAGGCTGGTGAGCGCTACCAGCGGCGGATAGTTGCTTGGGTAAGATCCGTTCGGACCGATAGCTGTCAGATGGCTGCTGACCAGGTAGGTTGCCGGCCAGTAATATCCGACCCTGAAATCGTTGCCCACCGGCGGGTAATGCGGAAAGACCTCTTTGTCTTCATAAGCCCACGTGGGAAAGTCAATGTGCGAAACCACAATGTTCACCAGAAAAATGACCAGAAAACCGGCCGCAAGCAAGATAATTGCGGCCATCAGCCTGCTTTGTGCGTCCGTACGCCATTTTTCAATGATCTTTACGAAGAAACCGGCTGATTTTTTGGCTTTAACTTCTGTTTTGGGGCGGTTTTTCAAAGCGGTAAACTCCATACGGTCCGTGATGGAAACAAAGTGCGGGGAATGCTTTATAATACTTAAGATTATAGCTTGAAACCCAAAATCTTCGCTACGAAGGACTCGCCATGAAGGTAATTATCCTTGCCGGAGGACTGGGCACACGTCTGCAGGAAGAGACCACGGTCAAGCCGAAACCGATGGTCGAGATCGGCGGCAAACCCATCATCTGGCATATCATGAAAACCTACTCCCACTTCGGCCATGAAGACTTTGCCGTGGCAATGGGCTATAAGTCAGAAATCATTCAATCGTATTTCATTAATTATTACCAGCACCACAGCAACCTGACCGTGCACCTGCGCAATGGACAGATCGACATCCAGGACAGCCAGATCGAAAACTGGGACGTACACCTGGCAGACACAGGGCAAAACTCCATGACCGGCGGACGCATCAAACGCCTTGCCAAATGGATCGACAACCAGCCCTTTATGATGACCTACGGTGACGGCGTTGCCAACGTGGATATCAACAAGCTGATCGCCTTCCACAAGGCGCACGGCAAGCTGGCCACCATCACGGCCGTTCGTCCACCCGCCCGCTTCGGCGGCATCCGCTTTGAGGGAGATCAAGTCACCCTCTTTGACGAGAAACCCCAGATCGGTGAAGGCTGGATCAATGGCGGATTCTGCGTGTTGGAACCCGAAGTACTTAATTATATTGATGGAGATGAGACCATCTTTGAACGCGATCCCCTTGAGAGATTGGCCAAAGAAAACCAGTTAATGGCCTATAAACACGAAGGTTTCTGGCAGTGCATGGATACACTGCGTGAACTGCAGCTTCTGGAACGTTTATGGGCAACAGGTGAGGCGCCATGGAAGGTGTGGGCATGAAGACGGAGTTCTGGCAAGACAGACCGGTCTTTGTCACCGGCGGCAGCGGATTGCTGGGCGGCTGGCTGGTAAAGCGCCTGGTCGAAGGCGGCGCGGACGTGGTCTGCCTGCTGCGCGACTGGGTCCCCCAGTCGGAACTGGTGCAGACCGGACTCTTCGACAAAGTCAAAGTGGTGCGCGGTGACGTATGCGATCAGGCCCTGCTCGAACGAGTGCTGGGTGAGTATGAGATACAGTCTGTCTTTCATCTGGCCGCGCAAACCATCGTGACCATCGCCAACCGTAATCCAATTTCCACATTTGAAAGCAACATTCAGGGCACCTGGTCGCTCCTGGAAGCCTGCCGCCACAGTCCCAAGGTGGCGCAGATCATCACATTCGGCACCATGGCCGCGCGCGCGGCCGTGCGC
>ENA-OSEO01006250-OSEO01006250.1-sediment-metagenome-genome-assembly--contig:-NODE-6250-length-10823-cov-2.661828_pt1 | contig 10823 bp, 8 predicted proteins | sample MGYA00237883_ERZ534232 | MGnify/ENA metagenome assembly ERZ534232
CACAGCTTTTCAGGAAGCCTATCTTTTTCATCAAAGACGGCATAGGCTTTTTTCGCCCGGGGGATATCTGCAATATCATATTGGAGAGCCACAGCCAGGGCCTGATACTTCTCTTCCCGAGTCCGGGCAAGAGCATCCATTTTGGTGCAGATCTTATGATAATCAAACTCTTTTTTAATGTCTTCACGGGAAAGGGCATAGAGGATCGAAAAGTGTTTCCCTTCAGGGATATCAGCAAAATGGCTGTAGAGGTGTTTCAGGGCTTGATAAAAACCCCGGTGCAATGGAGCTTTCTGATTCTCTTTCAGAGACTCATACAGCCCCAGAAAATCATCCAGAGCTTCCCCGAAGGCCTTTTGAACAGCGACCATGCGGATGAAGGGGAAGACTGAGGAATAGTTCTCTTCAAGGTGTTTTGATATCGCCGAAATCATGTTTGAATAGAGGTTGTTGGGCCCCGGCAAGCCTATATTCTTCTTTAAAACATCATACTTCAGCGAGATCCCCTCTCCGGAAACAATAATATTTTTTTCAGCCAGTGCCATGACAGCCTTATCGTATGATGCCGGAAAAAGACGCTGGACAGTGGCCGGGATGTATCCGTTAAAATGATAGAGCATCCCCAACAGGTCCCTCTCATCTGCTGTGCATTGAGAAAAGACAGCTTCATACTGTCTGTTGAAATCAAAATACTCTTTGACCGGCCTGACTGTCTCATATGATCCGTCTATGATCCGTATTCCTTTCTGCCGGGCAATATTCTGAAGCCCGGCTTCGATGAGGACCGGCTCTCCAGCGGTCTCTTCCCAGATATCATCCACCCACTTTTCCGGAAGGCTGAAAAGATGAAAATAGAAGGCGAGGAGTTTTCGGAGCTCCCCTTTCGTCAACTTTTCAACCTTGATCTCTTCTTCCTTTTCAACGAGATCTTTCCCCGAAGTATGAAGGACGAAGAGTCTGCCGGGAGAAAGCTGACTCTCTATCGCCCGAAGAAGCTCCACGCTGAAGGGGTCAAGCCTGGAAGAGTCTTCAATGATAAGAGCCAGAGGATGGGCTGCTGTAAGGTCTTTGAGAAACTGCAGGCCCATCTCTTTTAGTTTAGTCTTTTCTGCATTTTCGTTCCGCAAAGGCCTGGAGGGATGATAATCAGGGAGCGGTGCGATCTTGCAATACTCTTCTCCGTGGCGTCCGATAAGCTTTTTCCCGTAGTCGAACCTTGCAAAATAGAGAAGCAGATAACGGATAAGCCCGAGGAACTCTTCCTCTTCGGTATTTCCCACCCAGAGTGTCTTAAAATCTTCTGTCTCCAAAGCGGGAATCAGCCCTTTGGCAAAAAGGCGGACATTAGCCTTATCCCCGTTGTAACGAAGAAGCGCTTTTCTTTTCCCGCGGATGAGGTCCTGTCCATCTTTGAGGTCAAGAGCCCAAAAGGCAGAGGGGAAAGAGACCTCATCCAGATGTCTGTAGAGGAGCTCTTCCTGAAAGTGAGCGTCAAAGAGAGGATGTCCCGTTTGATCCCATACACCACCCTCCTCGCTGTGAATTGAGATCCCCAGCTTCTTCATGACCCCGGCTATCTTCTTCATATCATAGGCACGGCCTTCGTCAGGATCCAGAAAAGGGCTCAAATCGAAGTAGAAGGTCTCATTTCCCTCTACCAGGAAATTGCTGATCCGGATGTCTCCGTGAAAGTACCCGGCCCGGTGCATAAACGAAAGTCCGCAGATGGCTTCGTTAAAGAACCGTTTTTTATCCGCTTGTAAATTTTCCTGAAGGACCCGGGCTTTTTCCAGGGCTGTATAGAAATATTCCCCGTCGTTCATCACCGTTCCATCTATGGAGTAGATCTTGTAGAAGCGCCCGGTTTTCCGGATAAGGGGGTGCTCCAGAATCGATGTCGCCCTATATTCGATCTTGAAGTATTCAACTGGAAAGCGTTTTTTTACATTCCGATTGAGTATCTTAACGATAATACCGTCTCTTTTTTTAATCAGGTCCCTGGCGCTGAAGACCAGGCTGTTCAGAGTCTCTGCGTATTTTTTTTTGATCTCATAACGGTCGTTAATAATTCTCATACAGTTTTGAGGATACAGAAGATTTGACTTTATTTCAAGATAAAAGAGAATCCCCTCCGGAGGACTGCATCAGACTTGTTATAATTTCGAGAGGTGAAGAGACGGTAAAATCTGCCTGTTCCCACTCTTCCCTGGTCCCGTAACCATAAGTCGCTGCACAGGACGAGATCCCGGCTTTTTTTGCTCCTTTATAGTCGTGCAGGCGGTCTCCGATCATGCAGGCAGCCTCTTTTCGAGAAAAAGAGAGGCCTTCAAGAACATCACTGATAAGCTCCTCTTTGTCGGTCTTTGACCCGTCGAACAGGCTTCCGGCAATGATACGGAAATAACGGCTGATCTGAAAATGGCTAAGGATCTTCTCTGCAAAGACCCGGGGTTTTGCTGTGGCCACAGCCAGGACGGTTTGTCGTTCAAAGAGCGTTTGAAGAGTCTCCCGGACTTCAGGATAGAGTCTGTTTTCCCAGAGCCCCTTTTCACGGTAATACTCCCTGAAAGCATCAACTGCCATGAGTGTATCCCCTGAAGAGAGCCTGAATTTCTGTTGAAAAGAGTCGTGAAGGGGCGGCCCGATAAAAGTTCTGGCTTCCTGACGGGTCAATGGAGAGAGGCCCATCTTCCGGACAGCATAAAAAATGGCGTTCATTATTCCCGGAGCTGAATCGGTCAGGGTCCCGTCCAGGTCCCAGATGAGCAGTTCAAAGGCCGGCATATTCTTTCAGCCTCTCGATCTCTCCGCTCCATCTGTCCGGGTCAGGGGTTTCAAGGATCAGGGGTATCCCGTTCAACGCCGGGTCAAGGGCGATCCGCTGAAAAGAGGCCCAGCCAAGATATCCTTCCCCGAGAGAGGCATGCCGGTCCACCCGGCTCCCCAGTTCTTTTTTCGAATCGTTCAGATGCATTCCCTGAAGGGTTTCCATTCCCAAAAGCTCTTCGAACCTTTGCCAGAACTCCTGATACCCCTTCTCGTCTTTCAGGTCGTATCCTGCAGCATACGCATGACAGGTATCGATACAGACGCCGATTCGTTTCTTCTTTTCCACATGTCCTATGATCTCTGCGATCTCTTCCAGTGACGATCCTGCCTGGCTTCCCTGGCCGGCTGTATTTTCAATGACAAAAAGACAGGATTTGGATTCAGCGATGGCCTTGTTCAAAGCATCGGCAATACGAAGAAGTGTCTGTGAAGAGTTTAAAACCCCCAGAGAACTTCCCGGGTGGAAATTAAGTTTAGTAAGCCCCAGCTGTTCAACTCTTTTTGCCTCGGCGATAAAAGCCTTCAATGCTCTTTCCCTTTTGCTTTCATCGGGTTGGGCGATATTAATGAGATAGCTGTCATGGGGGAGGACATTCTCCGGAGAAAACCCTTCTTTCTCCAGTTCTTTACGAAAATTAAGACACTCCTCTTTCGTGAGAGGGGGCGCTGCCCATTGCCGCTGGTTTTTTGTAAAAAGAGCAAAGGCCGAAGCTCCGAGTTCTGCAGCCCTCCGGGGGGCATTCTCCACCCCTCCCGCTGCACTCACATGGGCGCCGAAATATTTCATCCCTCCTTTGGCTCCTCACTCCACAGGCGGCAGAGTTCGATAACCGTCTCCACGGCTTTAGCCATAGCTCCCAATGCGATCCACTCTTTTTTTGAGTGAAAAAGGTGTCCTCCTGCAAAGAGATTGGGAGTGGGGACCCCCTTATAACAGAGACGCGCCCCGTCTGTCCCTCCGCGGATGGCGGCCCTCAGGGGAGTCAGTCCGACATTTTCCACCGCCCGGACAGCCAGATCTGTAACACGGGGGTGCTGTTCAAGGATCCGGAGCATGTTCTGGTATTGATGGGCTGTGGTCATGGTGATCTCCAGCCCCGGATAACGGATCTCAAAAGCGTCTTTCAGCTGCGCAAGGTATGCGATCCGCCCCCTGTTTTCCTCCTCTTCAAAATCCCGGAGGATAAAACCAAAGCGGGCCAGATTCTCTTCTCCTGAAAAGCCGGTGAGGTGGAAGAAACCTTCGCGTTTTTCAGTATGGGCCGGTGTCTCGTCTTCGGGGATCTGGCTGATAAAACGTGCAGCGATCTCCGCAGCATTGAGCATCTTCCCCTTGGCAAATCCGGGATGGACATTGGCTCCTGTAAAGGTAAATTCAGCTTTCCAGGCATCGAAGCATTCGTCTTCTATCTCACCGGCACGGCTTCCGTCCAGGGTATAACCGTATTTCCCCAACCGCCTGAGATCGATCTTGTCTGTCCCGCGGCCGACCTCCTCATCAGGCGTAAAGACTATGCGGAGTTCCGGGTGCAGCAATCCTTTATCCCTCTGAAAACAAGCCAGCGCTGTCATGATCTCGGCGATTCCTGCTTTATCATCAGCTCCCAGGAGAGTCTTTCCCGAAGCGGTGATAATCGTATCCCCTCTGTAACCGTCAAGATCAGGCGAATCATGAGGGGTGAGCCTGAGCTCCGGATCGTCAGGGTAGGATATCTCCCCTCCCTTGTAGTTTTCATGGAGGCGCGGACGGACATCTTTTCCCGGTTCTGAAGGCGAAGTGTCCATATGGGCGCAGAATGTGACAGAAGAACTGATGATGCCTTCTGAAGCGGGCAATGTTCCATAGACATAACCAAAGGAGTCACACACCACATCTGTCAACCCCAGCTTTTCAAGCTCTTTTACCAGGATATTCGCCAGATCCATCTGGCCTTTTGAGGAAGGGCTTTGATCACTCTCTTCCACGGCTGTGGTATCCACAGCAACATAGCGCAGGAACCGGTCCAGCACATCTTTTCTGACAAACTCTCTTTTCTCATTCACGTCCGGTGACCTCCTTTTTGACCTCTTTTATCTCCCGGGCCATCTCATTGATCCTCCATTCCAGGGAGTTCAGGACCCAGAGCTTGAAATGGTTCACCCTGGCCTCATTATGGACAAGATACATGACTTTAAGGGAGACAAAAAAGATGGCCATGTCGCTGAGGATGAGATGGGCCCGTCCTTCTGTGAAGAAAGAGGCGAAGAGCAGAGCCACCACAAGGATGAGAAAAACGGTGTTAAAGAGCCTTGTGTTGATAGTGGGCATCCCTCCGATGCTTCCCACGATCTTACGCACCCGCTCTTTTTCTGATTTAAAATGCTCGATTTCTTCCCTCAACTCATGGATCTCTTCTTCATAGTGATGATAGTCTTTCATCATCCCCTCCTTTCAAAAAATCGTGTACGACAAGGAATAACTTATGCCGGTCCCGGTCCACGGGAAGCATATGTCCGGATTGAGTGACTGTGAGCGTCATCAGGGGAATATCCCGGACTTTTTTTATGAGAAACAGACGGTTTTTGATTACAGCCACACGGTCCCGGAGCGAAAAAACAGCCAGGACAGGACTTTTCACATATTTTATTTTCCTTTTTGCCCGTCTTCTTAACAGGTCGTACTGCCGAATCGCGCTCAGAGGCTCTTTTTGAAAACGGGGAAGATAGAGACAGCGCTGTTTTTCATCAAGGATATGCTTGTTCCCCCCCTCTGGGTCAAGAGATTTGTCTTTATACGTTTTAAAAATCCTGATCAGCGGAAGGAGCTCCAGGAGAATGCTTCTTGCCGGGGGAAAAACAAGAGGAGGAGCCAGGAGAAGACACGTTCTGATCCCCGGAAACGAAGCTGCTGTTTCTATCGCCAGCAGACTACCCATGGAAAATCCCCCTACACTCACAGCCTCGTAATCGTGTAAAAGTTCCCTTGTAACTGAACAAGCCTGGTCCTCCCAGGAGTGAAAAGAGGCATCACGGAACTCTTCCATGGTCCCGCCGTGTCCTTCAAGAAGCGGAATGAAGATATCGATATCCAGATGGTGAAAAAGGAATTCCGCAAGGGGCCGCAAAGTCTCAGGCTCATCGGAAAAACCGTGAAAAAGAAGGAGCGCTTGCCTTGCTCCTTTTTTCAGAATGACCGGCTCAGCATTTCTGATATTCATCACGGTCGTTTTCAATGCTTTTCTGTTCATCCTCTTTGAGCGGGAGGGGATAGTCTCCGTTGAAACAGGCAGCGCAGACCGGCTGGCCCAGGGCTTTTGCCACATCGGGGATATCAAGATAGGTGAGGGAATCCGCCCCTGTGAAATGAGCCATCTTCTCTTCGAAGGCCGTGATCCCCTCCTGGTAACAGTCTGCATATCTCCGGGCGATGAGTTCATGCTGACGGGATATATCGATCCCGTAATAACAGGGATAATAGACAGGGGGGGAAAAGATCCCGATATGAAGCTCTTTGGGCTGACTCCGCCCTACGAGGCTCACGATGTGCTTTGTCGTGGTGCCGCGGACGATACTGTCATCAACGATGAGGACCCTCTTGTCTTTGAACTCTCCTTCGATGGTGTTATGCTTGAGCCGCATGGCAAACTCACGGTCATATTGAGAAGGCATGATAAAGGTCCGCCCGCTGTAGCGGTTTTTGATAAACCCGTCCCGGACAGGAACATCCAGCTCTTCGGCAATGGCCGTGGCTGCAGGCCTTGCTGTATCGGGGACAGGGATCACCACATCCACATGGATCCCTTTGCGTTTGATCTTCTCTGCCAGCATACGTCCCAGGACCAGGCGGGTGTCATAGACAGAATGGCCGGAGATAATGGAATCGGGCCGGGCAAAATAGATATATTCAAAAATACAGGGGCGGTGTTCTTTAACCTCGATCTCAATGGTTATGGGCCGTTTGCCTTTTTTGAAGACCATGAGTGACCCGTTAGGGATATCCCCCTGATAGTCAAACCCGGTCATCTCCATGGCCACTGATTCTGAAGCCACCATGAAACTCCCGTCCTGCTCTCCCCAGACACCCGGGCGGATCCCGTAAGGGTCTCTGCAGGCAAACATGGTGTCCTCTCCGTCCAGATACATGATCCCCACAACGGTAAAAGCTCCCCGGACACGCTGGTAGGTCTTTTTCAGGGCTGCTGTGAGATCTTGGGTGGTATGCCCGTATTTGCGGATCTTCATAAGCTCCTCGGCCAGGACATAGAGGACAGGCTCCACATCACAGCTTGAAGTGAGGTAGAGAGACTCTTCGAGGAAATGTTTTCTGAGCTCGTGATAGTTGATGATATTGCCGTTATGGGTGATAAAGATCCCCGGCTGTTTTTCAAAAAAGGGCTGGGCATTGACTTTCCCGGCACTTCCCATGGTGGGATAACGGACATGTCCCATTCCGATATTTCCCTGAAATGAGGCCAGTGTGGACGGTGAAAAGACAGAAGAGACAAGGCCGTCATCTTTTTCCAGGAAGAATTTTTTATTTTCTTTTGTCGCGATCCCGCATGAATCCTGACCCCGGTGCTGTATCGCCTGGAGGGCCAGGGCGATATCATACTGGACGCCCTCCTCTTTCAATATACCAATGACTCCGCACATAATCCACAGCTCCTTTTGTTATGGGGTGAAGGGCCTGTCCCCGAGCAGCGGGGGTAACTCGTAAAGAGATATTATATAGTGGTCCGCCTCTTTTTCAAGGAGTTTCCTTTTTCCGTATCCCTTGTCGTAGATCGCGATCGTTGTCATTCCGGCTCCTTTCCCCGCCCGGATTCCTTCGATGATATCATCGATGATACAGACCTCCCGGGGGGCAAGCTTCATCTCCCTGGCCAGGGTATAGGCCATGTATTCGACAAACCTGGTTTTACCCGTTCCGGTCGGACCTTTGAGCAGCACCGGAATTTTTGCATGAAAAGCGGCTTTGAATAATTCAATCTCATCGCTGACGGGCAGGTAAAATGGCTCCTGTTCGACCCGGTATTCCTCAACTTTTAATTCCTTGGCGTTCATCGGTTGATAAAAGACCCCTTAGTTTCATGACGGCTTTATCCACGATTTATCTGACCTGAGGTGGAAAAACCCGTCGATTAAGAACAGGATAATATTGGAAAGACCGGTTAAGTGTCAAATAATAATCCAACCGATGAGGGATGCCGGGAAACAGACTAGGTCCTGGCAGGTGTGAAAATGGCGGGTAAACCTGGTGAAGGTCAAGCGGGCCGGTCTTGTCCGGGCTGAACTATCGTCAGGCGGCCTTTCCTTTCCAGTTCGGCGCAGGCCGCCAGGAAAATCAGAACAGCCAGCCAGATGGCCACCTGCACCCCCAGATACAGGTTATCCCACGGATAAGGCAGAAGATAAAGACCTCCGGGAGCAATCATGACCAGCATGGTCAGGCCTAGAAGAAGCGCCGCGAGAACGTCGGTGTCGTGGCGGGTCCGGCCGCTTTTGACGATTCGAAACAGGGCCGCCATGGGCAAGAGAATCAGCAGGTCGTCATACCATCGATGATAGGCCCAGAAACGGGCGGTCAAGGCCGCGACCCCCATCAGAATCCATAAATCGGCCCGCCGGTAAATAAAGGTCCAGGTCCCCAGCAGGGCCATCACCAGCAGGGATGACGGCAGAATCCATTCCCGAAGGCCAAGTGATTCCAGCAGTACATGCAGGTTGGCCTGGCCGGCCTTGCCCGACCACCTGGCGCCTCTTTCCAGCCAGTTGACGCCCTCAGCCGTGGCGCGAACAATCTGATTCCAGACCACCCGGGGGTTCAGTTTGCTGTCGGAACGCGGCGGCCGCGAGGCCGCCTGGTCTGATTTGTCCTGGAGGTTCATTTGAGATGCTTTATCGGCCGATCCGACGGGCGGGTGTTTCGAGGTTGGACCAGCCAGGGACAAAGCCAGGGCGGTCAGGAGCAGGTAACCGGTGATGATTAAGAACGCCGGCCGTTTCCGGCCGGGGACGAACAGGGCTATCCAGAAAAACGGCGCGGTCAGGGTAGGTTTGACCAGGCTCAGCAGAATCAGGAAAGAAGCGGCCAGGTCTGTTTTCCAGCGCGGTTCGGCCCGGTCAAGCATTATCAGCCCCGCGGTCAGGACCGGAAGCAGCAGCAGAGGCAGCTGGCCGTTGCCGACAGTGGCTCCGCCCGGGTACATGGACAGGGGAATCAAGGCGATGAAAATCCGCTCTCGAACGCTGCCGGCTCGAGATTCGCGGACTATAATCCACACCAGCCACCCATAAGCGGCGGTTATCAGGGAGGTCCAGAGCAGCAGGGCCCGGGAAAGGCTCAGCCATCCCAGAAAAGGCCATAAAATAACCTGGGATGCCGGAGGATAAACACCCCAGATTCTGGCCCGGGCAAGCTCAGGCCTGGGGGTGACCCAGTTGTGCACCATGCGGTAAAAGCCTTTGAAATCAATGGCTCCGGGGTGAACGGACCGGCCAAACAGCGTGTCCGGCTGCCAGAGCAGGCGCCAGTATTCGTAAGACAGCCAGACAAGCGCGGCCAGACTCATCAAGGCGATGGCAATACTGAGCAGCTCTTTATTATGGCCGTATCCGAACCTTCGCAGCCCGGCCAAAAGATCGCGGCGTTTCGTTATATTTATATCCGAGTCCTTCTGGTTCATGGTGAATCCAATTGCCTTGATAATGCTTCCAGACGGCGGCGGGCCTGGGTATGATCCGGTTTTATCTCCAAGGCTCTGGAAAAGTGTCCGGCGGCTTTCTTCAGTTGATTCCGCTTCATCAGTATCAGACCCAGGTTATAATGAGCTTGAGCGTAATCCGGCCTGATGGAGATGGCCATGGTGAAGCGCTCCACCGCCGCCTCCAAATCTCCCTGTCCGGCCTTAAGCACTCCGATATTATAGTGAGCCTCGGCGTAGCGCGGATTAAGCTCAACAGCCTTGAGATAGCTGGTCAGGGCTTCATCATAACGGCCTTCGCTGAATCTGACCGCGCCCAGATTATTGTGGGCTTCAGCATAATCCGGTTTGATTTTAATGGCCTGGGAAAACCGCCAGGCCGCCCAGAATTTTTTCCCCTGGCGCGTCAGCACGATTCCCATGTGATAATTCGCCTTGGCGTAATCCGGTCGGTCGCGGCCTGTTCCGGCAAAATGCCTGAAGGCCTGGTCATAACTGCCCTGGCGGATGTAGGCATCACCCAGGGCGTAAAACGGTTCCTGGTAATCCGGCGCCAGTTCAAGAGCCCTGGTAAAATGCCGGATCGCCCCCCTGAAGTCATTCCGGTTCATCAGGGCCGCGCCCAGATTATAATGGGCTTCCGCGTAATCCGGCCTTATCCGGACAGCCCTGGCAAAGTTCTGGATGGCCTGGTTGAGCCGTCCCTGATAAACGCGAACCACACCCAGATTGTTCAAGGCGTCTGAATAATAGGGCCTGATTTCCACCGCTTTTGAGAAATGTCCTGCGGCTTTTTCATAATCTCCCCTCTGGACCAGGGCAGTCCCCAGATTATTATGAGCCAGCCAGTTATCGGGGTCCACGTCGAGGGTATGTTCGAAAAGGGTGATACTGTTTTTCCAGTATCCGACCTGAAACCAGGTCAGGACGGTCAGTATGGCGAGCAGACCGATGGCGGCCGTGCTCAGGACAGTTTTTTTAAACCGGCCGCCGGGGAGTATATCCGGAACGCCCCAGGCGATGATCATAAACAGGCCGATCATGGGCAGATAGGTGTACCGGTCGGCGATGGCGCTCGGGCCGGCCTTGATCAGCCCTGCCACGGGTAGAAGGGTTATCAGGTACCACAACCATCCGACGGTCAGGTAGGGTCTTCGGCGAACCTGGGTAAAAACCACGGCGGTAATGGAGGCAATTAACACCGCCGCGCCGATAACCTGCCAGAGAGGACTGGGTCCGGTATAGGGGTAAGGTATAATCAGCCCGAAGGGCCAGACCATTTTACCGATATAGGTTACATAGGAAACCAGG
>ENA-OSEO01006252-OSEO01006252.1-sediment-metagenome-genome-assembly--contig:-NODE-6252-length-10821-cov-3.680566_pt1 | contig 10821 bp, 9 predicted proteins | sample MGYA00237883_ERZ534232 | MGnify/ENA metagenome assembly ERZ534232
CCGTACTGGTGGTCATTGCCCAGGGGGTGATGGCGCATCACGGCTGGCGGGCTGTTTTTCTGATCTTCGCCCTGGCCATTATCGCCCTGCAGGCGATTCCGGCGGCCATCCTGTTGCGCCGCAGGCCAGAAGATTGCGGGCTGCTTCCCGATGGGGATTGCGCGCCCGTTCCATCGGTTACTTCCGTCAGGAATCCGCCCAAAACTGAATTCAGCTGGACCTTACGTGCGGCCATGAACACCCCCACCCTGTGGTTTCTCATCTCTGCAAGTATTGTGGCCCTTACAGTCAACGCGGGTGTCGGTTTCCACTTAATTGCCTATTATACGGATGTCGGCATATCCGCTGCGAGTGCCGTGGCCGCCCTGAGCGTTTACGCATTTATGGGCGCAACGGCCAACGTTATCTGGGGGTTTTTATCCGAAAAAATTTCGGAAAGAGTTCTTGCGACCGCCATAATGATTCTGACGGCCCTTACGATCCTCTATCTGCAATCCGTAAGAACCGCCACGGGAGCATTGATCTTTGCGGTCATATTCGGCATGACCTCTCGGGGGGAAGGAACGCTGATCAACATCATCCTGGCGCAATACTATGGCCGATATTCTTTTGGCGCAATCAGCGGGCTGGTCAATCCCTTCAATATGCTCGGGTTAGGCTTCGGTCCCATCATCGCATCCTTCGCCTTCGATCTTGCCGGTTCCTATGTGATCGTGTTTTATGTTTTCACCGCCGTATCTCTTCTATCCGCCGCCTTGCTGTGGATGGCAAAGAGACCGCTTCAGCCTGTCAACGTCTCTTAAGTTAAAGCAAATACCGCGACGCAGCCGTGTCATTCCTTTTCCCTTGACAACCCGGCACGGCGTTGGTATTCGTGCATACATAGGTATCCCAATCGGCGGGCTTTCATGTGTGGCAAACTTCTTGAAATGTATATAATATCAATATGTTTTTAATTGTTTGGGTTGTTTCAAAACGGCCATCTCATACCCATCTCAAGGACAAGGAGCAAACCTATGAGCAAGACCTTAGAAGAATCGGTAAAAGAAAAGGAATTTTTTGATAATGTGAACCGGGATTATTACGGCGAGTTTCAAAAGGAAGAGGGCATCCCCATCTACACCGGCTACCATTTCAGCGACTTGAGCGCCGTGGAGGTAAAACCCTGGCCCCGTATGGGCGGTTTAGGCGCCTACATAAATCTTTACGGGGAAGAACTCTCGGGCGACAATTATATCAGCGAGATCCCCCCGGGGGAGAGTCTCAAGGCCCAGCGGCATATGTATGAGGAACTGGTTTATGTCATCTCCGGCCGTGGGGCAACGAATTTCTGGACTCGTGAGGGCGAACCTAAAGGAACTTTTGAATGGAAAGAGGAGTCCCTCTTTGCCCTTCCTGCCAATATGAGGTATCAGCATTTTAATGGAGATGACACCAAGCCTGCCAGGCTTTTTTCCAAAACGACGCTGCCCGCGGTATTCCAGTATTTCAAGGATAAGAAATTTATCTTTGAAAACGATTACGTCTTCGAAGATCACGGAAAGGACCTATATTCGGCCGAAGCAAAAATATACAAAGCCGATGCCGCCCATGACCATAAAATCTCATGGGTCGCAAATTTCGTTCCTGATGTAAAAGCATTTGACCAAATGACGAGTTATGTCTGGAGAGGCGGGGGCGGCAGGAGCGTCGATTTTTATCAACCGGGCTTGGTTCGTATCCATTCGCATATGTCGGAGTTTCCCGTGGGCAGGTACAAGAAGGGCCATGCCCATCCGCCGGGCCGCTCGATTATTCTCATCACCGGCAAGGGGTATTCCCTTCTGTGGGAGCCGGGGCATGAAAAGGAAAAAAAGAAGGTTGACTGGACGCCCGGCAGTCTTTTCGGGGTCGGATTGACGCCGATGCAGGGAGAGGTTTGGTTCCATCAACACTTCAACACCGGTGACGAGCCTGCAAGGTATCTTGTCCTCCATGTGAATGCCATTACGCTGCCGGATAAGCACGTGCAAATAGAATATGTTGATGAAGAACCTGAAATCAGAGCGCTTTTTGAGAGCGAGCTTGCCAAATCGGGGCTAAAGAGCCATATGCCGCCGGAATGTTATACCGATCGTAATTTTAAGTGGAAAAAGAAATAGGCGGCATGAGGTCGCCCGCCCATAGTCTTTTACAAACCATAACGAACGACAACCGAAAACCATCGTTGCGAGGGGCGAACCGGCATAGAAGTATCTTGTGATTGCTTTGAGGGCTTTTGCAATGTGCGGAAAGGCCGGTCGAATGATGTCGGTCGTTAACCCTAACCCCGATAAACGGGATAAGTACCTTCATGAAATAATTTTCCGCCCCCCCAAATGCACAAAATTATTTCTATGGTACTAAAAAGGAAGTGGACCATCCATGCATGAAGAAACTGAATGGGTTGATTTTTCCGAGCTGACCGAAGTATTTGGCTTTGAAAGTTTTCTTCTGAGGAGCGTTGGCATCACGATAGGATCGTCAACCTCCCACCTGATGTTTTCGAGACTTACGGCGCGAAGGCGCGATTCGCGGGTAAGTCGCTTTGAGGTTGTAGAACGCGAGGTAACCCATCAGAGCCCGATTGTCTTTACACCATATGTAGCCGGCGTGCGGGTGGACACGGAAAGGCTGCGTGACTTTATTACTCAGGTTTATACGGACGCCGGAGTGACGCCGGATGAGGTTGACACCGGCGTGGTCATCATCACCGGATACGCCGCTATGAAGGAGAATGCCGAAGCGATTGTAAACCTGTTCTCCCAGTGGGCGGGAAAGTTCGTCTGTGCGACAGCGGGCCCCAAACTAGAGGGGATGATGGCCGCGTACGGATCAGGTGCGGTCGCACGGTCCAAAGAGACCGGCAAGACCATCATGAACATCGACATCGGGGGCGGCACGTCCAAGATAGCCATTGTCAAAAGCGGCATAATTGTTGACACCACATCTCTTTTCGTGGGTTCACGAGTTGTGGCAATGGATGCTTCCGGCGAGGTGATGCGAATAGAAGAATCGGCAGCCCTTGCCGCAAAAGAACTCGGGTTTGAATTGAAATTGGGCGCCGCGCTTTCGACCGAGCACCAGGCCGCCATAGTGGAGATATTGTCTCAAGCCCTTTTTGAACTGGTTGAAGGAAAGAGACTCTCCCCCTTTAGCCAAAGACTGATGGAAAGCCCCCCCCTGACATATCCGGGCGCCATTGATGCCATGATGTTTTCGGGCGGTGTTGCCGAATACATCTATGGTTATGAAAAATCGGATTTCGGAGATTTAGGGCCCCTTCTGGGAAAAAAAATTATAGCGCACATGGCCGCTCCTACATCCGGCGCTTTGGTTCAGGAGCCGGCTGAAAGGATTCGGGCAACCGTCATGGGCGCCGCGCTCTATAGCCTTCAGGTCAGCGGAAACACCATCTTTATTTCAAATCGTACCACGCTTCCGATGAGAAACCTGCTGGTTAGCAAGGTTGTCATTGAGGATGAAAATCCCACCGCCGCGGCGGTCGCGGATTCGGTACGGCGGTCGCTAAGCCGATATGATATCGACCGCCACCAACCTTCCGATCCGGTTGCCTTGGCAATCGGCCTCCCTGCTCACACCACACCGAACCCGGTTCTGTTGAGAAGTCTCTCCCAAGGGATCATCTCCGCCCTGGATCACACGTTTCCAGGCGCACAATCTGTTGTGTTGATATTCGACATCGATATCGCCAATCTTATGGGACACAGTTTGGCAGAAAAATTGGGCGGCTCCAAAGACATCCTTTGTATCGACGGCATCGGGGTGAGCGACTTGGACTATGTGGACATCGGGACCCCGATCGAGTCTTCCCAGACCCTGCCGGTCGTATTAAAAAATCTGGTTTTCGCAAAAAGCGCTGCCAGATAAGAACCCCACCCGTGCATCGATTTTAAAAAAATTCGGCCGTTACTCATTCCCAAGCCGGGGCGGGCAGCCATCGAAGAAATCCAGCCGGTTTCCAGGGTGGCCTCCACTGAAACAGAAACAGCTAAACGGCGTACGGCAGTCCAAGAGCCTTTAATTCATTTTCATCAAGGGAATCGTCTGTGGCGACGGCAACGGAATGAAGGTTGAACTCTTCTTTCAGAATCCGAATATTCCGGCTGCGGATTCCCTGGAGCCGGGACAGACTCCGGGGGTGAACCTGAAGGGTAACGGCTCCGGGACTGGTTTCTAAATTTCGCAGCAGCGACCGGGCCTTGTCCAGAAAAAGTTCGGCATAAACGAGATGGCCGAAGGACGGGTGGTAGGGGCCGGCCAGGATTGCCGCTCCGTCATCAAGGTCTTTCGAAGCCTGCAGCCCCATGCGGATGACCGGGATGGTGTGGGACTCGAACACCCGGTAGAGTTTTGTGGTGAGGGAAACCGCTGCCGCAAGTGATAACGGAACATAGTCTCCCATCTGATACCAGCGGGCCAGGAGACTTTTTTTCAGGACCACGGTGGGATAGATGCGAACAAAGTCGGGAGAGAGGGCGGCGGCTTTTTGAGCGCTTTTGATGGCGCCGGCTTCATCGTCTCCGGGAAGACCCAGCATGAGCTGCAGGCCGATGGGGTAGTTGTTTTCCTTGAGCAGACCGGCGGCTTTTTCCGTGTCCCGGGCGGTGTGACCACGATTTGAACGGGCCAGCACCCCGTCATCCAGAGACTGGGCCCCCAACTCGATGGCGGTGACCGGAAAAGCTTTCAGCCAGCTGAGACGGACGGTATCAATGGTGTCCGGGCGGGTGGAAAAACGGATGCCGTCGACTTGACCGGCCTGAACGAACGCGGCGGCTTCCTGGAACAGCATCCGGACGGTTTTTTCCGGAAGTCCCAGAAAATTACCCCCGTAAAAAGCGATTTGGACATCTTTGCGCTGTTTGCTTTTGAAAGCGACAAATGAATTTATCTGTTTGCGAAGGGATTCCACGGTCGGTAGCGACGGATTTTCTCCGCTGATGGCGGCCTGGTCGCAGAACACGCAGCGGTGGGGACAGCCGGCATGGGGCAGAAAAACGGGGATGATAAAGGGCTTTTGGATTTTGCGGCTGCCGCTATTCATGGAAGGTTTTTTTTCCGCTATGTCAATAAAAAGGGTTCAGGATTCGAGGGGCCAAGGATTCAAGGGTTTGTTTCTATTTAACCTGTAACCTTAGCCCCACGAGGCCCTTGAGTATTTTAGGATTACCCGTTTTTAAGGAGCTATCCGCAGGTGTCAACATTTCCAGGGCCAGACGCGCGGCTTCCTGCTCGGCCGCCTTCTTGCTTTTGCCGATGCCGTCGGCCTGCAGGGAGGCGAACGCTACCCGGGCCGTAAAGCTTTTGTCATGATCCGGGCCGCTCTCATCAATTAAGTGGTACACGGGGGTTTCACCGTGAATTTGCTGTACCACTTCCTGCAATTGGGTTTTACAGTCGGAAATGAAGGCCGGCCGGGAGATGGTTTTAAACACATCGGCAAAGCGGGCCTCAATGTTTTGAAACGCAGCTGAAAATCCGCCGTCCAGGTAGATTGCGGCCAGTAGGGCTTCATAAGCATTGGCCAAAATCGATTTTTTTTTGCGGCCCCGCGTCTGCCGTTCACCCTTGCCGAGCTGTATATAATTTCCCAGGTTGATGGCAACAGCAACGTCAGCCAGGCGGGACTCGTTGACAATAGCGGCTCGCAGTCGCGAAAGCTCGCCTTCGTTCAGTTCCGGATCCCGCTGCATGAGCATATGCCCCACCACCAGATTCAGGACGGCATCCCCTAAAAACTCCAATCTTTCGTTATCGCGCAGACCTGTGCCGGACTGCTCATTGACATAAGAGCTGTGCCGCAGGGCTTCCTGCAGCAGCTTTTTGTCCTTGAATTCATAGGAAATCGTCTGTTCAAGCGGGTATAAATCAGTCTCTTCCATCGTACGGCATATAAAAGTTATCGTAATGACGGGTATCAACAGGGAAGCATTAACCAACAGTGCGTTATCGATTCAGATTTAGCTGGAGTTTTTCATAAATCTCATAGGGCACGAAAAAACTACCCCGTCCGATGCCAATTTGAATATCGGGTTTGAGGGTGCCGTGAAAATCGGTACCGCCCGTCTTGAGCAGGCCGTACTTTTGGGCCAGCGCCACACACAGGGCGGTGTATTCCGGGGGATGGTCCGGGTAATACACTTCCAGCCCTTTAAGTCCCATGGCTTTCATCATGATCACCAGATCTTCAAGCTCTTTTTCATTTTCGGTCTCCAGCAGATACGGATGCGCTAAAACCGGGATACCGCCGGCGCTGCTGATCAGCGTGATGGCCTGCTGGGTATCAACCCGGAATTTATCGACATAAGCGGGTTTACCTTTCCCCAGGTAATTATCAAATGCATCATTGATGGAGCGGGCAAACCCTTTTTTTACCATCAGGCGGGCAATATGGGGCCTTCCCAACAAGCCGTCTCCGGCGATTTGGTTTACTTCCGCGAGGGTAAGGTCCAGACCGAGACTGTTCAGGCGGTCAATGATGCGGGGGTTCCGGTTTTTACGGGCATCCTGCAGTTGAAATAATATTTGATTCAAGACCGGATCTTCAGGACGAACGCCGTAACCCAGGATATGAAAACTTCCCGGGCAACGGAACGGCGGGGGTGGGGTTGCGCTGATTTCTACACCTGATAGGAATTGAAAAGACGGCGGGATGCCGAGACGAAGCGCTTCCTTGACACCGTCCAGGGTGTCGTGATCGGTAATGGAAATGGCACCCAGTTTAAATTCGTGCGCCAGTGTAAGGATTTGTTCCGGGGTCGACGTACCGTCGGATGCGGTGGTGTGAATATGAAGGTCGATCCCCACACGGCGATTATAATCCAAGGGCTTTCTCCAGCGCCTCCTCTTTGGTTTTACAATCAATGCACTGGGTCGTAACTGTTCTGGCTTTAAGCCGCTTTATGGAAATTTCTTCACCACAAGTTTCGCAGATGCCGAAGGTGCCGTCCTCGATCCGTTCAAGGGCTTTTTTGATTTTTTTGATCAATTTGCTTTCACGGTCTCTGATACGCAGCATGAAATTACGGTCAGCCTCAAGGGAAGCGCGGTCGGTGGGGTCCGGAAAATTTTCCTTGGGAGCCGTCATTCCGGAAACGGTGTCGTCTGCCTGACTCAACAACTCTTCCAGTTGATGATTTAAAAGCTTTTTGAAGTAATCCAAATCTTTTTTTTTCATAAGCAGCCCTTTTCAAGTTGGAAATTCTTTTAGCGAGGCATTGTTGTCTGTGTTCCTCAGTTGATGCGCCTGCCCTAAAAAATCCACAAAAGATTCTCTTCCCGGCCCCAGCAGACTCTTTCTATGGTTATGCCGAAAAAGTATCACTAACACATGTCGTTTTTTATGTAAAGGATAAAATGGCCTACCTAAAACGGCAAGGGCGACAAGGAACGTACGCTCTTTTTTTAGAACGAATTTAAATGGGTGTGACCGGTGCGGATCACTTCAGCGGGTTTTTTCAGAATGCCCTTCTTTTTGCAGCAGATTCTGGTACCAACATGCAAATTCAAACATGCCCACGAAGCGTTCGTCATTATTGATGATTCCCAGACAGATTTCAAGGACGCCGCGACCATAGGCATTGCTGTATTGCTCAAGGGGTCGCGATTGTAAAAATTCTCGTACCAGCATTTGCGATGTTCTCTGGGTGACGTCGCGGCGGATATCGATCGGATCTTTAGGTTCCTGAAACGGGTCCCAGCGGTCATATCCTTTTTTGATAATATGCTGCTGGCGCCGGGGTGACATGCTGTCAAAAACGGCCTTTTTTCTCTCCTGCTCATCCGGATTGTGCGGGGTCATTCTTTCCTCCTATTTCCAGGCTGTTTTCATTCGCGCCTTCCGACGCTATCGGGGAAACGCCTAAATAATCCTCATCAAAAACGGTCAAAAGCGCCATCGAAACCGGGATGAGCATATCGGCCATTTTTAAATGCAGGGAGTGGAGTTCTTTAACCAGCGAGGTTGAGATCTCAAACAGCTTGCGGTGAATACCATCCAGATTGACAGTTGGATAGGCGGTTCCCTTGTTAAATCCGGAAAACCCGCAGGTATGACCGGCGCCCCGGATGGAAGTCGGAATGCCGTAAAGCCGGCAGGTAATCGGCCGGAATGCATACAGGTGACACCGGTTGCTATCGCTCAGCAGCGGGCAGCGGATTCGTTCTTCAGCCACCCGGATCAAAACATCGTTTTCAGCCGCTCCTCTTTTAAGCGCCTGATGCGCCCGTCGTTTGATTTGGTAAATGGAGCGGTCGATTCGGTTGGCAATTTCCAGCAGGTTGTCTTTTTCCGGACCGCTGAAGGTTCGATTAAAGTGATGGCTCAAATATAAGGCCTCGATCAGGGTCAGATCAAAAAGTGCGTGACAGCAGTCGGCGCATCCGATTTTGCAGGTCACACAACCGCTATATTCCTCCTGGACCTGCTCGAAGATGCCGTCGACCGTTTTCACAAGGGTTTCGTATTGGTTAAAAAAGGGCGTAAACTCATTATCCATAAAATAAAAACCTCGCTTTCGGACGATTCGTCGGAGTCAATACCGTCCTAAATATAGCCCAAAGATATCAAAATGCAAGCCCGGCGATCCTTAAATGGGTTAAAAAACTGACGTGTGAATGTTTCACGTGAAACATCACTTGCCGATACAAAACCGACTGAAAATTTGATCCAGAATATCCTCTTTGACATGGATCCCGATAATGTCGGCCAAGGCGGCTAGAGCTTCCTGAAGATCAATGACAACCAGCTCCAGTGGAGCGTCGGTCCGGATGGCGGCCAGGGCGTTGCGGACCGCCTGAAGGCCTTTGTCCAGCAACTGTTTGTGGCGCAGATTGGGAAGCATTTTTTCCCGGAGATCCATCCGGGCGTCCCCCATGGACACCGATGCGATTAACGCTTTAAGGCGGTCAATCCCTTGATTGTAAAGAGCAGAAGTCCGGACTTGGGGAAGGTGTTGCCAGCTGTCCGGCAAACAGGCCTGGTCAGGGCCTATTACCAGATCTTGTTTGTTTAAAACCAGGATGACGTTTTTGGCCTTGACAGTTTCAAATATCTGGTGGTCTTCACTGTTCAACGGACCGCTGGCATCTACCATAAAGAGAACCAGATCGCTTTGGCTGATATATTCGCGGGTTTTTTGAATTCCGAGCGATTCTACCGGGTCTTGGGATTTATGCAGGCCGGCCGTATCGGCGATGATTACCGGAATGCCGCTAATGGTGATGGCTTCTTCAATAAAATCACGGGTTGTACCAGGGATCGGGCTGACAATCGCCCGATCTTTTTGGATCATGCGGTTCATGAGGCTGGACTTGCCCACATTGGGCCGGCCGGCTACCGCCAGGTTTAAGCCGTCCCTGAGGATATGTGCATTGCGGTACTGCGCGATCATTTCCGCCAGAGGCGTGAGCACCGCTCCCTGCAGGGTTTCAGTTAGGGTTCGAATCTCCGCCGGTTCGACTTCATCGGGAAAATCGATGGCCGCTTCCAGCAAAGTTATGACACTCAACAGCGCATTTCTTACGGTTAAAATACACGACTTAAATTCACCTTTGATATGGGCGGTGGCGATGTCAAGGGCTTTTTCTGAGCGGGCATTGATGATATCAATGACAGCTTCAGCCTGGGTCAGATCGATGCGGCCGTTTAAAAACGCCCGTTTGGTAAATTCGCCCGGCTCCGCAAGGCGGATGCCTTTGCGCAAAACCAGGTCCATGATGGCGCGTAGAACGATCATGCCGGAATGGGTATTGATTTCAACCACATCCTCTCCGGTATAGGAGCGGGGGGCGCGCATGACGGACAGCAGCACCTCATCTAGCGTTCGCCCTGTTTCCGGATCCACAATATGGCCAAGATAAAGTCGGTGTGATTCCAATGCAACCGGATCAGCGGCCACCGATCTTAACGGTGAGGATGCATTTTTGGCCGTTTTAATAAATAGGTTCGAAATTATGGACACGGCATGCGGCCCGGAAATTTTAATGATACCAATACCGGCACGGCCCGGCGGGGTTGAAATAGCGGCAATGGTGGAGGGGTCCATGGGTAAGGTTTAGGTCGTTTGTTTCTTTTGGTTGTTTTTCTTAGGGAAAATCATCAGCTTTCGGTACAAGCCCTCTCCGATACTCTGGGTCCGAACCGCCGTATCGTCTTTAAGGGCCATATGGACGATTCTGCGATCATGAGCGTTCATCTGTCCGGCTGAAGCGGGTTTGCCGGTGCGTTTAACCTTCTCAGCCAGACGACCGGCCAACTGGTCTAAGTTGTCTTTTCGATTTTTCAAATAGTCTTCAATATCTACCTCAACGCGAATGCGGTCATCGTTTTGACGGGTGACGATTTTTTCAACCAGATATTGCATGGCATCCAGTGTCTGGCCGCGTTTGCCGATCAGTATAGCCGAATTACCGCCGCTGATATGAAACAGGACGTGTGCGGGATCCGTTTTAATTGAAATGGAAGCTCCTATGGTGATGGCGTCGACGATCCGCTGAAGCGCGTCCTTACCCGCCTGCAGGGCGGCTTCATCCAGCGACCGAACAGTTTTTTCAGGGGTTATGTCTGTATCGGTTTCAGGGGGCGGGGACGGAGGCGGGACCGGGATTTCAGGATCTGGTTTTTCTGTTGAAATATCATGTTGTTCAGGTGGGGGTGGGGTGCGCACTTTTTTGGGTTTTGGGGGTGCGCTGCCCGGTACCGTGACGCGAATTCGGGCTTTTTTGGCGCCCACCAGGCCGAAGATACCGGTAGATCCATAAGAAATTACACTATATTTG
>ENA-OSEO01006253-OSEO01006253.1-sediment-metagenome-genome-assembly--contig:-NODE-6253-length-10819-cov-3.612735_pt1 | contig 10819 bp, 4 predicted proteins | sample MGYA00237883_ERZ534232 | MGnify/ENA metagenome assembly ERZ534232
TACAAGTGGATCAGTTTTCGGGGGGGCAGCTAACTAGCTCGGGGCCTTATGCCGGAAAAAAATAGAATCAACTTACTGAGGTGCTTTAAGATGGTCTGTTTATTCAGAGAAAAAACTATTTCTCCAAAAAATTTATGCTATAATTGTAAACGAGAATTAATATTGCCAAGAAGCTTTAATCCTGACATCTGCTCTTATTTAACACTGCTTGGGCTAACCTCTTTTGAGGGATAAAGCTATGCGTGTCTCATAGGCCGGGTTGCTCCGTAAAGCACCCCGGCTTTTTATTCGGGCCGACGGGGATGGCACCGATACCTCTTGCCCTCCCTTAATTATTCCTGCCCTCCGGTCCTTTCCCCGGACGTACATTATCCATTAAATCCTCTCTCATTGCGCCAACCGGGCCGCTCTCAGCGGGGCTCCAAGATGGGGTAAAGCTATGCTAGTTTTATTGAGCGACATCCACCTCACCGACGGCACTTCCGGAACGACCATTAACCCCCGGGCTTTTCAAAAATTCGGCAATATCTTGTTGGACATTATCGGTGAAAACAAACCTCCTCTGCCCCCGGTGGAGAAAATCGAATTGGTGCTCCTGGGGGATATCTTTGATGTCATCCGGTCCGAGGTCTGGCTGGACCAGAAGACTCAGAAGCCGAAGCAACCCATCCGGCCCTGGTCCGCGCCGGACGAAGTGGATGGGAACGGCGCCAACCTGGAAGACTATACCAAGAGAATAGTCAACGGGATTATCAATAATCCGGAAAATATTAAGATCATGGGCTACCTGGAAGAATTTCAGAAAGAATGCAAAGAGAAGAAGGTAAACGCGGTCAAGTTTACTTATCTGGCGGGTAACCACGACTGGCTGATAAACCGCTTTCCTTCAACCCGTCTGGCCATCGCCAAGTTCCTCCGGATGCCTGACTGGGAATATTACGAAAAAAACCCCTTTCCCCTCTATCAGAAGTTTCCCTTATACGGCGTCATGGCCCGCCATGGGGATTGCTACGACTCCCTGAACTACAGCGGCGACCGGAATGCCTCCTCGTTGGGAGACGCCCTGGTAATTGATCTGCTTAATCATTTCCCCCAGGAGGTCAAAGAGGATCTGGAGAAGGCCTGGGTGGAACCGGATGTGGTTGAATCTATTTACCGCCAGTTGAAGGAGATCGACAACGTGCGGCCGCTCCTGGAAATTCCGGCCTGGATTAAAGGCGTCTGCCGCTATTATCCCGATAGGGAAGGCACGATTCATGATGTCTGGAACCGTCTGGCGGCGCAGTTTTTCCAAATCCCCTATGTTCAAGATTTCGTCCGCACCAACTGGTTCTTAGGCAAGCTCTTGAAACTGGCTCTGCGGCTCACCTCCGGTATCTCCTTTAGCGGGCTGACCGCGATTCTGGCCGGTAAAACGATTCGCCGCTGGTATCAAAACGCCAACGACTATAAAGCCTATGCCATGAAAGAACCAGCCCTTAAAGATGAGCGGGTAAAATACGTGGTTTACGGCCATACCCATTACGCCGATCAGGTGCCCCTGGACGTCGCGCCCATAAAAAACCAACTGAATGAAGGAAAGGAAAAAATCCGAGAAACATTGGATAGGCTCTATTTCAACAGCGGCACCTGGCGGCGGGTTTACGAGCATACGGCCTCTGACTGGCTTAACTGCGAGTTTATTGGCTGGCACGTTTTGACGTTTTTAATTTTCTACCTAAAAAATGAAAAAGAACCGGACAGAAATTATGAAGAGTGGTCCGCATCCCTGGGCTACGGGAGGTAAAAATGAGCAACGTAACCTTCACGGTCGAAGAATTGGGTCTTCGGGATATTACCTTAAAGAATATGCCGCGGCTTCAGCGGATGCGGGACCGCCACTTTGACGGGAAGCCGGCCATCTGCACGGAACTTCCCAGAAACATTACGACTTTCTGGAAAGAAAAATTGGCTAAACTGCCGGACAAGGATGATTCCCCGGAACTCAAAGCAGGGAAGCTTTATCAGTATGTTATGGAGAAAAAGGAAGCGATAATTGCTCAGGACAATCTCTTGGCCGGCACCACTACCACCAAACCCCTGGGCGTGCTCCTGTATCCCGATCTCTATCCTCTGTGCATCTGGCCGGAATTGGAGACGATCAGTACCAGGAAGAAGAACCCCTTTGATATCACTCCTGCCCAGATCAAGGAGTTGAATTCGGTAATCTTTCCCTACTGGCTCGACAAAGGCACCATTATGGAAGCCACCCGGAAGGCCTTAAAAGAATCCGACCAGGAGTGCGCCGCCCTCCAGGAAAGGCTGGTCTACTATCTGGTCAGCAAACCCGAGTGCATCTCCCACACCATCCCCCATTACGGCATGGTGGTGAAGCGGGGGCTGGCGGACATCATCCGAGAAGCCCGGAAAGAGGAGGATAAACCCGGAAAGAGTAAGGAACAAAAGGACTTCTACCGGGCGGTGCAACTGGCTCTCCAAGGCATTATCACCTATGCCGGGCATCTGGCCGACGAAGCCGACCGCCAGGCCGGGATGGCCCAGAACCAGGAGCGCCGGGACGAACTCCAGGAAATCAGCAGAATTTGCCGTAAGGTGCCGGCGGCCAAACCCGAAACTTTCCATGAGGCCCTGCAGGCCATCTGGATCTGCAAGATCGCCCTGCACCAGGAGAACGCCAACTTGGCCCTGTCCCTGGGGCGCCTGGACCAGATCCTTTACGATCTTTATGCCGAGGACATCAAGAAGGGCCACCTGACCCCGGAAAAGGCCGTGGAACTGGTGGGCTGCTTCTGGCTGAGCATTGCCGACCACGTGCCCATGATCCCGGAAGCCGGGGAGGAGCTCTTCGGCGGCAGCGGCTCCAACCAGGCCATTACCCTGGGGGGAGTTGACCGGGATGGGAAGGACGCGGTGAACGACCTAACCTACGTGATGCTCAAGGCCACCGAGTTGCTGGTCTTGCGGGACCCCAACGTCAATGCCCGGTATTATCCGAACGTAAATCCACCGGAATATCTGCAAAGGCTGTGCGAAGTGAATATCACCACCAAGGCCACCCCCTGTTTTCACAACGACCTGGCGGTCATCGACACCTTGAAGAGCCAGGGTGTTACCGAGCAGGATGCCCGGGACTACGGCGTCATCGGCTGCGTGGAGCCCTTCAGCGCCGGCCGGACGTTCGGCCACAGCGGCGCCATCTTGTTCAACCTCACCTCCGCCCTAGAGCGGACGCTGTTCGGCGGCAAACACCGCCTGACCAAAGATGAACTCATCGGAGAGCAAACTACCCCGGCGGTGCAGATGAACTCCTTCGACGAGTTCCAGGGCGCCCTGAAGAGGCAACTGGGCTGGCTCATCGACCGGGCCGTGACCTTTAACAATTACTGCGGCCGCACCCATCAACAGATGCACCCCTGCCCCATGCTGTCCGCCCTGATGGAGGGGTGCATGGAAAAGGGGCAGGATGTCCTTATGGGAGGCGCCACGTATAATTTCTCGGGCGCGGCCATCATCGGCCTGGCAGATGTAGTGGACTCGGTGACGGCCATCCAGGAATTCGGTTTTCCCCATAACGGCAACGCCATGGCCAAGATGATTGCCGCCATTGAAAGCGATTGGGGGGAGGGCTATCGGGACCTGTACGCTAAGGTAAAAAACTCCTCGCATAAATACGGCACCGACAGCCCCCTGGCTAAGGATAATGCCAAATGGCTGATGGAATTCCTGCACAACACCTTTCAGAGCAAAGAGCACTACCGGGGCGGCAAGTACACCGTAGGGTACTGGACCATGACCAACCATGCGGGCTTCGGCATGCTTACGGGGGCTCTGCCCAACGGCCGGAGGAAAGGGGAGTCTTTCGCCAGCGGCATCACTCCAGTGTCGGGCTCAGCCCCGGTCTTGCCTGCCTGCCTCAATTTTATTGCCGGGCTGGACCATACGAAGATCACTAACGGCCAGGCCTTGAATCTGAAATTTCCCCCCACCGCCACCACTACTCCGGCGCTGTTGTCCCAGACCATTCAGGGCTACTTCCTGAAAGCTGACCGTTCACCAGGGGGCCTGCAGGTGCAATTCAATATCATGAATCGGCAGAAATTGCAGGAAGTGGCCCAGGACCCCGGAAGCCCTGAATACCGGGATCTGTTGGTGCGGGTGTCGGGATACACCGCCTATTTCAAGGACCTCAATCCCCAGATGCAGCAGGAAATCATCAACCGGGCGGAGTACGATCTGGGGACGAAGCAGGAAATCAGGTACCCTTATTACGAAAGGAAGGAAGAGCCTGAACCTGAGCCCGGCCTGGTGGCGCGGGTGGTCACGGGATTGGGAAATATCGTGAGGTATGTAGGAAACTGGTTCGGAGAGTTGATCCATAGGACGCCGGCGCCCATCAGGGATTTCTTAAAAATGCTTGAGGATAAGTCGACCGGGGATTTTTTGGAAGGCCTGCTCCATTTTATGGAATTCAGACTGGAAGACCCCCTACACCTTGACCTGGAATATCATAAGAATATTGAAAAGTTTCAGGGGACTTACCGGTTCCAAGATCAAAAAAGCAATATTGAAACCGTGGTAACTTTTGCCGACGGGAAAATGAGTATTAATCCTGATAATCCGCCGCCGGCCGATTTGACGGTAACCTTTCAGGATGGCGATTGCCTGCGCAATTTCTTGCTTCCTTCTCCTACCCCGAAACGCGATTTCCTGAAAAAGGACATCATGAAAAGCATTCTCAACCATGAGATTACCGTGGAAGGCAATTTGAACTTACTCTACAAATTCGGGCACCTGGCCAACCACCTGATTCTGCACCCGCTGCCATGACTGCGGCGGCACCACTAATCTTCGATATCAGGAGGTACGCGCTGGATGACGGTCCGGGCATCCGCAGCACGGTTTTTCTAAAAGGGTGCAACCTTCGTTGTCTATGGTGCCATAATCCCGAATCCATTGATCCACAACCAGAAATCGGCTTTTACCCCCGAGACTGCATAAACTGCGGGGACTGTGTCGAAGCCTGCCCGGTATCCGCCTGCCAGTTAGAAAACCCCGCCCGGATTGACCGGGGAAAATGTACCCGCTGCGGTGACTGTGTCAAGGTCTGCCCCGGCCAGGCCTTGAGGTTGCTGGGATGCTTTTATGCCGTTGACGAACTGCTGGAGATTATTATCCGGGACCGCAGGTTTTACGAGGTCTCCGGCGGGGGGGTGACCCTCTCCGGGGGGGAACCCACCCTATTTATGGATTACTGCGCCGCAGTTTTGGGACCATTGCAAGATCTGGGCTTGCACACAGCCATCCAAACCAATGGCTTATTTGACTGGCGCGAATTTAAGGAAAAAGTGCTGCCCCTGCTGGACCTGGTAATGTTGGATGTGAAACTGGCTGATGGGAATCTGCACCGGGAATATACCGGTAGGGACAATGCCCTGGTCTGGGCCAACCTGGAAGCCCTTTTAAAAGAAAAACCGGACGCGGCTTTGCCCCGAATTCCCTTGATTCCGGGGTTCACCGCCACCAAGGGAAACCTGGAGGCTATCTCCCGACGGCTTCAGGATCTGGGCGTCAGGAAGTGCGCCTTGCTTCCCTATAATCCCACCTGGTTTTCCAAGGCGGAAAGTCTAGGCAAACCCATTGATGTCCGCTTATCCCCACACCTGATGACCCCCGGGGAAGTGGCGGCCTGCCGCGAAATTTTTTCCCGGGCGGAGTTGATTATTCATTAATTTTAGCCGGAATCAGGCTCATGACGTATTCGGCCATGGCCGTAATGGTCAGGGCCGGATTGATGCCCGGGTTGCCGGGCATGATGGAGCCGTCCACCACGTAGAGGCCGGGGTAATTGTGCACCTGGCAGGCGGAATCCACCACGCCCTCCTCGGCTTTGCTCCCCATGGGACACCCCCCCATAATATGCGCCGTGACCGGGATATCGAACAAGACTTCGTTGATGGTGGTGGCCGGAATGCCGTCCGTTTTGGCGGCAAAGGCCCGGGTGATCTTATGCCCCAGTTCCAGCCTGGCAGGAATGGGTTTTTCGGGGTCCGTCTTGGATACCAGGTCGCGGCGGAACGCAGTTCTGAGCTTGCGTCGCCAATGCAGGCGCAGCCTGTTGGCGTCCGACTGCATCACCAAGATGATGGTAGTGCGCCGGGCCCACCCCGGCAGGAGGTGGGTTTTGAGAAAGTCCCGGGGATGCCGGAACAGGTTGGTGACAAACTTGAGCCAACGCCGGGGTAAAGGACCGGGCCCGATTAAAGGCGCGGAGAAAAAACGCATCAAGCCGGAGCCTTCGGGGTAACGCACCGGCTCCACGGTTGTGGTGGAATCGGCTTGGAAGTTGGAGGTCACCGCAATCCCCTCGGCATAATTGGCCTGAGTATTGCGGGAGGTGACTCCCAGCATGGACTCGCTGTTGGTCAGCACGCCGTAACCCAGCCGGGGAGATATTTGGGGGAGCGACCGGGTTTCGTCCCGGCAGCGGAACAGGAGCCGCAAGCTCCCCAGGGTCCCGGCAGCAATGATGACCTTCCGGGCCAAACACCGCCTCTCCGTGGCGCCAAACCAGTCGGCAGCCCGGCGATAACTCACTTCATAGCGAGTCCCGCCGGCTTCTTCAGGAAGCGGGCGGATATCACGCACTTCGGCTTCCGCCCTAATCTCCGCCCCCCATTTCTGGGCAAAATAGAGATAATTCTTGGTCAGGGTATTTTTGGCATTATGGCGGCAGCCCACCATGCAGGCGCCGCAATGGATACAACCAGCCCGGGGTGGGCCTTGGCCATGGTAATAGGGGTCGGGCACGGTCACCCCGGGTTCTCCGAAAAAGACCCCCACGTCGGTGGCCTGAAAAGTCTCCTGTCGCCCCAGTTCCCCGGCGATTTCCTTCAAGACCTCATCCGCAGGCCACAGGCGAGGATTAGTGGCCACCCCCAGCATGCGGCGGGCCGTCAGGTAATGCGGCGCCAGGACCGCCCGCCAGTCCATCAGGGCGCGCCATTCCGGTGCATCGAATACCCCGGGGTCTGGTTCCATGAGGACGTTGGCATATGCCAGGCTGCCGCCGCCCACTCCCGCGCCGTGTAGTACCAGAACATCCTTGAAGGGGCTCAATTGCAGGATGCCGAAGCATCTGGCCACAGGCAGCCAGAGGAATTTCCGTAGATTCCAGTTACTGCGGGGAAAGTCGGCATCAGCAAACCACCGGCCCCGCTCCAACACCAGCACCCGGTAGCCTTTTTCGGTCATCCGCATGGCCGCGACGCTCCCCCCGAAGCCGGAGCCGATTATGATGTAATCGAAGATTTCAAGCGGGGGAGTGGCCATAACCATAAGGCAGCAGTTAATTGGAACCAGACAAAAATTTACTTGGACCTGGGTGGCCTATCTTAATTCTTAGCCTGCAGGGACTCCCGGGCAATTTTTAGAAAGACCTCGGCTTCCATGGTTTCAAAAATGGAGATGGCTTTGTCAATGAGCTTTCGGGCTTCCTCGGTTTTCCCCCTTTTCTTTTTCAGCAGGCCCAGATCCAGACTGGCCTGTCCCAGAATGCCCCGGGCCCCGATCCTTTCCGCGGTCTTTATGGCTTTAAGAAGATGAGTCTCCGCCTTCTTGGCGGCGAAGGGAACATTCATCACCAGAAAGCCCAGGTTCTTGGCAATGGTGGGAAAGTTCACCGGTTTGTCGGGTTGAGCAATCTGCAAAAAGATCCGGCCCAAGATATACTCGGTAACCACGAGGAGCGTGACCCGTTCGTTCTTGAGACTTGCAGCGTGGACCTCCTTGATCATAGCCAGACCCCGGTTCATCTGCCCCTTGGCAATAAGCAGGACCCCCATGAACAAATCAGCCATGCTTTTCAGATAATTGCAGCCGGACTCCCGGCTGTAGGACAAGACTTCTTCCAAAAGTTCCCCCGCTTCGGCGAACTTGATGGTTTGAAAAACGAAGCTGATACTCAAGGCAATCTTGGCCCACTGGTCGTAAAAGGGGTCGGCGGCGCCTTCAATGCCGTTTTTAGCGCACCTGATGGCCTGGGTAAAATCCCCCAAAGCAAAATGTCCTGCGGCTTCGACGATATGCCCGGTGACGATGCTGCGGACATTGGAATGCTTTTTGCCATAGGTTTGCAGGGCCTTGCCGATGGCGATATCCTTTTTGCCTTCACCCATCTGCCAGTAATTGTGCCCTATGCCCGCCAGGGATTTGAAATGAAGATATTGGTCCTCGGAGAGTTCCCCAGACAGGGCCTGCGCAGTCTCACCGTATTTAAGGCCTTCGGAGAAAAGGCCCAGATCGGCGCAGACCCAAGAGAGCCAGGTGGCGGCATAACCCATGACCTTTGGGTGGCCCATTTTTTCCCCCAAGGCGTAGGCCTGCTTCAGGAGTTGATAAGATTCCCGCAATTTTTCTTGACCCCAATACAGGGTGAAGGCCAGGCAGGCATAGAACATGCCAAGCCTGGAGCCGTCCCCCAAGGATTCGGCCAGACTCTTGTTGGAGCTGAGAAGGTCCACCATGCTGCTGAAGTCACCACGATAATAGAAGACCAAAAACCACCTGGAGATGAGATCAATAAATAATTCGTTTTCCTGCTGGGAGCGATGCGGTTTGTTGGCCAACAGATCGAAGGCTTCACCGAAATAATCATGCGCCTCATCGAGGGCATATCTGTCAAGGCTCTTCTCCCCTGATTTAATCAAATAATTCACGGCCTTAAACCCAGACTGCCCGTGCTTGAAGTGGAAGGCCAGGGTTTCGTAAAATTCGAAGATGCGGTACTGAAAAATCTTTTCCATGGCTAGCCCGATGCGCTCATGGATAGCCTTGCGTTCCTTTTTCAAAAGCCCGTTGTATACCACATCCTGAATCAAAGCATGTTTAAAGACATACTCAAGATCGGGATGCACCGCACTTACGCGAATCAGGTCCAGGTGTTCCAGGACGCTTAAGTGCTCGCCCAGGTTCTCGGAGGAGACCGTAACCCTCTTGAGCACATCATAGAGGAAGGCTCTGCCGATGACGGAAGCTTCTTGCAGGAGGCGTTTGGTGTGCTTTTCCAGACGGTCTAAACGGGCGGAGATCACTTCCTGAATGGAAGACGGGAGGTCGCTTTTAGTGATGGGCCGGGAAAGTTCCCAGGCATCTCCTTCGTGCCTCAAGATCTCCGTTTCAATCAAAGCGTTGATCATTTCTTCCAGATAAAACGGGTTACCTTCCGCCAGTTCTTGCATGAATGCCTTCAGAGGCAGCGGAATATGCTTGGTTTTCAGCAAAGATTGGACCATTTCCTGGGATTCGGTGTGAGACAGGTCCTGGAGATGGATCTCCTGGTAGGCCTTCTTAATGGGGCTTAATTGATGGCTGGCGAAAAGGGTGAACGGAGGCCGGTAGACCAGAAGAAACAAGGCTTGGCCCCGGAATTGGGAGAGGATTAATCTCAGCAGATCAATGGAAGAGGGATCGGCCCATTGCAGGTCTTCCAGGCAGATAACCGTAGGCGCCTGCCGGGAGTCACTCAGGAAGATGGCCAACACCGCTTCATGGAGACGGGATTTCCAAGTCTCCGGATTAATCCCTTGTAGCTCGGGGAATGACAGGGAGAAAAGGCTGCCCACATAAGGAATCAGATCATCCCGGTCTTTGATGAGGGGGCCCAACTCGGATTCGATCTTCTCCCGAATGCGTTCCGGGGAATCGTCTTCCCGGATCTTCCAGGCCCGGTTCAAGAGATTGATGAGGGGGAAATAGGGGATTTTTTGGGCGTACTGATAGGCGCTGCCTTCCCGCCACTGCACCTTCATGAGGTCCAGGGTGGCTTTGAACTCCTCGACGAAACGGCTCTTGCCCGTACCTGCCTCACCGGTGATGGAAATGATAGAGCCCGTGCCCTCCATGAGCCTGGCCGCGGCGTCCCGGAGCAGATCCATTTCCGCCCAGCGGCCGATGAGTTCAGCTCTGAGCCCAGAGAGGCGGCGGATTTTGGAAGGCTCTCTTCTGGGCGCACGCAGTAGGAAGGCCTGTACCGGTGTGGCTTTGCCTTTTACCATCAGAGGGGAAAGCCGCTCAAAATGAAAATAACCCTGGCAGTGATGATAAGTGCTGGCGCCGACGATGATTTCATCGGGCTGGGCCAGGCCCATGAGCCGGCTGGCGGTATTGACGGTATCCCCCAAGACCCCCAGGGTCCCTGTCTCGGAGTTGACCTCCCCGGTTACCACCAGCCCGGTGGTGATGCCGGTATGCATATAGAGGTGATGCCCAATTTTTCTTTCCATCTCAGGGCTGATAGTCTTGACGAATTCATGAATTTCCTTGGCGGCCCATAAGGCCCTCACCGGATCATCCTCATGAGCCTCGGGAATTCCGAACAAAATCAAGGCTGCGTCGCCCACAAACTTCTCAACGAAACCCTCGTACCTGGTGATGATTTTGGTAATTTGCCCAAAAATTCGAGACATGAGATCTTTTACTTCTTCTGGATCGAGTCTCTCCGAAATGGTAGTGTAGCCCGATAGGTCGGTAAAAACAGTAGTGACATAGCGGCGTTCATGGCCCATGGTTACCGGCTCCGGCGAGGCCTCGGACTGCGGCCGGGCAAGGGGGGCGGGAGCAATTTCGGGAATATCTTCCGGGCATGGTTTCAAACTTTGGCCGCATTCGCTACAAAACTTGCTGTCCTGGGGATTCATCTTGCCGCAGACGTGACAGCCGGGTGCAAACTTGGACCCGCACTCAATGCAGAATTTGGCCCCTTCTGGATTGTGGGAACTACATTTGGGGCATTGCATGGGGGTCATTCTCCTGGCAGTTATCA
>ENA-OSEO01006255-OSEO01006255.1-sediment-metagenome-genome-assembly--contig:-NODE-6255-length-10814-cov-5.579585_pt1 | contig 10814 bp, 9 predicted proteins | sample MGYA00237883_ERZ534232 | MGnify/ENA metagenome assembly ERZ534232
AAATCCTTCTGGGCGCCAAAAGGGACGCCAATTTCGGTCCGGTCATCCTCTTCGGCATGGGCGGCATCTTTACGGAGGTCCTCAAGGATCGGGCCTTGGGACTTCCCCCCATGAACCGACTGCTGGCCCGGCGCATGATGGAGGAGACGAAGGCCTGGACCCTGCTGCAGGGGTACAGAAACCGGCCCCCCGCGGACATGGAGCGCCTCGAAGAAATGATCATCCGGCTCTCCCAGCTCCTGATCGATTTTCCCCAGATTGCCGAACTGGACATGAATCCTGTTTTGATCAAGGACGGCAAGCCCGTGGCGGTGGATGCCCGCATCCTCGTCTCCGCGTCGGACCGGCCTTCCCCCCTGCACCTGGTGATCAGTGCGTATCCTGAGGAGGATGAGACCCATCTGGTTACCCAGGAAGGCGTCAGGCTGTTTGTCCGTCCTGTCAGGCCGGAAGATGCGCCTATCTTCCAGAGTTTTTTCAAAGTCCTGTCCCCAACAACCATCTACCACCGTTTCTTCAGCCATGTAAAGGAACTCAGTCCGGAGATGCTGGCAAGGTTCACCCAGATCGATTACGACCGGGAGATCGCCCTGGTGGCCCTCGACGATGATCCCAAGGCAGAAGAGCGGATGATGGGGGTGGCCAGGATTATCGGAGACCCGGACGGAAAAAAGGGAGAGTTTGCCGTGGTGGTGGGCGATCCGTGGCACGGGAAAGGGATCGGGTCGACCCTTCTTCAAAACTGTCTTGCAATCGCTAAAAGGCGGGGATTTGAAGCGGTGCAGGGGATTGTTTTACCGGAGAACCGAAGCATGCTCGCCATGGGGAAAAAGCTCGGCTTTCAGATCACAAAACGTTCCGATGCCGATGAGTTTGAGCTTTTCATCCAGTTTGAGTGACGGATACGGCAAACCGCCCCAGTGCCGGGGACCCGGGCAGGCATCCTGCCATGACCATTTGCCGCTGAAGGTGATTCAGGTCTTATTGTCTCATGAAATGCCTGATCCGGGAGATACGCACCTCATGGGCCGGGCCTCCCTTGCGGCGATGCGGGGTGAATGACACCCTGATCATTGGGTCTAAACCTCCACATGGATACCGGCAGTGAGTGGAATGAATGGAAAGGATGAGATGGACCAGGGAAAGTGCTCTCCCAGAGAACGAACCTATTATGATGAGGTTCCGGACTATACCCGGCCCATCCTTGAGATTCCCCGCAGGTTTAGGGAGCGGGTGCTTGGGCGGCTGGAGTTTCTCTACGGTCCCAGAGGGGCTGAGAACTGGATGCCTGAACTCGAAAGGATCCTCAAGGTCCATTATGCCCACAAGCCGCCGGAGATGATCGAGAAGGAGCAGCGCTACGATCCGCGGCAACGATTCTGCCAGGAGCATATCATTCTCATCACCTACGGGGACATGGTGAAGGGGGACGGGCCCACGCCCCTTTCGGTCCTTCACCGCTTTGTGACGCAAATTGCCCAGGGCGCCATCAACACGCTCCATCTTCTCCCCTTCTTTCCCTATTCCTCAGACCGGGGTTTTGCCGTCATGGATTACCGGCGAGTGGACGAGCGGCTCGGGTCCTGGAAGGACATCCAGGAGAAAAAGCGTCACTACGATCTCATGTTTGACGCCGTCGTCAACCATTGCTCCGCTCGAAGCGAGATGTTCCTGGAGTTCCTGAACGGAAACCCGGCCTATAGAAATTTTTTCATCGCCTATGAGTCCCCTGATGAGCTTACAGAAGCGCACCGTCGCAAGATCTTCCGGCCCAGGACCTCGGATATCCTCACCCGTTACGAGACCATCCATGGGCCTCGATTCATATGGACCACCTTCTCCCCGGATCAGGTGGACCTGAATTTCCGAAACCCCGCCGTTCTTCTGCAGGTGTTGGAGAGCATTCTCTTTTACGTCCGCAAAGGCGCAGATCTCCTCCGCCTTGACGCGGTGACCTATATCTGGGCGGAGCCCGGAACCGAAAGCGTGCATCTCCCCCAGACCCATGAGATCGTCAAACTCCTGCGTGATGTGGTGGATCTTGCTGCCTCCGGGGTTGCCCTGGTCACCGAAACCAATGTCCCCCATCATCAAAACATCTCCTACTTCGGCAACGGCTGCGACGAGGCCCACATGGTGTACAACTTTGCTCTCCCCCCCCTGGTTCTTCATGCCTTTTACACCGGAGATGCCGAGGCCCTTTCCCAATGGGTCGGGGACCTGCACCCTCCCTCGGACCAGACGGCCTTTCTCAATATCCTGGATACCCATGACGGCATCGGACTCCAGGGTGCGCGGGGTTTTCTGCCCTCAAAGGACATTCAGCTTCTGGTGGACAGGGCCCGGAAGAAAGGGGCCTTTGTATCCTATAAGACGACGGAAGACGGGACCGAGGAGCCCTACGAGATCAACACCACCTGGTGGAGCGCCCTGAACCCGGAGAGTGAAGAAGAGAGTCTCGATCTTCAGATCGACCGATATCTGGCCTCCCGGTCCATCGCGCTGGTCCTGAGGGGGGTGCCGGGAATTTATCTCCATGGGGCCCTGGGTACCGCCAACGACTACGGGGCCGCCAAGGCGTCAGGGGTCAACCGGGACCTGAACCGGGGAATCATTGACGCCTGGGAGGTGGAAACGACCTTGAAGGATCCGGCCTCGAAACTCTCCCGCCTGTTCGGCCGAGGGAGGGAACAGCTCCTGGTTCGGCGAAGGGAGAAGTCATTTCACCCAGGCGGAGGACAAAAGGTACTGCACCTTTCGTCCCGGGTGTTCGCCCTGCTTCGAAGATCCCCTGAGAAAGATGAGGACATCCTGACCCTCACCGGCGTTACGGACGATTCGGTGGATCTTGTGATCCTGGTTGAGGCCGTCCTTTGCAAAGGCCAATGCCATGACCTTCTCTCCGGTAGAAAGTATCAGGCGGAGGGTGATGCCTTGCATCTTACGCTTCCGCCTTATGGGCGGATCTGGCTTAAAAATGAAGAATGGAAAATGAAAATTGAAGCGTGAATGGGGGGATGTTGAACCCCTAACCCGTGAACGGTTACAGGAACTCTGAACCCTATCGGAGGGATCCCGGCCCTTGCCCATCTCCTGAACCGTTTATTTCCAGAAAGGGAGATGATCCTGACCCGATACATCCTGAACACCACCCCCCAGGTGCCGGAGGCGGCCATTGCCGCCTTGCGTAAGGAAGTGCTGAATCAGTTATCCTTGTCAATCCGGTATATCGCTGCCAGGTATGGGCTCGGTCCAAGGCCAGAAGCGCCATCTGCCGGGCAAAACGGGAAAGGGTCGAAGCCGGGGAATGCCCTCATTTATGCGGACCTGGGCCGTTTGCATGCGGAAATATTCGCCTTTTACGCCCAATTACAGGCATATGAGCTTAACGAACAGGAGGCCGTTCAGTTGGAAGCGGTGATACGGTCCAGTCGCAGCACCATGAATGCAACCCGGAACTTCTATGAACTGCTGAATGAGGTTGAAGATATCGGCAGGGACGACAATCCCTTCATGCTCGAAGCCTATCGGCATTTCAAAGAGCGGCTGGGGAAGTTGTGGGGCGTGGTAGAGACGGTGACCCAACCGGCCGAGGGCGAAGCGGCGACAGACGGGTTGGACCGCTTTTTCGAATCGGTTGAGGAGGCGGACAGGCGATTCATTCGATCCTGCTCCGGTTCGGTTGCCGGCGGAATCATCCGTGAACAGGAGGTCACCCGGCTGCTCATGGCCAACCGGCTTTTTACCCAATCGTGCCGAATGCTGGTTTTGAGCATGCAGACCCTCACAAAGGGGTTCGACACTGGGACCGGCACAGTGGAAGTGGACTCGCTATCCTGATGATACGGACCAACTCATCGAGGAAAACCCGCTTTTAGAGTCGGCCGTCTATTGTTGCTTTTGCTCATAACGTTGAACCTCGAACCCGGAACCTGTTACCGCTTACGAATATTTCATTAATTCCCATTCAGCTGTTTTTGTCGGCTGAACGAGTGTATTTTCAGGGCAACGTATCGCTTCGCTCGATCGGACACCAGTAGGCCCCGAAGGATCTACAGAGAATGATAGCCGGAAACGTATTTGTGGAAATCGCCGCCATTTTGGGTCTCGCAACGCTCACCGGAATTATCGGGCAAAAACTCCGTCAGCCGTTGATCATCATGTTTCTTGCAACGGGTGTCCTGGCAGGCCCCTCAGCCCTTGGGATCATACAAAGCCATGATCAGATCGAATTGCTGGCACATATCGGCATCGCTCTTCTGCTGTTTATCGTCGGCCTGAAACTCGATTTGCATCTGATCCGCACCACTGGGCCGGTGGCTTTGGCTACCGGCCTGGGGCAGATCATTTTTACGTCGCTCATCGGGTTCCTCATCGCCATCGCCCTAGATATGTCGTTTCTCAGCGTAGCGTATCTGTCGGTTGCCCTGACATTTTCAAGCACCATTATTATCGTAAAGCTCCTTTCCGATAAAAGGGAAATCGATTCCCTCCATGGTCAGATCGCTATCGGCTTTTTGATTGTTCAGGACATCGCTGCCATTCTCGCCTTGATCGGACTGACTACCTTCGGTTTATCCATTACGGAAGACGGACCGGCTTATGTCACGGTGTTGATGATTGGTGCAAAGGGTCTGGGGCTGCTGGGGATTGTCGCCCTGCTGATGAAATACGTCATCCCATCCCTGACCAGACGCCTCGCACACTCCCTGGAATTGCTGACGCTGTTTGCCGTCACATGGGCGGTTTTCTTGGGCGCCGGCAGCGAACTGCTCGGGTTCAGCAAGGAAGTGGGGGCCTTCCTGGCGGGGATTTCACTGGCATCCACCGATTATCGGGATTCCATCGGGGCGCGCCTGACCAGCCTGCGGGATTTCCTCCTCCTGTTTTTCTTTGTTGACCTTGGCGCACGGCTGGATTGGTCCATGGTGGGTTCGCAGATGGGCGCGTCGCTCGTTTTTTCCCTGTTCGTACTGATCGGCAATCCGTTGATTGTGTTGATCATTATGGGGGTGATGGGATATCGTCGTCGTACAGGTTTTCTTGCTGGGCTTACCGTGGCCCAAGTCAGCGAATTCTCTCATTGTGGCGGCGTTGGGGTTGAGCATCGGCCACATTTCAAATGAGATTGTGGGCCTGATCACGCTGGTAGGAGTTGTCACCATTTTCATCTCCACTTACATGATCCTTTACTCCAGCCAGCTCTATGGTCTCCTTTCCGGTCCCTTGAAGATCTTTGAGAGGCGCCATCCGTATCGGGAAGCGGCCAAAGACACACTCAGGGAAACAGCGTCGGTGGATGTGATTTTAGTGGGCATGGGCAACTATGGCAGCGGACTGGCGGAAACCTGTTTGCGGCGGAACAATGCCGTGTTGGGCGTTGATTTCGACCCGGATGCGCTGGAGAAATGGCGCAAACGAGGCGTGTCGGTGCTGTATGGGGATATGGCTGATCCCGATATGGTGGAGCAGTTGCCCCTCAATAAGGCAGGTTGGGTGATCAGCACCGTCCGTTCAAGAGAAATGAACCTGGCGCTTGTCCACAATCTTCGGAAAGAGGGCTACGGAGGAAAAGTGGCTTTAACCGCCACCAACGAACAGGAGGCCAAGGCGTTTAGAACTGCAGGCGCCCACCTGATTTTTTGTCCATTTAAAGACGCAACAGAACAAGCGGCCGATGCCTTAACGTCTGCGATGGACTTACTCCCGGATGATGTGGACTGGCCCATATCGTTTCTTGAAGTGCGTATCCGGTCGGATGCGTCTGCTGCCGGGGACACCCTAAGGGAGCTTCGATTGTCAACAGCGGGGATATCCATTCTGGGCGTCAGCCGGGGCGGGCAGGTTTACTATGATCCGGGACCGGATTTTAGGATTTTTCCGACCGATCGCGTACTCCTCATGGGGCCTCCGGTAGGCCTAAAAGATGCTGAAAGTATGCTCAATCAACTCGAAACACGGCACGATGCCGAAGCCGCCGATCGGTTTGACATCGCGGAAATCCGGGTGTCAGACGATTCGCCGATTTCCGGCCTATCGTTGGCGGACCTCCGGTTTCGCCAGGCCTATGGCGCCAATCTGGTGGGAATCCGCAGAGGCCAAGAGCAGATCATGACGATCCACCCGGAGGAGCGGATCAGAGGGGGGGATCATCTGATTGTTTTCGGAAAAGCCCAGTCAGTCAGAGAGTTGAAGCAGCAGGAACCTTTATGATGCCCCGTGGGAAAGGAATCAGCGAAAAGGATGATTGCGGCGCTGGCGGCAGAGGTGCAGGCGAATCTGGTCGTCATGGGGACGATTGCCCGCACCGGCGTGTCCGGGCTTATCATCGGCAATACCGCCGAAACGATTTTGAGTCAACTATCCTGCTCGGTCCTTGCCATCAAGCCCCCAGGATTTACAACGCCGGTGAAGCTTTCTGGATAGGACGGTCGAGGCTGAGAGAGCGGCCTGAATCTGGCCCTCTTTACCATTAACAAACTGGAACTCCGGATAGAGGCCATAAAGGGCAACACGGACGTGGACAGGGTGGCAGGGCAGGGGGCCCTCAATTTTCTGGAACTGGATGATGTCCCCCTCAAAGGCGAAGGCGAACCCTCAGTTGATGATCCCAACCGTCAGATTGCGGGCCAATTGAACCACCTTGTTGCTGACGCTTCCCATAAAGAACTCCTGGATTTTGGACAGCCCCCGCCTCCCAACGAGGATGGTTCCGCAGCGATGGGCCCCTGCTTCTGAGACAATTGCCCCGGCCCTGCTTGAGACATCTGAGATCTGTTTGACGGTCACATGGTTGGCGGGCATTCCGTATTTGATCAGTTTCTCCCTTGCCTCTGCGAAAAGGGGCTGAATAAAGGCCTCGGCGGCCTCAACGTGTGCCGGATCGCTTCCCCGGATCACATGCAGCAGTGTCACCTTTGACTCTCTGCCAAGGGTTGCCCCGGCAAAGTCAACAATCCTCATCGCATTCTTAGAGCCGTCGAAGGCGATGAGAAATCTCTTTGTGTTCACGGCCTTTCCAACCAGAAAAACAGGGACCTCCGTGAGCCGCTCAACGAGCTTTGCCGCCACGCTGCCCATGACGATGTTTCTGAGCGTGCTCATGCTCTTTCTGCCGATTACGACAGCCTTGAACCCCTGTGTTGCTTTACGTATCACATCCTCGGCAATCCCCTTGACCCTCTTCTGAATCAGGCTCTTGATGGCCGATCCCGGGATCCCGGCGTGGATCAGCTTGTCCCTGGCAACCGCCATGAACTCCTCTGCCTCTCTTTTTGCCTGTAATTCCCACAGCTTCACATCCGAAACCCTCTTCCCATAACCGGCATGGGTTCCCAGGTCCCAGTACTCGGGGGCCACCTCCGTGAATATGTGGAGAAGAACCACCTGGTGATCTCTAAAGGCAGGGATGCCGGTAACATAGCGGACCGCCTCCAGGGAGGGTTCCGATTGGTCTAGGGATACAAGAAGTTTTTTTGAATCAAGGTGTTGCATGCTCAAGCCTCCTCTCTTGACCAGCGCAGGGTCTTTTGGCTTCCTCTGTCCATGAATTTTCTGGGTGGGCTCTTACGATTTCCCATGGCGAATCTGCACAGGCCAGAAGGTCGCTCATTCATCTTTTATCACCAGAATATGAAATCTGAAAAGAAAGCGCAACATTTTTGCCAGAGAGGCCATTGCCATACCTGCCATTGGAGAGGAAATTTGGGAACCATTCAACTGCCAGTTTGGCAAAAAAGGATCTCCTGTGAATATGAAAGTGGCTTGATAATAGAACCTTCCTATATTACACTTACGCCGGAAGGACTCCCGATCCAGGCCTCCCTTGATGCGATGTTGCGTCGCTGACCGCCTGAACATTGGCTCGGAACCTCCACATGGATACCGGCAGAGAATGGAATGAAGGGAAAGGATGAGATGGACCAGGGAAAGTGCTCTCCTAGAGAACGAACCTATTATGATGAGGTTCCGGACTATACCCGGCCCATCCCCAACACCACCCCCCAGCTACCGAAGCGGCTATCGCGGCCTTGTGTAAGGAAGTGCCGAATCAGTTTAGCGGCGTGGTTTGCTCGACCCCATCGCAATGGCATTCGATCGGCCTTTGAACCCTGTTGGCGACCGAGACTCAAGGGGTCCGGCAAGGCGCCATGACAGCCGGCATGACGGAGCAATTATCTTCGATTCTTTACCGTAATTCTTACTGCTTCATTCTGAGAGACTATCTCTCAGAAATTCGGTAACATGTTGAAATCAGAACTCTATTGAGGGATTCCGAATTGAGGAATTATGGAATTGACACGATGAGACATCTTTTGGCAAAATTCCATAATCCCTAAATCCCTAAATTCCTAAATTTCAAATATCTTTGGCTATAGTTACCTAACGAAGCAATCTGCCGTTGAAGAGGCCCTATCGGCCCAATATGAATATCCCGAGTAATAGAGGGACGTGGGGGCGCCCACAATTTCCAGCAAGGAGGAATGCGTATGAAATCAACTATGAAGGCCTTTGTGATGAAGAAGATCGGCGAAGTCGGTTTGGTTGAAAAACCTGTTCCCCAGGACCCCGGAGCCAACGGAGCGATTGTTAAAACCACCCGCGCACTTGTGTGCACATCCGACACCCACACGGTGGAAGGCGCTATCGGCGACAGGGAGAACCTGACGCTCGGGCATGAGGCGGTCGGCATTGTCCATAAACTGGGGAGCGAGGTCAGGGGCGTAAAGGAAGGGGATCGTGTTGCAGTCAATGCCATCACGCCATGCTATCGTTGCGACAATTGCATGAGGGGTTTTACCTCTCAGTGCGGGGAGATGCTTGGGGGATGGAAGTTCGCCAACATCAAGGATGGCGTTTTTGCTGAATATTTTCACGTGAACGATGCGGAGGCGAATCTGGCGATCATTCCGGATGCCGTTCCGAACGAAAGCGCCGTCTACACAACCGATATGATGTCCACTGGCTTTATAGGCGCAGAAAAGGCCAATATCCCGATTGGCGGAACCGTGGCGGTCTTCGCCCAGGGGCCTGTAGGTCTCATGGCTACCGCAGGTGCAAGACTTTTGGGGGCTGGCCTTGTCATTGCAGTCGAGTCGGTGCCCCAGCGTCAGGAGTTGGCCAGGCATTTCGGCGCCGACCGTATTGTGGATTTCACCAAAGAGGACCCTGTGGAGGCCATTTTGGCCTTGACCGGGGGGGTGGGTGTGGACTCGGCCGTTGAGGCCCTGGGCGCACAGGAAACCTTTGAGGCCTGCATCAATGCAACGCGTCCGGGGGGAACCATTTCGGTAATTGGATACTTTGGCAAGGGCGATTATGTAAAGATCCCCAGGCTGGGTTGGGGCGTGGGAATGGGAGACAAAACCATTCAAACGGCCCTCTGCCCTGGTGGAAGGGAACGGATGCAGCGGCTTCTGAGGCTTCTTGAAATGGGAAGAATCGATCCCACCCCCATGACCACCCACACCTTTCCATTTGAACAGATTGAACGGGCTTTTACCATCATGTCCTCGAAGGAGGATAACGTGATCAAGCCGTTAATCACATTTGATTAGACAGAAGACGATCGTCGTCCAGTCCAATTGTTAGGGGTGTAAGGTCGGATGACTTACAGGCTTGGGAGGCTGAGCTGCTTGCGAATGGATCTGTTTACCGTTGGCCCTCTTTACTGTTAACAATCTGGAACTCCGGATAGAGGCCAGAAAGGGCAACACGGACGCAGTAAGGGTTCTTTCTTTCCGAAAGAATGGGAAGTTCCTGCTGGTTACCATTCTCTGGGGGGTTGTCGCAGCCAACGTGCTGTTGGCCTTGTTGGCCAACTCGGTGCTGCGCGGGCTTTTGGCATTTCTGTTTTCGACGTTTGTCATCACGGGCGGCGATATCCTCGGCAGGCTGTTGCGGGGCATTGTGAGAAACCCCGTGGTTGATGATCTGATGACTGGCAATAAAATGGTGGCGTATTCGGAAAGGAATGAGGAGAAATCTTCAGGAACCGATTGGCATTTTCCGGAGGCCGAAAATGAGAACGTTGATCGCCGAAGAACTCGATAGCGAGGAATTGCACTGTTTCCATGATGATTTCCGACGGGCCTTGCTGATGCACCGCCGGTGCTGCTGAATCAGCCGGCAACGAACCCATCAAGGCGGTCATCGAACGGGCGGACGCGGCCCTGTATCGTGCCAAGCAATACCGGACGCAATCGGGTTGAGGTGGATGACCCGCAGACCGCCCGGCAAAGCAGGATAGTGTGAAAAAACAACTGGGGCGCATCCTTGTGGTCTCCGTTAAAAGCGGCGCGGAACTGAAGGAGTACAACTTGTAGAAAGGAGATTTTTGCCCATGGATAAAATCACAATGAATACATTGAGACAGGCTTTTTTGAACAGCCATCCCGACAGGTGTGTTTCCCTGTATATGCCGACGCATCGAGCGGGTCGAGAAACGGAACAGGATCCGATTCGCTATAAAAACCTGCTGCGGGAGGCGGAAGAACGACTCATGGCCAACGGTTTGCGTTCTCCTGAGGTTCAGGAGATGCTTAAAGAGCCCTCAACCCGGCGATGAGGATCTCCTTGACCTGATGGCGATCCGGACACTGATCAAGGGCGGCGCAGTGTATGCCGTTTTACCTGAGGAGGTTCCGGGCCAGGCGCCCCTCGCGGCGATATTGCGCTATTGACAGGGTGGAAAACACAGACTCGCTTTTCTGGCGAAGCGACACAACAACCGATAGAAAGGAGAAAAGAACATGCCCATGACACTGCCCGATCTGCCCTATGACAAAGACGCCCTTGGACCGCACATCAGTGCG
>ENA-OSEO01006259-OSEO01006259.1-sediment-metagenome-genome-assembly--contig:-NODE-6259-length-10808-cov-6.402292_pt1 | contig 10808 bp, 11 predicted proteins | sample MGYA00237883_ERZ534232 | MGnify/ENA metagenome assembly ERZ534232
TTCGGCACATAGCTGCCGATCCCTCGAATTCTGTCGTCAACCAAGCACGAACAGACTCGTCTGTCCGTGGCACTCATTTTCATCCCCTGATGATGTTCCTCTCCATGGAGTCTGCTTTCCTCGGCAGATTTGTATGCGCGCCTGCTCAAGGCGCCCCTCGATCCGGCCGATGGAACTGCTGTCGTACGGGATCTTCGAGGCCCATAACTATGGAGATGCAGACTATGAAACGCACTCTGATGGATCCGTTCCGATTCGATCTCACGGACGAGCAGCGGCGGCTGTGCGACTGGGTGGCACGGCAGGCCCGGGCCGGAGGCCGGCGCATCCGCTACGACGAGGCCAAGGCAGCGCTGGACGTGCACGATGAACAGCTTACCCGCATGCTCCGCGGTGTGCGGGAGCGGCTCGACGAGATTCACGAAATGGTCGAGGCGCCGATCGTGAACACGCGAACACCCTATTTCGAGGTCCCGACGCAGGCACGCTCCATCTGGGACAGCTACTGCCGCGCCGAGAGCGAGACAACCGAATTGTCCCCACGACAGTGGTTCCCGGAGAAGGCGGTGGTTTCGCCGTGATGAAACGAATTGCCCATTGGCTGCGAAATTCCGCCGGGCGTGCGCCGCGCGGGGATGGGACAGCCCAGGTTCATGATGAGAGGGTCGTGATGAATTGCACGAAGACGAAGCCCGAAATGCAGGATCAGCAGCTTAGTTGCTATCGCCTGTGGATGAAGCCCAAGCCGGCCAAGAAGAACGAGAAGCGCAATCACACGATTCTGGGCCAGTATCTGCTGGGCCTCAAGAAATAAACGCGGTCTGTCCGCGGCGGATCCAAGCCGAAGAGACGACCGCGCACGGCACAAAAGGCCGTTGTGAGCGAAGCAAAGCAACCTCCAGCACGTGGAGTCGAGGTTGCTTCGCCGCTTCACTCTCGGCCATCACGTGCAGGGGGCTGTCAGAAGGTTCTGCGGTTGTGCTGTCGTCGCATCGGGTCGCGGTATACAGCGCCCGGGCCCAACGGTATGATGCGGCGATGGTAAGAAAGAAGATACGGACCTATTTCCATATGGGATGGCTGACTGCCTCGATTCTCAGTGCGGCGGGTGTGCTGGTGTTGACGCACCTCCCGCAGACCGCGTTGCCCAACGTGCTGCAGGGCAACCTGACCGACAAGATTGAGCACACGGCGGCCTATGGCTTGATCGCGCTGCTGTTCCTTCTCTCGGTGAAAAGACGCTCCCCTCTCCTCGTGCCGATCTCCGGTCTGCTGATCCTGGCCGGAATGGGCGTCCTTGATGAAGCAACCCAACCGCTTGTGCAGCGTTGCGCCAGCGTGGGGGACTACATGGCGGACCTCATCGGCGTCGTCGCCGCCTGCGCGATTTTTCTTGCCAAGAGATGGCTGGTTTTTGATACTGCTGCATCGTGAGCAGGGTCATTGACGGAAGAACTGACCGGCTGCGTCGATGGGTGGCGGCGGGGCAGGGAGCCTCGCCCGTACGGGCCAGATCGCGCACCGCGTCTCGAAATCGATACGGAGGCAACTGTGGCAAAACGCAAAGAAGCGAAGTCGGGGACCACCGGACCCCATGTGGGCATCATCGGTCTGGGCTACGTGGGATTGCCGCTGGCGCGGGAATTCTGCGGGGGCGGGGCCCGGGTGCTGGGGTTCGACATCAACTCCAGGATGGTCGCCGTGATCAACAAGGGCAAGAGCCCGATCAAGCACATCGCGCATGAGACGATGGCGGAAATGATCGGGTCGGGGCACTTCCATGCCACTGACGACATGACCAGGCTGTCCCGGCCGGACACGCTGATCATCTGCGTTCCTACGCCGCTGACGAAGAACCGCGAGCCCGATCTCCAGTATATCGAATCCACGACCCGCACGATCGCCAAGTACCTGCGGAAAGGGCAGCTTGTCGTGCTTGAGAGTACGACCTATCCCGGCACGACGCGCGAGGTCATGTTGCCCATCCTGGAACAGGGCGGACTGAGGGTAGAGAAGGACTTCTTCCTGGCCTTCTCGCCGGAACGGGAGGACCCCGGCAACCGACAGTTCCGGACGGCCACGATTCCGAAGGTCGTCGGCGGCTACGGCAAAGAGAGCCTCGAACGCGCCCTGAGCGTCTATCGCGTCGCGATCGAGACGCTGGTGCCCGTCAGTTCCTGCGAAGTGGCGGAGGCCGCGAAGATCCTGGAGAACACGTATCGCTGCATCAACATCGCGCTGGTCAACGAACTGAAGATGCTGTTCGACCGGATGGGGATCGACGTGTGGGAAGTGATCCGGGCGGCCAGCACCAAGCCCTTCGGATTCAATCCCTTCTATCCGGGTCCCGGCCTTGGCGGGCACTGCATTCCGATCGATCCATTCTATCTTACGTGGAAGGCCCGTCAGTACGGCATGGCCACACAGTTCATCGAATTAGCCGGCCAGGTCAACACGGGGATGCCCCGTTACGTGGTGCAGCGGGTCGCCGACACGCTCAACGAACGGCGCAAGAGCCTCAAGGGCTCCCGTGTGCTCGTGCTCGGCCTGGCCTACAAGCCCGACATCGACGACGTGCGGGAATCCCCTTCGCTGGAACTGATCGAGCTGCTGCGGCACAAGGGGGCCAAGGTGGACTACAACGACCCCTATATCCCGCAGACGCACAAGCAGCGGGAGTACGACCTGCGAATGACGAGCAAGAAGCTCACGGCCAAGATGCTCGCCGGCTACGATGTTGTGCTGATCTCGACCAATCACAGCGATTATGATTATCCCTGGATCGTCAAGCACGCGCGGCTGGTCGTGGACACACGGAACGCCACGGCCAATGTCCGCGGCGGCCGCTCCAAGATCGTCAAGGCATAGCACCTCATCGGTCCTGCGCGTCCCATGGGTCTCCTGAGTCCTATGGAGCAGCGCTGCGTCTATGCCTGATCGTCGGCGGGCGTACTGGCTTCGATACGAGCAATGTCGACGTGAAGGGCACGGAGGCAGTCCAGGCAAAGCCGTTGTCCGGAGTCGATGCGTGCGAGATTCGTCGTCGGGATATCCATGGCGCCGCAGCACTCGCACACGCCGACTTGTGCCTGCGGATCACGATCTTTGACCTCGGTGGAATGTGCCGGCTGTGCCGCGCACACGGTTTCCGCGGCGTCGAACACGATGGCCTGGGCGGCAGGACGAGCTTCCTCGCTTGGCTGCGGATCGCTGATACTCACGGAGGGCTCCGCCGTCTCGGGCGGTGCACACGGCATGGATGGACACGGAATCTCACCGACCGGCACAGGCGCCTCCGTCGGCGCGGGGCACGGCTCCTCCTCAACCGGTGTTGAGGCGGGCGGGGACGCTGTCTTCTGATCTGCGGCCTGGAGGATGGCGTTCAGCTTGGCCTCGGCCTCGGCTCTGGCCTGCTCCTCCGCCTCAGCCTTGGCCGTGGCAGTGTTGACGATGTCGGTCAGTTGACGGACCTTGTCCAGGAATTGAGCTTTGAGCCGCTCCACCTTCGCACTGCATTCCAGGGCGATTTGCCGGGCGCCGTACTGCATGACGGCATGTTCCCACATTTCGACGGCAGCTTTCTCCGCCGTGTCGCGGTCGGACACGGCCTCCTTGGCCCCCGGTTCCTTCACGGGTCGGGCCTTGGTCTTGTTCTCTCCGGGCAGCTTGACGCGCCACCACCACTGGCCTGCCCGCTGATAGAGATCACCCGGCAGCGCCACTCTCGCCGATGGCTTCTGCGCCCGGCAGTCCGAGGTCTCTGATGCCGAACTGCACTTCGAGGGAGTTCCTGCCTGGCGTCCGGCGCGGGCGGATCCTCGCGGACGCCGCTCCTTCTTCGCCGCCGGCTTGCGGGACGGCCCGCCGCTCCGACGCGCCGCAGCGCCTCGCGCCGAAGGGGCGGCGCCGGAGGTCTCCTTCTCATTCGTGCGAGTCCGTTGTTTCTTCTGCGGTGGCATGACGAATGCAATCAATCCTGTTGAACCTCTGCGCCGGTATACACCGGCTGGGGACCTTCGAACTCGGTCTCCTCGTGGGCTTGGGCCTCGTGCTCGGTCAGGGCCGGCTGCTCCACGATCCACGGTCGAATGAACACGATCAACTCGCTATTGACGGTTTCCTCACCCTTGAAGCGGAACAAGGCGCCGACCAACGGCAGGTCCCCGAGCAGCGGAATCTTGTTGATCTGTTTGCTCACCTCTTTCTTCTTCAGTCCGCCCAGGACGACGGTCTGACCATTCTTCACGATCAAGGTGGTCTCTGCCTCGCGGCGATCCACCACCGGCTGAGGGTAGGTCACGCCGATGCCTGCCACCTGGACCTCACCCGTGACGACGCTGAACGTGGGCCGCAAATGCAGCCGGATCATCTGATCCCGCATCGCCAGGTGGGCGGTAACCTCCAATTGCACGCCGACCTCCCGAAACGCGGTCGAGCCGATGCTCCCGCCCAGCGACGATTCCTGCAACTCCTGGTAGGGAATTTCCGACACGATCCGGATCGAGGCGGTCTCGTCGTTGAGCACGAGGACACGCGGGTTGGCCAGTAGTTTGGCGTTGATGCTTTCCTTCTCGGCTCGGAGGATGGCATCGATGTTCACGTCGGAGTTGAGCCATCCCAGACGCACCTCGCCGGTGGTGCTCTCCGCTTTGGGGGTGGTCCCGAGAAACCGGCTTCTGGCGAAGGGGCTGGTCTCGGACCCTCGTCCCTCGATGGGAGTGCCCAATGCGTCATACGATGTATCAGTCCCTGCCGACCACTGGACGCCCAGATCGAAGCGGTCCTTGCTGGTGATGTCGTAGATGCGGGCTTCGACGAGGATCTGCGGCGTCATCCGGTCCACCTGCTGGATGAACGCAGCCATGTCCTTGACTTTCGTCTCCTTGTCGGTGACGAGAATGTGACTGGTCCCCTCGATGTGGGAGACCGATCCGAGCTCAGACTTGGACTTGTCGAGCGACTTGACGACCTCGGCGATATCGGCATAGGTGATCTCGAAGACCTGGGTCACCAGCCTTTCGGGCACCTTGGGCATCTCGTCACGGGCCAGGATGCGAATGATGTTCTCGCCTATGACGTAGTCGAATCCGTGCACGTCCAGGATGCTGCGCAGCGCCTCCTGGAGCGGGACGTCCGTGAGCTTCACGGTGGTTTCACCCGTGACGGTCGGGCTGGTGACCACGTCCACGTCCGCTTGTTCGGCGATGATCCGAATCACGTCCTCGATGGGCGTCTTGCGGAATTCCACGCTGATCCTCTTCTGAAGACGCTGCTGGAGGGGGCTCGGCTCCGGCGGGTCCTGAGACTCGTTGCCCCAGGCGGTGGGCGCTGCCAGGATCGACCAGAGAATCCAGAGGATTGTCGCAAGCCTGAGTTCCCACGCAGGCCTGCTCATCTGCGGCGTCTCCGCCGGCAGCGCCATTCGGTACGGATGTGTAATGCACGATCTCATGTTCATTCCTCGGATCAGGGCTCTCCACGACGGCCGTCGCACGGAGGGCCCCGGGTCGTCACCTGTTAACGGCCTGTCTCCACGTTTGCCCATTCATCTCGAACTCCACCCCGTCGGCGTCGATCTTCCTGACCGTGGCGCCGGACACCTGCTGCCCCTCGTGCACCAGGTGGGTATCGACGATCGCGGAAGGCCTGTCCTGGCTGTACAGGATGCCAGTGACTGCCAGCTCCACCTGCGTGGGCGCCGGAGGGAGAGCGGGTCCCTCGACTATCTCCGTCACAGACGGAGTGGGCGATCGCATGGGATCACGCCCGCTCGGCTGATACGGGGCTGGAATCTCCCAGGCGATCTCGACGTCTGAGTCCACAATGGACGCGACCGCGTTGGCGGGCGCAGATGCGGTCTCCGCGGCGGATGAGGACTTCAGAGGGCTCTTCAGCAGAAACACCAGTGTCAGAGCCAGGACCGGGATCATCGCCATCATGACCTTCTGTCGCATATTGCCGTAAGGCTCTCCGGCACGGTGGGCCGGGCGCTTGGCACGAGAGACGGTCGGCACGCTTCCCGCAGCGGTCTTCGACGGCAGGGTCTCTCTTCTGTGTCGGCGCAGCGTCGTGGCATGCAGGGTCTTCGCTGCGCCCGACCTGGCACGCTGCCACACGCTGGACGTCTGTGCCCGCTCGATCTCTGCCGGTCGGACCTGCATGGGCTCGGCCACTGCGCGCGGCGCCGTCGGGGCAGGGGGCGGAACAGCCGGCTTCTGGGGACGCGGGATGGGATCGAGCAGCTTATTCAAGCACAGCGACAGAGGATCGTTGGCGCGGGGCTGGGTCTCCCCCTCGCGGTCTTCCGTGTGCACCCGGTCTTCTTCGACCTGGGTTTCTTCCTGTACCGGACATGTCGTGCAGACAACCATGGTCAATTCCCTCGCGGTCTCTCAACAAGGACCGCCAACTCCATATCGATCCGCGGCTCGGCGCCCGGATCCTGGGGACGACTGATATTGAACGTCTCGACGAAGACCACCGGCCGATGACGTTCCAGTCCGTTGAGAAAGGCCATGAATCGTGTGAATCCGGCGTTGAAGCTCAGATTCAAATGCTTCGTGGCAACGTATTCGCTGTCGGGCAGCACGGTGGAAGTCTGCACACCGACAGGCCTCATCCCGAAGGACTCCAGCCGGTTCTCGTGGGCCAATCGGCCGATCTCGAACGCCAGTTCCGGTGCATCCTCGAAGTCCACCAGGAAATCGGCCGCGCGGTCCTGCAGGCGCTCGACCTCTCCGGTCAGCACGGCCTGATTCTCCGGCTTGGCGGCCGCCACGGCCCGTGTGTAGTGCTCCTTGGCTTGGCCAATCTGCGCCACGAGCCAGCGCCGCTCCTGGCGCTGCGGGTGCAGGACCATCGCGTAGCACGCCGCTGCCAGTGCCAGACAAGGCACCCAAACGCCAGCCATGGTCAGCAGATATCTGTCTCGGACCTTCATGTCACTCCGCGTGGGTCTTCAGAACGCATTCCAGTTCGTATAGGACCGCCTCCTGACTGTCCAACAGGGCGGTATTCTGTGATACGGTGATCGTGTCCAGCGCGGGCCCGATGACCGGAGAACTTCGCAGGCTCTCCTGGAGGCTCCGCACGGCCTGCGCGGCCGTCGCCTCCTGCGGTCCGGCGACGCACAGCTTCAGAGTGCGCGCCGGGACACTGACATCGATCTTGTTGGTCGGATCATCCCTTGCAGGGACCTTGCGCCGAACGATATCACGCCGGGCCTCAAGGCGGGTCAGGATCAGCGTGCCCGAGAGGCTCTCGACCACGGCCGCCAGTGCCGGAGACCACTGCGTATATCCATCGAGAGCCGCCCTGATGTCGGACAGCCGGGCAACCGCCCGTGTCTTGTCTTCCTCGAGCTGTTCCTTCCGCTTCATCACCTGCGACAGCGTCTCGATCCCCACCGTGAGTCGACCCAACTGCTGTCTCTGGATTGACAGAACGACCTGACCGTCCAGGTACAGGTTGGTCATGGCCAGGCCGACCAGCAGGGGCACCACGACGATCAGGCACGCCAAAACGGTGCCGCCGGGACGACTGCGGATCGGGATTCCTTCCCCCTTGAGCAGGTCGATCCGGTACATCGAATGGACGATTGATGACTGATGATCGGTGACGGCCATAATCAATACTCGATTCAGAGTTGCCGCATCGCCAGTCCGGCGGCCAGGGCCATGGAACCGCCCGCCTCACGGATCAGCGACCGACATTCCTCACTCGACGGACAGGGCATCGTGGACAGAGGGTTCCAGGACGCTACGGTGATATACAGCTTGGCGCGGAGCAGCTCGATGAACTCGTCGACGGTGGCCAGCCCGCCGCAGACGAGCAGTTTCTCCACTCGTTCGCAACTCTGCTGGGCGGCGTGGTACCGCAGGGTCGTCGCGACGGCCTCCACCAGTTCGGCGCAGGCCCGTTCGAGACCGCTCCAGAGGAGGTCCTTGTCCTCAGAATCCGCGCCGGCTTCCCAGCGGGACAAACCGTGCGGGCGCTCCTGATTCGTCGCATCGGCCGGGACCATCACTGCCACGCTCGGCTCCCCTCTTCGACTTCGCAAAGCGGTCTTGACGACTTCGAGCGGTGCTCCGGTCTCCGCAGCGACCCGTCGGAGGATGTCGTCGCAGCCGGCGCCGATGTCCCGGACGAAGGGCCGACCCGCCTGGTCCCGGATGGCGACGGTCGTGCAGGCGCCGCCGACATCGAGCACGGCAGCTTGGCCTAACCTGAGGAACGAGGGAGGCTGCACGATGAGATCGTCCTCGGTTCCGTACCCTCCATCGGGTGTGTTGTGCAGGCAGTTGAGCAGGGCCAATCCGTCCACGTCGATGAGCGAGCAGTGCAGTCCGGCCTCGTGGACCAGATCTCGGGTGCTATGGATCAGACCGTTGTTGGCGGCCACCCAGAAGCCCCGCGTCTTCTTGGCGTCGGAGGAGGTCACCTGGTAGTCGAGCGTGCTCTCGTCCGTGCTGAAAGGGCAGATCTGGGAGGCCTCGAGCGCTACGGCTCCCTCGATTTCCTCGGGCGGCAGGGTGGGGAACTCAAACCCACGGACGACCACCTCGTGGCCGCGCAGGCCGCAGATCGCGAGCCCGCCCTCCACGGCGCCGTCGGAGAGTCCCTGTTGAATCGCGCGGATCGTGTGAATCCGGCGCAGCTCCGGGCTGTCCCCCCACGGGGCGATTTCTCGGATGCAGGCCGCGGTGATGGCGTACCGCAACCGCGGCTGCCCATCGCGATCCGCTCCGCCGGAACCCCCGTCGCACCGCTGCAACTGAACCATCCGGACCGCGCAGGTATCGATGTCCAGACCGATCAGACTCTTCTTGCGAAAGCCTAACATAGTGTATGATTCATCGGACAGGATCAGAGGGGACTTTAGCCGGGCCGGTCCGACAACCGCGGTGGGACGGTCAGTCTGTGGGCCGATAATCGTGCCATCCGGCGGGCGCCGGCACGTACTTGCCGCGCAGCCAGATATCGCCGGGGACGATGCCGGTCAGAAGCCGGCGGTCCATGTGGTAGGACTTCAGATAACCGTTCTCGCTGTACCAGCCGCTGGAGCCGACAATTCCTCGGATGGCCTCTGAGATCGTGCCGTGGACCCTGAGATAGTCGTGTGATCCGCTGGCCGTCTTGCGCCCGCCGTAGCTGCTGAATCCATAGTACTTCCGGACGTTTTCCGCGCCCCAGCCACCGCCGCCCACGGTAATGGCGGCCTCCACGACGGTAGGATCGGGCAGGAGTCTGTGGCTGCCACCGTCCCGACGGCATACGGGGACATAGGTGAACTTCTTAGGAATCTTGCCACGGGTATCGCTCAACCCGGGATCGACCACCTTGACTACACCCTGGGCGAGCAGTCCCAACACATTGGGGTTGTCCTCTGTCGGTTTGTCGTCCGCATCGTGCGGACCATCCAGGCGTAGGCAGTCGGCGACCCAGATATTGCCGGTGGCGACCACGGTGATCCGGCCCTTGACGACCTGGTCGTCGTCGTGCGTGGCCTCGTCGCCACCGATGACGACGTTGCCGTTGACGAAGATCTGGCCGCCGGGCTCGGAAGTGGCGCCGCCGAAGGACTGGGTGACGTACGTGTTCGTCAAAGGAATCGTGGTGCTGCCGCCCTTGCTGGACCGGACGTGATACGCATAGATGTCATAGCGTTCGTAGCGCGTCCCTCCCGAACCGGGTTGGATCCGGAAATCATGCGTCTTATAGTCCGAATCCTGACGAAAGCCCACCACGGTGCAGTCGTCGGTGATGCGCACCTTGCCGACGCCGCCTTCCACGAAGAATTCGAGCTGGACGGCCGGGTGGCGCGGACTCAGGCTGGTGGCCGTCGCGGTCGGCGTGAAACGGTATGGGGCCAGTGTGCTATCGCGGAAGCGGATGACCTTGCTTTGGACGGAGCTTTCGTCGGTGATCCGGCTGGCGGGCTGGTTGAAATAGATGCCGCCTTTGAAGAGGGAAATGACACTGGAATACTTATCGGCGCCGCCGGCCGTATAGCGGTCCTCTCCCATGGCGACGGGCTGAAGGAAGTCCGGGCTCCCGGAGATGTAGATGTCTCGTTCGTCGGGATAGTCGTCGGTCTGGTTGATGTGGATCGGCATGTCGATCGTTTCGCCGCTCATGAAACTGACTTCCGAGGTCGTGGTGGCGCCCGAGGGGATGCGGCACAGGCCCATGTCCCAGCCGCTGACCATCTGGATGGTCAGGACGTCCACCCGCCGGCGGAAGATCCCGCTGTAACCGTTGGAGGCGATGCGAAAGACCGGCCGAGCGCCGACGAACGTGAAGAGACTGATCCCGTACGTGCACGAGCTGTCGGGGAACATGAGCGATCCCGTGGTGCCGGGGATGCCCTGCTGCAGGGCGCTGAGCATGTCCTGCTGCTGGCTCATCCAGAAGACGGCTTTCTCATAGCCGGCCTCGGCGGCCAGCATGGCGGCCGTTTCACCCTTGGCGGAGATCGCCTCAAGCCGGACCCCGTAGCCGACGGCCAGCAAACCCACGCCGAGAGTCGTCAGGAGAGTCACCGCTATGACGACGAGTGCCAGGGTGCTGCCATGTTCGCGGATTGATGCTCGCTCATCCATAACCGATCCTATCGGGGCCAGATGTTGCGCATCAGAGTCGCCGTCATGACGCGGGTGGTTTGCTGGTTCTCAGGGTCTGTCAGGACGACGTTCAGACGGACCGAGCCTTGGCCTATGCCGCCCACCGTGTTGTGACTGAAGGGGGCGCTGTCCGGATCGACGCTCACATGGCTGGCCAGCACGACGGTTGTCACACCCGTGGTGTTT
>ENA-OSEO01006261-OSEO01006261.1-sediment-metagenome-genome-assembly--contig:-NODE-6261-length-10803-cov-3.723196_pt1 | contig 10803 bp, 14 predicted proteins | sample MGYA00237883_ERZ534232 | MGnify/ENA metagenome assembly ERZ534232
GGATTACCGATCAGATAGCCGCGGAAACAGGGGAGGATTCCATTACCGCCTATTGGCTTTCACTTATGCCGGCAGACCGGGCAGCGGAGGTTCAAAGAAAGATGCTCCGCAAGCCCCTGCAGTAGGAAGCCCTGGGTTTAAGGAACAGGCGCAAGGAGGCCTATAAGTGATACCGGAAAGCATTGCTTTACCCGGTCTTTCCGAGGGAAAAACAGAATTAAAGATACCCGAAAAACAGAACAAGGGGAAAAAGGAGTTCGCGTTACTATTGAAAACCCAGATGGAAGAGGCATCCTCAGAGGACAAGAGGGTCTCTAATTTCAGGGATGGGAATCCTGAAAAGCTTTCCCGGGTATTGATCCTGGATCTGGCTGGAAAAAACAAAAAGCAAGTCGGATCTTTAAAAGATCTTTTTTCAGAGTCCCTTGGAGAGAAGGGGGCAATGGGTAAGCTTGATCCTAAGGATAAACTCCTTTCCAAAGCCGCATCCGAAAAGGGGGATACTATCCCAGTACCAAGGGAGATTAAATCCATAAAAGTTTTACAGTCAGAACAAGAAAAATCTGGCCTGGTGGCGGAAGCTGCAGACGGAAAGGATCCTAACCCTCTGGAAACCGAAGGGGAACTTGTTAACCTTCTTGGGGGATTGGCGGAGAACCTGCAGGATCTTAAGGAAGAAATCCCAAAGAAAACCTCCCTCAAGGAAAGCAGACAGGAAAAACCTGCCCTTACCCTTGCTATGGAAAAGGCTGTCCAAGAGACAAAGGATCTGGGGCAAATCTCCCAGGAGAATAAAACAAGGCAAAGGGGCGGCCAGGAAAAGGTTGTATTCCTCGATCTTAGGAAACGTCAGCCGGGCAAGGAGCCCCGCAGTGCGGATACCCTTGCTAAAGACCGGGATACTGCCGCTGTCACAGAAAAATCCCCCCTTAAAGTGGACAAGGGGGAGGTTGCGGCCTCCGAGAGAGGTTCCCAATCCTTTTCGACTTCCGAGGCCCGCAGGGATAGTTCCCAGGAGATAAAGGGGGAGAGTTTCCGGGAGAGGTTCGACAGGATCGTAAAAGAGGAGTTTGTCAAACAAACAGGAATTATCCTTAAAAACGAGAAATCGGGCGAGATCCGCCTGGTATTGAAACCGGAAAACCTGGGGAACGTAAGAGTCAGGATTTCTCTTCAGGATAATCATATAGCAGGAAGAATAATTGTCGAAAATAATACTATAAGGCAGCTGTTTCAGGAAAATCTGGAGTCCCTTTCCAGAGCTTTGGCGGAACAGGGATACCAGGATGCACAGCTGAATGTATATGTAAGCGGAGAAGGGAAGGGAGGGGCCGGACAAAGAAGAGAAGCGGAGCAATCCCCCCTTTGGGGAATGGAGAAATTAAAGGAAGCAGTACCGCTTGTCTTTGAGAATTCCTTGGAAGAAACCAAGGTTAACCTAATGGTTTAGGGGGAAGGGATGGATTTAAGTTTTTTACTATCGGGGAGCGAAAAAGCGGCAACCCAATACCAGGTGGACTCCTTCAACAGTGCCCTGAATAACGGAAGGGTTGCGAATAATCAGCTGGGAAAGGATGATTTCCTTAAGATCCTGGTTACTCAGCTTTCCCATCAGGATCCGACAGATCCCATGAAGGACAGGGATTTCATTGCCCAGATGGCAGAATTTTCCGCTCTGGAGCAGATTACAAATATGAATCAGCAGTTCTCTGCTCTGGCAGGAATGCTTGCCAGTTCCCAGGCTGTTTCTCTTTTAGGCAGAAGTGTGGAGATTCTCTCCGGAGAAGCCCTTGTCACTGGAGTGGTGGAGGAGATTGCTGGAAAAGATTTCCCCCAGGTGCTAGTGGGGGGAACCTATTACGATTTTTCAAAGATAACCAGAGTTTGGTAGGAAGAAAGGAGTAAGCATTATGATGCGATCATTATACGCCGGGGTTTCCGGTCTTCAGAATCATCAGGTAAGGATGGATGTTATTGGAAACAATATTGCCAATGTAAACACCATTGGCTTTAAGAAGGGAAGGGTTAATTTTCAGGATATGCTTTCCCAGACCCTGGCTGGAGCCGCAAGGCCTACCGAAGAGGTGGGGGGGGTAAATGCAAAGCAGGTGGGGCTTGGAATGACCATTGCTGCTATAGATACAATTCACAGCCAAGGTTCACTTCAGACCACCGGTGTCATGACCGATGTAGCTCTGCAAGGCGAGGGATTTTTTATCCTACGTTCTGGGGATAAGAATTTCTTCACCCGTGCCGGAGCCTTTGGTCTGGATGAAAACGGTACCTTGGTTAACCCAGCCAATGGATTAAAGGTTCAGGGCTGGATGGCGGAGGTTCTTGACGGCCAGGTGTTCATAAACACAGCTTCGGATACCACAGATCTCGTAATTCCCGTAGGAAGCAAGGATCCTGCCGCAGCCACCTCCGAGGTCCTCCTGTCCTGTAACCTGGATAAAAGGACACCGGAAATTCCAGAAGGGGCAGGGGCTGCGGAGGTCAGGGATGGGACCTGGAATATCGATAAAACCATCTACGACTCCTTCGGCAACACCCATACCCTAAGAATCAACTTCAGCCGGGTTCCTGGAACAAACAACACCTGGCAGGGAGAGGTTATTGTCAATCCCGAGGCAGAAGAGGGAACCAATGCCCTGGTAAATGTGGGTGGTGAGGGGAATGGAAACAATCTCTTTTACATAGACTTTAACAATCTGGGAACCTTGCAGGCTCTCCGGGACGATCAGGGGGATCTCCTGGATACAGGGCTTCTCCAGGTTCAGGTCGCCTTTGATGTTCCCGCTGCGAGTATCCCGGAGGGGGAAGAGGCGGTTCGTCAGGATTTTAACATTACCCTGGGAGAGGTAGGAAGCGTTGTTAATACCGTAACTCAGTTTGCAGAGAAAAGCTCCACAAAGGCTTTCAAGCAGAATGGTTATGCCATGGGTTACCTGGAGAGCTTCAAGATAGATCAGACCGGAACAATTACCGGTGTTTATTCCAATGGATCCAACAGAACCATAGGACAGATTGCCCTGGCCAGCTTTACAAACCCTGGAGGCCTTGAGAAGGCAGGGGAGAGCACCTTTGTGGTGACCAACAACTCGGGAGAGGCGAATGTTTCTGTTTCCGGTGTGGCAGGAAAGGGAAAGATGGTTGCCGGAGCCCTGGAGATGTCCAACGTAGATCTGGCAGAACAGTTTACAGATATGATTGTAACTCAGAGGGGTTTCCAAGCCAGTTCCAGGACAATTCAGACCACAGACCAGATGCTCCAGGAACTTCTCACCCTTAAGAGATAATTGGCGGTAAGGATTAGGAGAATTAGATGATTAAAGTTACCAGGTTGAACGGTCAGGGCTTCTATATAAACCCTCACCAGATTCAGTATATAGAATGCAATCCTGACACAACCCTGGTGATGCTTTCGGAAAAACGTTTGGTGGTCCAAGAGGACTACCAAACTATTTTTAATAGAATTGTCGATTACCGAAGACTTATAGGCGCCTTTAAAAACGAGGAGTAGGATTAGGAGATGGATCTTTCAACAATAATCGGATTGATAGCTGGCTTTGCACTTATTCTGATGTCCATACTGACGGGGGGTGGTAATTTAGCTTCTTATATAAATATACCTTCCGTTCTTATGACCATTGGAGGTTCCTTTGCTGCAATAATGGTAGCCAATCCTTTAAGCCGGGTCTTGGGAATGATGAAGTATGTTAAGCATGTTATGCAGGTAAAGAACTGGGAGGAGGAGAAGATAATCTCTACCCTGGTCTCCTTTTCCGAAAAGGCAAGAAGGGAGGGCCTTCTAGCCCTGGAGGATGACCTGGAAGAGGTGGAGGATGAATTCATGAAGAAGGGAATTAGGGCTGTGGTAGACGGTTCTGATCCAGAAATCATCAAAAACCTCCTCTTCAATGAACTGAACCAGATTCAGGAAAGACATGCCGTGGGAATCAAGATCTTTGACGACTGGAGCAAGCTTGCTCCGGCCTTCGGAATGATAGGAACCCTGGCAGGTCTTATAGCTATGTTGGCAAACCTACAAGACCAGGATTCCATAGGTTCCGGTATGGCCCTGGCTTTGATAACCACAATGTACGGAGCCATCATGGCCAACCTGATTCTTATACCTATTAAATGTAAACTTGAGGACAGGGACAGGGCGGAGACCCTGGTAAGGGAGATAATGATAGAAGGAACCCTATCCATTCAGTCCGGGGACAATCCCAGGATTCTGGAGGCAAAACTGGTATCCTTCCTTCCCCCAGCCAGAAGATTAGCGGTAGAGCAGGAATCCGCCAAGGAATAGGAGCCTTTGTATGCCGGTACCAAAGAAATGCAAGAAGTGTCCTCCGGAAGGGGCAGCCGATTGGCTGCTCACCTATGGAGACATGGTTACCTTGCTTTTAACCTTTTTTGTAATGATGTTCACTACCGCCACCGTAGACGGCAGCAAACTAAAACTTGTGATTGCTGCCTTCAATGGTTTAGGGCTTCTGCAGGGAGGAAATACCCTGCAGGTGGGGCAGTTGGCAGAGCTCGGAAATACCATAGAATCCCTTCCCTCCATGGACAAGGGTAGGGCACTGGATAAAGCCCGCAAAAGGGCCATCTCTCAGTTTGAACCGGAGATTAAATCCAACAAGGTTCGTATAACTGAGGATGAAAGGGGGCTTATCATCACCCTTGCCTCGGATGCCTTCTTCCGTCCCGCCAGTGCGGAGGTGAATATGGAGGAAACGAGGAGCCTGTTGCAGAGACTCTCCTTTCTCCTTCTAACTATGCCGGACCGGAAGTTCAGGATTGAAGGACATACGGATGATCTCCCAACTGATCCGGGAGGTGCATGGCCGACCAATTGGGAGCTCTCCACTGCAAGATCGGTGAATGTCTTAAAGTATCTTGTGGAATTCGGGGTTCCGGAAAGACAGTTTCAGGTGTCCGGTTTTGCGGATACCGTGCCCCTGGCAAGGAACGATACTCCCGAAGGGAGAGCCTATAACAGAAGGGTAGATATAGTGATACTCTCCGAGGGACATCAATAGGGGTGGAAAGGGTATGCAGATAGCAAGTTTTTTGTTAGATTTAAAGTCAGCTAGGAGTTAAGGTATGGCCGAAGAAGATAGTTTTCTGGATGAAGAAGGTGGCGGTAAGGATCTTGAGGTAGGGAAAAAGGTAGGTTTTATTCCCGCCTTTGTAATAAAGATACTCAAGTACATTGCCATTGCTGTAGCGGCAATCCTTTTTATAGTAACCATTGTGGTGGTGACCTTTACTATAATGAACCGGGGGGCTAAATCCAAAAGTGTAATCACCGCTTCCCCGGAGTATTCCACCTCGGTGCCGATCTACTCCTGGTATGATCTGGATGAGATCCGGGGCAAGACGGCGGACACAAACTCCGCCACTGTAATAGTTAAGGCTAAGATAGGTTATGCCAGGGACAATAAGAATGTTCAGACAGAACTGGTAGCCAGGACTCCCCAGATTCTGGATCTAATCCGGCGATACTTCAGTACGAAGCTTATGAGCGAATTGGGTGCTGAATACGAAATGGAGATTAAGGAAGAACTTAAACGGAGAATCAACCAGATTATGAACAGCGGAAAGGTTCTGGATATAGCCTTTATAGAGTACAATATCTTTGAATTTTAACAGGGGAGGTAGGGGCAGCCCTTCATGAACGAAGTATTATCCCAGGATGAAATAGATCAGCTACTCACAGCAATCTCTACAGGGGATATTGAGACCGAAGAGGTCACTAAGGCGGCGGATCAGAGAAAAATAAAGATCTACGATTTTAAAAGGCCGGATAAGTTTTCCAAGGAACAGATAAGAACAGTTTCCATTATGCATGAGACCTTTGCCCGGCTTACCACCACCGCCCTCTCTGCCCAGTTGCGGAGCATAGCTACTGTGCATGTGGCTTCGGTAGATCAGCTTACCTACGAGGAATTTATAAGGTCTATACCGAATCCCACAACCCTGGGAATAATCAATATGGATCCTTTAAAGGGTTCTGCAGTCCTGGAAATCGACCCTTCTGTGACCTTCTCTATAATCGACCGGCTCTTCGGAGGACAAGGCCAAGGCACAAAGATTGCCAGGGATCTTTCCGATATAGAGCAGTCTGTAATGGAGGGAATAATAGTAAGGATTCTGGGAAACTTAAGGGAAGCCTGGAGCCAGGTAATCGACCTGCGGCCTCGGTTGGGGCAGATAGAGACCAACCCGCAGTTTGCCCAGATAGTTCCGCCCACGGAGATGGTGGTGCTTGTTACCCTGGAAACAAAGGTCGGAGAAGTGGAGGGAATGATGAATTTCTGTATTCCCTATCTGACCATTGAGCCGATAATTTCCAAACTCTCCGCTCAGTATATGTACTCCTCCGTAAGGAGTGGGGCTACCACGGAGAATCTGAATATCCTCAAGGAGAGGCTCTCCACGGTAGAGATCTCGGTGGTTGCCGAAATCGGTTCCATGAACCTGACGGTCCGGGATGTCCTTGCCCTAAGGGTTGGAGATGTTATACGGCTCAACAACACTCGTGTTGGCGATCCTATGGTTCTTAAGGTCGGGAACCGGGAGAAATTTCTTTGCCGGCCCGGGGTGGTGGGTACAAAGATAGCGGTTCAGGTAGTTAAAAGGCTTGAGGATGTAACAAAGGAAGAATTTGAAGAACTTGCAGTAGAAGGAGAGGAATAATCATGAGCGATGGATCCCTTTCGCAGGATGAAATAGATGCCTTATTGTCGGGCAGCGGTTTAGATTCCGGTTTGGCTGGGCCTCCGGAGCCTCCAGCCTTGTCTCCTCAGGAGATTAAGGAATTGGAAAGATTTCTTTCTGGAGTTGTTGCCTCCCAGGCCTCGAATCTTTCCGGTATGGTGGGCAAAAGTGTAAACATCCAGAAACCAGAGATCGAACTGGTTTCCAAGGATGAATTCCTTATGGGTTTACCCGAGGAAGTAGTAGAGGTAAGGGTGGACTTTCAAGAGGGTATCTCCGGGCTCCATTCGTATCTGTTCACTCCGGAAATTGCCGTCCAAATAGCCTCCCTAATGATGGGTCAGGAGGGGGTAGAGCTGAACGAGGCTGCCCTTTCAGCTCTGGAAGAGGCAGGAAACACAATTGCCGGATCCATGGTAACAGCCTTAAGCGACAAGGTGGGAAAGAATGTCCTTACCACTCCAGTAAAAGCGGAGCTGGGTAAGAAGATTGGGGTTACCCTTCCAACAGGAACCTTTATTAAGGTTTCCTACGGAGCTGACATTGATGGGGAAAACGGGTCTGATATAATAGAAATATTTCCCATACCCGTTGCCCAGGCTATTATAGGAGACCTTGGAGTAGCCGGAGGAGTTCAGGCTCCTCCAAAAGCAGCAGGACCTGCCGCGGGAGGGAAGAAACCTTATCAGGCTCCGCCTCAGGCACAGATGTACGGTGAATCCTTCGGTCAGCCAGTGTATCAGCAGCCCCAGGGAATGCCCCTGGGCGGAATGATGGGCATGGCTCCCCCGAATGTTCAGCCTGTTCAGTTCCCCAACCTAACTCCTCAGGGTGGATACGGAGATCAGGGGAACATAGGTCTTCTTATGGATGTTTACATGGAGATGACCGTGGAACTGGGACGGACTAGAAGGCTCATCAAGGATATCCTAGGGATGGGGGAAGGAACGATTATTGAACTGGATAAACTGGCAGGAGAACCGGTTGATATCCTGGTTAATCATAAGCTTATTGCTAAGGGAGAAGTTGTTGTAATTGACGAAAACTTCGGCGTTCGGGTGACGGAAATCGTATCACCCATGGAGAGGATGTCGGAGATCTCGTAATAATTACTGCCTTAACGGGAGGGGAAGGTGAAATTACTACTCATTATGATCCTGGGCGTGGCCTCTTTAAATGGTGCCCATATACAGGCCCAGGAGAACAGAACAGAACCTATTTTAGAGGAAAGGAGAATCGAGGAAACCCAGTTTCCCATTGAGGATCCTGAAACTCTGCCTCTCTCTCCGGAAGAAAGCAATACCCTTTTTTCCGTCTGGGATTTTTTGCGGATGCTCCTCATCCTTGGAGCTATAATCGGTGTGATCTATATAATATTCCACTTTCTAAAAAAGGCCGGTGCTCCAAGGGTTCAGGAGTCACAGGTAATCCGGATTCTATCCTCTCAACCCCTGGGCAGCGGTAAGTATCTTCACTTAGTTGAGCTGGGAAATCAGGTGTATTTTCTGGGAGCAGCTGAAAACTCTGTTACCCTTCTCTCCTGTATAGAAGATAAGGAAACCCTGGATACCCTGCGCCTGCAGGTTTCCCAACAGAATCCGGCAGGGAGGAGGAATTTTTCCGATCTTCTTTCAGGTATGTTCCGAAGGGAAGAAGGAGCGATTCCAGGGCAGAAAAACCTTCCTTTGTCCACCGATTTTTTAAAGAAGCAGAGGGAGAGGCTTAAAAAATTGTAGCATAAGGCTATAAATTATAATACTATGCAAAAACTGGGGGGGGCATGAAAAAAACTATTCTCATATTCACATTGCTCTTATTCATTATACCAGCATCACTTACAGCTCAGGAGGCGGACCAGGGAATAAATATACCCTTTATAGATATCACTGTTCAAAACCCCCAGAACAATCAGGAGGTAGCCCTATCCCTGCAGCTGCTTCTCCTTCTGGCAGTTATCACCCTTGCTCCCTCCATAGTACTTCTCACCACTTGTTTCTTAAGAATAGCTATAGTTTTTGATTTTATTAAACGGGCCCTCTCTCTGCAGCAGGTTCCCCCCAACCAGGTCCTCATGGGAATAGCCCTGTTCTTAACCCTCTTTATCATGTGGCCTACTGTTACGGATGTTTATAACAACTCCTTCAAACCCTTTGCAGAGGGGGAGATAAATCTGGAACAGATGTACACCCAGGCGGAGACTCCGATCCGGAGCTTCATGTTCCGGCAGCTTGGGGAGAACCACGGCGATATACAGCTCTTTATGCGGATGCGGGGGCTTCCAAAACCGGAAACCCGGGCGGACGTGCCGACCTTTGTGCTGATTCCCGCCTTTGTGCTCCACGAACTTACCGTGGCCTTTAAAATAGGAATTCTGCTTTTTATTCCTTTTATAATCATCGATATGGTGGTGGCCTCCACCTTAATGAGCATGGGAATGATAATGCTTCCCCCCATTATGATCTCCATGCCCTTTAAATTGATTCTTTTTGTTCTTGTAGACGGTTGGGGACTGATAACCCAACAGTTGGTTTACAGTTTCGGCTAGGGAGGTAGAGAATGGATTTAGGTTTTGCCGTGTTTCTTATGCGCAGCAGTCTTATGCAGGTTCTCATGATCGCCGCTCCGGTTCTTTTAATCGGTATGGCGGTAGGTCTGATTATCTCTATTTTTCAGGCTACCACCTCCATTCAGGAACAGACCTTGAGTTTTGTTCCCAAGATTGCAGCTATACTTATAGCCCTCATTATCTTTGGCCCCTGGATGTTTTCCTCCATGAGGCAGTTTACCTTTAATCTTTTTATGCGGATACCGGAGATGGTTAAATAGGATGGATATGAACCTGCAGAATCTGGTGGAAAATGCACAGATCTTCTTTCTTCTCTTTGCCAGGATAATAGCACTTATTGAAGTGGCTCCCCTTATATCCTCCAGCAGCATTCCTCAGATCGCCAAGATTGGGTTGTCCCTGCTCTCGGCGGTTCTGGTTTTTCCGCAGGTAATCTCTGTAGGTTATCCTATTCCCGATTCCGGCCTCTCCTATGCTCTGCTTGTGGCAGGGGAGGTTCTCCTGGGGATTCTCCTCGGCTTTTTTCTGCTAATCATCTATACAACCTTTCAAACCGCAGGACAGTTCTTTTCCCTTCAGATGGGTTTCGGAGCCTCGGAGGTTTTTGATCCCCTTGCCCAGATAGAAATACCCCTTATGGGCCAGTATCTTAACCTTCTGGCCATGTTCATCTTTGTTTCCACAGGAGGTTTCCAGCGTCTCTTCCTTTATGGGGTGTACAGATCCTTCCAGACGGTAAGGGCTTATGACTTTCTTACCCAGAGAGAGTACCTTCTATCCTTTATGGCTAACAGTATTGGGGGGCTTTTTGCTCAAGCCCTCATCATGTCCCTGCCCATTCTGGGAACTCTTATGCTGGTTTCAATAACCATGGGCCTATTTGCCAAGGCTGCTCCCCAGATGAACCTTCTAATGATGGGCTTTCCGGTTTCCATCTCCGTAGCCTTCCTGGTTATACTTTTAATAGTCCCCCTCCTGGCCGAGGTGTTTTCTGCAGTCATTGACAGCAGCTTTACCGAAGTACTGAAATTCATCGGTAAAATTGAGGAGGCAAGGGTATGATAGGAATGGAACTTTTCTCCCTTCCTCTAACAGGTTTTGAAGGCTCCGAATCCTCGGACCCAGGCTCCTGGAAAAATCCCGGGGTCCATTCCCTTTCCAGAGAGACAAGGTTCCCGTCGCCATCGTAGTCGAGTATGGTGCCTGGTTTGTCCTCGTCGCTCTCAGAAACAGGCACATCCTCCCTGAAGATCACAGTAAGGGTATCTGTCCTTGGATCATAAGACACTTTCATATGTCAGGCCTCCAGTATTTCCATATCTTGCTTGTCTTGTAAGCCGTCACGACTTCCGGAGGTTTCCGCCAAACATCAACAAAAACCCGTATCAGGTAGGCTTTCTCCTTCTCTTGAGGTCCGAACCGGGACTGGAAGACCATTCTTCCTTCCCGAATCTCCCAGCCTTGTCCAGGCTTTTGGACTACTTGACGCACCAACTCCCTCGAAA
>ENA-OSEO01006263-OSEO01006263.1-sediment-metagenome-genome-assembly--contig:-NODE-6263-length-10801-cov-7.254756_pt1 | contig 10801 bp, 10 predicted proteins | sample MGYA00237883_ERZ534232 | MGnify/ENA metagenome assembly ERZ534232
TATCCAACAATATTAGCTCATATTCGAATTTATTTAATTGTTCACTAATTTGATTTGGATCATCAAGGGTATCAATTCGCACAGAATCATACTTTAATAGTAGGCTTAGTGATTCTAAAACAATGGGATCATCGTCAATTATTAAAACATTTCCGAACATGGACTTATCTTTTTGTAAATTTAATAATTGTTTAAAATATGTACTATAAATGTTTAATAATTGAACAGTAAAAATAAAATATATTTTTGTTAGTATACATTAATAAATTGATATATAGCATAATAAATCGTTTGGCATGAATTTAGGAAATTAGGAAATAAACTAAAATTATGTGGTCAAATTTCATTAAATCAACTTTTCGCAATCTTATCAAAAATAAATCTTATACTTTTATTAACATTTTTGGTTTGTCGCTTGCCCTGGCAGTATTTATAGCCCTGGTACTTTATCTCCAATTTGAAATAAGTTTTGATGACTTTCAGGAAAATGCAGACCGGTTATACAGGGTTGAACAAATAATGGTTGAGGGTGGCCGTGAAGAACACATGGTTGGAACACCAACACCCACAGCACAAGCCATGAAAGATGAATTCCCTGAAATCGAATACTCGATTCGTTTTTTTACGAATACAAATACAATTGAAACTCCTGATGGAAATGCATTTGAGGTTAAGGCTATTTTTACCGATAATGATTTCTTTAAAATGTTTACGTATTCTATAATTAAGGGTGATGCAATCAATGCTTTGACTGAACCACATTCTATGGTTATCACAGAATCCTTTGCAAAAACTTTATTTGGGAATGAGGATCCGATTGGAAAGACCTTGGTTGATATTGGTATCACCTTCAAAATAACTGCCGTACTGAAGGATCCTCCAAGAAATTCGCATCTCGATTTTAATGCACTGTTTTCTGCTGTTACAATTAGCGCAATTAATGGTGATAAAACATTTAAAGACTGGGGCAGTAATTGGGTAAGATGTTATGTAATGCTTAAGCCCAAGCAGGATATTGATACATTTAATGCCAAGATAAAAAATATATTAAAGGTATGGTGGAAAGAAAACACCGATAATCAGTTATTGATACGTCCAATCAAAGAAATACATTTATATTCTAATATAACAGGAGATTATGCAATCAGGGGGTCAATTACCAGCGTTTATGTGTTATCTGCATTATCAGTTTTTATATTGATCATGGCAGGTGTCAACTTCACAAATCTTGCCATTGCCTATTCAACACGTAGAAGAAAAGAAGTTGGACTTCGTAAAATTGTCGGAGCAGGTAAAACTCTTCTGATCAAGCAATTTTTAAGCGAATCAATACTGATAGCTGTATTTAGCATGTTTGTTGCTTTTGTGCTTTTTGAAACCTTTCTCCCATGGTTTAATCAAATTGTTAACAGAGATCTGGATTTTGAATATATCGACAATTTTAAATTACTTGCATTTGTTATAGCAGCAACACTTTTGCTTGGAATAATCTCGGGTTTCTACCCGGCTTTTATTATTGCCAAAGCAGAACCACTAAGTGTTTTAAAACTTAAAAATGGTAGTAAGGCCCAAAAGTCTTTTCTTCGCAAAATTTTGGTAGGGATTCAATTCGTCATCTCGGCATTTTTCATTATTGGAGCCATAGGTATTTATCAACAGGTTAATTATATGCAACATAAGGATCTTGGCTATGAGCCTGAAAATATGCTTACCATAAATGTTGATGGTGCAAAAATGAATGATATAAATTATTTCAGAGATAAAATAGTGCTGAATCCCAATATCATTAATGCATCTGTTCATGATTATCCGATCGAGAACTCAACTAACTGGACCCGCTTTGCCTGGGAAAGTGAACAAAATGAAAGAAAATATGGAAGAATCAATAATAATTATGTTGATCAGTATTTTGTGGACACTTATCAAATGGAGCTTATTGAAGGTGACGGATTTTTAGGCCCTCAAATAGACACAACTGTTGAGGGTAATTTGGGGATCATCAATGAAGCCGCATTAAAAATCATTGGATTTGAAAATCCCATCGGAAAAAAAATTATTTATGGCGGGGACTATCGTGGGGGAACAGTAGTCAACCGGATTACAATTGTTGGTATCGTTAAAGATTTTCACTTTAAATCTGCACATAATCAAATAACCCCCATGATCCTAAGATTATATAATCCAAAAAATGAAGGTTGGACTGTATCAGTAAGAGTTTCGAAGCAAAATATCCAAAACACCATTTCTTTTTTGAATTCAACTTTTAAAGATGTTTTCCCTGAAATGTTATTTGAATATAAATTTGTCGAAAATGAAATAGCAAAGCTATACCTTGAAGAAAAGAAGCTTACTAGTGTAATTTTATATCTGGCCCTGTTGGCCATTATTATTGCATGTCTTGGTATTTATGGATTGGTTAGTTTTACAACGCATACAAGAACAAAGGAGATAGGAATCAGAAAAGAGATAACCGCCCCGAACCATCTTCGGAAGTTACAGGGCTTGCAAATGGACGAGATGAACATAAATATTATTTTTTGTTATTCGTGTTCTTCCGTGGTTTCCTTTGTCCTCTTTCCTCTTTCCTCTTTTCTTTTTTCTCTTTCCTCTTTCTGGTTTAAGGTTTTGGTCATTGAGTATTGAAATTTGTGATTTATTTGAAATTTGGTGCTTGGGATTTGTGATTTCAGGCACAAAACCTCACGGTATAGACAAAGAATTTTGGCCTCGCTCAAAGGACCAGGTTTTTCAAGGTAAAATAAATTAAGCCACATTATCTTCGAGACAACGCTTCTACCGGATCGAGTCTTGCCGCGCGTCTTGCGGGCAATACCCCGAATATCAATCCCGTCAAAAATGCAACGAAGACAGCCGCTCCCGATGACCAGACCGGGATTGAAATGGGAAATATTGGAAACGTGCGAGCAATCAACCAGGTTCCGATAAATGCCAGTATGAGCCCGAAGCCGGCACCGATGAGTGAGAGAATGGCGGATTCCGTCAGAAAAAGCCGAAGGATTTGGGAGTCCGGGGCACCGATGGCCTTGAGAAGTCCAACCTCGGTTGTGCGCTGTGAAACAGCGATGAGCATCACATTCATGATCAGGATACCGGCAACCGACAGACTGATGGCAGCGATTCCGGCCACACTCAGGGTCATGGCCACAAGAATCCGATCAAAAGTGGAAAGCAGGGCGTCTTGGGTAATAACAGTGACGTCGTCTTCGCCGTCATGCCGCTCCCTGATGGTGGTCAATATCGTTTTCTTGGCTTTGGGAATGGCATCACGGCCATTGGCCTGCACCAAGACTCGAAATAACGCAGAGGTATTGAACAGGGCTTGGGCAGAGGCTACCGGTACAACTGCAACATCTCCCATGTCCAGTCCCAGAGATTGACCTTTTTGGGTCAGCACGCCGATGATCCGAAATCGTCGGTCTCCGATGCGGACCCATTCTCCCAGAGGGGAGTGATTTCCAAAGAGCTCATTTTTAACCTTGTATCCCAAAACGCAGATCGCCTGAGCCCTCGTGGGATCACCCGCAGGAATGAAACTTCCCTGTGCCATTGAAAGATGGCGGATTTCGAATAGCGATTCGGTGGAGCCGAGAATCGTGACTTCCCGGTCTCGTTGTTTCCAGGAGACCGGTGCGGAACCCACCGTGATCGGTGCTACCCGGCGGATGGCGGAATTTCGAGTGAGAGACAGTGCGTCTTCCAGGGTGAGATCCCGGGGTGTTTCACCCAGCAGCGGGGGCGGGCCTCCGGTTGTTTCAGAACGACCCGGCAATACGATCAGCAGATGAGTTCCAAGAGCGCTGAACTCCTGGATAACATACTTGCGGGCGCCTTCTCCCATTGCGGTGAGAAGAATTACCGATGATACACCGATCGCCATGGCAAGTATCATTAACAGTGTTCGCGCTGGATATCCCGAAAGCGCTCTGGTGCTGAATGGAATGATATCTCCGAATTTCATTTTATCATGAATTCTCCGTATCTGTTGCGATCTTTCCGTCCACCAGCCGTACTTTCCTGGAGGCACGCCTGGCAAGGTCTGGATCGTGGGTCACCATAATCAGGGTCATGCCTTTATTGTTGAGGCTTTCGAGTATCCGGATGACTTCTATTCCTGAAGTCCGATCGAGATTGCCGGTAGGCTCGTCCGCAAGAATAACATCCGGCTGCATGATGGTTGCACGGGCAATGGCAACGCGCTGGCGCTGTCCACCGGATAACTGATCCGGCCGGTGTTTGGCACGGTCGATCAAACCGAGCGAGGATAAGGCCGCCTGAACACGAGATTTTCTTTCAACATGATCAACGCCGGCAAGGATCATGGGCAATTCCACATTTTCGGCTGTGCTGAGGCGGGGCACCAGATGGAAAAACTGAAAGACAAAACCAATCTTGTTACGGCGTACCGATGCCTGCTGATCATCGGTTAATTCGGTTGTGTCTAGGTCTTCCAGGATATAGGTTCCCTTGTCCGGTCTGTCCAAAAGACCGACAATATTGAGCAGGGTCGATTTTCCTGACCCCGATGGCCCCATGATGACGACGTATTCCCCCGGACGGACGGTGAAATTCACCTTGTTGAGCGCATGTACCGCTTCGTCGCCCACCAAAAATGTCCTCTCAACGTCGGTTAGATGAATCATCGTTCCTCTTTGGATTCAACGGCAGCCGCCCCGTCTTTTATCCCGGCACGGTCCACATTGACAACCACCAGTTCGTTCGGCTTCAAACCGGAAATGACCTCGGTATAGTACCAATTGGAAATTCCGCCTTTGAACGTGCGTTCTTTAATCTTTTTATCTTCAGACAGATAAACAAAAACACGATTCCCTTCCAGTACGGATTCTGTGGGGATCCGAAGTGTATTTTCCCGAACATCCAATATGATTTCGACATCTGCGCTGTATCCGGCAAGCAATTGGCGGATGTCTTCGGGTATGGTGAATTGAACCTCTACGTCAACGGTACGGGCTTGCTTTTCGCGATCGAGTACATAAGGAGCGATCCTGAGAACTTTGCCTGCAAATCGGCGATCACCGAAGGCGTCCAGGCTTATTCGGGCAGGCAAACCCGGTGTTATATTGGGGACATCGACCTCATCAATGGGTGCGGTTACATAAAAGCAGGTGTTGTCAATAAGGTCCACGACGGGCGGGGTAGGGATTCCCGTAGGCGACGGTGTCACATATTCGCTCAGCTCGCCGTTGATTTCAGCGATAACACCGTTAAAAGGGGCGATAAGTCTGGTGCGGTCCAGGTTTGCTTTGGCGACGCCGACACGGGCTTCGCTCATTAGGGCGGTTGCCTTTGCCGCTTCATAATCCGCTTTCAGGGCTTTGGCATCGGTAACGGCTTTGTCCGTTTGCTCTTCCGAAGCTGCACCTGTGTGCCGGAGCTTAACAAGACGGTTGGCTTCCCGCTGCGCGACTTCGGCTTTCAACAATGCCGCTCTGGCACGAGCCTTTGCAGCCTCGGCTTCGCTTTCCACGAGGCGGACTTCAGCAACCAAATCTTTGTTCCAGATTTCGAGGAGGAGGTCCCCGCCCGTAACCTTATCTCCCTCTCGGATGGGCAGTTTCGCAATCTGACCTCCGATACTTGGAGAAAGCTTGGCCCGGCGACAGGCTTCAACAGTTCCCGCACGTGTATTTGCTACAGTCCGTTCAACAATGCCCCGATCCACGGGTTTAAGCAGAACTTCGACAGGGTCTGGACGCGTGAAATGCCATATGATAACGGCTGCTACTGCAATAATCAAGACCAGAACAATCCAGCGAATATACCGGCGGTTCATCAAGTCACCCCTTTCGGCTTTATTGCCATTTTAGCAGACCAGAGATGCAGCACTGCATAATTACAACACTATGGGAAAATATTACAGCATTTTTTCTAAATATTCAGTAGGGCGGTTGTTTTCCAGTAACGTTACCTGCCCGCTCGTGCCTTGCATGGCAGGCGGGTTGGCGGAGTCGTTTCGTATTTTCAGTGATTTAGAAGTGGGGAGACCGTGGCTCCCGCATGCTTTTCGCGGGAGAACGCGGAGGGGGCAGGAATGCGACCACTGCTAAGCCACTGAGAATACCAGTGACGAAGACACCGAAGTAAAGGGGAAATGACTGTCCCCTGAGCACATGCTAAAATTTCTTGAACCGATATTTTCGATTCAAGGGTGTTGCTGTTTGGATTAACCGATGGGGAAAAAATTTGTGGACCGTAACATTTTTGGGGACATGGAATGATGGAGTGATGGAATAATGGGTTACGGAATGCTGTCAACTTTATAAGAATAGGTTCATTTTAATATTCTTAAATTGGCAACATTCCTATTTTCATCAATATTCCAACACTCCAATACTCCAACCTTATGCAATGAGATGTTGACCACACCTCTCCGGAGATAACCGAATCCTGACCCTTCCCCGCAATGCGGGATCTTTGATAGGTCAGGATTCTTTACTTTGATATTCGGACGTGTTAAGTGCTCGTTCTGTTTAAATTCTCAGGGGTTGTAGCATTTTCGTTCAATATAGGCGGAAATTCTTTCGTCGAATACAGCTTCACTTTCGTGGATTATTTTTTTGCCCTCCCAAGTTCCGCAGGCAACGACGACAGTATCTCCCAGGTTAAACTTCATACCGCATGCCGGACAACCTTCTGCATTATAGGTATTGAGTTTTTCCAGATCCATGATGAATTTTCTTTTTTGCGGGTTTCCCTTTTTTATTTTTGATTCTGCCATAAGTATTTACCGCCTTATATTATTGTTATACATATGATAATCACAATTAAACCGATGGCAACCCGGGAAATATCATCATTATCATTCCACATAATTGACACAGAATGGTATCTCCGAATGCCTGCCCGTTGAAATCCAGGGGTACCTGCTTTCGAGATCCTTCAGGCGGCTTTTCAAATAGGCAATCCGTTCCTTTAGGTCCGGGTTTTCCGGGTCCGGTCGAAGAGCGACTTCGGCATCGCGCAGGAGAGTCCGAAGGTCAAGATACTCCCGCTCGAGATGTTGAACGCTGTTGCGATATTCCCAAATCTTCCTAAACAAAACATGTTCTTCGGGAATCTTTGGTGTTTCCATGATTTTTATCCTCCAGGAAGTGATCAGCACTTGCGGGACTTTTGATAATCATAACCCGGTTATTGGGGTTGTCAAGCAATTCATTTAATAGACATCTAAAACGTCTGATGCACTCAGCCGGCGACCCGTTTTAATAATCGAATCATCTGATTGTTGTTATCGTTATTGAAATTTACTTGAATAAAAACTGTCCAAGTGGCATTATATCCTCCAATCCTTCCCTCAAGACAAAAACGAAGGGTTCAGGGCGATCCGGTGTCGCAAAAAAACAAGGCAATACGTCCCGGTCGGATAACCAACAAATTTTTTCGGAGCAGGAAACATGGCAGACGACTTAAACAATGAAACAAATGATGATGATGATGAAGAAGAAAACTTCGCCGAACTATTAGAATCTTACGGTTTTGGCATGAAAGACGACCTCCAGGTCGGAGACAAAATAACCGGAAAGATCATTTCCATCAAGGAAAATACCGTTTTTATGGATACGGGAACAAAGGTCGACGGAACCGTGGAACTCGCCGAACTTTTAGATGCCGAGGGAAATATGAGTTTTTGTGAGGGCGATGAAATCGAGCTGTATGTGGTGGCAATGGATGAACATGAAATACGGTTATCCAAAGCGATTTCCGGCATCGGAGGATTCGATATTCTGAATGATGCATTCAAAAATGCGATCCCTGTTGAAGGTAAAATATCCGGAATCTGCAAAGGTGGTTTCAACGTGGATCTGCTTCAGAGACGTGCATTTTGTCCCATAAGCCAGATTGATGTAAAATATGTCGAAACACCTGAAAACTACGTGGGACAGACGTATGAATTTATAATTGTCCAATTTGAAGAAAAGGGGAAAAACATTGTTGTTTCCCGCCGAAAACTTCTTGCCCAGGCCCTTGAAAAAGAAAAAGAAATCTTTTTCGGCAAGTTAAAGAAGGGCGATATTTTAAAGGGCAGGGTCATTAAACTTATGCCCTACGGAGCATTTGTTGAACTGACCCCCGGCGTTGAAGGCATGGTTCACATTTCAGAACTGAGTTGGTCCCGGGTGGAAAAGATCGAAGAGATTGTCAGACCCGATGATATGGTTACCGTCAAGGTTGTCGACATAGCGGACGGTGACAAAAAGAATCAGAAAAAAATCTCCCTGTCCATAAAACAGGTTGACAGCGATCCATGGGATACGGTGTCGGAAAGAATACGTCCGGGTGACAAGGTGATCGGAACAGTCACCCGGAGCATGAAGTTTGGTGCCTTCGTAGAAATTGTCCCAGGCGTCGAGGGCTTGGTTCATATCAGCGAGATGAGTTACGTCAAGCGGGTCATCCACCCCGAGGATGTTGTAACTACGGGTGAAAAGGTTTCGGTTCTGGTCAAGGAAGTCGATGCAAAGGGGCGACGGATTTCCCTTAGCATGAGGGATGCCCAGGGAGACCCCTGGTTGGAAGTGGCGGACAAATTCAGTGTCGGGCAGGTCGTTAAGGGATCATTGGAGAAAAAAGAAAAATTCGGATATTTTGTGTCATTGGCTCCGGGCATCACCGGGCTTTTGCCAAAATCTAAAATCAGAGAGGCCGAAAATTCAAGGTTGATAGACCAACTTAAAGTTGGAGATCCCCTATCCGTAACGGTGGAGGAAATCCATGCCCGTGACCGTAAGATTACCCTTGGTCCGGAAGAGACCAAAGGCGAGAATGCCTGGAAAAAATTTGCACACGCCGAAACCCCTTTGCCAAGGAGCGATATGGCCGAAAAAATGAAGCGGGCGATGACATCCAAGAATAACAAATAGCCATGACCCAGGTTGAGCGGTTCAGGGTTCAACGTTCCGGGTTGAAAAACACCAAACCAACGCATATCAAATTAGGTATGAAAATTTTCCAATTTGACTTAATTTATCGTTACGAAGGAAAGTTATTCGAAAACGACTGAAGATTTTTGATTCGTTTATTTCTTGCGGCAGCAGCAGGGTACTATTCAATATCCCAGCATACGTCTTGTAATATTAGAGAAATTTAATGCTTTTCGTGGCCGATTTAACGACGAAAATTCGTTCGTTATTGCCGGTCAAATCAGCGGGTGTTATGAAAAAGCCCAGGCGGTCGGGTGAGTACCCAAGGGCGTAACCGGTGATAGACTCACCATCACTAAAATCCACTGAAATTTTGCGTCCCGCCCCATGGATCGTGTCTTCATATTTCTTTTTGTGGTCTTTGTTACCATCGAAATCCTTAACGAAAAATACTGCCTTTAAAGCTTCGACATCGATATTTTCAATTTTGCCGTCCAGATGATTGAGGTGAAAGGATATTTTGTTCGGAAAAAAATCACTGGTATTACCCTTCTTCACGGCCCCGTCTTTAAATCGCACGATCACCTTGTTGGTATGCATAAGTTCCTCATGTTGCCAATGGTTCGTTGTTGAAAGAAAGAAATACTGTTTTAAAACAGATTCTTTCTTTTAATGTGTATATGTTACATCTTTCTTGATAAATAACGTGTCAAAATATTTAGATTTACAAAACAAATCGTTAATGATATTCATAAGATGACGAGTATCGAATATCGAACGAAAAATTCGGTCTAATTATATTTATCGGCTTAAATTCCAGCTGACTTAACCATTAATCCAAAACAAAAAAAGGAGGGCGAATGATAAAAGACGATTGGAAGGAAAAATTGTCCTGTGCAACGCATTGTTACCGGTGTGATCAGAAATTAGATCCAAAGGATCCAAGAATTCTTTCCGTTTATGATCATCAGGCAATCTGTAGCGCATGCAAAGATGAAGAAGAAAAACGACCGGATTACGAAGAAGTGTCCAAACGGACCATCGGACAGTGTATGGTCGATACGGAACTTCAATATGGGGATCCCCAAGGGTTCTGTTTTCACCATTTTTATCCTTACAAATGTTGATGTTTGGGTCTCGAACGGTTTAAAGCCAAAAGAGTTTTATCAGGCACCTTACCCGGAAACCTCGCATTAAAAGAAAAATTTATTAAAAAAGGACAGGCCGATGATTAGAGAAAACTTATTGGGTTCTCAATTGGGGCGGATCATTAAATCTTTGACGAAAGCGTTTTATCGAAATTGGATTTCAGGGTTTCGGGCATCTGAAACATTCAGGGTTCTTTTCATCGGACTTGGGGTTTTGTTGTGTTGTTATGATGGGGTTGTCCATGCGGAAGCCGTCTATAAATGGACGGGTACCATGGGCGGGACCGATTCTGATATTGGTCAGTCCGTTGCAGTGGACGCCAGTGGGAACATATTCATCACGGGGTCTTTTCGTGGCACCGACGTGGATTTCGATCCTGGACCCGGTGTGGATTTCCGTACATCCGTAGGAGAGGAAGACATTTTTTTAACAAAGATAAATTCCAGTGGCGATCACCTATGGACGCGGACCATGGGCGGGACCGATTCTGATATTGGTCAGTCCGTTGCAATGGACGGCAGTGGGAATGTTTACATCACGGGGTCTTTTCGTGGCACCGACGTGGATTTAGATCCTGGACCCGGTGTGGATCTCCGTACATCCGCAGGAGAGGAAGACATTTTCCTGACAAAGGTAAATTCCAACGGCGACCGCGTATGGACGCGGACCATGGGCGGGACCGATTCTGATATTGGTCAGTCCGTTGCAATGGACGGCAGTGGGAACGTTTACATCACGGGGTCTTTTCGTGG
>ENA-OSEO01006265-OSEO01006265.1-sediment-metagenome-genome-assembly--contig:-NODE-6265-length-10798-cov-76.041880_pt1 | contig 10798 bp, 9 predicted proteins | sample MGYA00237883_ERZ534232 | MGnify/ENA metagenome assembly ERZ534232
CCGTCTGTAAGGCCCCTTGATTTTAAATCCAAGAGCAACTCAGACCACGACAGCTCGCTTTCACGAAAGCCGCCTTCATGGCCACCAACTCCTTCTGTCCATCAACGGTTGCCCCCACAATCACCAGGAGGCATTGCTTGTCGTCCATGCGCACGTTGCAGTAAATCCCGTCGGCCCAAAAATAGACGTAATGCTTGCCGGATAGGCTGCGCTTTTGCCACTGATTATATTCTTGCTGCCAGACACTCTTTAGCCGGCTGACCGTCGGAGGGGATAAACCCGGTGCATCCTTTCCCACCAGTGCACTGAGGGCATCGCTAAAATCACCAGTGGAAACACCTTTAAGATACAGCCAGGGCAGCAACTGCTCCATGCTCCGTGTCTTGCGCAAATAGGGTGGCAGGATGGCCGAACTGAATCGCATCCGTTTGGATACCTTTTGAAGCCGGTCCCTTATGCGCGGGGCTCTAACCGAAACCGGCCCGATGCCGGTCTGTATCTGTCGCTCAGGCAGGTAGCCGTTTCGCACGACCCGTTAAAGACCCATTTGGTCCTTTAGCTCTTTGTATTGATAGAGAAAACTTTCTATCTCAATCTCCAATGCCTGTGATATCAAGCTTCTGGCACCTTGGCGCAATATCTCAGTAATAGGGTCATCAACAAAGGTCTCTGGCGTTTTAATGGCGATTACGTTATCTTTGCTCATGGTGTGTGTATCCTTTCCATTTCGGTGGCCGGCTAATTGCCTCGACAACAATCAACCGGTGGATACACCACCTATCTCCCTAAACACAACTTTCGATCATATCTCGGGATCAAGTGCCCGTATACGTCCATGGTGATAGAGATAGAGCTGTGCCCAAGCTGCTGGGAAACCATCTGTACCGGCGTTCCGGCTCGAAGCGCCAGCGTTGCGAACGTATGCCTTAGATCATGAATCCGAAAGCGGGTAAGATCTGCTTTCTTAAAGATCTGCCCGGCTGCGTTGCGCACAGAATTTTGGTGGATATGCCCACCAGCTCGGTCGGGAAACACAAGTGGAGAGGTTTTGCCCTTGCCTTCGTGCATTCGGGAAGTGTGGCGTCAGTCCCTCAGCAAGCCCCATATTGGGAGACTCAATTGACATGGTGTCTCTGGTTTTGGCGAATTCATTTAATACAGGGTAGCTGTGGGATCATGACATTAGCGGCCTAGATGTGTTCCACGGATTGGGGCCTTGACCTGATCCCGTCCACGACAGAGTGCAAAACGTTTCTCACATGAAGGGTGATTTGATCATTAGGGCAAAGTTTAAGAGAAAAGGCTACGCTCTCAATCGCTTCTGCATCTCGCTCCAAAAACATCAGTGCAATAGCCCGGTTGCAGTAAAGCCCTGCATCTTCGGGTTTTAAGTCGATTGCTTTATCACACAGAACAAGTGCCTTTGTGAAATAACTACAACTCATAGCGGCCAGACTTGCTTCTCGACATATATCCGCATTGTTTTCTTCAAGGGTCAGCGCTTCCTCAAACCATGATAGCGAAGCGTTGTGATCATCAAGAACCTGATAAATTTTGCCGAGGGCCCATTTCGCTGCGATGCTATCAGGCACGATTTTCAGCGCTTTAACATAAATCGGAATCGCTCTTTTTAACCGCCATTTTTTTAGCCACCCAATTTTTGCTGAGTGGCGACCGTTCAGTAGAGCATGTTTTTTTAAAAGCCGCCAACCCTTATTGACCAGAGCATCATGGAGATTAAGATCGGACTGATCGGTTTGTCTTTTCATACGGTTATTCGTTTTGGAGGTTTTGCTTACGCGTCTCATTCAGCGGCACATACTGGGTATTGTCTATGCCGTCAGAGGATAGCATTCTGTATCCGGATCATACATCCTTGAAGCGATCCTGGTCGGCTACTTTTTCTTCAAAAGCTTTAATACGGAACTGGAATTTAGACGGCTGGCAATATCATATGGCGTATCGCCTGAATGGTTGACCAAGGCTCTGTCCGCCCCCAGCGCCAGGACAGCTTCAGCCAGAGCGGCATTGTCATTGTTGGCCGCGACATGCAGCAAGGTGTCTCCAAATTTATCCCGGCTGTTTATGTCCGCCCCGGCTTGGACCAGCTGGTTTAATACTGTTTGCATGGTAGCGAAATCTTTAAATTCGATAAAGACGACACGAAGCATGTTCAGGGGGGTGTCCATGTCGTTGTTCCTGGCATTGACATCGGCACCAGCGTCCAGCAATACGGAGATGATCTCTCCGGATCGGGGCGTCATGACGGCGTAATGCAACGGGCTAGATCCTTTGACATCCCGGAGGTTGGGTTTTGCCCCACGATTTACCAGGACCCTGGCGGCTTCGGCACTCTGCACCATCATCAAAGGCCGAAGCCCTTCCCCAAGGTCCACGTCCGGGTGAACACCTTGGCGGTTTTTCAAGATATCCTTGAGGTCTTGAATGTCATTCGCAACCAAGGCCTGCTGTAGCGCCTGACGATTCCACTGGGCTATGTCCCGACTTACAGAAGGTTCAACTGTTTTCCCTCGGTCCGCTCCCGTTGGTTCTAACAATTTCAATGCCGCGATACTGGGATCATCCCAGGGATTGGGCCTTTGATCCGCTGCGGCTTGCAAAAGCTTTCTCATCGATGGATCACCGGCCATGTCCAATGCCATCCGACCGTCTTTATTGCTGAACAAGGGATCAGCGTGAAACGCAGTCAGTAACTCGGCCAATTCAAGGTCATTGGCGGATGCGGCCTTCATCAAGGGTGTGTATCCGATCTCATCGGTTGAATCGGGATAGACCCCATGCTCGAGGAGGAGTCGAACGGTCGCCAAGGAGCCGGGCGTTTTACTTTCAATCCGATGAACCACCGACTTGGACAAGACTCCGCTATTGATGTTCTCTCCAAAGGCGGGGTTGGCTCCGGCCTCAATTAGAATGGGAACAATCGCATCGGCATGGCTGCCATCGAAGGTCGCCAAAAGAGCCATCCCCAGAGATCGGACGGATGGATGGTCGATTCCTGACAGCACTTCCTTGAATTTCTCAGGCGTCGATTTCCGGGCGCACTGCTCCAGCAGCAAGGTGTCTTCGGTTTCTCCTGCGTAAATCCCTAACGGCTGGGTCCCAGCTTGCACGGCGATCACGATCAGGACCAGCAAAAAAATCCGTTTTTCATGTCCATGGTATTGAAACAGATGCATTATTCTTTGCTCCAAGGCCTTAAACGGAACGATTTTTTTGTCGATAAAGACAAATCGAGTATAGAGAAGTTTGATATTATTAAAGGTAAGTGATTGTCAATTCATATAAAATGATAAAACCCAATAACACCATGCAGGCGACGGCCACTTTTTCATTTTGCAGTTTCAATGAAACTCCAGTTGTCGTAAAGAATTTAAATGACGGGACAAGATCCCATAAGATTTCTGGCCAGGTTGTCCGGGGCGTCTTGATCGCCTGTCGAACGATGCCTGCGAACTCTTTGCCGATAGGGTCCGACTTGCGGCGGCTGAAGCGAAAAACCAAACTTGTTCAAATAATTCCGGTGAGACAAGGTGCTCGAAACCATCCAATGAGATACCCCCCTTCAAGAAAACTTTCTCACAGAACCGGATTCCACTATCCCATGATAACGGCGCAAAGATGCACACTGGAGGTTTCAGATGAAAAAAAATGGGTTGCTCTTTCTGATACTGCTTTTGGTTTTCCACACGGGCAAGGCCCACGGATGGGGCGCGGTGTACGATTGGTGCATGACCCATCAAGAGATCGACACACAAGCCTATTTGCTTTTGCAGCAGGATCCGGCTTTCAAGTATAGCAACTTCCCATCTCTGCCGGAAATTCTATCTTACGAGGGCGTTAAAAGCGTATTCGACGAGAAGATCTTCGATATGACCGGATTTGGGCCCGGCCCAGATTCTAAGAATGCATCGCCTTACTCGTGGCACTACTACAACCCGCTCGCCAGCAAGGAAAAGGGAAAGGCCCCCGGCGCAGTTTCCGTCCAGTTCTACTTTTTTTTGTCTCCCGGGAATCAGGAACGCATAAAAGGCGCATCCTGGGCCGCCCATTTTTTGGCAGACATGAGTGTGCCATATCATGTGGTGGGCATACCGCGAGAAGAGGCGGTGCATCATGCGCTCAATAGACAGGATCTTCTATCGGAAAATGATACCGGGCCGCTTCTGCTTTACGGGGCCTTGATGCGTGAACAGCAGACTCCGGCCCAGGGTTGGGGACTGCTTCATAATTTTGCGGAAGCCACCCGCTTTTATATCAACAACATGGCCAGTGAGGAGGCGGACTGGTACGATCCCTGGTATGCAAACGGTCACGGCCGTTTAAGTTCCCACAAGGTAGGTACATCCAGCCATGTTCTGTGGGAGTATGTCGCCAACCGGCATTTCGACATGGCCAATTATCCCCACGCCGAAGGCAGATACAATCCTGTTTGGACCAATGCGGAACCAAATTACGGATTTGCCGACGATTACATCCCAATCAACCAGTCCAGTCAGGCTGCGGCCTTTACTGCTCAAGTCGCGGCGTTTACCAGAAACCGGATCGCGGACATTCACCGAAACCCTGGCATGGGCCTAAACAACGCCATCCGCAATGTCGCCACACTCTGGCGGGCATCGATTTCAGGGCTGCGCCCACATCTCAGTGTTTTTGGAAATCAAGGTCAACCTAACAACTACAGGATTCAATGTTTGATTCGCAACCATGCCGATGACGAGGCATTCAATCCCGCGGTCCAATTAACCCTGCGAGACAATAAAACGCAATGGACATATAACCACCGATTGAGTGGGCGTATCGCGCCCGACGGCCAGGAGCGCGTCGTCTTTAACGTACAAGTCGCCCCTGATAAGAGCTATGAAGCAACGGCCAGGATCGTCGCCGGCTACCGAATCCCCGATCTACAATATGCCACGGTTTCGACCAAATTTGTTTCACGCGCAACTGACGCCGAGGCACCGTCGCCCGCCCCGCAACCTCCGACAGTCCCGGTCCCAGTTTGGCCCGCGGAGGGCACGAACCCGGAGTACACCCTCTGGCGAGGTGGCCTGGACAAAACTCAGCAGCAGGCAGTGTTGCTAAGAAAAACAGGTGGAAAATACTTTGAAAGATATGATGCCGATGAGATGATTCTGAAATTTAATCGGCAGGGCCACCCGATAGAACTGGTTGGTGTGATCGGACGCACGATCGCAGTCGTCGTCACCGGCAAGGATTATGAAATTCGATACAAATTCGAAACCGTGTACACGCCGAAAGGAAAAGCATCCAACGGTGAACTGATCGTAGATAGGCTGACGGAAAAGACTACGACCACCACCACCTTCAAACCGAACAACCAGCACGAACCAAAAACAAGTATAGAAAAATTCCATGATCCCAATTGCAAACTGAAGGTGCTCGGAAAAGAAACCGCATCAGAAGACTATCTGGTGATCCTTCCCCACGGCTCAAGCAACGCGCCGGATGTGCCATGGCGGTTGCACCAGGTTTCGCCTTAAAAAAGGAAAAATACAAAATGCAGTTCTCAACGAAACTCCAATGAGTTTATTTTCATTAGGAAACACAATGAACAAACTCGAACTGATCCAGGCCCTGAAAGAATCCCAGAACCTGACCAAGCCCGAAGCAATCAAATGTGTCGATATATTTTTCGGTGAAATGGCCAAGGCGCTCGAAAAAGGGGACTGGGTTGAAATCCGGGGATTGTGCTCGTTTCATGTCAAGAAATATGATTCTTATGCCGGGCGCAATCCCAGATCGGGTGAAAAGGTCGTCGTCAAGCCGAAAAAGTTGCCATTTTTCAAGGCGGGAACGGATTTGAAGCAGCGGGTGGATCGATAATTGCTGGGAATTAACAAAAGCGCAAATCGTTGAACCTGCATCGAGACCCTGCATTGATCTGATTTTGATCCTGATGAGGGGATAATATGAAATCGAAACCGTCCTACGCAGAATTAGAACAGAGGGTCAAAGAGCTGGAAAATGAACTGAAAACCAAAGAGCAATTCTTTAACAACATTCTTAACAGCATTCCCGATCTTATTTTTGTCAAGGATGCAAACCATCGTTGGATCTTTTTAAATGATGCCTTTTGTGCAACGCTGGGCCACCGTAGAGAAGAGTTAATCGGCAAAACAGATTACGACATCCACACCAAGGAGCAAGCCGATATTTTTTGGGAAAAGGATAACCTGGTCCTTGAAACGGGATGCGCCAATTCCAATGAGGAAGCTTATACCGACGCACAGGGCGAGTTGCGCAAGATACTGACCCGAAAATCGATCTTCAAAGACAATAAGGGGGGCCAAATTATTGTTGGCATCTCCCACGACATCACAGAGCAAAAGCGAGCCGAACAAGCGTTGGCAGATTCAGAACGCCGTTTGGCTGACATCATCGAATTTTTACCTGACCCAACGTGTGTCATCGATACCGAAGGACGTGTGGTGGCATGGAACCGGGCAATGGAAAAGTTAAGCGGTATCAAAAAGGAAGAGGTCCTTGGAAAGGGCTACTATGCCTATTCCGTCCCATTTTACGGAGAACCGCGTCCCACCCTTATCGATTTGGTCTTAAAGCGTGACAGAGATTATGAAAAACAATATCTATCTATCCAGGAAGTTAATGGTGACTTGTTTGCCAGGGTTGCATGCAGCTCATCAGTTGGAATAGATGGCAGATATTTTGAGGGAACCGCTGGAAAACTTTACGATTCAAAAGGCAATGTGGCCGGGGCAATTGAAACCGTAAGAGACATTACCGCAATGAAGCGCGCCGAACAGGATCGGGAACGCCTTATCTCTGAGCTCAAAGAAGCACTTGCCAACGTTCGGACGCTCAGCGGACTATTGCCGATCTGTTCATCGTGTAAAAAAATTCGAGACGACAAGGGATATTGGACCAGGATCGAGGCATACATTAAACGGCATGCTGAAGTTAATTTTACCCACGGCCTGTGCCCCGAGTGTGCTGAAAAGTTGTATGGCCGTGAGGATTGGTTTAAGAATAAAAAGTCCACAGAATAGCTCTGATACATGAATTTAATGAACGTATTGAAACGGTTATCCCCATGATTTCGGCATTCTCAATAACCTGAATTAGATGAGAGAGACCGAATGTATCAATCCGAACGCTATGATCTTACGATTCGTAAACTCATCGATTTGATTTTACAAATGACCCCAGATGAGCGTGGTTTGCTGCTCAACGAGGCAGAACGGATCAAAACCAAATTCCGTGCTACTCGCCGGAACTGCTGCATGCCGATAGCCCTTCACTATGGTGAGGAGGTTCATGCGGCAACCATTACCAACCTGAGCTTCACAGGTGCCTTCGTGGAATGCTACATTCCAGTGAAAATTGAAGACCCGGTCAATATCGAATTTAAAAACGTTGATGGTTCACAGAATCTGAACTTGGGTGCCCGTATTGTTCACGCCACCAAATGGGGAATAGGCGTTCGATTTAGCACAGTACGTTCTTTGCAAGCCCGTTTTTTGCAGAAATGTCTGGACGAGTTTCGGCAAAACGAGTTTTAACAATCGAAGAAACGCACGCCTTTCGCAAATAGCATTCGGGCAAATGGGGTTTCAGTCTTACTGCAGATGAGAAGAGAATTCGAAGGCAACTGGGTGTCTATTTAGAAGGACGTTTGAAGCTGCGATATTGCATTTCGAGAGGGCCGATTTTAATTGTATCCTGATGTTTGAGTCTTGTCGGTTTGTTTATCGGTATGCCGTTGACCTTGGTTTTCAGTCTTCCCCCAACGTGTTCGATAACATAACTGTTTTGATTTTTTTTGATCCTTGCACTCGGTTTGCCGGCAAAAAATGACCAAAGGCCGCTGATTTTTATCTTGTCCTCGTTGTTTTTACCAATCGTTATAACCTGTTCTATCAGATCAAAATCTTCACGGGCGGCATTTAAGAAAAAAAGGTAATTGTAATAGTTCCAACCGGATTGGAATTCCTCTTTTTCCAGTACCATGGTCTGATCGGATTCCCGGCGGGACATAGAATTTATATTGAGTTCATTTTCCGTGGCTTCCATTGACAGGGATTCGTATAAGTCAACGATCAGAATATATTTACCAATGGTGATCCAGTCCTGATGCGCCAATATGCTTTTTTCTATGCGCTCATCATTGACGAATGTACCGTTTTGGCTTCCCAAATCTATAAGCGTTAGCTGCTCATTTACCAGTTTGACCGCGGCATGGTGTCCGGAAACGGACATATGGTCTATAAAAATGTCATTGTCGGGATGACGTCCAATGGTTACTTGCTTTCCGGGTGCAACACGATGATAGCTAAGCACCCTGTTGTTCATCGTCAGATACAAGCGGGCCATCATTTCTCCTATGTCAGATAGATCAGGCGAAAAAAACCATCTGAAATTTCGAACCGATGCCTTCTCTGGATTTGAATGTTAATTTGCCACCTGATTTTTCAACGAATTTTTGTACCATTGGCAAACCCAGACCGGTTCCTTTTGTTCCCTTGGTCGTAAAGAACAAATCGAGCACTTTGTCCATTTTAGAGGAGGGGATGCCGCATCCATTGTCAACCACGCTGACCGTTAAACACCGATTTGGTTTAACTTCGGTACTGATTCGAATCTTTCCTCTTTTCTTGTCCTTTATTGCATCGGCTGCATTGATGACAAGGTTTAACAAGGCTCGTTGAAATTGGATCTCATCCATCATCCAGACTGGATTTTCGGCTGACAAGGCAAAATCAAAAGAGATGCCTTCATGAGAAAACCTTCTCTCTAATGAATGTCGGTATTTCATTATCGCCTTGTTAATATCGGTTGGCCTATTTAAAAACTGATCTTCTTTGACATAGTCCAAGATGTCGGTGGCCAGTTGATTGATGCCTGCAAGGCTTTGCTGCATCCACTGCCAGCACTTTTCCATCTGGTCATCCTCGGACGCGGCAATATGACGATCCATTAACTGTGAGGCGCTTTGGTTAAGTGCTATCAAATTTTTGATATTATGTGCCAAGTTTCCAATGGTTAAACCGACCCCGGCCATGCGTTCGTTTTTCAGTGCTTTTGCCAGGAAGCGGATGTTGTCTATGTTTAATGCCAACTCATTTGCTACGGCGGACGCGAAGGTCGCATCGTCCTTGGTGATTGGCGCAATCAAATTGTCAGATTGGGCATAAAGCAGTCCAAGGACATCGTTCTTTCCAACTATTGGCACACAGATGATAGACCGCAGATTGTGAATTCTTATTGAATCTGAATCCTTAAATCTCAAGTCCTTGCTGACGTCTTGGCTCACCAAGGTGATTTTCTCTGAAAGTACCCAGTCAAATAGCGTGCGGCTTACAGGGATTTCATTTTTAGTTGTATTTTGATCTCCGTTCAATTTTGAGGCCACAATTTTATAGGATCCATCAGCGTCTGACTTTCTGACTATTAAAGCACAATTGGCTGATGGGATGGACTCCATGATGAGGTCAAGCCCTTTTTCATAGATTTTGGCTACCTCATTGATCGTTCGAAGATGATCACTGAGCTGATAGAGCATCGAAAGCCGTTTATAATCTGATCTGTCAGGCTCAATGGCTTTGTTGGAGACCTCTGTGGCTGCGTTTTGTAAAAAAAACCGAGCGGCATGTTCTGTATTTTGAGCCCACAGCTCACTGAGCTTTATCTCTTCATTGCTGATCATTATGGTATCCGTGGCCGAGAAGGAAGGATCAATCAAAAGATCGTCAACTGTTTCAGGCTGCAATAAAAATAGAAACCATCGGTTCCCGACACGTATTTTATCATGACTCTTGAGTGCTGCTTTTTGAATGGGTTTATTGTTGAGAAAGGTGCCGTTTTGAGAATCCAGATCTTCAATAAAAAAACGGCCATTTTCGCAGGTGATCACAGCATGCTGACGAGAAACAGTCTTGCCTGCGATTTTAATACTACCCGTTGGATCCCTGCCGATAAAGGTTTGTTGATCCTCGATCAATATTGGCCGGGAAAACGACTCAATGGGATAGGGTATCAGATACGCTTCTATCTTATGATGATTCCGTCCAGACACGTACAATCCCATGCAACATGATTGGATATGACGTCACGAACGCGGTTCAAATGGATTTTTATAACTTTTAAATTTTCTCCTCCCATTGTCAAGTGTCATTAACGGTGCACTCTCTGGTCAAAGATCGTTTTTGATAGCGAGTTACTACCAATACCGCATTTATCCATAGTAGACTTACTATCAATATTGCGCTCAAGTGCGAAAAATGACAAGGTTTTGAGGCAAAAGGGGCTGTTTTGTTAATTCTATTGGTCATCATAGCAACGGAAGGGTGCCCACATTGATTGATACATCTGATCCAACCAAATGTTCGGACGATACCGAACAAATTATTATCAACCTTCCTTGCCGCCTTATCCGAAGGGCCAAAAAATACGCTGATGAACACGGCAATACCGTCACAGGTGTGGTCATCGAGGCTTTGGATGCGTTGTTGGGAGGAAGAACAACAAGATGACGGTTGTCTAATTATGTGTGGAAACAACCCCACTCTTTCAATGGGTTGACATCGTTTATTGACGGTTTCTCGCTCAAAAGGGACTTAACCTCATGCTCGTCAAAATCATCGGCATTTTTTCCGGCAGACACACTATGCCAGGTCAACCTATAAGTCTGGATGATATCGGCAATTAGCTTGAGTGTCAGGGCATGATCTCAAAGACGGATCCTCTTTTTAGGATTCCTGCAAAATTGGCAACGATACTGGCGGTTGTCCCCCAAATC
>ENA-OSEO01006267-OSEO01006267.1-sediment-metagenome-genome-assembly--contig:-NODE-6267-length-10797-cov-3.150840_pt1 | contig 10797 bp, 7 predicted proteins | sample MGYA00237883_ERZ534232 | MGnify/ENA metagenome assembly ERZ534232
TGATATCGTCAATTCGCTTAAGCCCAAATCAGAAGGAGGTATTTTAGACCGGTCAGGAACGGTTGAGGTGCCGTCAAACTTCCACCGGGACGGTACTCCTGTAAAAAACCATTTGCGCTGGGGTGTATTCATGACGGTAAAGGCGCGCTCAGACTACGCATGCAGCGTGCTTCGTGATTTTAGCAATGAGAAGCGTATGGTTGTCGATTCTTCCGGCGAATATGGATTAATGTATAGGCCCACGCATATATTGGGATTGGAACTAAGCAAGAGTATTGCTTCGTCGGTTCTTCTTGGTGTGCCTACCGGATGCCCTCATACCTTTGTTGCCGACATGATATCAGTCGCCAAAAAGGACCTAAAACCAGGCGAGATGCTGGATGGGCCAGGGGCGTATGCACTGTACGGCGATCTGGTGCCGGCGGAAGAAAGCCTTAAAAATAAATACCTGCCCACAGGTCTTACTGAAAACGTCAAAGTAATTAGGCCTGTGTCTAAGGATAAAATAATCACCTATGACGACGTTGAGTTGGATAAAAACATGTTTTCATATAAATTGCGGAAAGCCGTCGAACAAGGCAAATACTAAGTTTATTGAAATATATAGTTTTATGAAACACTAAGTAAGTGTGGAGGGAATATCTATCATGCAAAAACAATCTAGCGATAAGAAAATTGCAGAAGTATTGGCTGAATTTATTGTAAATCATAAATATGATGATTTGCCAAAAGAAACAATTAAGAAAGTAAAGGAATACATAGTTGACGTCACTGGCTGCATGGTAGGAGGCTCGAGAGAACCCCAAGCAGAAGCCTTAGTTACAGTCATGAAGGGGATGGGTGGAAACCCGGAGAGCTCCGTGTTGGCACATGGGCATAAAACCTCCACCATGAATGCAGCCTTAATAAACGGGACTATGGGACATATTTTTGATTACGACGATGACCATCGTGAAGGAACCATGCATCCGACGGTGGTTGTTTTCCCTGCTGTTTTCGCATTGGGGGAAAAATTGAATGCATCTGGCAAAGAGGTGACACGTGCCTTGATATTGGGGCTGGAAGTCATGATACGTGTGGGAGAATCCTTCCTCGGTAAATCATATTATCAAGGATTTCATCCCACCGGAACCTGTGGAGTTTTTGGCGCGGCAGCAGGCTGTGCAGCGCTTCTGGGGCTTGATGTGAAGCAGACTACCTATGCCTTGGGCCTAGCGGGCAGCTTCACCGCAGGGACACAGGAATGGAGTACCGAGGGTTCCTGGCAAAAACCTTTGCAAGCGGGCCATCCTGCAATGTTTGGCGTGCTGTGTGCTCTATTGGCTCAGAAGAACTTTATCGGCGCGCGTACAGTTTTTGAGGGGCCAAATGGATTTATTAGGGCTCATTCTTTTAAGGATATTTTTGATTATGGACGCTTAACCGACACTTTGGGCAAAAAATGGGAAATGATGGATACAAGCATAAAGGTGCATGCTTGTTGCCGCTTTGGCGGACCGATTGCTGATTGCGCAATAGATCTATACAAGCAAGGTGTGCGGGCTAAGGATGTGAAAAGTATAGTCGCAAAAGTCTGTGATTTTACTATTAGGGTGTTATGCACACCACCCGAATCAAAATATAAGCCGATTACACATGTGGATGCTCAGTTTAGCCTTCCCTATACGATAGCGGTTGCTATTTGCAAGAACAAAACTGGCCCAGAAGAATTTAAGGAAAATGTTTTGGACGATCCAGAAGTATTAGAACTCGCCCAGAAGATCACTTGGGAATTGGATCCAGAAGCAGAGGCTGTATATCCGAAAGCATATCCTGCAACTGTGGTAGCCACACTGAATAATGATAAAAAAATTTCGGCGCATGTCGACTATCCAAAAGGCGACCCTGAAAATCCCGTTTTGATGGAAGAAATCGAAAATAAATTTAGCTATCTGACCGGTAAATTTATTAGTAAGGAAAAAAGACTTGATATAATAAGTAAATTAAAACGATTTGAAGAAATAGGCAATGTTGCTGAAGTCGCTGATTTGCTACGATTGGGTTAATGACATAAATATGTAGATTGTTTAGACTTGTCAATACCTTATAAATTTTAAATATTAAACACATAACCTATGTGTTAGTAAAAAATCCTTATATGAATAGAGAATCCCTGGCGCAAAAAATAATTGCTAAGGCTAGTGGTAAGGAGCATGTTGAACCAGGTGAAATGGTATGGGCAAAAGTTAATACATTAATGATACATGATATCGCAATCGCCGGCGTTGTTGATATATTTAAAAAAGAATTCGGTGAGAGCGCTAAAGTTTGGGATAAAAATAAAGTCGTATTAATCCCTGACCATTTTGCCTATACGAAAGATGATGTAGCGAATAGTAATATCCGGATCATGCGCGAATTCGCTCATAACCAAGGTGTTAAGCATTTTTATGATCTTAGTACTAAAAATGCAAAAGGTGTTTGCCATATCGCACTTCCGGAATGTGGGCATACGCGATCCGGAGAGATATTAGTCGGAACGGATTCACATACAACAATGGCTGGCGCTTTTGGTACTTTCGCCATTGGAGTTGGCAACACAGATGCAGCATATATTTTGGGAACAGGGGAAATACTATTAAAAGTACCTCAAAGTGTAAAAGTTGTATTTGAAGGTATTTTACCAGCATATTTGCAAGCTAAGGATTTAATTTTGAAGGTTGTTGGCGACTTAACTCTAGGAGGCGGGGCATATTGCTCAATAGAATTCAGCGGGCCTGTCATCGAGAATCTTTCCATAGAAGAAAGAATGACAATTTGTAATATGGCTGCAGAATGTGGCGCAAAAAGTGGAATTATGATACCAAATAAAGCAGCCATAAATTATATTAGGAATAGAACAGATGTAAATTTTACTGTGATTTCGCCGGGTAAAAATGCCGCCTATATCAAAAATTTAACTTATGACGTAGCGGAAATGGAGCCTGTTGTTGCATTACCTCACTCACCAGACAAGGTAGTACCTATTAGTAAAGTTACTGATACAAAAATTGATAGAGTTTATTTAGGCTCTTGTACTGGCGGTAAATACGATGATTTAATGGCAGTTGCAAAAATATTAAAGGGAAGAAAGGTCAAAGTTGAAACATATGCTGTCCCAGCATCACGGGAGATAATACAAGAAATAATTGAAAATAAAATTGAAGGAGAAAGTATATTCAGTATACTTAATAACGCTGGTGTCTTTGTGTCATTAGAACCTTGTTGTGCTGCATGCTTCGGTGGACCGGAAGACACTTTTGGCCGAGCTAATAAAGCAATAAATATCTTGTCTACAACGAATCGAAACTTTCCTGGCCGTATGGGGCATAAAGACGCTAAAGTATTTTTAGCTTCACCATATACTGCTGCCGTTTCGGCTTTAACGGGGCATATCGCCAGCCCTATCACATTTATGGAAAAAATGTAAATGAAAGTTATTGATTTTACTGGTCCTGCATATGTAGTTGGAAATAATATTGATACTGACCAAATATTACCAGGAAAATATATAAAAATAAATCCTTCTTCGCATGAAGGATATAAAAAACTTGGCTTAGTCGCGATGAGTGGACTTCCGGATTCTTATCCACCTTTTGTAACTGATAAAACTGGACAAATATTATATAAAATAATAATTGCAGGTCAAAACTTCGGTTGCGGGTCTTCAAGGGAGCAGGCACCGATTGCACTTGGAGCTTCCGGTATAAAAGTAGTTATAGCAGAATCATTTGCTCGTATATTTTATAGAAATTGCATAGCGTCGGGAGAGTTAATTCCTTTGGAAATTAAGGAGTGTTTATGGCAAATAGTTAAAACAGGTTTTAATGTCCGTATTGAATTTGATAAAAACAAGATAATACTACCAAAAATATCTAGGGAAATAGAATTTTCCTCTCTAGGACCAATGGTTGAAATAGTTGAGGCAGGTGGATTATTTCCTTACGCTAGAAAAATCGGTCGTATTTGAGTAATTTAGTTAAATTATAAGTTATGGGAGAATAGAATATATGTGATTTTATCCTAAACATTAAAGAAGGGAGATCTGTATGACAAAAAAATTTATTATGTCTGTTGCCATTATTTTCTTTCTAACAGTGTTTACCGTATTATTTCATATCAATAACCCTGTCTCCGCCAAATCAGTTCCTGACATTAAAATAGCCTGTGTATACCCTTTATCTGGGGCATTTTCACGAAATGGAAACCTTACTGTGCAAGGCGCGAAGGGAATGATGAATTGGATTAATGCCAAAGGAGGCATAAAATCACTTGGAGGGGCAAAATTAGTTCCTGTTGTTGGAGATTGTGCCAGTACAGTCGAGGGGGCTGCAAATGCTATGGAGCGTTTGCTAAGAGATTCAAGCATTGTTATGTCTATGGGTGCCTGGGCAAGTTCTTTTGCTATGTCATCTACAGAGGTTTCAGAAAGGCTTCAGGTACCTCAATTTACAATTGGATTCGCAGACTCGCTTACTGCACGCGGATTAAAGTGGGGCTTCTATACAAGTCCTCCATATACGACCTTAACGAAGATAGCCATTCCCAAAATACTTGAAGTGGCTAAAGCGGCGGGCAAGGATATAAAAACAGCAATGATAGTTGGGAATAATCAAGCTGCCAGTAAGTCATTTTTCGCTGCTTGCAAGAATCTGCTAACGCCTCTAGGGATTAAATTTATTGGAGAAGAAACATGGGCTATAGGAACTTTGACAGATGCCACTCCAATTATGCAGAAAGTTAAGGTCTTGAATCCAGATCTTGTATTGTATATGGGCGATGCTATGACTGAGATCCAAATGTGCATGATGAAAAAGAAAGAACTCAATATAAAGGTGCCGTTTTTCTGTGGCGGTGGATGGTTAGGAGATCCTTCACTACAATTTGCCGGTGAATATCTTGAAAGTTGGATAGCTTTGACGCCTTCATTTCCTCATAAATTGACACCTTCAGAATGGATCGACTCGGTTCTAGCACAATGTAGGAAGGAATACTCAAATAAAGAGGCTTGGGTAGGGCAAGAACTTAGTTTTGCCATGACTATGGTTCCCATCATGGCAGAAGTTTTAGAAAGGGCCGGAAGCAGAGACCACAATGTAATCAGAGAAACAGCCAAAAAATTAGATATTCATAATGTCATGTCCACAAGGCATATTGTCGGACAAGGAATGGCCTTTGACAAAAATAATCGGATAGATGAAAAATATCGGGGATCATTACTTATACAATGGCAAGGAGGCAAGCCCATCCCCGTTTATCCACCAAATCTTGCCGTGAAGAGCCCGATTTGGCCAAAATAGATTGAGTTTATAATTGGTCCGGGTCGGGAGCTTTTCCTGGCCCGGGCCGATAAATCTTTTATGAAAGCTAGATCGCTATCCCACGATACAGCAGTGGTTTTTTTGAAGGGAAAAGGGGAAATGGAAAATTTCATTCAGCTATTAGTTCAAGGCATATTAGTTGGAGTATCGTATGCCGTATTATCGGCAGGTTTGACGCTGATCTTCGGCGTGATGAATATCATCAACTTTGCTCATGCTTCTTTTGCCGTGCTCGCCATGTATTTTCCTACCTTTTGGTTTCTTCAGTGGTGGGGTATTGATCCTTTTGTTTCCGCAGCCCTTTCTTTACCGATATTTTTCGTATTCGGTTACTTTGTGCAAAGACTTGTGATAAGCAGGGTAATCGGGCGTCCAGGCAGTGAAACAGCAACGTTAATCATGACTATGGGATTTTCGTTACTAATCGAAAATATGATACTTCTTGTATGGTCTGGCGCACCACGGATTATAAATGAAAGCTACACCATCGCAACATGGCGAGTAGGTGGTGTATTAATAAACCACGCCCAGACTTATGGTATGTTAGCCTCGATTGTATTGATAATCGGATTATTTATTTTTTTAAACAAAACTACGGTAGGTAAAAGCATTAAAGCCGCTGCGGATGACCCGGAAGGCTGTGCCTATATGGGGATAAATTTAAATCTTGTATACGGCATTGCTTATGGTTTGGGGATTGCTGTTACTGCCGCTGGCGGATGCCTTATGGCTACTTACCGTCCTTTTAATCCATTTTATGGTGAAACCATTGTGGTAATCCTTTTTGCTATTGTCGTGCTAGGCGGTTTAGGAAGCGTCACTGGCGCCGTTATCGGTGGCTTGATAATCGGTTTAGTTCAACAACTTTCTAGTTTGGTGGTTGCAGTGTCTCTTCAAAATGTGGCCGTCTTTCTAATTTTTGTGATTTGTTTGTATACGCGGCCTCAAGGGATACTTGGAAAGAAAGAGCGTGCAATATGAAGGCCGCAACGGGGAACCGAAAATTTGTATGGGCTAGCAATTACTTAGCCATTATAATCGTTTGCGTTTTAATTCTTCTCCTTTCCGTATTGGTAGGATCGGATCGTTATATTCAGAGAATTATCCTTTTGATTGTGCTCTGGGTTTTCATGTGCACTGGTTTCAACCTTATCTCAGGCTATGGTGGGCAGGTGGTGTTTGGTTACATGATGTTTGTAGGTACAGGCGCATACACCACCGTACTCCTTTTTAAATTCCTGGGAGTGACACCTTGGTTAGGGATGTGGGTTGGTGCCGCGATTGCGGTAGTCATAGCCTTTTTCATAGGATTGCCCACGCTTCGTCTCCGTGGACACTTTTTTGCTGTGGCTACGATAGCCTTCCCTTTGATGACATTCCCGATTTTAAACCATTTGGGTTTGGAGGAAGTGGGTATCCCTTTTGTGGGCCATGGAGCTGCATCACTGCAGTTCAGTGATCTTCGCTATTATGTGGTGATCGCTATAATTTTATTAGGATTGTCCCTTTCCCTCACGCGAAAGATAGAAAGATCGCGGCTTGGATTTGCATTGAGAGCCATTAGGCAGAATGAAACAGCAGCGGAAGGGATGGGTGTTGATACTTTTAGAACTAAAATGATCACATTTTTGCTGAGTTCGGGCATAGCCGCAATTGGCGGGACAATATATGCTTTTAGCCTTTTGTATGTTTTAACCACGCACGCGGTATTTGGGCTCTTCATTATCGTTAAGGTTCTCAGTATCACCATAGTGGGAGGGATGGGTACGCTGTGGGGCCCGGTTATCGCCGCCGCCATCTTGGTACCCATAGGTGAGTTTCTGACGGCACAATTTGGCGCTCGGTTTCCTGGATTGCAAGATGTTGTATACGGGGCGGCTCTTGTGGCGACTATCATATACATACCCGAGGGTATATGGGGAAAGATATCTAAATCGTATTATAAACGACGGCGCAAAGAAATGGCCACGCAAGCCATGACGGGTACAGATGAAAGCCCTGCGATTTCGGATGAGTTTGTTTTTAATGATCTTCAATTGTCGTCTAATGGGATCGTTAGCAATGAACCTATACTAAAAATCGAAAATGTTTCAAAAAGTTTTGGTGGCGTTAACGCCTTAAATGATCTGAATATTGTGGTTTCTGCCGGAAAGCTGCTCGGGATAATCGGTCCCAACGGGGCGGGGAAGACCACTTTGTTTAACGTAATAAACGGCTATTTAAAGCCCGATAAAGGCAGGCTCCTATTTGAGGGCCAAGACGTGGCATTACTTAAGCCAAACGCGCTATGTAAACGGGGTATAGGCAGAACATTTCAGGTTGCCCAAATATTTCATAATATGACTGTGATTGAAAACATAATGATTGGTGCGTTCGCAAATACCCGTAACGCAAACGAAGCAAGAGCCATAGCGGAAAAGATTGCCCAAAAAATGGGAATTGTAAATCGAGCCAATGATATGGCAGTCGGTTTGAATCTATGGGAAACCAAGATGGTTGAGATATCAAGGGCTCTAGCAACGCATCCAAAGCTGCTTTTGCTTGACGAGCCCATGTCTGGCCTAAACCCTGAAGAAACCGTTCGGATAGGGAAAATAATAAGGGGTATGGCTGATAGCGGCATTACCGTTATCGTTATCGAGCACGTGGTGCAGAGCTTAGTTAAAATTGCCGACCTCATGTTAGGCCTTGATGAGGGGCACAAGATAACAGAAGGAAAACCTGAAGAGGTTATCTCTAATAGCCATATGATAGAAGCTTATCTTGGCGCAAAATGGAGAGAGCGCTATGTTAAAAGTTGAAGAAATAAGATCAGAATACAGTGGAATGACAGCGTTGGATAAAGTTTCGATTAGCGTAGGAAGTGGTGACTTCATTTCGATTGTAGGGCCAAATGGCGCTGGTAAGAGTACTCTTCTTAAGGCTATATCTGGAACTGTAACGTGCGTATCTGGGAATATTTATTTCAAGAATACAAACATTACAAATATGCCAGCCCATGAACGTACTAGGCTAGGAATTATTCATATTCCTGAGAATCGACGTATCTTTCCATCATTGACTGTTTTGGAGAATCTTGAAATCGGTGCGTATAGGCAAGAGGCGCGTGAATATGCCGACGAAACTCTTAAGATAGTGTTTGAGCATTTTCCAATTTTGAAAGAACGAAGTGAGCAACTCGGAGGCACTCTTAGCGGTGGTGAGCAACAGATGCTTGCTATAGGTCGGGGTTTAATGGCGATGCCATCAATATTGATGATGGATGAGCCTTCTTTGGGGCTCTCTCCACGGTTAACAGAGGTTATTTTTGAAGCCATCAAAGAACTACGCAATAAATTAAAGGTTAGTATACTCTTAGTAGAACAGCGAGCGTTGGAAGCTCTAGATCTTTGCGACCATGGATATATTCTTGAGACGGGAAAAATTATTACGAGCGGTAATCGTGAGCATTTAATGGGTAACCCTATAGTACAAAAAGCTTATCTAGGTAGTATGTAAATAGCCATGTTTGCCATAAAATATTAAAGAAAAAATCAAGAAATAAGTAGATTTTTAATGTTTTGAAATCAAAATTAAGGAAATAATTGAACGGGGCAAAAATCATATAGTGAAAAAGTATTTCCCTAACCTTTTTGAGCCGATCAAAATAGGTGCATTATATCTAAAAAATCGTGTTGTTATGCCACCTATGTCAACAAATTTTGGAGATCCCAGATATCCTGGAAGTGTCACAAAAAGACATAAACACTATTATACGGAAAGAGCAAAGGGAGAAGTTGGACTTATAATTATTGAATCCACAAATGTAAATCCTCTAAGTGCTTCGCGAAAATTTGGATTGTCGCTATACGATGATAAATTCGTCGCGGGTTTAAGCGATTTAGTTGAAAGCATAAAAGAACAAGGCGCGGCATGTGCTGTTCAACTTAATCATAGTGGGCGTATTGGTCCTATGAAAATTGATCGGTTTGGGATTCATGATAAAGATTTGGTGAAGTCTGAAAAATATTATGCAGCATCTCCATTGCCGCATCCAATGACCGGTCAGATCCCGCATCAATTTAGCATAAAACAGTTGAAAGAGATTACAGGATATTTTGTTGCTGCAGTGAAAAGGGCTCAAAAAGCAGGATTTGATGCCATAGAACTTCATGGCGCACATGGATATTTGTTAAACGAATTTCTATCACCATATACAAATAAGCGGTTGGACCAATATGGTGGAAACTTTAGGGGAAGATCCAGGTTCCCACTGGAGTTAGTAAAGAGAGTTAAGGATGCAATCGGAGAGGATCTAATTTTATCATATAGAATGAGTGTTACAGAGTTTGTTAAAGGCGGTTTAGAGATAGAAGATTCTATAGTGTTTGCGAAAGCCTTGGAGGATAATGGCGTCAATATTGTGCATATATCGGCTGGCTTGAATGAAACGCCATCGGCAATGATTAGAGTCATTCCACCGATGTCTTTCGAGCAAGGCAGGCTGCTACCGTATGTTAAAAAAATCAAGAAAGAAATAAATATACCTTTAATCGCAGTTCAACGTATAAACACTCCCAATCTCGCTAATGAAATTATTAAAAAAGGCGTGGCTGATCTTGTAGCAACTGGGAGGCCGCTGATCGCGGATCCGGATTGGCCCAAAAAAGCGAAACAAGGTAGAACGGCCGAAATTACGAGATGCATAGCATGTAACCAAGGGTGCATAGAAAATATAGTTGCAGAGCGTTCTCTTGATTGTCTTCAAAATCCCAAAGTTGGTAGAGAAAAAGAGTTTAGCTTACAGCAGAACAGAGCAAGTAGCGCTAGGCACGCAAAAAAATGTTTAGTTATAGGTGGCGGTGTTGCTGGTTTGAAGGCCGCCTATGTGCTCGGCAGGAAAGGGAATAATGTAAAGTTAATAGAAAAAGAACGCAATTTGGGCGGGAGCGCGAAGCTGGCTTCTATATTAAAGGAAAAAAATGAATTTCAATGGGTGACAGGTTGTCTAATTAATAAGTTGAGTAAAATGGATGTAGAGATTCAGCTAAATAAAAAGTTAGATAATAGTGAAATTGATCATGAATACTATGATAATATTATCGTGGCTACCGGTTCGGTTCAAATAATGCCAAAAATAAACCTTAACGATAACTATTGTTTGGTATTAACAGCTAAGGCGGCATTGCAGAATCCAAGAAAACTTGGGAAGAATATCGTTATTATTGGTGGAAACTCCGTTGGTGTTGAGACAGCAATGTATCTATGTACTTTTAATATGAATGTAACCATTATTGAAATGGCAAACCAAATATGTAGTGATCTCGGGCCTCTTAATCGAAATGACATCAAAAAAAGGTTGAGCACGTTGCCGGTTGATATTTTACTTGAACATCAACTTATAGAAATATGTGATGCGGGAATAATAACAGTTAATGGAGATGAAAAAATTGTAAAACAATTACCCGACGGAGTGGTT
>ENA-OSEO01006268-OSEO01006268.1-sediment-metagenome-genome-assembly--contig:-NODE-6268-length-10795-cov-6.059526_pt1 | contig 10795 bp, 12 predicted proteins | sample MGYA00237883_ERZ534232 | MGnify/ENA metagenome assembly ERZ534232
TACACCGACTACCGCGATTGGTCGAAGGAGATCCACACCGAGAGCGACCCGATGTACCGCGTCGTCAATCCGAGCAACATGCAGGGCTATTTCGACGCGGACGCAGACCGCTACATCGAGATCGAGTTCCGGCAGTAGCCGACGGCAAGGCGCCCAGGTCCGCCGATCGCCCCTCCTCGTCGGAGACACGGGGACATAGACGGCATTTCGCGTTCCGAGGACAAGCCGGACGTTGCGGAAATGTGGTTTGTGTCCCCGTAGTTTCCGGAAATGTGGTTTGTGTCCCCGCAGTTTCTGCAGTTCACAGGCTTGATCTCCGCTGCATCGCGAGTCCGGACTGCGTCCCCGAGTCTTTTCGAAGAATCGTCCTCGATGTGCGGTGGCGTGGATCGGGACTTGGTCGTCCGAAGTGGGAACCCGACTCTCTTCCCCTCTACATCCCCAACGCGCCGAAGATCGCCCAAGCAACGCCCAGGGCGAAGACAGTGTTGAAGGTTGTGGCGGAAAGGTAGACAGCGATCGGGCGCCATCCCATCTGTCCAATCTCCTGCAAGGAGAGCTCAAGCCCGATCGAGAAGAAGGCCATCGCGAATGCCCACTTAGACAGCGCGTCCATCGTCTTCACCGCAGCGGGCGAGAACGCTCCGAACGAAGCGAGGATCGACACGAGTACGAAGCCGAGCACGAACTTCGGAAACCGATGCCAGATCATTGTCGGGCTCGGGCGCTCGTCGGGTTTCCGCTCAACTTTGACGACGAAGTACGACGCGAGGAGGAAGGCCGCAACGCCGATCAGTGCGTTCTGCGCCATTTTCACCACCGTCGCCACTTCCTGAGCGCGCGGTCCGTGGAGCGTTCCTGCGCCGACGACGGCAGCGGTCGTGTCGATGTTTCCGCCGAACCACGCGCCGGCGACGCTAGCCGATAGGCCGAACAGGCGAGCGAGGATCGGCATGAGGATCATCAACGGGATCGCCGTCACGATGACGAGCGCCGTGACATAGGTGATCTCCTTCTTCTTCGCCAGAACGGCGCCGGCTGCGGCGATGGCCGCCGAGACGCCGCAGATCGACACCGCACACGCCATCACGGCCTTGAGCTGTGGCGACAACTTGAGCCTCGACGCAACCCACCAGGTGAAGAAGAAGACGGCGCTGACCATGATCACCGCCTGCAGTAGGCCTCCGGCTCCGCTGCGCATGATCTCGGTGATGTTCAGACGCGCACCCATCAACACCAGTCCCACTTTCAGGAAGAGCTCCGTCCGGATCGCGGGTTGCACGAGCACGTGTGTTTTCGTGGCGCGCAAGGCGCCGTTGACGAACAAGCCGAGGGCAACAGCGATCAACGGGTACTCCAGGGGGTTCTTGCTCACTCCGTGGCCTCGGAACCACGCGCTGATCCCCGCATCGATCTCCGCGATGAGGATCGTCATCCCGCCGATCAGCAGGAACCCGAGAATCCACCCTGTACGCTGTGAAGGTCTGTCGAACATGGACGTCTAGGTGAACCAGGAGAACAGAGGCCACCGGACGGTTCCCGACCAACCGAGCCAGGTGCCGATCCAGACGAGAGAGACGACCACGAGGGCGATGAGGACGGACAGCCAGTCCTCGCTTAGCCGATGCGTGCGATGCGCTTGCGGTCTCACGAACTCCTCCTCACAATTCTGCACAGGAGATCTTCCTCAAACCCTCCCCGTCGTTGCAAGAACACTCCCCGTGCGATCCGCGAAGAGCAACAGGGGCACGCTTTGTGTCGCGCTATTGCCCTCCCTCTCAAGCAGAACAGCCCAGATCCCATGAGTTCGCTCACGCGGGTTAGGTGCCCAGTCCCGCAACTGCCTACGCTTCGTCCGGCACCATGAACCCAGCCCGGTCGGATCGGATATGGTAAGCGTCGATCGCCGCGGGGATCCCCTCGACCTCGTCGACCACCTTGAACAGGTGCAGGTCGCCCGGGCTGATCGTTCCTCGAACGGCCAGCGCCGTTTCGATCCATCCGACAAGCCCTCTCCAGAACTCGCTTCCTACAAGGAAGACCGGGAATGGATGGATCTTAAGCGTCTGGATCAACGTCAACGACTCGAACAGCTCATCGAGCGTGCCGAACCCGCCCGGGAAGACCACGAACGCCGACGCGTACTTCACGAGCATGACCTTGCGCACGAAGAAGTAGCGGAACGCGACCTCGTCGGTCTGGTACGGGTTCGGCGCCTGCTCGTGAGGAAGGTCGATGTTGAGCCCGACGCTCCGCCCGCCCGCGTCGAACGCGCCCTTGTTGGCGGCTTCCATGATTCCGGGCCCGCCCCCGGTCAGCACTGCGTATCCGGAACGTGCCAGGGAGGTTCCCAGCCTTTCGGCCTTCGCGTAACAGGTCGGATCGAGGACGCCCCTTGCCGATCCGAACACGGTGACCGCGCGGCCCAGATCGCCCAGCGCCTCGAATCCCTCGGCAAACTCGCCGAGGATGCGGAAGAGCCGCCAGGCGTTCTCCGCCATCGCGTCGACCACAAACTGCTTCTCCCGTTCTTGGATGTTCATCGCGTCAGATACTACCCGATCGACGGCGGACGAAGAGTCGTTGAGCGATCCCGTCGCGTGCGCGACGCGAGACGGGTTCGGTATGATGGGGGCAGCCTCACGTTCCCGCTGTCGGAAGGGGGAGAGTCAACCCGCTTGAACCGAGTGATCGAGCTGCTGAAGCGCCATTGGGGGTACGATACGTTCCGCCCGCTACAGCGGGAGGCGATCGGGAGCGTCCTCTCCGGGAGGGACTCGCTGGTCGTTCTGCCGACCGGGGGCGGGAAGTCGCTCTGCTACCAAGTCCCCGCACTCTGCACGGACGGGATGGCGATCGTCGTCAGCCCGCTGATCTCCCTGATGAAGGACCAGGTCGATGCGCTCGTCGACTTCGGCGTCGCGGCCGATTGCCTGAACAGCAGTCAATCGGTCGAGGAGCAGAGCGATGTTCTTGCCCGCGCGACCCGCGGGGACGTGAAGATCCTCTACGTCTCGCCGGAGCGGTTGATGACCGATCGGTTCCTGCGTTTCGCCGCGCAGCGGGACGTCTCGTTCATCGCTGTCGACGAAGCCCACTGCGTTAGCATGTGGGGACACGATTTCCGCCCCGAGTATCGCCGGCTCGGACGCGTCAAGCCGCTCTTTCCCGGGATCGCCCTCCACGCGTACACCGCAACGGCGACGCAGCACGTTCGAGACGATATCGTGCAGCAACTCGGGCTCGTCAGCCCCGATGTCGTTGTCGGATCATTCTATCGCTCCAATCTCATCTACTCCGTCGAGCGGCGCGTCGATGCCGTTCGGCAGGTCGCCGATGTCCTCGATCGTCACCGAGGCGAATCGTCGATCATCTACTGCATTCGTCGGGCGGACGTCGACGAGCTGACCGAGAGGCTGCAGTCGGCCGGCTACAGAGCGGCCGCGTACCACGCCGGCCTGTCCGACGAGCAACGCCGCAGGGGGCAGGACGCGTTCATCGCAGAAGAGATTGACATCATCGTCGCCACCGTTGCGTTCGGAATGGGGATCGATAAGCCGAACGTGCGCGCCGTCATTCACGCGGGGATGCCGAAGTCACTCGAGCACTACCAACAGGAGAGCGGCCGGGCCGGGCGCGACGGCCTCGATGCCGAGTGCGTTCTGCTGTACGGATCGGGCGACTATGGGACGTGGAGATACATCATCGAGCAGTCGGATTCGATCGAGGCGCGCGAGATCTCGCTCGCCAAGCTGGCGGACATGTCCGCGTACGCAAGCGGCGTCACTTGTCGCCACCGTGCGATCCTGCGCTACTTTGGACAGGATCTGGATCGCGAGAATTGCGAAGCGTGCGATGTCTGCCTCGGCGAGCTGGAGCTGGCCGACGACGCTCTGATCATCGCGCAGAAGGTCCTGTCTTGCGTCTATCGCCTCGGCGAGCGATACGGGGCTGACTACACCGCCGGCGTTCTCATCGGCTCTCGCGAGCAGCGTGTCCTAGCCACCGGGCACGATGCACTCTCCACCTACGGGCTCCTTTCCGAGCACAGCAAGCGGCGGGTCCGCGATTGGATCGAGCAGCTCGCGGGACAGGGGTACCTCGAGAAGCGCGGCGAGTACCATCAGCTGCGGATCACCGGTCGCGGCTGGGAGGCAATCCGAGGGAATGAGACGCCGCGGCTCCTGAAGCCGGCGGAGACGTTCTCTCGGTCCGCCCCCGATTCCTGGGACGGCGTCGACCGCGGGCTGTTCGACGCTCTCCGGGCCCTGCGGCGCGAGATCGCGAAGGAGAAGTCGGTCCCAGCCTATGTCGTCTTCGGGGACGCGGCGTTGCGAGACATGGCGCGACGGCGCCCGGCGTCCGTCGATCGGTTCCTCGACGTCAGTGGCGTCGGCCGGTCGAAGGCACGCCAATACGGGGACCAGTTCCTCGCGACGATCAACGAGTACTGCAGGGGACGGAGCCTCGACCAGGACATTGACCCATCGGTCCGCCCGGTCCCCAAACCACCGCCTCGACGACCGCGAGCGACGGTGGACGTCGCCCGCAGCCTCGCGCACGAGCGCTTCGCCAAGGGGCATTCGGTCTCCGATGTCGCTGCGGCGATCGGGAAGCCGGTGGCGGACGTCGTGACGTACCTCATCGACTACATCGCCGCCGACGGGCTCACCCGTCCCGCTCCGTGGGTCGACGATGAGACGTTTGCCCGGATCGCCGACGCGGTGCGGCCGCATGGGGTCGCCCGCCCGATGGCGATCGTCAACGCCCTCGGCGGAGACGTTGACTATGACGAGGTCCGCATTGCGATCGCCTGCCTCGAGAATGACGGCGCGTGAAGGGCGGGCACTCCCCTCCATCGCCGCCTCCAAAGGGACGAGCAAGGCTGCGAGACCAGTATGAGATCTCAACCCCGTAGAACGTCGCGTCGCAGCCCAACTCCAGGGGAAGGTAGTAAGCCCCTGTCAAGTTGACGACGACGTGATTCACCCTACATGACCCCTTCTCTGAATGAGGAGACGACGACGAAGACCGGCGGAACCTGGCGGATCACTCCTACAAGCCTCTTCTGAACTGATGATGCCGGAGCGACCCCTTGACTGCGGTAGACCTTGGGAGCTTGCTGGATGTTCGCACAAGCGCATGAATCACGAAGCCCGGTTTTTCACATTGCGGCTGGTCCGAAGAAGGGGGCAGGTCCATCCTTTTCCAGGGACTCGCTCTTCGTTTGGACGGGCTTCAAGGCAGGTCACGTGCAGGCGCAGAATGCGGTGGCGCTGCCATGGCGGCTGGAACAAGCTGGCTGGAGGGTCTGCCTCGGGGTCCCGACCCGCTCTTCTGAGGCTAGACTCCCAGATCGCGGCGGTTGAACGCCACCAAGGCGACAACTATGGCCACCACAGAAATGCCAGCCAACGCAGCGAGACCCGGGACGTGCCAGCCGGTGGAGAGTGGATTGCCTCCAAGGTACCAGGAGATCGGGGACATTGTTTCCAGCCACCGGCCCCACGTGACCAGCGGGGCGACGGCATCAGCGATGAAGGACGCCATCGCCAAGCCGGCGGCGGTGCCCACTGCGATCCTGTATCGGCCGGTCGCTGCGCCGACGGCCAGAGCGATCAGTCCAAACCCGAGCACCAGAAGCAAGAGTCCCGTTGCTGTGGCCATTACGGCCGACAAGGCTATGTCCAGGGCCAGAGAGGCGACCATGATCAGAGTGACGCTGGCGACCACAGCGACCAGCAGTGCCGTGCTGAGAGCCAGGGCTGCCGCGCGCTGCGCGAGTATTGTTCGCCGGGCCACGGGATGCGTCAACTCGAGCTCTAGGGTGCCGTCCTCCTCGACGCCAGCTACCAGCCGAGCACCGGCGGAAATCGTGTATACCAGAAGCAGTGCCAGGCCGAGCATGCCGTACACGGCCGCCTGGAGGTAGCCGGCGGCACTCGCCATCGCATCGAATCCGAGGGCGATCACCAGACTCTCCGGCATGGTGCTGACAAGCTCCTGCATGACCTCCCCGCCACCCATCGCGGGCCAGAAGCCGGCGTAGATCGCGGGAACTGCGGCGAGAGCGACCGCCCAGCCGAGCAATGACCATCGCCAGCTGCGGATGACTTCTGCAAGGATAGGGAGCCTCCTATTGAGCATCGGCCGCCTCCTTCTCAACCGGGGCGCGGTAGTAGTCCAGGAACAGCTCCTCGAGCGTTCGCAGTTGCGCCGACCAGGTCACCACATGGTGCCGAGCAGCAACCTTGAGCAGGGCATCCGGTTCATCATACAGAAGGCAGGTGAGAGCACGGTCCTTCACGGTCGCGTTCTCCACGCCGGGGAGTCCGCGGAACTCCTCGACAGCCACAGGTTCGGCGAACTGCATTTCCACGTGCTGCCCGGCGCGATGGCGCAGTGTGCGGACGTCCTCTGTGTCTACGATCCGTCCCTGGCGGATGACTGCCACACGGCCAGCAACCGCTTCCACCTCGGAGAGGACATGTGACGACATGAACACTGTGGCACCCGCGGCTTGCGCCTCCAGAACAAGGTCAAGGAGCTCGCGCTGCAGTAACGGGTCCAGACCGCCGGACGGCTCGTCGAGAACCAGGAGCTCAGGTTCGTGCATGAATGCCTGTATGATGCCTATCTTCTGCTTGTTGCCCTCGGATAGGGTGCGGATGGGCCTGTCCAGCTCCTCCAGGCCAAACCGCCGGGCTAGGGGCTTGATGAGCTCTCCGCCTCGTCCGTTCCGCAGGCGCGCGTAGTAGCTGAGCAGTTGACTGGCAGTCGCCTGCTTGCAGAGCTTGAGTTCGCCGGGCAAGTATCCGATGCGGCGGCGGAGCTCGGGGCCGCCCTCGGCAGGGGCAAGGCCGAGCACCTCGGCCTTGCCGGCTGTCGGTCGCAGAAGGTCGAGCAGTATCCGGATGGCAGTCGTCTTGCCGGCACCGTTGGGCCCAACGAAGCCAAAAACCTCTCCGCGGTGGACCTCTAGGTCGACGCCATCCAGTGCTCGCACAGCGCCGTAGTCCTTGACGATCCCTTCTGTTCGCAGCACGACATCCGCGTGTTCTTGGACATGGCGAACGGACTTGCTAGACATCGTGATCTCTTCTCTCGCTCCCACGCCGGGCGCATATGGTGGGCATCAGCTGCTCCTTTCTCGCTCAGCATACCTCGAGATGCTCAGCACTTCTTCTCTTTCTCCCTCTCCAAGAAGTGAACGGTCTCCTCGACCACGAGGTGATGGACCGAGCGATCCCTCCTTCTCGCGAGCTTCTCCAGGCGCTCCATCACGTTGTCCGCAAGCCTTCTTCTGCGGGACGCAAATGCAGACCAGCATTTCCCACTTGGCATGATGGTCGTGCGCCGAGGTCTCTTGATGCGTCAGGCGAAGCCAGTGTAACAACTCCTTCGGCCCGCGCGATGCCATTCTCCTGCTCACGCTCCCTTCAGAGGGCTCACAGGCCGTAAGACCCGCCAGTCTCAGTCCCATCTGCCGCCCAAGCTGAGCGCCCCGTGCCCCAGTCCGCGAGGGCAGTCGGTCCAACCGACTGATCTGCGCCAGCCAGTTGCCCCTGCCCCAAGTCCTGCGCTGAGCCACCCTCCATCGCGACCACGATCCGATGGTCCTCGTGCTGCGAGCGTCGACCGCCGTTCATCGCGCCGAAGATGGCAACCACATGCTGTGAACCTCGTTTTGCAGACCGCCGTGCGCTGTGCTCCCGAACCCGCCCTGGAACAGAACGGGAGTAGGTTGCCATCGAACCCCGATTCCGCCGAGCAAGACCGGTAACGGCACTGCAATACCCGTCCCGATCCGACCCGCTTTCTTCATCGAGGACCTCCCCCGTGCGAATCCCATCTTCTAGCACGCCGAGGGATTGTCCGATCAATCCGATGCTCCCGCAGCCTCCGGCAGATCGTGCGATCTGCCCGCGGAGAGGGCCGTAACCAGCGCGAAGGCGACGATCCGCCGCCGGGATCGCGAACACCTCTCTCGTAGAGCCGGTCAGCCGTTCGATCCCATCGGACTCTGTGCCCCTCGCCCCCGGTCGAGAAAGCGCCGCCGGAGGGAGGCCATCGTTCGCACGAGCGCCTCGGACTCGCCCTGGATGAACTCCTGGAGCTTCGTGCACTCTTCGAAGTCACCGCACGCGGCGCAGTTGGAGAGTCCCTGTGCGATCGCGCAGGCACGGATCTTGCACTCTGCGCAGAACTTCGCAAGAAACGGCTGATCTGCAGGCCTGCATCCGAGGCAGACCCACTCCTCGGCTGAGTAGCTGCCGTCCCAGAACCCCTTAGCCGCTTCCTCAAGCAACTCCGCGTCCCCTTTCACGGTCGCTCGATGCGCCCGACACGTCCTGCAGTCGATTCCGCAGTACGCAATCATGGTTCTCCCTCCTTCATCGCTATCGCCATCTCGTGTTCTAACTATCAACATGCATAATACAAGTTATACACTAACGTACGTTCGCCCCGGCGTCAAACGGTGGAGGATGGGCGCCACGCTTCCGCCGACATAGGGCGGCTCTCTCTGTATGCCGGCGGTGCGCTGAGATCGGGCCGTCTTGGAAGCGCCCAGTCGACGGTACAATGTGGGACAACCACCGACGTCATCGTCGGGCATTGGGAGGCTTCATGTCTCACACGATCGTCCGGATCAACGCGGGGGCGAATTGCTACTTGATTCGCGGGCGGGACGGTCACATCCTCATTGACACGGGGGCAGCGATCCTACAGCGACCCCTTCTCCGCGGTCTCGAGCGCGCCGGGTGTCAGAGAGGCGACCTCCGTCTGGTTGTTCTGACGCACGCGGACATCGATCACGTAGGCAATTGTGCGTATTTGCAGCGAGAATTCGGAGCTCGGGTCGGGATGCACGAGACGGAGGCACGTACGATCGACTCCGGCGATCCGCACTGCCATCGGAAGGCGACGCCGGATCGTCTTCCCCGGCTTTTTCGAGCTCTCGCGGTCCTCGGACGCCCGTTCTCCTCGTTCGAGTGCTTCGAAGCCGACATCTTCCTCGCGGACGGCCAAGACCTGGCTCCTCAGGGGATCGAGGCCTCGATCCTGAGCCTTCCCGGGCACTCCAAGGGGTCGATCGGCGTGCTGACGAACGACGGAGATCTGTTCTGCGGCGATCTATTCTGGAGCTACGGGCGACGACCGAGGCTCCACCCCCTCGTCGACGATCTCCCGGCGGCCCGAGAGAGCCTGAACCGCCTGAAGTCCTTGCCGCTGCGCATCGTCTACCCAGGTCACGGAAGACCGTTCTCGGCGGACCGATTGCCGCAGTGACTTCGCACGGCCTACCGCCCGATCTTCGACCGAAGTCGTCGAGCCGTTGCCTCTCGCATCCCGTCCGGACGGAGCCGCGCGACGGGCTCGATCCCGCAGAGCTGAACCCCGCGACGGAGGATGTCATCGCTGTTGCCGGTGACATGCAGGAGAACGCGGTCGGCCCGAGTCATCCTCCCCAGGCGCAGAGCCTGTATCAGCGCAGCGACGGCAACGGCGGCAGCCGGTTCGACCGAGATCCCCTCCGCCTCGCCGAATAGAGCTCCGGCTATGCGAGCTTCGGCGTTTGTCACCGCGTACGTGAACCCCCGACTCGACGCCAGCGCGTCTCGCACACCGCCCGGGACCGAGTACGGTGGGGCACGGTTCGCGAGGACCGGTGCTTCGATCTCCGCGATCTGTCGAAGTTGCTCCGCGAGGTTCGCGTCGGGATCGATTGGCTTCCCACGTGTCCAGGCATCGTGAATCGGCGCAAACGGGGCATTTTGCGCCAGGTGCAGCATCGGGAGAGCCTCGCCAATGCCAGCGTTGAGAAGACGCTGTGCGCCTTCCCACACCGCGATCGCGCCAGTCCCGCTTCCGATCGCCTGAACATAATGGTCGGGCAGCCGTCCGAACCGCCGTGCGTATTCAAGTAACGTCACGGCCATCCCGTCCCGACGGGCGACGTTTCGAGCGCCGCCCTCCGGGACGATCCCCAGCGCTTCTGCGATCCAGCCGGCCGCTTCGATCGCTTCCGTGTAATCCCCCCCTTCAACGACGATGTGGAGTTACCCCGGTTCCGCGGACAGTGTAGCGCTGGACATCCCTGGCGTGCCAGCGCGCGTGGGTCCCGGGGACTCCTCCGGCGCATTGCACTGCCGTTCTGATCGTATCTTCTCCTCCTTTCCCTCCGCTGCGATCCGTCCTGCGTACCGTTTCTCGTAGCGTGCCGGCGTGTCGTACTTGAGCGACGAGTGCAGCCGGTGCAAATTGTACCATCCCTCGATGAAGTCGAACACGGCCCGTTGCGCGTCGGCGCGGGTAGGAAACGCGTGCCGATCAAGCAGCTCGCATTCCAGCGTCGCGAAGAAGCTCTCGCACAAGGCGTTGTCGAAACAGTCGCCGACCGATCCCATCGATGGGCGAACGCCTGCCTCTCGGCACCGACGGCCGAACTCGACCGACGTGTACTGTGTTCCATGATCCGAATGATGAATCACGCCTTTCGGACGCCGTTGTCGGATCGCCATCTCCAACGCATCGAGCACCAACCGTGCCTTCAAGTGCCCGGCCATCGCCCAGCCAATCACCCGGCGGCTGAACGCATCGACCACAACCGCAAGGTAAAGGAACCCGGCTCGGGTCGGTACATACGTGATGTCGGCTACCCACAGCTCGTCGGGTGCAGTACTGGTGAACTTCCGATCGACCAGGTCTGTGGCCGATGGCGCATCCGGATTGCGTTGGGTCGTGCATCGACGCTTTCGTCGAGTGACGCCCACAATCCCCGCTTCACGCATCA
>ENA-OSEO01006269-OSEO01006269.1-sediment-metagenome-genome-assembly--contig:-NODE-6269-length-10794-cov-3.946160_pt1 | contig 10794 bp, 4 predicted proteins | sample MGYA00237883_ERZ534232 | MGnify/ENA metagenome assembly ERZ534232
TATGCGGGATGTAGCTTGAATATATTCACTGGTGTATTTTGGCTGCCCGGCAACTACCATCAACCCCAGGCGCGGTACGTCCACACCGACCGAGATCATATTGGTGGCAAGCAGGGTATCGATGGGATAGCTGGAAGAAGCAACTTTTTCACCAGCTTTACGTTTTTTCTTACGCTCTTCATCCCTGATTGGGTCGAAGGTTGCTCCCAATCGATCCAAAATTTCGGGAATATCTGTCGCGCCAATTCGAGAAGTTAGCTCGCTGATACTATAGGTATCCAATTTCCGGTTGGCTAGCCCACGTTTCTCCATATGCCGCAAACGGGTGCGGATGGCATCATCCAGCACCCTGCGCAAACCACCCAGGTCACGCATGGCGTTGAAATAGCCGACCAGTGTCATATATGGATCCACCAGTCCGCCATATTTTTCATATAATTGCTGCGCAGCGGATAACACTGCCACATACGAGCGGATCATTACCACCTTCAAACGTGAACCTGGAGCACAGATCCCCAAATACAACCGTCCAGGATTGCTATCATCTGGGGTTCGCTGACGGGAGAAAAAATTATCTTTGATCAGCAAGCCATTGGGCGGGAAGATGTTGGTTTGGCGCAGGTAAAGGCTATTGATCTGCGCTGGCGCTTTTCGAATGGTGGCAGAAGATGCAATGACCTTGGGGCGGACGGTCTTTCCGTTCAGTGTCCAACCGCACAAGTTATCCACGGCAGTTTCATATAAACCAACCAAGGTTCCTAAGGGGCCGTTGATAAGGTGCAATTCATCCTGGATGATCAGATCGGGCGGACGCAGACAACATTTCTCTTCAGTCTCTGCTGCCGGCAGCCCAAAAATTTTATCCGCGGGATGTGAGTTTTTATCTTCGATATCAGGAGAGCGGTAGCCGTGTCGGCTGCAATAACCGTTCACCCGGCCAAACAGCATCTGCGCTTCACCCTTCCAGGGCATCTGGGCAAATTTATCCACGGTGGCAATCAGCAGCGACGGAAGGCGGCGGTAAACCTCTTCATCCACCACCAAAATCGGCAAGCCCTCCCGTTTGGCATTCTTCTGGTTAAAGATACAGGTGCTGGATGGGCAATAAACGATTGTTCGGCAGGAACCGTGGTTGTAAGTCTCGACAACAATGTCAGTGCCCGGGTTGATCGGAGCGCCGCACCAGGGGCAGTTGGTCAGTTGATGAGGAGAACCCTGCCCGCCGGTAGCTGTGGAGCGGAAATATCCGGTTTTACGATATTCTTTGACGATTTCATCGCTGTCCGCATTCCAGTTGGGGGTACTGCGCATTCCTACCCACAGGCCGATGCGGAATGGTTCATTTCCCCATTTGGCAGGATCTTCCCGGCGAATGCTTTCACAGGCGCAAATGAGGGCAGCAGCACGCTGGAACTGCTGTAAGGTGAGCAGGCGCAGGGTATAGCGCATCAGCACTGCTACGCCGGCGCTGCCATCATATCCGCCGATCATTCCCTGCAAGCGGCGCATGGCCAGGGTGTAGGCCGTTAATCCAAGATAAGCTTCTGTCTTACCGCCGCCAGTAGGGAACCAGAGGACATCGGCGATGGCCTGGGTGGGGTGACTGCGCTCGTTGGAGAGTGGATCGGTCAGGGCGGGCAGGTTGAGCAGAATAAACGCCAACTGGAAGGGATACCAGGTGCGGTTTTTTTCCACATCCAGTTCTTCGAGGGTCTTGTCTTCCTCCCGGCGGATTGATTCGGAATGCAGGGTGTGAATACGCTGCAGCGCCATGGCGCGGTTGGCAAAGCGGAAGGCCTCGGCAGCCTGCGGGCTGCTTGCCAAAAGCTCAATGCCCGCCTGAATGCGCTTGAGATTTTGTTTGCAGGTATCGATGGTTTGCAGGGCGGTCGTGTGATATGGCTCCAGATCGGCTGAACTTTGCGCCAGTTGCATTTCCAGTCCCTCAATCCAATCTGCGTAGGCGGCAGTCAGTGGGCTCAGCGCTGCAGTCAACTCACTGTCGGCCAACCCGGAAAGCGTTTTCATGTCCAGCACCAGCCCCTTCAGTCCAGGGATTTCGGCGCTGGTTGGCGGGGTGACGCGCGGGAGCTCGAACCCGGGCGCGATAACGGTTTTCACGGAAATTGCCTGGTCATACGCTCCTGGAGCAAGTTCAGCATGGATTGCCACACCGTGGCCGACGGCAAATTCCACCTGTTCACGGTAAAGCATGCCCATGGCTGCTTCTTCTTCGTCGGCATGGCTGTTACGAAGGGTACGCCGTCGCCGGAAAATGGCGGCGCCATCTGGCGCGCTGACGGTTAATTCCGGTTGAAAAAGCCAGGCCGTGTCGCGCAGCTTTTTGGGTTCTTCCTGAGCATTGATCAAAAACAGGGTGTTGACCCATTCCCCATTGCGCTGACGGAACAGCCCATCCACATACACATCCGGGAAATCCGGGTTAGGGATCCAGCGGGTCATGCGGCCAGGTTTTAGAGGAATTGAGTGAGATATCGCTTCGACCGGTACACGCTTCCAGACCGGGTGCGGTTTTGCTAACTCAAGCCCCAGGTCCTCGCTTTGAACCCGTTCGTACCTGCCCCAGCGTGCTTTGATCTGGATGGCTGTAGCCTGAGCATCGAGAGTAAAGGTAAGCCCCATGGACGAAGGCAGCATCGTGGAATTGCGGATGGTGGACGGCTCTACTGTGCCTTCTTCGCCGTCGCCATCGGTGAATGCCAGGTCTTCTTCTTCCTCCGGAATCACACTTTGGCCACGCGGAGCCAGCAAGCCGAGAATATAGCGGTCGTGCACGTAGCCCTCATCAATGATCTCTTCTTCGCCGCCGGCAGGGCCGAGCAGGTCGCGCAAGATGAGGTCTTGCAGTTCCTGGCGGATTTGATTGGCACTGGGTGGTACTAAAGATTCCGGCATTGTCATTCCCCTTGAGAAAGGTTTTTAGGTTGGGTGAACCACGTTCAGACCCAAATGTTTTTCAAATCCATCAAAATCAGAATCGCGGTGCAGTAAAGTATGATTCTCGGCGATACAAAAGGTGGCTATCAGACAATCGATGGTTTTTCGGACGGTAACGCCTTTTTTGCGCAAGGCGCGATAATTTTGAGCGCTTTGTTGGGCAAGCTGCAAATTCACCATCCCGGTTTGTTCAAACTTGGAAAGGGCAGCCTGTGCCAGCTTAAAATCTTTATCCTCCCGAAAGCCTTGCAGCGTCTCAGCCAGGATTAAGTCTCCCACCAGGATCAATTCTTCTGAAAAGGCGCGGTCAAGATAATCGGTTTCGGGGTTGATCTGCCCGTTGAAGTAATCCACCCAGAGGGTGGTATCAACCACCAGCATGGTTTCGCCCCTGCCTTAGTTCTGCCAGGTCGCCTTCCCAGTGCAGCTTGCCGCGCAACGCCCGGGCTGAAGATTGTTCATGCAAACGCACCAGGGTGCGTAATGCGGTATTGATCACTTCGCGTTTGGTGCGGATGCCGGTCAATTGCTGTGCGCGATTCACAAGGGCATCATCTAATACTATATTGGTTCGCATTTTTACTCCTTTGCACGCTTAATTCAATGTGTATAGTTTATCATAAACGTGTGTATAAAGCAAACATGGCTAATATGTAGCGGTCGCGCAGGATGAGGTCTTGCAGGTCCTGGCTGATTTGATTAGCGCTGAGTGTTTTTAAGGATTCTGACATACCCTCCTTCATAATAATTCACAAAAAAGAACCAATGCTCTTTCTGTGTAAAATAACCTAAAGGATATACAAATCATCTAAAATTGATCTGAATGCCATAACTTCATCCAAACCTAATTCCGGAGGTATGATCTCCGTTTTTAATTTCCATCGTTTTAGGTGATGTTGAATTTTATTTTGCATATCTGTAATGCTGTCTTCATCGTCAAGATCAAAAAATGGGGTTATTTTATGAGTAAGTACTCGATCATTATTTCCTATTTCCTTTAATACAATCAATTTTTGCTTTGAATTTACACCGTTCCGTACAAATGGCTGAAGAAAATCGAAATGATGGCTATCTGAACCAAAGAGAATTTTTTCACATACTGCTAAACAACCCCAAAATTGGGCAATTTGAGGTATCTTGTTATTAAGAAAACTACCTGTGTATATAAGGTCATTTTCAAAACTATTTGTAAATCCCGAATTTATTTCGTTCCATGTCGATCCTGCAAGCCACTCCTTAATGGCAGTAAATCCCTCATTAAACTCAAACGATTTCGTAGGGGTTAATTTTCTAAACCTTATGAACCAATTTCGAGCATTACACTCTAATAAGCATTGTTCTACGAGATCGTTAGCAAAATTTAATGGCTGCTCAATTTCATCCAACTCTACTACCCGTAGCTTTTCGATCAAAAGATTAATATATTCCGCTGGCATACCTGTTAGAACCATTACCTTTAATATTTCAATCGAATAAGATGATAGTTCGGTAATAATCGGTGACATTATCCCTGCAAAAAATGCAGATATATCTTGATCTGGACCTACCCAATTCTGCAAGTCGTTGATAGACGGATATTTATTAATTTCAACTTTAAGTTTATTTTCCAAATCACCCTCTGGGTTTTGCGTGGCTACTTTTGATAGCAAAATATTTAATGACATTGCTTCACTAAAGTCAAATCCAGACAATTCCTCTATCCAATTTTGAGGGTCAAAATCATTTTTTAAAAGATTTATTAAGATTCTAGATAATCCAATAAACCTATCAGTGGTAGGTTCTTTATGAAAAAACCACCGACGATAATGATTTAGAATTGCTCGAGCATCATTATCACTTCGAAAATTTTGTTGGGCAATTAATGCCAATCCATCTGATACCATTCCTGCACGTCCAGCTCGTCCTAACATGTTCATTACTTCTGCTTGGGATAATTCTTTATTCGAGTCATTTTCATATCGATTTAAAAATGTGATGATACTTATATCAAATGGTAAATTTACTCCTTGAGCTAGAGTAGGTGTTGCTATAACATGCTTAATGAGACCCTTACGGATCCATTTTTCGATAAAAATTTGTTCAATTTTTGGTAATGAGCCGTGATGAGGAGCAATTTCATGCTTGAATGATCCTTCAAAGGGTGAGTTCGTACCCCGTTCAATTTTTATTCGGGCTAAATCGAAAAGGGTTTCTTCTGGAAAAACAATTTCATCTAACTCCCTTGAATACTCTCTTGCTCTTGTTTCAGTGGAATCTTTTCTGTTTACAAAAATAATTGATCTTAAATTTGACCTTTGGGAATTCTTTATGAAATTTCTAATTAACGTTGGGTTATCTAACCAGTTCTTACCTCTTGTTTTTGGTAGAAAAATTATACGGGGTTGTTGCGAATTATCCGCCTCGTTTTCTAGAGTGGAATAACACGCAAAGGCAGGTATTTGAATCTGGTTTTGATCTTGAAAACTTGTAAAAATTCCATAGGAACAACGTGTCGGTCGGTTCAAGGAAATGATTTTGGTTAATTCATTATCTGGTCTAAGACGATTATAAAATTCGATTAACTTTGGTGTTTTATCAACCATAGCGCTCAAGAAAACAATTTTGCATTCTGGATAATTGGTTGTTATATGGAGAAGATTCGATTCTATAGCAAACCCACGATTCTCGAACAAATTTTGAGCCTCATCAATAACTACGAGTCCAATATTCTGTAATACATTCTCATTAACGCGAATTAATGCCAGAAATTTCTCCGGCGTTGTGATAGCTACCATTGGTTCGGTATAGTTTATATCTGTAAACAGTGGAATGTAATCGTCGGTTGTTGGCAATTCCTGGACTGTTATGTTGAGTGAATTAAAAGCTTTGCTCATTTCTGTTTGAGTTTGCCGGACCAATGAACGCATTGGTAATAACCAAACCACTTGCTTTCCTGTAGCTAGTGTAAGAGCAGTTTTCAATTCTCCAATAATGGTTTTTCCTGAACCGGTCGGCAGTACTACCAATAAATCATTATCGATCCTTAGCCAAGAATCAAAATCATTATTAATTTGTTCCTTTGTGAAAGTAGTGACCCCTCGAAGAGATAATTCTTGCAAGTATCGATTCCAAAATGAAATTGCTTTTGGCGTATTTATTCCCCTTCTTTTTAGCCATTCCGATTCGTTATTGAGACCAAGGTCTATCAGATTTGCAACTCGGTTTGAATGAATTTGATTGATGAGATTTGTTATTTTTGTCTTTTGGATAAAGAATAATTCGCGTTCATAATCGAATTGATCAGAAAATAGTCTCTTTATATCGCCGAAAGCTTTCTTATATTGTTCATCTTGTATTTGACTTACAGCATGTCCAAGGTTGTTGACAATTGTCTTTGCCTGGATCCTATGACCTCCTGCAAGATAATGCAAAAACGCCAATGTCAACTGATACCAATAATCATTTTCTTGTGGCGGGACATTCATCTGGGTTGCCATATAGCTGCGCGCAATCAATCCACCTTGCTGTTCAAGAATCATTCCAACCAAATAATGAAGCTTTTCTATGTGGGGTAATTTTGGGTTATTAGCAATGGTCGAGCTAAGAAGGGAAGCTTGAATTAGGGTATCTGCGCGATTTACAGTTGGGGATAATGTGCCATTGATTTGTTCGGAAATAGAATCCAAATAACAACGCATACCTCGGTCGATCAAGTTATAGACTTCTCCCTGGTTTGTAACTTCGGAGATTGAATCCACAATTTCTTTAAGCGATTGTGAATACATTAAAATAAAATCCTCTTCGTTGTGAGAATTTCTTTCACTTTGACTTGAACATTGTTAGCTAAATCCTTCCAATTCTCTGGACCCACATAAATCCCAACGCATCGGATCGATTTATCCAAAATCTTATTAAACCCCAAAAAAAGATTGTCAGCAGCGTATTGTTCGTCGGCGATTACTGAGGCATTGAATTGACTATGGTGGTTTAATAAACTCCACCTAATTTGATTATCTGTATCTTGGTGTAGCTCTTTCAGTAGGTCGTTTAATTTATCGTCTAGCCTTTGAAATCCCCGGTTGCGAGTTCGAAAAGCATAAAATTCATCAAGGATCTTCTTCTCGTTTAAATCTGCCTCAGAATTATTACGAAAGCTTGCTGAAGAAATTAATTCTTGAGGTGAATTGATCGAGTTTTTTACAGATATTATTTTTATGATTGAGTAATCTTCACATACGACACAAGCTAATCCATCTGGCCCCTTATCTTCAGGCTGAAGGTTGGGTTTAACGATTGAAAAATCCTGAAATCCTGGAACCTTTATAATCGATGCTAAGATAGCCCAGTATGCTAAATGCTCGGAAAGAGAATTTCGAAATGCATTTAGGTGATTTACTGTTTCCTGTGCGTTAATCACACGTGCCACATCCTCATCTATATGATTACTTAAATAGGTCAAATTGAATGAAACAGTGCGTGTTTTCAAGTTAGGCAAATAATCTGAGACAGAAGCAAGTTGGCTTATCAAATAAAGCCTTGCTAAATAAATATCAGCATTCTCACATTCGTCTATGCACTTGAGGCCTTCTGGATATTGCCAATGTTTATGATCAAGGTTGTATCCATAATCTTCAACTAAAGTGAGGTCAACAGTTATATGATCCAAAAACCATTCCCAGGCTTCTTGAAGTTCCTGTGAAGTGACAATAATTGTCGGACTGTATTCTGCTAATATGTCCATCTTTACCCCCCCATCTTCCTATACCCCGGATCCTTGCCCTGATGCGCGGACTGCGTATGCTCCAAAATGGAAAAGCCCATCACGGTCTTGCCGCAAGCCAGGCACTTGCAGCGGTCCCAGCTGCCGATCTCGGACGTTGGCGTTGGAGACAAAACTTCAACGGCATCTGCCTCATCGGCAACCTCCGCATCGGCCAGCAGGTTCATCTGCCCTTCGGGCTGGGCTAGTTTTTTTGGTTTCTGCATGGTGAGTGGCTCTACTTTGGCTTTCTTTTTGTCTTTCTCATGCAGCCCCTGACGCACCTCTTCTTCGTAGCGTTCGTGGTTCAACTGCAAGAGGCGCGCCAACACCTCGCGCCGCGCCGCTTCGGAAATGGTGAAGCGCACGCCCTGCGGTGTTTCATGAAAACCGTGCCCCAGGTCGAGATCGCTCCAACCGTAGGCGGCAGCCACGGCGTTGTCCATCTCCACGTGCAGCTCACGCAGGTGGGCAATGTCGGCTGAATTTTCTTTAGGGTTGTGAAAGCGGTTGTAAGTTGTAGTTAACCCTTCTTGACGCGAAAACATAAGTTGACGCCGAGTCTCTCTGTAATCATTTCCTATCCTTCCCAGAGCAGATAAATCTTTTGGAAACGGAAAATTTTCAAAAACATCAGAAGGTGCATACCGTAACCTTGTTTCTAAAGTTGAACAATATTTCCTCACCCAACTTTCATGAAAATTGGATTGTAGTACGGCGAAATGAAAATATTGAGGTGAGACCACTAGGATATGAGGGGCTGTGTATACTATATTTGTGGAGACAAAATCGAAAACCAGATATTTGCTTGTAAAGGGATGAAATAATATTCGGTCATATCGCTGGGCTTTTTTATAAAGTTCGATCCTCGGTCTCCAAAACTGCCACCACATATTCTTATATGTGTTTTTATTCTTTTCATTCATTCTAGAGGGGTAAACGCGTTCTTTTACAATTTGCATACAATCAGAATACTCATTAGCTTTAATTAAGCTTAAATCTCTAAAATCAATAACCCAAAACGAAGGAGATTGGTCATAATTCGTATTGAAATCTTCCCCTCGTAAATATGGCTTTACAACATCCGCATTTTTTTTATCAATATTTAATAAATTATGAGCTTCATCTGGGGTAAGGACAAAACCTTGATTTTGCAATAATGAACCTTGATAGCTGAAGCCTAAGTTTTCAGAAAGTGTAAAAGGCTCTCCAGATGCTTGTGTATCTAAATATGCATTTATACTTTCAACAATTTTCCCATCAAGTAATTTTCCTTGCCTTGAAAATCCTTTATTTATAAAAACAGTATTTATCGAAACGGCTGCCATACCTGGCCAGGGAGTATTGATTGTCGCCCTATATATTTCACCGCCGTAGTTTACAATTTTATCCAATCCTGTTTCACGGGTATCACCTTGAGAAATTGTATTTGTCGCTATAAATCCAACATTTCCACCTTTTTGCAGTTTATTAAATCCCTGTAAAAAGAAAAAAGAACAAATATCAGCATTACCGCTTGAGTCAACGTATACATTATCTAAATAATTACGATAAATATCCCCTAGATGTTCCCTAATCCTTCTTCCACCAATAAATGGTGGATTTCCCACAATTGCGCTGAAACCACCTCTCCCTTCGGCCGCAAATACCTCTGGAAACTCAAACGGCCAGTGAAAAGCGCGTTCCTTGCGTGCGACGTGCAGGGCGCGTTGGGCGTCGGGGGTGTCCATGGGCAGGCCAGCCACATAATCCCATAATAAATGAGACAGCAGGGTTTCCTGTTCGGTGGGCTTCAAGCCCAGCAGACGCACCCCCACCAACAGGTCGCAGCCCAGCTTCACCCGCGCCATGGCGGCGTCGGCTTCCTTTAATAGTTCGGCTTTGTGCTCGGCGTCGCGCACGTCCAGCACGGTGAAGCTTTCCAGTTCCTTGCGTTTCTGGCGGGCGGCGGCGGTCAGCTCTTCCAACGAGGTCAGGTAGAGCGTAAATTGCGCGCCCTTCAGGCTGTAAGCCCATTTGCGGTACATGTCTTCGTCCGCACCCACCAGTGAATCACCGCATTTGAGAGCGTGATCCAAAAAGGTGAAGGGGCGGCCTTTGTCCATGGTAGTCAGCCAGATGGAGAGCTTGGCGATCTCGACTGCCAGCGGGTTTTTGTCCACGCCGTAGATGCAGCGGTCAGCCACCAGCCGGCGTGCCAGCACCAGGCGTTCTTCGTCATCGATAGGAATGATCAGCTCGCCGGGTTTACCGGTAGCGGGCTGGCCTTCGGGGGTAATTCTTATCTCACGCAAAGGCGCAAAGGACGCTAAGTTATCTTCTTTAAACTCCCTTTGCGTCTTGGCGTCTTGGCGAGAGCGAATCTGATCCCAGGATTCCACCAACCGTTCTGATAGATAACGGACGACCTGCACCAGGAAGCCGGCCGAACCCATGGCCATATCGCAGACTTTCAGCTCCAGCAGTTCCGCGGGGGACTTGAGTTTCCATTCCTCTTTAGGTAATCCCTCAGCCGGGCCGATGTAGACCAGCGGTTCCAGGGTATGCTGCACGATCGGTTCGGTCAGGCTGCGCGGGGTGTAATGCGTGCCGGTGGCGCGGCGGGTGGCTCCGGAAGTGACGAATACGCTGCCGGGCAAAAAGACCGCCGGGTAGCCAAAGTCATCCTCGCGCACCAGACCGGCATACTTTGCCACACGCTCAAACATGGCCGCATCATTGTTGCAGGCGATCTGCAGGTGCTGGCTGACGAACACATCCGGTTTTTCCTGCAGGGCTTTACGCAGCGCGTTTTCTGAACGCCCGGTTTGTTCTTTCAGATAGGCAAGAAAACTCGCCTCTCCCTTTGCTTCTTCCGCCAGCACGGTGGGGAGCGATAGTTCCGGTTCTTTCTCGCGTGTCCCGGTCAAGCCCAGTACAGGTTCGCTGGCGCGTACGGCGATATGATCCAGCAAGCCTTCGTAGACATGCCCGATTTGCTCCACATCCAGCGCGCGGAAGGAAAGCCGGCGTGCTTCCGCCGGTCCGCCGCCGGGTACCTTGACACGAAGAACTTGTAAGGCTTCAAGCAAATGCAGCACAGTGCGGTTCGAGATGGG
>ENA-OSEO01006271-OSEO01006271.1-sediment-metagenome-genome-assembly--contig:-NODE-6271-length-10791-cov-8.318368_pt1 | contig 10791 bp, 10 predicted proteins | sample MGYA00237883_ERZ534232 | MGnify/ENA metagenome assembly ERZ534232
GGTTCCGTCCTGGGACCTTTTGAAGAGATAGGCCTGTCCAAAGTCCTCTTCCGTATAATCGTCGATGTTTCCATTGCCGCTGGTGTCATAATCCACGCCGGGGGCGCCGATCAGGGCGTAGTCGCCGTCGATGGCCACCGACGTCCCGAACCTGTCATCGGCCCTGCCGTCCCAGGCACCGCCCGCATCGGCGCCTTCCAGTTTTTCCAGTTGTGCTGCCAGCAATCCGGTATAGGCCTTCAGTCGTTCGGGATCAAAATAGACGGCCGCTGCATCGATTCCGTGCGTCTCCAGAAACCAATCTCCTCCAGCCGAAGGATTGCCGGTGTTATTCCGGGAGGTAGCCACATTAGTTCCTGAGATTCCTTCCAATGCGGCAACCAGAAGACGCCCTCTCTCCGTGGCTGCCACCCGGCATGCGAGGATGTCGATGCGGCCGTCTGACGTCATTAACTTCCCAATCTCCCGCCAAAAAGCCTGTTGTTTTTCGCTCCCAAGGGTCGAATCCAGGGTCACGGTTTCAGACCCCGTAAGACAGAATTTTCCAGAGCCAGTATCATGGACGGCTATCCCCATTGATTTCACCTTCGCCCCTCCGACCGCTTGCCGCACCCGGGCTGCCAGCGCCTCAAGGCTCGTGGCAATTGGCTCATATCGGATTACAAGAATGTCCTTTCGGGCGGCCGATGCCAGGGCATGCGCTTCATCGACGTTTTGAGAAACGAGCAGCACGCCGATGGAACAGGAGGGCATTACCGGTTTTCCCGATGCAACGGGCATCTGGATAGTGAAAAGAAAGGCAACAGCGGCAGGAAAAACCAGACAACGACCGTGGCGCCTGTGGGGAGTTCCTTGAACCTGTTGTTTCATTGTGCACCTCCTCAAAATTCAACAAAAGGTTATACACCCATACTCGAATCTGAAGAATCCTCCAAGGGATACAAGCGACATTGGCTCGTCTTATCAAAAAAAAGTCACGGTGCAGACCAACTTAAGTGTTAGTCAGGTACCGCCATGTCCCCGATACGCTGCCCCTTCTCGGACATCCCGAAACCCTATACCATGGCCCCCCTTTGATCGATAACCGTGAACTGCCCGCGCCGCCGCGATGAAACGCATGAGCTCAGATGTGACGGACTCATAAAAGGTCAACAAAGCAGCTATTGAACCCGCTTATTGCAATGGATTATCTGCTTGAAACGGCAAATCGGGCCTATTTGTGAGCAATCAACTTTTGATGGCGATAAATTCCCTCTTTTTGGCGCCGCGCTTCTTGATCCGGTCCACCGTATCGATCAGGGCCGGAAAGACGTGCTCACGGGTGTCCCCCCCCACGACCACGGCCATGATGTCGCGGCCGACCGACAATCGACCGGCCTCCGCTGTCTCAATCAACACCTCCACAATGCCCGGCATCTTTCTTGTCTCATCGGCTATTTTTTTAATTTCATCTGCATCGAACTCGATCTCGATGGCGTTCACCCGATCTCCGCTCAGAGAGGTCGCCCTCACCACGCCCAGATGGCTTGCGATCATCCCCATATCCGGATAAAGCGGGTGTTCCTTCATAACTTGAATCATCCTGGTCAGGTCCATGGCATCCTCCTTTTGGGCAAAATAATTTGGGACAAAATAATTAAAAAATAATTGAGATATCTAAGGGTTTAGAGGTTCCGGGTTCACCGTTCACGACTTCCCCAACCCCTCAATCCCCAAATTCCTCAATCCTCCAATTCCTGAATCCCTCAATCCCCAAGTTCTGCCTTACCGGCCCCATCGGCCTCCAACCCGTTTAACCGGAATAACCGTTTTGTCAGGTCCAGATAGGTGTTGAGGGTAGGTCGCCCTGCCCTTCCCTTTAAAAAAACAATCGGGTCATTCAGCACCTTCTCAACGATGGAGCGGGTAAGGGTCTCTACGGCCTCATGCTGAGTCGGCGTGAGCTGATCCAGGACAGAACGGCTCTTGGCGAATTCCGCCTGGAGAATCGATTCCGCCTTGTCGCGCAGCGAAACGATCGTGGGAACCACGGCCAGCGTCTTGAGCCATTTTTCAAATTTGCCGACCTCTTCCTCGACAATGCGGCCGGCCTTCACCGCCTCTTCCTTCCGTTGCGACATGTTGAGGGCAACCACGCCCTTGAGATCGTCGATGTCATACAGATAGACGTTGGACAGGGCATGGACCTCGGGCTGAACATCCCTTGGGACCGCAATATCAATAAAGAAGAGGGGACGGTTGCGCCGTTTCCTGAGACACTTTTTCACCTGCCCCTGGGTGATCACATATTCCTTGGCGGCCGTGGAGGTGATCACGATGTCCACGTTCAGGAGTTCCGAATCGATTTCCTCAAAGGAGACGGCCTTCCCATTGAAATGCCCTGCGACCTCCACCGCCCGCTCAAAGGTCCTGTTGGCCACCACAAGGGAACTGACGCCGTTTGTCAGGAGGTGTCTGGCCGCCAGTTCAGCCATCTCGCCGGCCCCCACAAGGAGGACCTTTTTCCCCTCCAACACGTGAAAGATCTTCTTGGCCAGCTCAACGGCCGCGTAACTGATAGAGACCGCTGCCCCGCAGATCTCGGTCTCGGATCTCACCCGTTTGGCCACATGAAAGGCCCGGTGCATCAGCCGGTTGAGGATAACGCCCGAGGTCTTCTCCGCAGCAGCCAGCGCATAGGCCTCTTTGATCTGGCCCAGGATCTGCGGCTCTCCCACCACCATGGAGTCAAGGCTCGAGGCCACGTTGAAGATATGACTGACCGCATGCATATCTTCCAGCACATAAAGGGCCGGCGCAAGGTCGCGGATATGGACCCCGCCCAGTTCAGACATGAGTGAAATAACCGATTCCCTCGCCGGCTCCGCCTCTTCGGTGATGAACAGGGCCTCGACCCGATTGCACGTAGAGAGGAAAAGCCCCTCCCGGACAACCTCGCTGCTCCGCATCCATGCCAGGACCTTCCGGATGTTGTCCGCGTCTCCGCCAAGGCACTCCCTCAGCTCAACAGGGGCGGTCTCATGATTCATCCCTATTGCGATAATCTTGAGCATGGCCGTCACCGCGTCCCCATGCTGCTGAAACTGTGGTATCCCCCCATCAGGAGACTGACCCCCACAAAGGTGAAAATCAACACCGCGAAACAGACGATCGACATGACGGCCGCCCGGCGACCTTGCCACCCCACGGCTAGTCTCTGGTGAAGAAGGGCCGCATAGAACAACCACGAAATGAGGGACCAGACCTCCTTGGGGTCCCACTGCCAGTAGCGCCCGAGGGCAACCTGGGCATAGATGGAGCCGGTAATCATGCCGATGGTCAGGAATGGAAACCCGTAGACAATGGAATTATAATTGATGGCGTCGAGCGTCGCCAGAGAGGGGAGACGGCTGTACATCGAACCGAGACGCTTCCGTTTGATCTGTCGTTCCTGGATCAGGTACATAATGGCCGCCAGAAACGCAATGGCCAGGAGCGCATCGCCTGTAAACACGGTCCCCACGTGGATCGTGAGCCAGATGCTCTTGAAAAGGGGCTTCACCGGCGCCGCGGCCCATGGCATGGCCGAAGAGATGATCATCAGAAACGCGGCCATGGGTGCGACAAAGGAGCCCAGGACCCTCAACTTGAACCGGGCCTGCACAACGAGATAGACGCCCGCAAGGGTCCACGCAAAAAACGAGAGGGCCGATCTGAGATCCAGGACCGGGGCCGTCCCCAATTGGTAGTAGCCATATGCCAGAAACACCGTATGGAACAGAAATCCGGCCACGAGAATCCAGTAGGAACACCTGAAGGCCCATTTCTGCTGCCTGATGATAAATACCGTAAATCCACCTGCCGCCAGGAGATAGAGACCCAGGGCCAGGCTGAACCAGGGGGATATCATGGGAATCCTAACCCGGACAAACCGGAATCAATCCCGCGGGACTCACACAAAGACACGAAGACACAAAGCTTTTTTGACCCCATACATCGGGTCGTCTTCTTCTCTGTGGGCGTTGCGGCTCTGTGTGATAACATAGGTTTATACAATCCTCCTCGTAATGGATCCTATATCCATATCCGCCGGGAGGATCTGTTTCAGGGTTGCGGCCACCGTCTCCCGGTCCCCCCGGGCCAGGGCCTCGATGATGGGGCTATCAACGATCTCGTGAAATATCCGGCTGTTTTCCGGCTGGGGAAGTCCCATGGTGAGAAGGGCCTTGCGCACGCCCCCCATCAGATCCAGAAACTCCGCATATTCTTCCCCGAACTGGGCCTCGAGGCCTTTCCGGATCTTCTTTGAAAGGGCCGGACTCTTTCCTGAGGTGGAGACGGCGATCATGAGATCTCCCCTTCGGACAATGGAGGGGACAATAAAGGTGCAGTCGGCCGGCTGATCCACGGCATTGATCAGAAGGCCCCTGGTGCGGGCCCCCTCGCTGACCCGGTGATTGAGCCCCGCGTCGTCGGTGGCCGCTATGACCAGGGAGACATCATCAAAAAAGCGATCCTCCATTTCTTCGCCTAAAAAACGTATCTCTCCGTCATGGATCAACCGGTTGAGTTCCGGGGCCAGCTCCCTCGCAACGATAGATACCTTGGCCCCGAACCCCAAAAGGGTCTCCACCTTTCTTCGGGCCACGCCGCCGCCCCCCACCACAAGGGCCGTCATCCCCTCAAGCTGCAGAAAAACCGGATAATAACTCATCCCTCAATCCCATCCACAGATTACGCAGATTTCACAGATACCAATCCCGCAATTCCTCAATTCCTAAATCCTTCAATCCCCAAATCCATCAATCATCAATCATCAATCGCCAATCGAAAATCATCGATCCTCACACATACCGGTCCACCATCTCGGTAATCAGCTTTTCGACGCCCGCCTTCCCGTCTTTGGCCTCCACATCTTCCAACAGCCCCTTGAGCTTTCCATAAGTGACCGGGTCGTTTTTCAGGTCATCGGTCGAGCCGTACGTCCCCCCTCGCCTGCCGAGCCGGTAGATGAGCCGGTCCCTATCGGAAAGCCCCTGGTATCGCCGGATCACCTCCAGCATCTTTCCCTTGTCTTCGGGCAGCTTCCCCGAGACCTCCTCCAGGAGGTTCATGATGTGGTCGCTGGTCACCATGCTCGTAATCCCGTCCAGGGTCTCGATAAAGAGCCTGATCTCCTCCGCAATCATGTCGTCGGTCTGCATGGTAAAGGATCCGTCCATGAGACTCTCGTACAACGGGACCCGGCTGGGGATGCGAAGGCTCCTGAGCCGGATGAAGTGGGGGTTGATCTGATTCAAGGCCTTTGCAGTGGCCAGGGCGTGTTCGCGCCACATCTCCTGTCCCCCGAGCCCGGGCATCACATATTCCGAGAGTTCCATCCCCGCTGCCAGGACCTTCTGCCCGGCCTCGATGTGCTGGGCCCCCGTGACCCCCTTCTTCATCAGCTTGAGCAGCGGGTCATAGGCGGTCTCGAGCCCGATATGGATCCTGTCCAGACCGGCCTGGCGTATTTCCGTCAACGACTCCACGGACTTGCGCACCACGGAGCGCGACCGGGAATAGGTCGTGACCCGCGTAACCTCCGGCAGCGTCTGTCTCAGGAACCTGAGGACCTCCACCAGGTCGCCGGTCTTCATGACCATGTTGTCCGCATCCTGTAGAAAACACGCCCCTGTCCCGTAATAGAGCCAGACGGCGACGCTCCGATAGGCGTCGCTATAACCGGAACTTCCGAAAACGGAATTGATCACCGCATCATTGATCTTTCCGCTGTATCCGAGGTTCCACGAAATCGCCTTGATATCATCCACGATATCCCGCACGGTCAGGATGTCCGCCTTGATCTCCTCTATCGTGCGGAGGGAAAATTTCCTCCCTTTATAGACCGGGCAGAATCGGCACTGGTTCCAGGGGCAGTTGCGGGTGATCCGCAGAAGAAGGCTCCGCGCCTCATTGGGCGGCCGTATCGGCCCCTGCTCAAAGCTGTATTCCTTTTGTCCCATGTTGCCTTCCCTCTCTTAAATTCCGGGTCAAAACCTTATCACTTATGATCGTTCGTTTCAAGATATTACCTGTTTCCCATTTTTAAACCCCTTTTTGGAAACCGGCAAACGGTCATTTGCAGTGGACGAATCAACACGCGACCGACACCCAACATGGGATTTCATATCGAGACTCGGACGAATCTGCCGATCTATGGGTAGATATCCGTCATAGCGGGGCACTTTCATCCAAATACCCCCCGCCATCTCCTGAGAGCCGTCGGTTTTCCTGCCGGGAGTGGAAACCATCATCTTAACACCCACTGTTGGCGACCATCCATGTCAGGCATTGGGATCTTTTTTGTCATCAATAGGTTTGGCCAACAATGGCAGACGGCCGAGGCCCGATTCAAGCCGGTTTCATCTCCCTGTTGACATTTGGTTGGAAGATCAGTAAACAGGATGCCTGGGGAAGGATGCGATACAAATAGTCTTTAGATATCCGCAGGGCTCTTAACCGAAAGCCCGGGTCTGTTCAATACGTGGGTGTAGATCATGGTGGTGGAGACATCCGCGTGCCCCGGCAGTTCCTGAACCGTGCGGATGTCGTAGCCTGCTTCGAGCAGATGCGTGGCAAAGGAGTGGCGCAACGTATGGCAACTCACTTTTTTGCTGATACCGGCCCGCAGAGCCGCATCTTTCACCGTCTTTTGGATCGAGCTTTCATGAATACGGTGCCGCCTCACCTTCCCGCTGCGGGGGTCCACCGACAGGCCTTTGGCTGGAAACACGTATTGCCAGATCCATTCCCTGCCCTGCCATTCGTCAATGCCAGAGCGTTAAACAAGATTGGCAAGAAAAGCCTCGATATCTTCGGCCGAACGATCCCGCAGTTTTTTCCCAGGCCTGAAATCAACAAAGGCCTGCGCCCATTTGACATAAAAGTTCGAACGATCGGGCCGCACCCGGTTCTCCTCCAGGCAAGCCTTAAAAGCGTCCCAGAATCTTTGAACCGCCACCGCCTGGTTTGTAGCTTTGTCTGCCATAAAACCTCACCACTTCAAATGGTTATGCCTTCTTCTGTCCATGGTAATAGGCAGAATAAGCATATTACAAAACATAGATGACTTGCAACATGTTGATATATGGGTACTTTAATTTAAAAGGAGTGATGCCTATGGGATATTTACTTAATATCATAGGATAAAATCGATTGTCAATTTTTCAGTGATATATTTTTTCTGCCTAATATATGTTAGCTCCAAGTTCAGAAAGGTACAAATGGAAACAAGCAGAAAAAAAACCTTGGAAAAAATGCAAAAGGGGCTTGTCTCTTATAAGCTTCTTACTGACGGCTGGGATGTTAGCGATCATTTGGGGGACGGATACGATTTGATTGCCGAAAAGGCCGGAAGATTTGTGAGAATTGAACTTAAGGCCATTGATCTCAATTGCATAAAGGAACGCAACAACGCGACACAGTCTTTGTCAGCAAATGAAATCGTTACGGCAACACATCTCGTAGTAACTGTATTCCGTGGTATCGAAATGGATGCCAACTACATAATGAGCATTCGCCAGTTTGTGGATGCCTCTGGCGTAAAGAAATACAACGACTATGGCTGCTTCGAACACTTTTTGGAGGAATACAAGAAAATGGCCGTGGTAAAGTCAAAGTTGGTGAAAAACGCAGGAGAAACAACAAAGAGAAGGCTGAGTTTTGATTTCAGTTTTAATCCCAGTGACAATGACAAGTGGAAACTGGTCAAATTCAAAGACAACTGGGGATGCCTAGAAAACGAGGAGCTAACAACAGGTTCAACACGGACCGTCTTCTCCGCTGGCGCTCCGAAGCCAGCCGGTTAACCTGGGCCGTTGGGAATAATAAGGAGGCAGTACATGAGTTCCGATTTCGATGCGAAAAACAAGGCTGAGTGGGCAAGAGCGATCTCTGTTACTTTCCGAGATGCGCCTCCTTCGTCCGCAGAGTGGGAAAGGTTACCTGAGATCATTCGTGTTCTCTCTCATTTTGCGGGAATGAATCTGAACCACACTCATCTGCCGCGTGGCGGAGGCCATGACATGAAGGCCATCCAGGAGTCACGCGAGGACGGCTGTATAGAACTCTGCCCTGAGGACAACGCAGCCTATATCGTGCGACCTAGCAGACTTTTCTTTGAGCACTTTTCGCAGTCACCATGGAATTCTTTTTTCCTTCTGGAGTTGGCACCTCTTGAGCCCAGCGGCGTGTATGAGGAGCGGGATGACGATTCTGAAGAGGTATTGGAAATTGAGCCTCACCGATATCTTGACAGAGGTTGCCTCGATGAGGGGAATCTGGGCTACGACGAGAATGGGAACCAGATCCCGTTACCCAAATTCTGGAGAATCGTCGTGCGCTGTTTTGCAGGAAAGTGTCTTATTGTGGCGAAAAGGAGTTACTGGAACCTGACGACGAGCACATATGATGGACGGCACAATCGAATGAGTAACGAGCAGATCCGAGTAGCAATCCAAGAGGCAATCAAGGACCGCCGACGTTAGATTCCCAACAATCGGCCGCACTGGATCGCCGATAAAGACCGGCGTCCAGTGAGCCGCACGTTCGCGGTTCAGCATGTATCAGCGGCAAGTTGACATTTGGTTTAGGTGCTGCCATTTGATTTCTGACAAGCAAACACAAGCAGATCTGCATGTCTGGCATAAAATTGTAGTCTGAAGACTTGCATTTTTATTCCATTTTTCAAAAGGGACATTAAATGACTCAAACTTGGAGGTCTTTGTGAAAACACCAATTTGTATTTCCTTTCTTTGGCTCTTCCTGATTCCAACATTTTCTTTTGGGGCTAACTTCTGTGTAACTACTGGGACTGAATTGCAAACTGCCCTTACAACTGCGGCCAGCAACGCCGAGGATGATACCATTAAGATTGTGCAAGGAACCTATACCGGCAATTTCGTTTATGCTTTCTCCGAAGCGAACAACTTAACTGTTGAAGGTGGTTATACTTCTGCCTGCGGGTCACGCGAGATTAATCCCGCTAATACAGTGTTGGATGGCGATGCTAAAGACAGGGTGCTTGCGCTGTCATGCCCTGACTATGCTCCTGAATTTGTGGTTAGTGGGCTAACGCTGCGGAACGGGAAAACGTCCTATGATGGTTGCGGTTTGTATGCAATGGCTAATGGTGGGGGGCTAACTCTGACCAACAATGTCATATCTGAGAATTCTACTGAGAAATCCGGCGGGGGAGTTTATGCAATAGATTTCACTACCGTAACGCTCACCAACAATACTATAAGCGAAAATTCAGCCGAATGGTTCGGCGGCGGGGTTTATTCCCATTCTTCTATTGGAACTGTAACGCTCACCAACAATACTATAAGCGAAAATTCAGCTATTTACTATTATGGCGGTGGGGTTTGTGTCGAAACTTCTAACACCGTAATGCTTACCAACAATACTATAAACAAAAACTCAGGTCGTTCCAAAGGCGGTGGCGTTTGTGTCATAAATAGTCACACCGTCACCTTAACCAACAACACTATAAGCGAAAATTCGGATAGCAGTGGAATCTATGTTTCTAACAATGACACTGCAAAGCTAATCAACAACACTATAACTGGAAATTCAGCTGATGATGCCGGTGGCGGTTTGTATGCAATAACGGGTTATTCTGGAGAGCTAACGATCACCAACAACACTATAGCTGGAAATTCTGCCGGTGATGCAGGCGGCGGTATGTACATAGAAATTACATACAATTCCGATACAGCGCACGTATACAACAATATCATCTATCAAAATACTGCCGCGTCAGGTGGCAACGATGTTTACATTGACAACGACCCAAACGGTGATTTCATCTGCTCTATCTTTACTCTATACAATAACGACTTTGACCAAAGTGCCACAGGCACTTTCATCAAATGTCCTTATACCATAGACGCCAGCAACCTGAATAACATAGCTCCTATCTTTGCAGGCAGTGCCGACTATCACATATCCCTTTCTTCCCCTTGCATCAACACCGGAAATAACGATGCTCCTGATCTCCCAGAGACCGACAAGGATGGCAATCCTCGTATCATCGGTGGGATTGTGGATATGGGTTGCTATGAAAATATATTGACCCTATTTGTAAGCGGCGATGGAAATTGCGGAAACAATACGCCCTGCTACAGCAAAATACAGGATGCCATTGACGCTGCTCCGGCCAGCGCAGTCATCAAGGTCGCAGATGGTATTTATTTAGAAACACCTGACTGGAAAAAGGCTGGAACCGTAGCAATCAGCGGCGGTTGGAAGAGCTTCTTTTCAGAACACAACGGAGTAAGCGAAATTTACAATCCGCTTGCGACTGGAGGCGGGAGCGTGAAACTACAGCCGAATGTCAAGGTGGTTGCTCAATAACAAGACGAAATGCGGACCGGTTGAACGACTTATCAGAGAACCCAGTTGCTACTCAGAGCAAAGGACTGGCGAACCAAACGCTGCACCAGACGCCTGAAAGTCCTGCGGTCCTGGCGGGGGCCGGTGCAAGGCGCTGGTGAACTTGTCGTTGGGCGCCTTCGCGCACGAAAGCAGAATAGATGGAATAGATGCAAAGAATTATCGGAGCACTCCGTAAGCATGGACGCCGATATCAGTTACGCGCAAGAGACACGCTGACTTCGTGGAGGTGGCAGTTGGCACGAGCGGCCATGGTTCAGCGCAGATTGATTGCGCATCGGATTAACGTCATTTGCGCTATAGTCTTTAAGAAAAAGATTTTGGGGTAATCTACTCCTATACTTTAGCCCTACGATTGTAAAAACCAAAGAGAGA
>ENA-OSEO01006272-OSEO01006272.1-sediment-metagenome-genome-assembly--contig:-NODE-6272-length-10789-cov-3.101662_pt1 | contig 10789 bp, 10 predicted proteins | sample MGYA00237883_ERZ534232 | MGnify/ENA metagenome assembly ERZ534232
TGTTTACAACGCTATTGATGTTTCGCTCCATCTGAATCCAAATCCACTTATGTATTCACCATGCACTGTCCTCTTCTTAGGTCATCTTACATACGCAAAAGGCTACTGCGACATTTTGAAAATCATTCCGGCGATTTCAGAAAAATATCCCGATGTCAGGTTCTGTTTTGCCGGTACGAAAATCAAGGAAGAGCGTAATGTTTTTCACAATCAGGTCACTGGCCGGCCATTACATTTCGAAGATCCGGATGCGTGCTACGACAATTTTATAAAAGGGAAATATGACTGCAATTATGAATATTTGGGCATTATAAATGGTAAAGAGAAAGTGGATAGGATAAAGAACTGCACGGTATTTGCTCTCCCGTCTTATTCAGAAGGATTTTCGATGGCCGTATTGGAAGCGCTTACATTGGGAAAACCGCTTATATGTACCCCTGTAGGGGCCATGGGCGAAATTATCAGGGATGGGGTCAATGGACTTCTCGTTGCCCCTGGTGATCTGGAAGGCCTAAAACAGGCTATTGAAACGCTTCTCGGTGATTCTGACCTGAGGAACCGCATGGCTCTGACTAATTTGGCATATGGACATGCAAGTTTTTCCAAAGAGATTATAGCTGCACGGATAGGCTCTCATTTTGACAGGGTGATCAAGGAGAGTACGTGAAAGAATGTTGATTCGTTATCATGGAACGACCTTTGACATTGAGGCTCCCATAGTAAGTCATGACGAGATCCAGATTGAGGTCGATCGGTTCGCCGAGTTCCCCGGTATCAGAAGCAACGTTGACCAGATTTTTCGGTTTTCGCATAACATTCGGAAATTGTTATTTTTCGCAATTAGAGAAGGATTGCTGCCCACATGGAATAAGACCAGGACGGCTCTGTTTCAGCGCAAGATTATAGGTCGCAGGAGTCTTGTTCTGGCCTTTGGTCGCGTAAGAGGAGAAGGGACCCATGTCGCTGCGGTTGGTCCAGCCGACTGCCCAGACTCGCAGATTCTCATTTTCCCGAAACAATGCGTGGTTGAGGTGCCGATGGATGCCGAGACTGTGCACATTTATTCGGGGCTGAATCAATATTTCGAGAAGCATCCGGAGCATCTGAAAGCGCTGTTTTACTATGACCCTCTTTCGGGAAATGACATTCCATTCTCGTTAAAGGAAATGCTCACGCAGGCTACGTCGGGGCAGCCGGAATCCGGATGCGTTGAATGGCAGAGTCCTACGACGGGCAAATCGGTAGAGGCAGGTCATAAGGCGCAACGTCCCGGTAAAGGTCATGACTTGTTCCTGGCTGGTGCTGGCGTGTACGCCTGTATCTCTATTATTCCTTATCTTGCAATCAACCGTTATGCTATTGTTGACAGGAACGCAGCATTAGCCTGTGCGGTGAGCGAACGCTATGGGTTTACCCATGCGGATACCTCTTGCGAACGGGTGTTTCGACGGCTTGCGGATGTAAAAAATCCGGTTGTGGTTATAGCAACGTACCATTCGACCCACTTGCCCTTAGCGGAACTTGCGCTTTCCTTTAATCCTGAGGCCAAAGTGATGATCGAGAAGCCGCCGGTGACCTCGTGGGAACAACTTGCGAGGCTGCTTGCCTTGCGCCGGACCGGGCACTTTATAGAAGTTGGATATAATCGGCGCCATACGGAATATGTGCGCAAAGCCCGGGCGTTGCTGGATACAAAGCAGGGACCGACCACGGTAACATGCATTGTCAGGGAGAAAACTATCCCGATGACCCACTGGTATTATTGGCCTACACAGGGGACCAGAGTAATCGGGAACCTGACCCATTGGATTGATATCGGTATTCATCTCATTGGTTCGCGTCCCGTGAGATTCAACGCTATGTCCTCTTCCTTACGGTTTCCAGCGGACGACGTATCCATATCCGTGCATTTTGAGGATGGTTCACAGCTTAATCTCATCTCAACCGATCGGGGCAATCCACTTCGCGGAATCCAGGAGTACATCGATATCAGGAAGGGTGATTTGACGATTCAAATTGATGACTTCATGCACATGAAGGATCAGGAAGGGGGACGGGAGCGATTAAGCGCGCGGCTAATTCGGGACAAGGGTCATAAGCGAATGTATCAGGATTTTCTTAATAAATGTCTAAGCGGTGCACCGGCCTCGTATCCCCAAATCGATCTTGAAAGAACCTGCAGCCTTTATTTATCTTTGAAGGAAGCATTGTTGCGGGGCGAGAGAAACGGTAAGGTTACTACGTTATCTTCTGCGTATGGCCTTGCGGAAAATGCAGCCGGGCCTTCCCTCTGACTTATAGATGTCAGCACTATAAAAGGCCAGTGGAATATTGCATGGCGACCTTAAAGAAAATAGTACGATTCGTAATTCATTGGCTGGGAAATATGCTGCGTGCCATCCGGCTTGCCTGTCTAAGAATGGCAGGGATTAAGATCGGAATTAACACGATGATCAGTCTCGGCGCCAAGATCGATGTCCGGCGGGGGTCCGTCAGCATAGGGGATAACTGTCTGATTACCCACGGCAGCAAAATTCTGTCGCACGACGGCGCCATGCGGCTGATCGATCTAAGCGATGACGGTGCCGGACACGTTCGGATTGGGAATAATGTTTTTATCGGGGTGAATGCGATTATCCTTAGAAACGTTACCATCGGCGACAACAGCGTGGTGGGCGCCGGTGCCGTGGTAACTGAAGACGTCCCTGAAGGTTCCGTGGTTCTCGGCAACCCCGCGAGGGTCGTTAAGACCTTGAAAGGTCCTTTCGAAATCCTCAATAATTCCAGGCACGGAAAATAGGCCTAACCGCATGCAACAACTGACCCAAAAACTTACCGATTTCGCCCAAGGCCAAATCGGCAATTTTTCAGTTCTTATGTTCTTACCGATTTCGCCCAAGGCTAAATCGGTAACTTTATAATACTGCCTCGCATCCGGTGCGGGATAAACGGGTGCAGGCATCCAACTACGTGTTAGCGTGGTCGGTGAAACAACTGGATTCCGGTCGTAGATCCCGTGCTTAGCGGGTATCAAGTTCGGAATGGCAGACAAAGCAAGTTCTGTCTAATTACGATACCATCAACCTTGGAATATCTTTAGCTATTATGAAACAACTGACTCAGAAACTTAAAGACGGGACCATGCAGGTTCAGGATGTTCCGGAGCCCATGTTAGGGCCGGGAATGGTCCTGGTTCGCAACCGCTTTTCCCTGATCAGCGGCGGCACCGAGGGCAGCACGGTGGCGGCCGCCCGCAAAAGTCTGCTGGGCAAAGCCAAAGAGCGGCCACAGCAGGTGAAGCAGGCCCTGGAAGTCTTGATACAGCAGGGACCGGTGCAGGCCTACCGGGCGGTTATGAAGAAGCTCGATGCCTGGTCGCCGCTGGGGTATAGCTGCACCGGCGAGGTGATCAGGGTAGCGCCGGGGGTTGCGGAGATCGCCATCGGGGATCTTGTTGCCTGCGGGGGGCTTGCGGCATCCCATGCCGAGGTGGTGGCCGTTCCCGGAAACCTCTGTGTAAAGCTTTCCCATGATGCCGATCTGAAGCAGGCGGCCTACAATACCCTGGGCGCCATTGCCTTGCAGGGTGTGCGTCAGGCGGATTTAAGGCTGGGGGAAGCCTGCGCCGTGATCGGCCTGGGCCTGATCGGCCAGCTAACCGGTCTGCTGCTCAAAGCCGGGGGCGTCCGGGTGGTGGGGATCGATGTGGATGATCGTGTTGTCCGGATTGCAGCCGAGCACAGTGCGGATCTGGCGGTCCGGCGAGATGATGCCGGAATTGAGACCATTATTGACGCTTTTACGGGAGGGCTCGGTGTCGATGCCGTGATCATTGCGGCCGGCACGGACAGTCTTGACCCAGTGAATTTTGCCGGGCGGATCTGCAGGAAAAAGGGGCGGGTGGTGATCGTCGGCAATGTGCCCACCGGCTTTGACCGCGATCCCCATTATTACCGTAAAGAGTTGGAGCTGCGCATGTCCTGCTCTTACGGGCCGGGGCGTTATGATCCGGATTATGAAGAAAAGGGGATCGACTACCCGGCCGGCTACGTGCGCTGGACCGAAAGACGCAACATGCAGGCTTTTCAGGAACTCATCCATTCCGGCCGGATCGACGTCGGCTACCTTAGCACCCACGAATTCAGCCTGGCGGAAGCTCCCCAGGCTTACGATATGATTCTCGGGAAAAAGGAGCCCGCCCTGGGGATCCTGATCCGCTACGATGCGGACGGTGAGCCTGCTGAGCGGCGCATCATCATTCACCCGACAAAACCGGCGGGAAAGGTCGGTATTGCCTTTATCGGCGCGGGGAGCTACGCACAGAGTCATCTGCTGCCCAACCTGAAGGGGCTGCCGGAGACGGCTCTCCATGGGGTGATGACGTCGTCCGGAACCACGGCGCGCTCGGTGGCGGAACGTTTCGGGTTTGCCTTCTGCACGTCCGACGAGGGGGAGATTTTCGGGGAAGGTGTTGGCAATGACTCGATTCCGGTCGAAGATCCCGTGCTTAGCGGGGATCAAGACCAAAATGACAAAGATTTAATCAACACGGTTTTCATTGCCACCCGGCATGACAGCCATGCCGGCTATGTCGTAAAAGCCCTGGGAGCGGGAAAGCATGTTTTTGTGGAAAAACCCCTTTGCCTTACAATAGACGAACTTGAATCTATAAAATCATCCATCATCCATCATCAATCATCCATTCTAATGGTCGGGTTCAATCGCCGCTATGCGCCCCTGACGGTTCTTCTGAAAGAAAAAATCGGCAGCGGGCCGATGGCTATGATCTACCGGGTGAATGCGGGTCGGATTCCAAAAGACTCCTGGATACAGGACAAGGAACGGGGTGGGGGCAGGATCGTCGGCGAAGTCTGCCACTTCATGGATTACCTGACCTTTTTAAACGGCTCCCTGCCGCGCCGGGTATTTGCAGCGGCGCTTGCCGACCCGGCCGGGTGTGAAGATACGGTATCGATCAACCTTGAGTTTCAAAACGGCTCCATCGGAACCATCGATTATTTCGCCAATGGCGCAAAGGGGCTATTCAAAGAATATGTCGAGGTGCACCGGGGCGGCATGTCGGCGGTGCTCAGGGATTTTAAAGAACTGAGTGTTTACGGTAGCGGGCGGCCATACAATAAAAAGCTCCTTTCTCAGGACAAAGGGCAAAAGGAGATGGTTCAGACCTTTGTCGGGGCCGTGCGGGACGGTGGACTGGCGCCGATCCCTTTTGCAGACATCTGCGCTGTGACCCTGGCGACCTTCAAGGTCCTGGAATCCCTGCGGACGGGCCGGGCGGTCGATATATGAAAAATACCTCCAATTGCCTGCCGCAATTTTTTCAAGTATACTGATTTAGGCGTTTCGTTCCAAACAGGGATGCCGCTCAGGAGAACTTTCTATTTAATTGTTTGAATTTAAAAGGTATGATTATGAAAACATTTACTGCTGTTATTGAAAGATGTCCGGATACTCATCTCTATGTGGGTTATGTTCCGGGTTTCCCTGGGGCACATTCCCAGGGAGCGACTCTCGATGAACTTAACGAAAACCTTAAAGAAGTTATTGAAATGCTTCTTGATGACGCAGAGCCCAAGCTCGAATCTGAATTTATAGGCACACAGACTGTCGTGGTTGCATAACAATGGGCACAATTCCCGTTCTGAGACCCGCACAAGTAGCCGCCATTCTTGAAAGGATGGGGTTTTCCGAAGTTCGTCATAAGGGTAGTCATAAGCAATATAGGCATCCGGACGGACGCGGCACAACCGTTCCATTTCACAAAGGGCGTGACATCTCCCCAATTCTCTTGCGCCAGATTGCCCATGATATCGGTTTGAATATTGAAGATTTTCTGTCCCATAAAAAGTAGCTCGTGGATCAGGGCCTTTTAGAGAGCCTTCGGGCCTATATCGAGGCGAAGGACTTTAAAGGGTATGATCCCTATGACGCCCTTAACAGCCCGCTTCTTTCCGGGCTCAGTTTCGGCAGCAAATACCTCCGCATCGCCTTTATCCAGTTTCTCAAACGCATCCCCGTCAACCTGCGGCCCCTGCTCCTGGTGAAAAAAGGTTACAACCCGAAAGGGTTGGGACTCTTCCTGTGGGGATATGCCAAACTTTACGTACGGGAAAAGGATTCCCGTTTTCTGGCGAAGATCGAGCGGATTCTGGATCTGCTGGAAGGGCTGAAAAGCCGCGACTGCACGGGAAACGCCTGGGGGTACAACTTCGACTGGCAATCCCGGGCATTCTTTGTTCCCAAGGGTACGCCGACGGTCGTCAACTCAGCCTTTATCGGTCACGCCCTTCTGGATTGCTGGAAAATCACGGGGAAGAAACGGGCGCTGGACATGGCGCTGCCCATCGCGGATTTCATTTTGCAGGATCTCGGTCGGCACGAGGAAGGGGATGCGGTCTGCTTCAGCTATACGCCGCTGGACCGTTATTTCGTGCATAATGCCAATCTTCTGGGGGCATCCCTTTTGATCCGGATTTTTGAAAAGACCGGAGATAAGGAATGCAGCAAGGTTGCTCTGGCGGCCCTGGCCTATTCCATGAATCACCAACAGGCGGACGGTTCCTGGTTTTATGCGGAGAAGGAGAGCGCCCACTGGATCGATTCCTTCCATACGGGGTTTAATCTCCAGGCCGTCCGGTATTTTCTTGATGCCGGCTGCGGCCGGGAGTGGCGAAAAGGGTACGACCTTGGGGTTCAATTTTACCGGGACCGCTTTTTTCTGGAGGACGGTACCCCGAAGTATTACCACGACAGGATATTTCCCATCGATATTCACAGCCCGGCCCAGGCGGTGGTTTTCTTTTCAGGCATGGGAGAAAATTATGCGGAGCTGACACAGCGGATAATGCGCTGGATGGTGGCGAATATGCAGGACGAGGGCGGCTATTTCTATTTTCAGAAGCACCGGCATTACACCAACCGGATTCCCTACATGCGCTGGGGGCAGGCCTGGGCCTTCCATGCCTTGACGGAGTATCTTTTCCATCATGACGACTGAGACGCCGCTGCGGACAAGCGTCCTTGGGGTGCCGGTGGACTGCATCACCATGGACGGCGCATTGGACTTTGCCGAACGCCTGATCGACGGAGGGGCGAAAGGCAAATACATTCTGGCGATCAATCCGGAAAAGGTCATGGTCCTGCTGAAGGATGAATCGTTGCGTACGACATTTTCCAGAGCAACGCTCTTGATTCCCGACGGTATCGGCGTAGTTTGGGCCTTGCGCCGGCTGTATGGGCTGAGGGCGGTGCGCGTGCCCGGTTCGGAGCTGATGCCGAAACTCTGCGAACTGGCCGCGCGGAAGGGATATGGGGTTTTCCTCTTTGGAGCGCGCGAGGAAGTCAACCGGAAGGCGGCTGAGAAACTTGTTGAGCATTATCCGGAGCTGCGGGTTGCAGGACGGGTCAACGGCTATCTCGCGGAAGAGGAAATGCCGGAACTGGTCGATCGGATCAATGCTTCCGGAGCGGATATCCTCTTTGTGGCGCTGGGAAGCCCGAAACAGGAGCGCTGGATCCAGAAATGGCTGCCCCAGTTGAATGTCGGGATCTGCCAGGGTATTGGGGGAACCCTGGATACGATCGTCGGCACGGTGAAGCGGGCGCCTGAATTCTTCCGCCGAATCAACCTGGAATGGTTCTACCGTTTGGTTTCAAACCCGAAAAGAATTCGTCGCCAACTTGTTTTACCGGTTTTTGCCTTGCTGGTTTTGAAGGAAAAGTTTTTGAAATGAATATCAATAATATTACCATGGTTGCCGGAGCGTTTACCGATTTCATGTCAAACCTGTTTTCGGCAAATCAATATTCCCGAATTTACCGATTACGCCTTGAGCTGAATCGGTAAAAAATAATATGATATTAATATGGATTACGAAGCGCTCATAAATCAGGGAAGGCTCAAACGGATCTTCCGGGCAAAACGAAAACTGACACAACCCAACCTGGTTTCACATATAACCCAGCGAGCAGCCGGCAGGGAGCCTTTGTTCGTCGAGGAAACAGACTATCTCTTCATGTTGGGTCGCATCAAGGATGTCGTCGAAAAGCGATCATTAGATGTTTATTCCTTTTGCCTGATGCCGAATCATATTCATCTCCTTGTAAGCCCCAGAATGGACGACTTGTCCGAAGCAATGCGGGATCTCTTTTCAGGTGTTGCCATGAAGTTTAACAAAAAGTACGCAAGGAAAGGACATCTTTTTGGAGGGCCCTATCGTCAAGCGGTCTGTTTGGATGATACTTACTTGTTGGCGGCTTCACTGTATATCCATATGAATCCGGTTCGCGCTGGATTGGCTTCGGATCCGCGCTCATATCGCTGGTCTTCGATTAATGTATTTCAGGCCAAGAAGCCATTGCATTCTTTTGTAAATGCGGATTTTATCATACGGCTACTGGGTAGCGACCTGCAAGAGCAAATGCAGATCTATGGGGAATTACTTATGAAGTGTATGAATATGAAACTGGAAAATGTCCTTGAACAGGAGTACGCGGTCAGAAGTTTTCGAGGAATGCTTGAAAAATTTTTCCCAAAACTTTTTTCGATTAAAGGAAAATCAGATGTAAAGGAAAGTGAAATTATAATTTTGGATGAAGAGTCGTTGGAGGCCAAAATTGCTGAAGTAAAAGAAGGAAAAATTGGTACAAAACCGGAAACTATGGCGGCAAGGCGTTTTTTGATTGAACAACTTATTGCCCGCGGATATGGAAGGAAAACTATCGCAGACAGATTGGGGTTGTCGGTCAAAACCGTCTATAACACCCTGAAAGTCCCCTGTTAAATGCTATTATTTTACCGATTCAGCTCAAAGCTGAATCGGTAAGCTCAAAGCTGAATCGGTAAGTTTACAAATTTTCAAAAACGATATGAAGATACTTTTAATAGCCGGTGCAAGACCGAATTTCATGAAGGTTGCTCCGATCGTGAGGGCGCTGCAAAATGGGAATGTGAAGGACCTTGAATGGAAAATTGTGCACACGGGCCAGCATTATGATTTTAAGATGTCTCAGTCTTTTTTTGAGGAATTGGAAATACCCAAACCCGACTTCTTTTTGGAAGCGGGTTCAGGTTCTCACGCGCAGCAGACTGCAAAAATCATGGTTGAATTTGAGAAGGTTTGCCACTCTGAGAAGCCTGACCTCATTATTGTTGTTGGGGATGTAAATTCCACCTTGGCTTGCGCAATTGTTGCTAAAAAAGCCGGGGTTGGCGTTGCTCATGTGGAGGCGGGCCTGCGAAGTCGGGATATGCTCATGCCAGAAGAGATCAACCGGATGGTTACCGACAGTATCTCCGATCTTTTTTTTGTGACGGAAAAAAATGGAGTCGATAACCTGTTGCGGGAGGGCAAACGGCCGGAACAGATTCATTTTGTCGGCCATGTGATGGTGGACAATCTGCTGCACCAGTTGGGGAAATTGGAAAACGCCGACTTATCACAATTTGTTGCGGCGGGGATGAAGCCAGCTCCTGAAACATACGCGTTTTTGACCTTGCATCGGCCGGCCAACGTGGATAATCCAAAAACTTTTAAAGGCATCGTTGAAGCACTAAACACCATTGCCGAGACATATCCGATCTTTTTCCCGGTGCATCCGCGCACCCGCAAACAAGTGGATACTTTTAAAATCAGACTTTCCGAACGGATTGCCTTGCTCGAGCCGCTGGGATTCCAGGAATCTTTGTATTTATGGAAGGACGCAGCCCTGGTGCTGACCGACAGCGGCGGTTTGCAGGAGGAGACGACGGCATTGGGGATTCCCTGCCTGACCCTGCGGGATAACACCGAGCGGCCGGTGACGATTGATGAGGGTACCAACGCTCTGGCCGGAACGACGACCGATAGCATTCTGGCTGCATTTAGAAAGTTTGAGGCCGGCGGGGGAAAAGTGGGCCGGGTTCCGGAGTTGTGGGATGGGAGGGCAGCGGAGAGGATTGTCGCAATATTGATGGAAAATTCTGGCGGTAGAGGCGGTGTTTGACTTCTATACGGGAAATGTGAAGCGGTCTCATCCGGTTTTTCAAAGGCTGGGGCTGGAGTGGCTGCCGCGTCTGCTGCGGCAACCCGGGCGCTTGTTGACCCGGACCGTCGTTTCTGCCCCGGTCTTTCTCTTTCTGGTTCTCAAACAAAAATTGATACCCGGATAATCGCCGTTTAGGATTCAGGGTAGACCGTCCAATTGGTAAGCTTCAGTCCTTCGATTCTCTCAAAATGTTTCACATTATTTGTGACCAGAGTCATGTTGTAACCGATGGCGCATGCTGCGAGGATGAGATCGAAATCGTCCAAAGGCGTACCCAGTTTTTCCAATTTGCTCTTGTAAATTCCAAAGATTTCTACCGAATCCGCCTTGGCCTAAAATCGGTAACTAAATGCCGCAGCAGGAAGAAGGAGTGTGGCAGGGGCTGGTGTCCCGGACCATCGGGGACATTATCCGTTCAGCTGAATGGGGCCTTTTGGGCGGTGAACTGATGGAAGGTCGGGGCCTGGGATTTGAGCGACCGATGGTTTGGTATTTTACCGTAGAGACGCGGAGAACGCAGAGGTTGGACTATTTTTGAAAATGTTCAACCCAGTTTGCCGGGGAGATAATCGAGCTTTTCGGCCTCGGGTTTTCAATGAGAAGTCGATCGCCGGTGATCAGAACAGCGGTTGGCTCTGATGCCAAAAGCGACCACAGGTGGGCATCCTGTGGGTCGGGAGATGGATGATCTATATCCGGCGGGGGCTCTCGCCATATGGCATTGGCCGTGATTTCGGTTAAA
>ENA-OSEO01006275-OSEO01006275.1-sediment-metagenome-genome-assembly--contig:-NODE-6275-length-10785-cov-5.214232_pt1 | contig 10785 bp, 8 predicted proteins | sample MGYA00237883_ERZ534232 | MGnify/ENA metagenome assembly ERZ534232
AATGGAAAAACTACCTGTCAAGTCGGCATTATTGAATCCGGTCGTATTAAATAAATCATTACAGGGTATGATTTGTCTTTTCAGTCCAAGTACTAATTCATTCTCTGAAGAAGACAAACTGAGTATTTCAGTTCTTGCCAATAACGTCGCAATTGCCCTGGATAATAACAGCAATACCGAACAGGTGAAAAAACAACTTGACAGAATCTCTGTACTGCACAATATTGACCTGGCGATCTCGAACAGCATGGATCTGAACACAACGCTGAATATTTTCCTGGAACACGTGCAAACACAATTACAGATTGATGCCTGTGATATCTTGCTAAAAGAATCAAATGCCGATAGCTATAAGATTTCCGCGAAACGCGGATTTAAAAACAGTCTGATTGCCGAGAATGATATTCGCCAAGGTACAAGTTTCGATAAACAGGTCACGAAGGAACGCAAAGTTATCACACATGACGGATTAGCCAATCAAAACGTGACTTCTTCCTTTGCTGAGATGTGGAAATCTGAAGGCTTCACTTCATACGTAGGCATACCCTTGATCACGAAGGGGGAAGTGGTTGGCGTGTTGGAAATCTATAACCGCTCTATTCTGGATCGAAGTACAGAATGGCTTGATTTTCTATCGACGCTGTCCGGACAAGCCACCATAGCCATTGATAACAGCAAGATGTTTTCTGAATTACAGAGCTCACATTCTGATCTTGTGTTTGCTTATGACGCCACCATTAAGGGTTGGTCACGGGCGATGGACTTAAGGGATCGTGAAACAGAAGGGCACACACAAAGAGTGACCGATTTTGTAATTCGTTTTGCGCGAAAAATCGGCATCAAGCAAGAGTCGATCATACATGTATATCGCGGCGCTTTGCTGCACGATATGGGCAAATTAGGTGTGCCTGATGATATTCTTTTTAAACCCGGTCCATTGAGTGAAAACGAATGGGTCGTCATGCGCCAGCATCCGCAGATCGCTTATGAAATGCTGTCGCCGATCGATTATCTTAAACCGGCGCTGGATATTCCATATTGTCATCATGAGAAATGGGATGGCAGCGGCTATCCTCGCGGATTGAAAGGGGAAGAAATTCCGCTGGCTGCCCGACTTTTTGCATTGGTAGATGTGTGGGATGCATTATCCTCGGACAGGCCCTATCGAAAAGCCTGGACAAAGGAAAAAGTGATCGCATACATTAAGGAACAATCCGGGAGTCATTTTGATCCCGATCTCGTCAATGATTTTATTCAATTAATAGAAAACACACCCAGAGAAGCGTACTAACAGTTTATTCTGGTTGGACCATTTCTTTACAAAAACTGGCTAATCATCATCGACAACGTAATCGGTCAGATCGACTTCGTCAACGTCACGGGCGGATACGACTTTTCCACGGACCGACATTCCGGCTTTATGGACCGAATTAAGGTTTCCGGTCACCAGTGGATGCCATGAGGGCAAATCTTTGCCTTCAAACAGCAATCGGTATGCACAAGTTTCCGGCATCCAACCCAATGAAGGGATCATGTCGGGAGTCAGTGTAAGGCAAGTGGGCACCAGGATTGACCGTTCTGAATAGCGTGTACAGCGACAGTGATAGATATCTAGCAATTCACATACCACGTTCGTGTGATAAATTCGGCCAGTATCTTCATCTTCGAATTTGATCAAACAACACTTGGCACAGCCGTCACATAACGCTTCCCATTCTTCGGGAGTAAATTCATCCAGTTTCTTGTTTTTCCAAAAACCAGCTTGCACGAATTAACCGGCTCCTTCTATATGTTTTTGTTTCAATATTAATATCAATTTATAGCATAAACTACTAAATATTTTTAAAATTAGGCCGAAACTATAAATATGAATGTATCCGGCGCTTCTATGGAAGATGTGATGGCCACCATGGCCACAAGTTATGCCCATCAACAGGTGCAGAACGATGTTGCTGTATCAGTTCTTAAACAGCAAATGCAGCAACAGGAAATCGCTGGCGCGGCATTGGTAAAAATGATCAACGACACGCCAATAGACGGAACTGGGCAACTGGTTAACATTTCGGCATAATTTTTAAATATAACAGGGTTTTCCAGGGACGGTAAAACGTCCCGTGCTTCAATTTAAGGCGGAATGTTTCTTCAAGTTACCTAAATTTTGTTGATTTCACTTAAAACTCGCCTATAATCAAAATAGGGTTTAAAGGAAGCAGTTCTTTTTTTATGGATAACCAATTATTGCCTTGAAAAGTATCCGGCTATATCACACGTATAGATCATTAATACTGCTGGCAGTTTTCTTTGCTTTGGCGGGTTGCTCACGGCAAGGTGGATCGGATTCAAGTTCCGGGGTAAACATGGTTCAAGTTTCCACCCCAACAAGACAGTTTACTTCCACAGCAACAGCCACAGAAACCCCTTTGCATTCTGCAACCCCCACCATTACTTTTACTCCTGAAAACACAGCAACTTCAACCATCACCTTCACGCCTGAATATACAGCGACGCCGGTTCCCACGGCGACGCCGATCCCAACACCTACGCCAATTCCTCCGCCATTTTTAGACACGTTAATTGCCAATCTGATGAACGGCAACGCCGGTCAAGTGGTTGGGGTGTACGTTGAAGACGTGATGTCGTTACGTGTCGTTCAGCAGCCTTCATCAGACCCTGCATATGTATCCACTCTGCCCAATACGGCTACGTATTTTTCAATGGTACGGCAGATGACCGGCAATACCGGCCTGCTGGCGCATAATTATCTGGCGGGAGCCTATTTCTTTAATTTACAATCCGGTCAAATCATCACCTTGATCTATGGTGATGGAAGTACTGATGAGTATATGGTCTCTTATTCTGAACAATTTCAGGCGTTAAGTCCAAACAGTCCGACCAGTAATTTTGTAAGTCTCGCCAGTGGTGAGACTTTAAGTTCAACAGATCTGTTCTACCGGGTATTTGGCGGCGGGTCCAAAACAACGATGCAAACCTGTATTGCACAAGGGAATGAAGATTCATGGGGCAGACTTTTTGTTATTGCTCCGCTTGAATAGGCATTTGTTTATTAGAGGAGGACGTATGTCAACAAACCGAACAAGTTTTTTTAGGTTTCAAAAAGGATGGAGGATTTTGGTGATCTTTGTGACTGCCTTCGCGGCAGGCGCATTGATCTGGTCGATTATGGCCACCCCCATGTATCGCGCCTCTGCCAAGTTCCTTGTTTATCCAAACGACACGCTTACCAGCAGTCGTGATGTTGTCAGCAGTCTGGATACCTTGGACAAACGTACCATCTCAACGACTTATGCTGATATTTTGGATAGTAACCGGGTCTATCAGGATACCATCAGCCGGCTTCAGTTGGATGAAGCCGACCTGGAAGATGTGAAATTTTATTCTGAAGTACAGGCGAATACCAATATCCTCGTGTTGTCTGTGGAAGGTCCGGATCCTCAAGTGGTGACATTGCTTGCCAACAATATCGGGCAGAACGGCATCAGTTACATCAAGAGTATTTACCAGGTCTATGACATTGCCTTTTTAGACACCGCCATGGAACCTGAAGTACCCTTCAGACCGCGGCCGTTGATTGATACACTTATCTTCGCCGGGATCGGACTTCTCGCGGGTGTAATTCTCCTGATCCTTCGTGAAGTTCTGCGCGTTCCTCTTGAGACGCTGCGCGAACGCTCGATCACTGACAAACAGTCACTTGCTTATACACGCAAATATATTGCACGTTCGATCGTGCAGGAATTTGTGAAAAAGAAGGATGAGCCCCTGGCGTTTGGCGTCATTTACCTTCAGGGAATTGAGGATCTGATCGATGGATTGCCTGACCGCATCACCGGGAACCTAATGAGAGGAGTAGTGGATCGTTTACATGATCTTTTACGCGGAAATGATCTTGTCGGTAGATGGAGCAAGCTTGAATTCGGAGTGCTCTTACCCTCAACGCCAGAGTTCCCGGCACAGAAGACTTTTGAGCGACTCATTCAGGCACTTGAACAGCCGTTGGAAAGTGAAGCGGGTGAGAAGTTGCTCCTGACACCGGTGGCCGGCGTTGTGACCCGAAGGCCTGAAGATACCGGCGAGATCTTGACGGAGCGAGCGGAAAAAGCATTGAAAGACGCTCGTGACGGTGTTGACAAGATCGTGTTGGCGAAGTGAGGAGGATGCCATGAAACGCTCATTTCTGGTTCAAACCGTCGCTTTCTTCCTGTTAGCGGTGTTGTTATTAAGCTCAACGGGAATTCAAACTGCGCAAGCACAGGCAGTTTATCAGGCTGATTTGACATTGTACGATCTTGGTATGGTATCGCCGCAAACTTTGAGCAGCCCGGTCTCTGAGGTTGTCTTGCATTTCAACTTGCCCACCGATTGGGTGCCGCAGGGCATCGTCAGCCTGGACGTGGAGTTATCCGCTTTCTTCTCAAGTCTCGTTGCTGCAGAATCCGGCTCAACGGTATCCGGGCTGGTTGGCGGTGATTTTAGTGTATTCTTGAACGACACTCTGGTCGGAGTGACCACGCTGCAGGAAAGCGGTCTTCAAACCGTACATTTTGAATTTGATCCTGGTCTGTTCTTGACAGCGAAGCGTGATACGGTAAACATCCTGCGTCTGCGTTGGGATGGCTCCATCTCATGCCAATCAAACTTGCTCTCAAGTGTAAATGTCTCTCCTGCGTCCAAAATTGGTTTCTGGTATGAAAAATCAACAGCAGCTCTTTCACTGAACGATTTCCCTGTTCCTTTCATGATTGAAAATGCCATTTATCCTGTGCCGTTGAAAATAGTATTGCCGTCAACACCAACAGCCGGCGAATTAAAGGCTGCCATGATCATTGCAACAGGCATTGGACAAATTGCAGGCGAAAACACATCAGTGGAATTGATCACACTTTCCGAGTTGAACCCTTCGGAGAGCCAGTTGCAGAATATCATTCTGGTTGCAACCAACGACACATTAACCACGGTATCTCCATCTTCATTGGGAATCCAGGACGGCCTGCAGACCGGCGACGGTGACGGCGTCTTAAATATTTTCCAACAAAAAGGCGGAGTTGGTCTTCTGGTCAGTGGTGACGAAGCCGGTATCGTGAAGGCAGCACAGGCTGTAAGTGCAGACCAGGTGATCGCTACCGGTGATGAACGCACCATGTATATCAGCAATGTCAATCCGGTTGCCGATTCGACCGGCCTTGAAGACATGACACTGGAAGACATGGGTGTAGGTGAGATGGTGTTCACCCAGCCGAATGAGACTTCACAATCCTTTAATTTCTTCGTCCCGGCAGGCAATCAGGTCAGAGCGGACGCTTCTTTCAGCCTGATCCTGAGTCATTCACAGCAATTGGACTACCTGCGTTCTGGATTGCAGATGAAGGTTAACGGTTATCCGGCGGTGAGCCTGCGTCTGACTGATACTACATCCAACGAAGCGCTCTTTACCTTGATCCTGCCTTCCAACCTGATCCATGTTGGCAGGAACACGATTGAATTTGAAGCCGACATATATACACGCGATCTATGCACGCCGGCAACGGCCAATATCGCCTGGCTGCGCGTCAGTTCAAACTCACTGCTGCACCTTCCTCTTGAAAGTGCCATTGGCGGTTCGATGCTGCCCAAGAACTTTACAGATTTTCCAGATAGCTTCCTTGCAGGATCGGGTTTGAACAATGTTGTGCTTGAAGTCTCACCGGGAGATTTTGCCAACATCCAGGCTGCAGCCAAACTGGCAATTGCCCTGGGTTCAGCCATGCCGGACCATAACCTGATCCAAATGGCTGCCCTGTTTTCCAATGATCCGGAAGCAGCCGATACAGGTGACAAAAGCGTCATCCTGGTTGGCAAACCCTCCGATTTCCCGATGTTGACCCAGCAATTCCCTTCACTTGTGTTTAACGAAGACAATACTTTAAGTGAAACAAGCGTACTTGAATTGGTTACCAAACCGGAAACCGGTGCGGATACGGGTTACCTGGCGGTACGCGGTTTTGATGCCGCAACCAGTAAAGTATTATTGGCCGTGCTTGGCAACACCTCAAAGGGTGTTGGTTTGGCTGTAGATGCTTTAACAAGCCAGATGGCAGGCGAGAACAATTTCCTGGTGGTAGTGGGTGCGGATGAACAAATCGGCTGGATGGATACCGGTATTGCCACAGGGAAGATCGTGTCACCCGTTGCCGAGTCCACCGAAGTTGTCCAAACCTCTGATCCAGTTCAAGTGTTCAGGATTGGTATGCTGAAATGGGTAGTGCCGGCTCTGGTTGTGTTATTGGCGCTGACTGTATTCTTCCTCTATCTCGAGATCAGGCAATCGATCAGGAAAACGAAATAAGTTAAATTGGAATTAGAAGTATTTGATGCCGGTGATAAACCGGCATCATTATTAATGGCTTGTGACTGTTGACCAAAAGATGTATTTGTGACTGAAAGCCACCCCGAAAACTTCGGGGTGGCTTTTCTTTATAGGAGTCTTGCGATTATATTTTCAGCACTTCTCTTAATCTGGATTCATCAAAATCCACCACGATCGTGCCGTCAATATCAAAGGTTGGAGTTGTCCGGTTGCCGTTTGCCCATTTTTCAACCTGTTGAGCGGCACCGGGAACAGCGTTGATATCCACTTCCGTGTAAGGCAGATTCTGGTCCAAAAGCCAGCGGCGGGCGCGTTTGCAATCCGGACACCAGGCGGTGCAGTACATGACGATCCCGTCATGCGGCAGCGCAGCAGGTTCGGGACCGACCATATCAGGCCTGTCACGAACTTCCGGATCGATCTCGCGGATGACCTGGCGCAGCTTCTCATTGGAAGGTTGATCGTTAATGTCATGAATATCGGCATAAGCAACAAGGCCGGCTTTGTCGATGATAAACAATGCGCGTTCAGATTTTCCTTCAGGACGCAGCACGCCGTATTTTTTGGCAACTTCGCCATGCGGCCAGAAATCGCTCAGCAGGGGATAGTGGATACCGCCAAGGCTTTCGGCCCAGGCGCGCAGACAATCAGTGGAATCCACGCTGATTGACAGGATCTGTGTATCGAGTGCGGTAAATGAATCCATTTCGGCTTCGTAAAGCGGGATCTGCAGGCTGCAAACGGGTGTCCAGGCTAACGGATAGAAAGCCAATACAACGTTCTTGCCGCGCAGGTCACTGAGCGTCACCGTTTTGCCGAGTTGAGAAGGCAGAGTGAAATCTGGCGCCTTTGAGCAAATCGTTGGAATAGTCATAATATCCTCCATAATAGGATATTATATATCATAATTATCATATAATAATTAACAAAATCTGTTATCCACTATTTTGCCTTCCGAAATCTCCCAATTGCGAGTTGCATAACGACTGATAAAGTAGCGATCATGGACGACTGTCAGAATAGTCCCCTCAAAACCCGCCAGCGACTGTTCAAATTGGGCGCGTGATGAGAGGTCAAGGTGATTTAGCGGTTCATCCAGAAGCAGAAAGTTGCATCCCCGGGCAACCAGGCAGGACAGAGAAAGACGGGCGCGCTGCCCGAAAGAGAGACTTTCTACAGGTGTGAAAACTTCGTCCCCGCTGAAAAGATATTTGTGTAAGAATGCCCGTGAATCGGTCTCGTTCAAATTTACTTCCCGCTGAAAGGTGTCTAGCGCGGAGAGTCCGGGCGTCAGGTTTTCCTGTTCCTGGGTAAGATAACCTGCGATCACACCCGCACCAAGACGACATTTTCCGGCCAGGGGAGGAATGCTCCCCGCGGCGGTTCGAAGCAGGGTGGTCTTGCCGCAGCCGTTCGGGCCAATCAGGGCGGTCCGTTCACCAAAACGCAGCACGGCGTTGAGATCTTGAAGGATGACCTTATGGCCGTAACCGACGGCAAGGTCCTGCAGGATGAGCACGTCCCGGCCGCTTTCGGGGGATTTTCCGAATTCCATTTTCATTTGCCAGGAAGCGCGCGGCTTTTCAACGCGGTCTTCATTCAACATTTTTTCCACGCGCGATTCTATGCTTTTTGCGCGTTTCACAGTCGCCAAACCGCGGTTGGCAAAGAACCCTCTGGCAAACTTATCGCCCGTATCCGCCTTGCCGTCTTTTGTGAAAGTAGCCAGACCACGAACATGACGTGCAGCCCGCGTAAGTTCGCGGATCTGGGCTTGCTGATCGTTATATTCTTGCCATTGCCGGGTGCGTTCAGTCCCTTTCTGTTCAAGGTAGGCGCTGTAGTTTCCGGGATATGAAGTCAGCTTGTGTGTGAGTGGGTCCAACTCCAAAATAGTCTCGGCAACATTGTCCAGAAAGACGCGGTCATGTGATACCAACAGCACAGCGCAACTTGAACGTTGTAACCAGTCCTCCAGCCAACCCAGCATTTCAAAATCCAGATGGTTGGTGGGTTCGTCCAGCATGAGCAGACTTGCGTTGGCAAGCAGCACGCCGGCCAGGTTCAGGCGGGTCTTTTGCCCTCCACTGAGCGCCGCCAGCGGCTGATCAGCAGGAAGACTGGCCAACCCAAAAGAGGACATGACGGCAGAAACCTCACCAGCCGAGTTGTTATTTTCCATTTGAGCAAGGATGGCATCGTATTCCTGCTGCAGACCGGTGTTACCCGGTGCGTTGATAAGGGCGGATGCCAATCTTTCGAGTTTTTTTGAGAGACCCGCAAGATCCCCCTCGGATTGTCGAATGAACTCTCCCACGGTTCCGGCCGAATGATGGCTGTCTCCCTGGGGGAGGTACGCTCGTTCAAGACTTGAAGGACTAAACTGAAATGACCCTGAATCCGGTTTTTCCAGACCAGCCAGGATGCGCAACAGTGTGGATTTGCCGCAGCCGTTGGGCCCGACCAAGGCTATTTTTTCGCCCGGATTGAGTGTAAAAGTAATGTCTGACAGAACGGGAGTGATCCCGAAGGATTTATTGAGATGATACACAGAAAGCATGAAAAACCTGACCTTTAAATAAATAAACCGGGGGCAAATGCCCTCGGTTTGGTAGCTTGTTAGAACGGATTCAATCCGCAGACCGTAGAGGTTGCCCGAAAAAAAAAGTGGTTTTATTGCAGGTCAGTGGTCATTCAATAACTCCTGTTAACTTGAGGTGATTATAACGCATTTTTAACCATAGTTAATTTCTTACAAACCATGCTTTGTAACCTTTGATGATGAAGGTTATAGATTATTGAAATATATTTTTAGTATGAAATCAGGGCAAGGGGACAAAATTTTATTTACGTGTTATAAAGAAGTGTTATCTTTCGATCAAGTAAAGGAAACAGGAGTAAAAAGAAGGAGCCAAGCCTAATGTGTGGAATTGTTGTGAAAATGGGGGGCGAGGGGGAAGTGAAAATGGAGAAAATGCTAAAAAAAATCAAGCATCGGGGGCCTGATGGAAGCGGCGTCATGCAAATGTGGGATTCCACGCTGGGGCATGTGCGCCTGTCCATCCTGGATGTTCAGGGCGGTGCTCAGCCGATGAGTAATGAACGCGGCGACCTGGCCGTCAGTTTTAATGGAGAAATCTACAATTATCTTGATTTTCGACGTGATTTGGAAAAACGTCACAAATTCCATACACGTTCTGATACCGAGGTCCTGCTGCATCTCTATGAAGAAGTACAGGAGGATATGCTGGATCAACTGGATGGCATGTTCGCCATCGCACTGGCCGGCCCACAGGGGCTGCTGCTGGCGCGCGATCCGGTCGGGATCAAGCCCCTTTATTATGGAAGACGGGGAAACCAATTCATCGCTGCCAGCGAGTTGAAAGCGTTTCCGAAGATGGATGAGATCAAAATGCTGCCGGCCGGTTATGCCATGTTCGTCGGTGATGAACCCTGGCGGTTTGCCAGACGTTTCCCGCCTCAGAAGTCGCTCATCGCGCCTCCTCTTGAAGAAGTATTGGCAGAAGTAAGACGCAGGCTCGATCACGCGGTTGTGAAACGCTTGATGAGCGACGTGCCCGTGGGAGTTTATCTGTCGGGCGGACTCGACAGCAGTCTGGTAGCGGCATTGATGCGTCCGCATACCGTACGCCTGCACTCCTTCACCGCGGGGATGGAAGGTGCACCTGATCTACTCGCTGCCCGAAATATGGCGCGTTATCTGGATACCGAACATCATGAGTTGATCTACACAGCCGAAGACGTTCAAAACGCCATTCCTGAAGTGATTCGCGCCCTGGAATCTTACGACGCTCCGCTTGTCAGGTCGGCGGTACCCATGTATTTTGTATCCAAATTGGCAGCCCAGTACGTTAAGGTTGTACTTTCAGGTGAGGGCGCGGACGAGTTGTTCGCCGGTTACTCCTACCTTGGCAGGATACAGGACCGGAAAAGGCTGCGCAAGGAACTTGCCGATATTACCCTGCGCCTGCAAGACACCAACCTGCAGCGCGCGGACAGGATCAGCATGGCGTGCAGCCTTGAAGCGCGCGTTCCGTTTCTGGATTTGGACTTGATCCGTTATGTCAGCCGTTTGCCGATCGAATATCTTGAACAGAAACCGGGGCGGCCTGAAAAATGGCTGCTGCGCAAGGCCTGCCAGGGGCTTCTGCCGAACAATATACTGGATCGCAAGAAAATGAAGTTCTCTGAAGGCGCCGGATCTTCAGAAGTCATTTCTGAACTCGTCAATAAGACCATTTCACAGGATACGTTTGAAAAAGAAAAACGGGTTGAAGATGGATTGGTGTTGAGATCGCCGGAAGAACTCTATTACTACCGCATCTGGCGGCAGGTCATGGAACCGCATATCACGCCTGATCTGGTGGGCAGGACATTGGACCGAACGGCAGCAATCTAGA
>ENA-OSEO01006276-OSEO01006276.1-sediment-metagenome-genome-assembly--contig:-NODE-6276-length-10784-cov-6.167274_pt1 | contig 10784 bp, 9 predicted proteins | sample MGYA00237883_ERZ534232 | MGnify/ENA metagenome assembly ERZ534232
TTCAAACTTGGACCCCTTGGACCAAGACCGAAACCACTATATGTAGTGGGTGCTTGAGCGAAGTGCATACCCACATAAGGCAATTAGCGACTGACTGAAAACTGAATCCCCCCTCCCTCCACAGGGGGAAGCAAGGGGGTTGTCCATGGTCTTAGGTCAGGCAAGCATTACTCATCAACACAAAGAAACGGGAGGTTAAACATGAAACGGTCACTGGTCGGAGTTTTCGTCATTTTTGCGTTTCTGTTGGCTGGGGTTTCGTTTGCAGGCGCCGCGCCGGACAAGATCGTGATTGGTCATCCGGCCTGCCTTTCCGGCAAGTTTGCCAAGGCAGGCGAGCAGGCGGTGGGCGGCATCAAGGCATGCGTGGAATGGATCAACAGCTCTGCCGGGGGGGTGGAAGTAGGCGGCAAAAAGCTCCCTCTGGAATACAAGTACTACGATTGCGAGTCCAAAAAAGAGGCGGTCACCAGCCTTATCGGAAGGCTGGTGTCGGTGGACAAGGTGAATGTAATTTTCGCGCCCTACAGCTCGGGTCTGACGCTGAGGGGGGCCCCGGTAGCCGAAAGCCGGCAGATCCTCTATATGGATCACGGCGGGGCCAGCAACGCCATCTTCCGGCAGGGGTTCCGCTATATTGTGCAGACCATCGGGCCTGCCACCCGGTATCACGAGGGCACCCTGGACATGATTCACAAAATCGCCCCCAATGATAGGAAGGTGGCCCTGGCCTATGAGGATGACGAGTTTGCCAAGATGGTCATGGAAGGCGCCAGGGACCACGCCAAAAAGCTCGGTTTTGAAATCGTCTTCGAGCGCACCTATCCCAAAGGGGTGACGGATCTGACCCCGCTTCTCTCGGCCCTTAAGGCCAGCAAGCCCGATTTTATCCTGGGCGGCGGCCATTTTGAAGACGGCCAACTCTTCAACCGGCAGATGGCCGACCTGGACATTGACGTCCATGCCCTTTCCCTCATCGCCGCGGCCACGCTCCCTGCCTTTTACAAGGCCTTGACCACCATGGCTGAAGGGGTCATGGGCCCGTCCCACTGGGAATTCGGGGTCAAATATTCGGCCGAAGAGGCCAAGGCGGCCGGGCTTCCATGGATCGGACCCTCCCAGGATGAATTCATGGCGCTCTTCAAGAAGTTCACCAAGGAGGACATGCTCCCGGATTACCATGCAGCCGAGGCCGGGGCCCAGGTGCTGGCGTATGCACTTGGCGTCCAGAAGGCCAATTCCACCGATTCCACCAAGGTGCGTCAGGCCCTTGGGGATCTCAAGTTCATGAGCTTCTACGGTGGATGGGACGTGGATGAGACCGGCATGCAGGTGGGTCACTCCATGGTGGATGTGCAGTGGCAGGACGGCAAAAGGGTCATTGTGTGGCCTGAGGAGGCCAAGACCGGCAAGGTCTGCTACCCCATGCCCACCTTCAAGGAAAAGGCAAAGGGCGTAAAGGCCATTCCCAAATGATCGGCAGGCAACGCCCCCATCCGGGCGCTCTTTCCGGCCGGGGGCGTTTTTCCCATCTCCCCTGTTGATTATGACAGGGCAGCGTCCCTTCCAGACCACAAGGAAATGGTGCCATGTTTTTTGAACAATTAGGCGGCAATCTGATTCAGGGAATCGTGCTGGGCGCGGTGTACGGCATGGCCACCATGGGCCTCAGCCTTATCTTCGGCGTTTTGAAGGTCGTTAATGTGGGTCATGGGGCCTTCATCATGGTAGGCGCCTTTCTGACGCTGTTTTTGTTCAGTTCACTCGGGATCAATCCTCTGATCGCCATCCCCGTGGCCTTTCTGGTAGGCATGGGCCTGGGCCTCATATTCTATTACACCACCATCCGAAAGCTCATCAAGGCCCCTGAACTGGCGACGCTTTTGGCCACCTTCTCCATCGGCGTCCTCCTGGAAGAGCTGGTGAAGCTCATCTTCGGCTCGGAATTTCGCGGCTACAACTGGGTGGTGGGCAAGATGGATCTGGGCATTACTGTCTTGCCCATGTCCAAGCTCTATGCCTGCATCGGGAGCGTCCTGATCGCGGTCCTCCTCTATCTCTGGTTTAAAAAGACCCGGGCCGGATCAGCGGTCCGCAGCGTGGTGGAGGACAGCGAAGGGGCCCGGGTGTGCGGGATCAATGTGGGCTGGGCTTATGCCCTGAGTTTTTCTCTGGGGATAGGATTGACGGTTGCCAGCGGCGTCCTGCTCACCATGTTCATTCCGGTGGGGATCAATCCCTACATGGGAGGCGCATACACCCTCAAGGCCTTTGTCATTGCCGTGCTGGGCGGTCTGGCATCGCCTTACGGCGCCTTTTTCGGGGGCCTGGTCTTCGGGCTCATTGAAAACGGCTCCTACACATTGTTCGCGTATATACCGGGGGTGGAACCATTTGCCCTTACGCGCTTTTTGTCCTTTGTGATACTGCTGGTCATCCTTTTAATCAGACCCACCGGAATCCTGAGAGCAAAATGAAACAGATACAGAAATATTTTCCGCTCATCCCCGTTTTTGCCGCCTATCTTTTCATGTTTCTTCTTGCCGAGAACAAGGAAGGGATGTGGCAGCTCATGTCCATGCTCCTGTTTTACTGCGCCTTGGGACAGGCCTTCAATGTCTTTATGGGCATGACCGGGTATGTGGATTTTGGGTATGTGGCATTCATGGGTGTGGGGACCTACGGCATGGCCCTGTCCATTACCCGACTCGTCCAATATGAGTTTTTGGGCGCCTGGGTTCTGGTCATTGGATTTGGACTGGCCATGGTCATGTCCACCCTCCTTTCCATGGCCGTGGGGGCCGTGGCCCTGAGACTCAGGGGGGCCTATTTCGCCATTGCCACCATTGGGGTCAATGAGGGGTTCCGGTTTCTGATTGAGGGGGCCAGAATTTGGAACGGATCCGAAGGGATGATATTTACGGCCGACCTCAACAAGGTCCTGGGGAGGGAAACCGCAGCGGCCCTTTGCACCTACTGGGCCGATATCATGGTCCTGGCCATTGCCGCACTGGCTGCGTTTGTGAGCCTTGTTTACATGCGGAGCAAGATCGGCTATGCCCTGACAGCGCTGAGGGAAGACGAGGACGCCGCCAAGGTAATGGGGATCAACGTCACCAAATTCAAGATTATCGCCTTTATCACCAGCGCATGCCTTGCCGGGCTCCTCGGCGCCACGGCCTGGGCACTCAAAACACCCTATGTGTTTCCGCCCGAGGTCTTCGAGATCCACTATACCATTGAGGCCATCATCATCGTTATGCTCGGAGGGGCCGGGACCCTCCTGGGGCCGGTGGTCGGCGGTCTGGTCTACGGGATTTCCAAATATTACCTTTCCATATTTCTCCCGGGATTTCAGCTTCTTATTTTTGCGCCGGTCATCCTGGTGATCATCGTCCTTTTTCCAGAAGGGATCGTGGGCATGCTGAAGGCAAAAACCAAGGGAACGGGCGTGGAACGCTTTGTCGTATAAGGGACGTCATGGCCTTATTACAGCTTGAAAACGTGACCAAACGCTTCGGCGGCCTGGTGGCCGTGAATCGGGTGAGCCTCGAAATCGAAGAAGGGGCCTTTGTGGGGATTGTGGGTCCCAACGGAAGCGGCAAGACCACCCTGTTCAATGTCATTAACGGCGTCTTTTTCCCTGAAGAGGGCAAAGTAATGTTTCGAGGCCGGGACATCACACGCTTTCCCCCCTTCAAACGGGCCCCGCTGGGGATCGGCCGCACATTTCAGATACCCCGGCCGTTCGCCTCGGCCACGGTGAGGGAAAACATTGCGGTGGGCGCTATGTTCGGCACCCAGGGCCATCAGTTGAATGTGGATCGTTCCCTGGAGGTTGCCGATCAGATTATCGAGCGCGTGGATCTCACGGCCCATCGCGACAAGCCCGCAGGTACCCTGACGCCGGTGGAGAAAAAATTGATGGAAATCGCCCGGGCCTTGGCCATGAAGCCGCGGCTGCTCCTCATGGACGAGGCCATGGCCGGGATGCATCCCAACGATATCGATCAAATGGTGGCATTTATTAAACGGGTGGCCAGCGAAGAGAACATCGCCATCGTGGCCATGGTGGAGCACATTATGCGTGCGGTGATCGGTCTGGCAGAAAAGGTCATTGTATTGCACCAGGGTTCAAAGATCGTAGACGCTCCCACAAAAGAGGCCCTGCAGGATCCGAGGGTGGTAGAGGTCTACCTGGGCCACGGACCGGAGGACGAAGCATGCTGAACGTCGCAGAACTGGAATCAGGCTATGGTCCCATGCAGGTCCTGTGGAAGCCGAGTCTTCAGGTCAAAAAGGGATCCATCACCTCGCTTTTGGGACCCAATGGGGCCGGGAAGAGCACCTTCATTATGACGGTGTTCGGCTCTATCCCGCCCTGGAGCGGCAGAATTCTGTATAACGGATCGGACGTCACCCAATTCCCCACCCACAAGAAAGTGGACCTGGGCGTGGCCCTGGTGCCTGAGGGCAAACACCTCTTCCCCAACATGACGGTCCACGAAAACCTGCTCATGGGGGCCTACCTGAAGCGGGCCTCGGCCCACAGGGAGGAATCGCTCAGTATGGTGCACGGTCTGTTTCCCAGGCTTAAAGAGCGGGAGAATCAGACCGCGGGATCCCTCAGCGGCGGCGAACAGCAGATGGTCACCATCGCCCGTGCCTTGATGACCAGGCCCCAGCTCATCATGCTGGATGAACCCAGCCAGGGTCTGGCCCCCCTGCTGGTAAGGGAGGTCTTCGACACCATCCAGAAGATGAAAGACGATATCGGTCTCACCGTGCTCCTGATTGAACAGAACGCGGACGCCTCTCTCAACGCGGCGGATTATGTCTATATCATGCACGAGGGAAGGATCAAGGCGGAGGGAAATCCGGAAGAGATCAAGGGCTCTCAGGAGATCCGGGAGGCCTATCTGGGGATCTGACGCAGGGGGTAAAGTGGGGGCACAGGACAAACGGCTGAGTGCCCAAACCCGGTGAGGGAAATTTGCGGCAAGGTCGTCTGGAATCGCTCAATCTCTTAATTCGCGATAGAAAATAGTCAATTATACATCACCCCCACCAGGGCGCCCGTCATACACGTGGCAATGGTCCCTGCCACAATCGAGCGCAACCCCAGAGCCACGATTTCATCCCGCCGCTCCTTGGCCATGGCCCCCATGCCGCCAATCATGATCCCGAGGGAGCCGAAGTTGGCAAATCCGCACATGGCGTAAATCAGGATCAAACGGCTCCTCTCGCTGAGGGCCCCGGCCGGCAGGGCCGCCAGGTCGAGATAGGCCAACAGCTCGTTGAGCACGGTTTTGGTCCCCATCAAGGAACCGGCCGTCACGGCCTCTGACCAGGGGATGCCGATGAGCCACACCACCGGGGCCATGAGGTAGCCCACCAGCCTCTGAAATGTTACGGGACGGTCAGAGAAATCCGGCAGCAATGCCAGAATTAGGTTGAGGAGGTGGACCAGGGCCACAAAGACAATCAACATGGCCACAATGTTGAGGAGGAGGCCGATCCCGGCGACCGTGCCCCGAGTGATGGCGTCCATGGCGCTGTGCGCCTCCTGGGGGAGGCCCAGACCGTCCCGTGATAGATCGGATGTCTCCGGGATCATCAGCTTGGCCACGGTGATGGCGGCCGGGGCACTGACAATAGAGGCAACCAGGAGGTGACCCATGATGCCGGGCACCACATGGCGCAGGATGGAGGCATACAGGACCATGACCGTGCCTGCAATGGTGGCCATGCCGCAGACCATGATGGCAAAAAGTTCGCTCCTGGAAATGCTCAGGAGGTAGGGCCTGACGATCAGGGGCGATTCCACCATGCCGATAAACACATTGGCCGCAGCACCCAAGCCCTCGACCCCGCCGATCCCCATGACCCGCCGCAGGACCCATGAGAACCCCCTGACGACCCACGGGATGATCCGCCAATAGAAGAAAAGGGAAGACAGGGCGCTGATCACCAGGAGGAGGGGGATTCCACGGAATGCAAAAACATAGCTTGATCCCGGGACCTTTTCCTCAAAGGGAAGCGGCGCCCCGCCCAGATAACCGAACACAAACCCGGTCCCTGCCCGCGTGGACGCCTCGATGGCGCCAACGGCCCTGTTCAGGTAGAGAAAGACCTCCTGACTGCCGGGGAATTTCAGCAGGATCAGGGCCAGCGCCGCCTGAAGCCCTATACCTGCCACAACGGTCCGGAGATTGACATTTTTTCTGTTTTCCGATAACAGCCATGTCAGAAAGACGAGGGTCAGAAAGCCGATTGCGCTCTGGAGTCGGGGCATATCACCCTCTTGAGTGGAACATGACATGCCTTAACGGATTTTTCCGCCAGGGGAAATATGCGCGTGGCCCAATCCGTCTTATTCGGCATTGACAAAGAAATCTCGATAACATAAGAATCGGAAGTCGTCCCCGGGCAGTGTCAGGAGATCGACTGCGAGATCCCGAGGCCGCCCATTCTGCGAAAGAGGTGTAATGTGACCCAACATCTCATCTGGATCGATCTTGAAATGACAGGACTGGATCCAGATCGTCACGCAATCGTGGAAATCGCTTCCATCGTGACAGACAACCAGCTCGGCATCGTCGCCGAAGGTCCGGACCTGGCCATTCACCAGCCCGAGGATGTCCTCTCAAACATGGAGCCGTGGAGCCTGACCCATCATCAGGAGTCAGGACTTATGGACCGGATTCGTTCCTCTCCCTACACCTGCAGGCAGGCCGAGGAAAAGACCCTTCAGTTTCTCTCCCGATATTGCGAAAGAGGGGCGTCGCCCCTGTGCGGCAATTCCATCGGCCAGGATCGCCGCTTTCTGGTGAAGTACATGCCGGCCCTGGAGTCCTTTTTCCACTACCGCAACATCGACGTCAGCTCCGTCAAGGAACTGGTCAAGCGATGGTATCCCTCCCTGCCCCGTTTTAAGAAGCAAAAGTCGCATCTGGCCTTAAAGGACATCCGAGAATCCATCCGCGAACTCATCTATTACCGCCGCCACGTATTCGTCCCCTAAGCCGAAGGCCGCTTTATCCATACTTGTCGACCCGCACACTCTGATTCATTCCACATTCGACGTTGCACATCCACCCAATCCCCTCATTCGATGTTGGACGTTCGATGTTCGACGTCCAACCTTTTAAACCCTCCAACCAGCGCTTTATTGACCCTTGCTACATCACTTTGTCGCCCGGAGCGAGGTCTCCTTCCACAGTGGCGATCCCAATGCGATCTTTGCCCACCCCGGCCAGGACCATTCCCTCGGACAGACCAAAGCTCATCTGACGGGGCTTCAGGTTGACAACTACAATGACCTTTTTCCCTATCAGGACCCCGGGATCGGGATAGGCGGAACGGATGCCGCTGAATATTTGACGCGACCGTCCTTCGCCCAGATCCACCATGAGCCGGATGAGTTTCTTGGCCCCCTTGACCAGCCCGGCCTCCTGTACCACGCCCACGCGCAGGTCAATCCTGGCAAAATCGTCGATGGCAATATTTTCTCCTGCCGTCTTTGCATCCCCTGCTTGCCTGTGGGCCGGTGCGCCCTCTTTTTTCTCGTCGATGTTTTTGTCAGGCTCAGCCTTTGGCCCGGCCTTTTCGATCTTGGCCCACGTGTCCCGAAGGGTGACGGTCCGGTTAAAGACGAGTCTCTCCGGAGTGGAATCCATGGGATCCACGCAGAAATATCCCAGCCTCAAAAACTGAAAAGGAGTTCCAGGCACTGCGCTCATCAGATCGGGCTCGATCTTGCACGAGGAGACGATCTCCAGCGATTTGGGGTTGAGAAGCGAGATAAAATCGGCCCCTTCTTTGGGATCGGAGGGATTGGGCACAACAAAGAGATGATCGTAGAGCCTGACCCGGGCCTCCCCGGCATGGGCTGCGGATACCCAGTGCAGAGTTCCCTTGACCCGTCGGCCGTCCTGAGACCAGCCGCCGCGCGTCTCAGGATCATAGGTGCAGTGGAGTTCCACCACCTCCCCAGTCTCTTCATCTTTGACCGCCCGCTCGCAGGTAATATAGTAGGCATGCTTCAGGCGAACCTCCCGTCCTGGGGCCAGGCGGAAATACTTTTTGGGCGGATCTTCCCGGAAGTCCTCCTTTTCAATATAAAGCACGCGGGAAAAGGGTATCTTGCGGGAACCCATGGCCGGGTCTTCCGGATTGTTCTCCGCCTCAAGATATTCCACCTGATCCTCCGGATAGTTGTCAATCACCACGCGCAAGGGGTGCAGAACCGCCATCCTCCGGAGCGCCCGTTGGTTCAGGTCTTCCCGAAGACAGTGCTCCAGGAGTCCGATGTCCACGGTGCTTTCCTTTTTGGCGAGCCCGATCCGATCGCAGAAAGTGCGGATGGCCTCGGGTGTATACCCGCGCCGGCGCATGCCCGAGAGGGTGGGCATCCGGGGATCATTCCAGCCCGTGACGTGTCCGCCCCGAACCAGGGCCAACAGCTTGCGCTTGCTCATGACGGTATAGGACAGATTGAGCCGCGCAAACTCGATTTGCCGCGGGGCAAAGATCTTGAGCTGCCTGATGAACCAGTCATACAGGGGCCGGTGGTCTTCAAATTCCAGGGTGCACAGGGAATGGGTGATCTTTTCAATGGAATCCGACTGACCGTGGGTGAAATCATACGTAGGATAGATGCACCATTTGTTCCCGGTGCGTTGATGCCCTGCATGGAGCACCCGGTAGAGCACAGGGTCCCGCATGTTGAGATTGGGCGAGGCCATGTCGATCTTGGCCCGCAGGACACAGGCCCCATCCTGGAACTGGCCTGCCCGCATCCTTTCAAACAGGTCCAGATTTTCCTCGACGGATCGATTCCGGTACGGGCTGTCCTTGCCAGGCTCGGTCAGGGTCCCCCGGTAGGCACGAATCTCCTCAGGACCCAGGTCGCATACATAGGCCTTGCCGTCCCGGATGAGCTGAAGGGCATATTCATAGAGCTGATCAAAATAATCCGATGCATAGTAGAGACGGTCTTCCCAGTCAAACCCGAGCCATCGGACGTCTTTTTTGATGGAAGCCACATATTCTTCCTCTTCTTTGGTCGGATTGGTGTCGTCGAACCGGAGATTGCAGAGGCCGCCGAACTCCGTTGCAACGCCGAAATTGAGACATATAGACTTGGCATGTCCCATATGAAGATAACCGTTGGGCTCGGGGGGGAAACGGGTATGGACCCTCCCGTCGTTTTTGTTCGCCTTCACGTCTTCTTTGATGATAGAACGGATAAAGTCCAGGGACTCTCCAGATTCGGGACTATTCATGGTCATCTTCCTCTTCTCTTTTCTTACCAAAAAGGTGTAGGGTTAACATGTCAGGGTCTGGGCAGAAGGTCGTCATTGCCCCTCAGGGGGATAACACATGCGATCCTCCCGGGGTGGCCATTACAACAATTCTTTTTGACCCGGGTCAAGAGATTTCTACATGGGGAGTTACGTTCAAGGCTCATGGGTCTAAATCCAGACCCGTCCGGTAGGGGCAAGGTAAACTTCTTGATCGTTGTTCCCTGGTATTTTCACATGGACTCGAGGCCGAAGAAACCTTGATTGACTGGACCAAAATTTTGGCGGTTGTTCCTCTCTTGGTTCTGAATCGCCAACGCAGTCACTTGAAGAACACCCGATGGATTTGAATCTTTTAAAGTTTCAAATATTTTTTCATAGGGATTGGGGGATTTGATGATGCATCATAAGACCGTTCACGAGATGCCTTTAGGAAAAACCATTATGCGCTGGCTTGCCCTGATCATTTTTCGATTTATGGGCTGGAAACACGGGGGGGAAAGACCGACTATTTCCAGATATGTCATCATTGCAGCGCCGCACACCTCCAATTGGGATTTTCTTTACACCATCTGTCTGGCCTTCATTCTTGAAATCGAGCCCTCCATTATGATGAAGGCCGCATGGTTTCAGTGGCCGGTGGGTCCTTTTCTCAGATGGTTGGGGGCCATTCCTGTGGATCGCTCCAAATCAAGCAATGTTGTGGCCAAGTCCATCCAGGCCTTTCGTGAATACCCGCAAATGGTTCTGTTGGTGCCCCCTGCCGGAACCCGCAGGAAAGTCATGTACTGGAAAACCGGCTTCTACCATATCGCCAGGGGGGCGAATGTCCCTATCGTCCTGGGATACCTGGATTACCGACGCAAGGTGGGAGGCATCGGCCCGGTGGTCCACCCCACCGGAAATATGGAAGCGGATATGAAAGTTATTGGTGACTTTTACGCAGACATCGCAGGCAAATACCCCCGAAAATCGCTCTGCTCTCTTGCACTGGCAGGATGGAAAATGCCCCTATGAGTAGAAAGTGGCAGCTATCGCGAAAAATGCGATGTCAAAAAAGCTGGAACATCTGGAAGTATACAGGGAGGAAGAGATCAGGTGAGAAACGACCCTTTCGGCTAAAATCGGCCGGAATAGTCATTTTCACACTGGGCCGTTTTTCTCCCCAATTCGGCCAAGAAGCCGTCTTCCTGACTCGATTCCCCATGATAAACTGCCTGAATGCCTTCGCATGCGAATCACGGACCGCCACGTGTTGAAGTTTATTCGTATGTGGTTGGAGGCTCCGGTAGTGGGAAAGTCTGGAAGAGGTGCAGTAGGCACAGCCTCCCGCAGGAAGAAGGGAACACCCCAGGGAGGAGTGATATCTTCTTTGCAGCTTACTGTGAGATGTTTTTGGGTTGCGGGCATGGCCCGTGTTAGGCGTCTATGAGTGTTTTTGGCCCTGTGGAGAAAGGAGTTCTCTTTTGTCGTCAAATT
>ENA-OSEO01006279-OSEO01006279.1-sediment-metagenome-genome-assembly--contig:-NODE-6279-length-10778-cov-9.337352_pt1 | contig 10778 bp, 8 predicted proteins | sample MGYA00237883_ERZ534232 | MGnify/ENA metagenome assembly ERZ534232
AGATGAACCCTTGGGGAACGTGTTGAACAAAATCTCTGTGGCCACCGGTTACGATATTAGCCTGGATGATAAATGGCGAAATTACCGGGTTACTGCTTCTTTGGAAGAAGTATCCTTGCATGAGGGGCTGAAACGAATTCTCAGAAACCTTAACAGTGCAATTATTTATGTTTCGAGCAAGAAAATTCAGATTATCATCTATGATAAAACAGCTTCCGAGAGCACAACTTATGCCCCGCCGGCCGGACAACCGCCTGACAGGACACCACCTTCACAGCGTCCGTCTAGTCGTCCCTGGAGACAGCGGCAACCGCTTCCAACCCCACAGGCTATTGAAAAAGAGGATAGCACTAAACATGATGAAGAACCTGCTGATACCGCTGTCGGTTCCGATCAGGAATCAGAATCCGGCGTCACTGATAGTGAAGGAGAAGAAATAACAAAACCCGAGAGCCTTGAGCCAGACTCCAATGAAGAAATAAATATAGACTTGGAGAAAAAATCTTCCGAGAAAAACCCGGAGCAGGACATTCAAACCGAACAAACATCCAGTGGGGAAACTGAAAATTTAAGCGGTGATGAAGACACCAATGATACTAAGTAAATGTGTTGTTATCCCCTATGAGGCTATAGTGGACCTATCTCCAAAACCTGTAGGATGAATCATCCGGCTTACTATTGAAATTATAACACAAATCTAACAATATCGAATTATTCACAGGATATGTAAAAATAATTTTCATCAATATTTGGATTGCAATCCCTTGATGAATATGTAATTTTTAAAATATATCTTTTTGAAAAATTCTTCGAAAGATTATCATCTGAACTACACCCTAAGTAACCGTAACCAAAACTTATTATTGAGTTATCCTTGTTTCGTGCATGGCTTGATAAACCTTCGCCGATTACCGAATCATGTCCTTTTGAACCGAATTCCGTCATCTGAATCTCAGGTGGTAACCAATTAAGGAGATTTTTTATGGCATCGCGTTTAGAAGCAACTTTGCAACGGGATATCGAACACATTCGATCAAAGGTCAAAAAAATGGGCTTTCTGGCAGAGGGGGCGCTCAGTGCGAGTCTGCACGCCCTGATGGAAAAAGACCGCCAGTTGGCCTATGCTGTCATATTGCGTGATCGGTATATCGATGAATTGGAGCAAGATCTCGACCGGCTTTGTCAGGGATTCCTGGTGCGCCACCAGCCCGTGGCCGGCCACCTGCGCTTCGTCTTTGGGGTGATCAAAATCAACAATGAACTCGAACGAATCGGCGATTATGCCGAAAGCATCTCCCGGCACTTTTTGACACTCAGTGACATAGAGCCACAACCGTCCTATGAAAATATTGTCAAAATCGCCAATCACTCAATTCCGATGCTCCGCAACGCGGTTTTATCTTTTGCCGAGAAGAATCCGCAACTGGCAAAGGCTACTATCGAAATGGAGGACAAGGTTGACAGTATCCGCTGGAATATTACGCGTGAATTGAGGCGGCTCTACGAGGACGCTGAGTTACCCTTGAAAGCCTTCCCCTCAATTATGAATATCATCAATCGCTTTGAACGCGTTGCAGATCGAGCCTGCAATGTTTGTGAAGAAGTCTTGTACATATACACCGGCGAATATATTAAACATAAGGGTAAAGAAACTTTTAAAGTACTTTTTGTCGATGAACGAGACGCCTGCCGGGGCCAGATCGCTAAAGGGATCGGTAATGCCTTGGGATTGGAAAGGTTCAGATTTTTCAGTGCCGGAATCGCCCCTCACTCTGTGGATCCAAAAACAGTCAAATTTATGGCAGACAAAGGCATAGACGTCTCCCAACAAACATCAAAACATCTTAACCAAATTTTGAAGCTCGAAGACTATCAGATTTTTGTGTCGCTTTGCAAGGAAGCAGAGGAAGCATTCCCACCACCGCCGACTAAAATGATAAGCATTCACTGGGCAGTAGAAGATCCTTCCAGGCTTGAAGGTTCCGAGGTGGATATTCAATCTGCTTATGAACATACCTATCAAGTTCTGAATTCGCACATCCGAGACCTGATTGAGGCAGTTCTCGACAGTGATATTCGATAAGGAGGACCAAATATAATGCTCGACAAATTCCAGTTGAAATTAAGGCCATTGATCGTTGTCAGTGTTGCCGTTTTATTCTGTATGGCAATAACCGCATGCTCCAAGGAAACGGAAGAAAACGATACCGTTTCACCCAAGAAGTTCGCTATTCAAAATGCCGGTTCCGACACTATGGTCAATTTGGCACAAGCGTGGGCCGAAGAATATATCAAGTTCAACCCATCGGTTTCTGTGGAAGTGTCCGGAGGGGGGTCTGGAACCGGTATTGCCGCTTTGATTAACGGCACTGCCGATATTGCCAATTCCAGCCGCCAGATGGAATCTCAGGAGACAGACAGGGCCAAACAAAACACCGGCAAAGAACCTCGAAAATTCGTCGTCGGCTACGATGCCTTAGCGGTTTATATCCATAAAGACAATCCTTTGGACGAGATCACCATCGAACAACTTGCGGAAATTTATGGCGAGGGCGGTAAAATCACCAAATGGTCCCAGCTGAGTATCCAACATGCGGGATGCCCAAATGATGAGATTATTCGTGTGAGCCGCCAATCCAACTCCGGCACGTATCACTATTTTCGCGAGGCATTACTGGGCAAACAACGGGATTTCAAGCTGGGATCACTTGACCTCCACGGCTCCAAGGATGCAGTGGAATTGGTGGGAAGAACCCCCTGCGCCATCGGTTACAGCGGCATGGGTTATACCACCAAGCATGTTAAAATGCTCAAAGTTATTAAAATGACGGGTGAAACCGCTTACGCGCCAAGTCTTGAAACAACCCTTAACGGCAAATATCCCATCTCCAGACCGCTGTACATGTACACTTCCGGTGAGCCCACCGGAGAGATAAGGAATTATCTCGAGTGGATTTATTCGGATATCGGGCAAAAAATTGTTGCAGATAGCGGCTATGTGCCGCTTCCCAAAGAAAATCGTGCAAAGGTTATCAAAACTTTTGGAGAAATTAAGTAGATGACCAATCGGTATCGCTTGGAAATGCTTACCGAGCCTATCATTGAGGGGGTGATCCGGCTGTGCGGCATAAGTGCGATCATCTTCGTTTTTGGAATATTTTTCTTTGTCTTCCGGGAAGGAGCGGATTTTCTTTTCAGTAAACTCGATATCGTCGAATTTCTTACCAGCCCTGAATGGTATCCCACTTCCGTCAGCCACAAAAGATACGGTGTTCTGGCTTTGATCGCAGGGACCGTCAGCGTCACAGTGCTGGCGATGATGATTGCCGTGCCCTTCGGTTTAGGGTCTGCAATCTTTGTATCCGAATTCTGCAGCCCTAAACTCAAAGAAGCGTTCAAGATTATCATTGAGCTGCTCGCTGCCATTCCATCGGTCGTTTGGGGGTTCATTGGGCTGACGATTATGAACGAACTCATCATTGATGGTTTCGATGCACCAATAGGACTTACCGTATTAAACGGTGGTATCATTCTTGCTTTGATGAGCGTCCCCATTATTGTTTCAATCGGTGAAGATTCTCTAAAAGCTGTACCGGATTCCTATCGTGAAGCTGCTGAAGCGCTCGGTGCTACGCGCTGGCAGCTAATTTACCGGGTGCTTTTGCCGGCCGCGAAAAATGGGCTGTTGGCTGCCGTTTTGCTGGGAATTGCCCGTGCAATCGGGGAAACCATGGCGGTACTCATGGCAACTGGCCACGCTGTAAAAATCCCCACGAGCCCCCTCGATTCGGTAAGAACGCTCACAGCAACAATAGCGGCAGAACTCGGTGAGGCGCCGGTCAATTCGGACCACTATCAAGTGTTGTTTCTGATTGGCGTGTTGCTTTTCACCATAACGTTTTTTGTGAATCTCACTGCTGATTTGATTGTAAAAGGGATTCGACAAAAATAGGGAAAGGGTAGGATGATCAGCCAGCGAAAGATTCACAAAACCATCAACCCCGCCGGTTCCGGAGAATCCCCCGGCCTTTCTCAAAAAACAGCACTTGGAAACAGCAAAAGATTTACGGAGATACCAATTGATCGACGGAAAAGGAGAATGGAGTTCTTGGCAAAGAGTCTTTTTTTCTTGATGACCCTTTTAATCGTTCTCCCGCTGATTACTATCATGGGTTACCTTTTCTACAAAGCTTTTCCGGTATTGTCTCTTGAATTTTTGTTTAGTAATCCGACAAACGGTATGCGTGCCGGTGGAATTTGGCCGGCTTTTTTGGGAACAATTTATTTAGTACTGATTTCCTTGCTCGTGTCCGCTCCTATCGGGGTGCTTGCGGCGGTATATTTAAATGAATACGCACAAGAAAATTGGTTCACGCGTATGATTAACCTGGCGGTCGTTAACCTTGCCGGGGTTCCCAGTATCGTCCATGCTCTTTTTGGGGTGGGTGCTTTTGTTTTGTTTGCAGATATCGGTCGCTCGGTTCTTGCCGCCTCGCTGACGTTAGCGATTATGACCCTTCCGGTGATTATTGCCGCTACCAAGGAAGCACTGGGTGCTGTGCCGATGGCTTTTCGCGAAGCCTGCTGGAATGTGGGAGCCTCGCGCTGGCAAACCATCCGAAAAATTGTTCTGCCCAACTCTATCGGCGGTATATTGACCGGTATTATCCTGCAGGTATCACGGGCGGCCGGGGAAACAGCACCGATTATGTTTACCGGCGCCGTGTTTTATAAAGTTATTTCCGAGGGCGATTTCTTTGCATACGGCCTATTTGATCAGTGCATGGCGCTTTCTATGCATCTATTTACCATTTCCACTCAAGTTCCGGGTGTTCCGGAGGCGATTTCTTATGGAACCGCAGTAGTTCTTTTGGGAACCGTCTTATTGGTCAACATGCTGGCCATCGTCGTGCGTGTATATCTGCGGTCTCGAAAAAAGTGGTAGGTTCGCATGCAAAAAGATAAAAAGAAAATAGAAATTTCCGATCTAACGGTCACATTTGGCCAAAAGACGGCACTTAAAGGCATTTCCTTAGACGTCTTTGAAAATGAAATCCTAAGTATTATCGGACCCGCACAGTCCGGTAAAACGACACTGCTAAAGGTCATCAACCGCACCATCGAATTTATTCCGGGAGCTAAGGTTGAAGGGATCGTAAAGATCGACGGCGAAAATGTGAAGGGCGTTAAGAGCGTCTATCAACTGCGACGGAAAATCGGGATGGTGTTCCCCTTGCCGGTGGGATTGCCGTTATCCATTTACGACAACGTGGCTTTTGCACCGCGGTCGGCCGGGATTCGCAGCCGGTCTGAATTGGACGCAATCGTCGAAGGTTGTTTGCGCCAGGCAGCACTTTGGGATGAAGTTAAAGACCGTTTGGACAGTTTAGGGACCATGTTGTCCGGAGGCCAGCAACAGCGCCTCACCATTGCCCGTGCCCTTTCACATCAGCCGGAGATCCTGTGTCTTGACGAGTTCTCCATTGCCATTGACCCGGTAACAACCATGCGGATCGAAGACGTCCTGAAAGAATTGCGTTTAAAAATCACCATTATTCTGGTTACCAATTTGGTCCAACAGGCCCGGCGATTGGGAGACCGCACCGCTTTTTTATTCAATGGCGATCTTATAGAAATCGACACCAGCGAGGTCATCTTCTCTGATACTCCTAATAACAAAATGACCTATGATTATGTTATCGGGAATTTCGGATGAGCGAGATCGAAAAATACAGCCTTGAGACCGACAAGCTTAACCTGTGGTACGGCGATTTTCAGGCGCTTGTTAATGTCAGAGTTAAGATCAAGCATGGCATGATTACCGCACTTATCGGTCCGTCAGGATGCGGCAAAACCACATTGCTGCGTTCTTTCAACCGAGTGAATGAACGTTATGGCAATGTTACGACATCGGGACTGATTAAGATTCTGGGAAAAAATATTTACGACCCGGATGTATCTTTACTGGAGCTTCGGAAATCCGTCGGCATGGTGTTTCAACGTCCGAATCCCTTGCCGATTGCGGTTTACGACAACATCCTGTTCGGTTTGCGTGTTCATTCCAAAAGAGGGTCGATCAAAAAATCCAAAGCCGACGATATCGTGGAGAAATCACTCAGGGAAGTTTTTCTCTGGGAAGATTTGAAAGACAAACTCAAAGCAAGGGCCACCTCTCTTCAGCTTGAACAGCAGCAGAAACTGTGTATCGCACGTCTGTTACCTTTAAAGCCTGACGTGATACTTATGGATGAGCCCTGTTCGGCCCTGGACGCTGAATCGACCCGCGTTATCGAGGATTTGATGTTGAATCTGGCGGGGCGTTATACGATCTTGATCGTAACCCACAATATGGCGCAGGCTCGCCGTGTCAGTGACGAATGTATTTTTATGCTGCTCGGAGAAATCATCGAGCACAGCCGTACCGAAGATCTGTTTCTTACGCCTCGGGATCAAAGGACCGCCGATTATATTGAAGGGCGGTATGGCTGAGACTGAGGCAAGGTGGTTGAATTCATCATAGTCCTCCAAGAAATGCCATACACTGGCTCACAATTTCATATTTTTACAAGGGCGCATCAAACGCTTTGGCATACCCCGTCAGCTCCACATATCCTTTCCCGTTAATCCGGCGGCCGTTTTTCAAGCCTTGAACGGATACACTCCCTTCCCAGTATGTCACTCCGGTACTTTCACCGGTTCTCATTTCCTGGTCAACCAGGTTGGGAACAATAATGAGATCCAGGGAAAGCAGCGGAATCCTTATTTGCCATCCGGACGGATAGATTGCACCGGATTCCGGGCTGTTCCAGGTATCCGTAACGGTCACTTCGATATCACCTCTGAGCAAATGCAAAACTTTTCCCCTGGAGGGAACATAGGTGCCGCTGGAAGCAGGATTCAACCCACCTTCTTTTTGTCGCAAAAGATAGATCATAATTTCCGTGTTATCGGATAACTGAAGGCTGAACCAGTCCCATCCGATGAGCCCGGGTTCCAACGGCGCCGTGCTGAACTCATGATCCATCCATGACAGGCCGTTGACTGTAAATGTTTTCCCGGCGAGCGTCACTTGTCCCTTGGTCTCGAGCCGTGTCAGCGAATAGTAACAACTGGCTCTTTCAGGCGTCGATCCTTTTCGGCTGTAACCATTCTTTCCATGAAACACGGCCGGTTTAAGGGGTGTTAAATTAAGATCGAACGAGAATTGGTCGGAGACCGCCTTTAGGTGGTGAGCTTTTGGGCCGATTCGGGTGGACCATTTTTTGAGAAAGATATGAACCATATCATTATCCCGGAATTCACCGGCGATCCCCAGCACCCCTCGCCCCATGTCTTGGGCCTGCAGATGCTGTTTCTCATCAAGATCCGATATGGCTGCATGGGCCAGATAGATCTGGTTGCTACGCCAGGCAGACGCAGATTCGGGCCATTTCTCTTCAGACCCTAAAGGGTTGATACTCCGGCGAAAAAAAGTGAGCTGAAATCCATAGCGGTTTCCGTCGGCGGATTGTAAATTGCCGGTATAGTACCACCATTCGGTGCGATATCCTTGATGTGATGCGTGGTCTTTGGGGAATTCGAGATCGCAGGGGCCGGTTACAGATAGATATCCCTTTGTATCTTCGGCGAATACCCACATATGGACGAAAACAAAGATGAAAGTAAAAAAAATTATCAGTCGTTTGTTGGAACACATCATGTTTGTTCACAATTAAAGTAAAGAATCCGGAAACAAAGTACCAAGCTTCGGTTATCCTCAGAGTTGTTTTGCCACCCTTGCCTCCGAACTGGAGGCTGGTCTTTTCAGGTTTTTTCTTTCATATATTCCAAAATATTTGTGTTTATTCGTGTTCATCTGTGGTTTCTCTTATCCTGTTTCCCCTTTTCTATTTCCTCTTTTCTCTTTCCTATTTCTTACTTAGCGGGTTAATTCTCTCTTAACAACCTGGCCGGTGATTCTCGAAACACCATTTTGATCGCCGGGTATGCGGCGGCCAGAGCTGTCAATATAATCAGCGGAAATGACATCGCCAGCGCCCCCCAGTCGACTTCATAAAGGAATGTCCAGCCGAAGGATTGGCGATTGATGACATACACCAGTATATAAGACAGGATAAATCCGCAAACGATCCCGGCCAATTCCCCTGCAACAACCATAAAGGCCGCTTCCCAGAGAATCATGGACCGAATCTGTCCAAAGCTGGCACCAACGGCATACAATGTATTGAGTTGCTTTGAGCGTTCCAGTATTAATATGGTCAGGGTCGTGGCAATGCCCAGGGCAGCGATGATGAGTGCAATAAGCAAAAGAACCGTGGTAATGGCAAAGGTTTCATCGAAAACCTTTAAAATAACGTTTCGCAACCCATCGCCGCTGATCATATCCAATGTGTCTCCCCAGCGGCGTACGATTTCATTTTGCAGTGAGGCAACGGCGGCCTCGATGTCCTGTGTGCGATCCTTGAAAAAAATACGGCATCCGCCCCACTGAATATCATGATACCGCATGTTGAACCCTGACATCGAGTAAAAGACAACGCCGCCCTGGGTCCGATAGTCTCGAATAATACCCAACACCGGAAGTTCGACCGGCGATGATTCGATCCATGCCCGGAACCTGTCGCCGATGGTCAATCCGGTTCGACTGGAGAAGACTTCAGAAATCACAACCCCTTCCCCGTGCTTTAGAGAAGCTCGCACCTCATCGGAATCACCCTTTAACCATACGAAGTCGCCGTAACGCAAAAAGGTCTCGATATCCAGCAATTCGAATTCAAACGGAAAATTGTTCTGACTCAAAAAGTACCGTCTGCTGGGAACAATATCCACCCGATCTTTGAATTCCTGAAGCCATTGAACAACGCTTCGGGGTATCGGATAGCGGAACTGGTTGATCTCTCCCATCTTTGTTGTGATAAACAAATCGCCGCTTACGGTCTGATCGGTCCACAACTCAACCGTACTGCGGAAGCTGAAAATCATGATAACCAAGGATGCGAACAATGCCACAGCAGTGATGAGCGCTCCAACAGACACCGCGGTTCGGGTTCCGCTGTCTCGTACATACCGGCCGGCAAGATAGGCAGGAATCCCGGCAAATCGACGGAGTGTCGGTGACAGGGCCTTTCCCATTTGATTGAGGCCCCAGGGAGCAAACAGGGAAAATCCCCCAAACAGAAGCAGAATGGCAACATATCCCGGCAAGGGCATATTCAAGATTTTCGGAAGCAGGGACAACGGTATCACCAGAAAAAGGCATCCCGTCCCCGCCAGGACAAGTTTATAGGGAGATTTTTTATATTGCATACCGTGCCGGGATATTTCGAGTGCCTCACCGGGTGTTACCTGCATGGCTTCCCGGGCCGGCTGTAAGGCGGAAACACATGCGGTAAACACGGTAATACCGAAACTCAATATGACCTCCCACGGGCTTAAAGAGAGGGTGTCCACCTGAACTCTGACAAACAATATGGAAATCGTCTGGCTGACACCCTGTAGCATATACTTTACCAGCAGCGTGCTGATGGGAATTGCCGCAAACCAGCCGGCCACGCCAAACAGCGCGCCTTCTGCCAGAAACACGAAAAACAACAGGTACGGTGATGCACCGGTAGCGCGCAGCACGGCCAGTTCGTGACGCCGGGAAGCGGCATTCAGTGCCACCAGGCTGTACACCAGGAACATCCCCACAAACAATGAAGCAAAACTTAAAATCGTAAGATTGAGTTGATAGGCGCGAATCATTGACTGACCGCTCTCTTTTGCAGCAGAGGGTGATCTGAGTAAAATATTTTCAGGCAATATTTTTTGGATTTCTTCGAGAGTCCCGTTCGTAACATTCGGTGCAAGTTTTAAATCAATACGATCCACCCATCCGTGAAGTTCGGTAAACTCCTGAAAGGTGGCGATGTCGGTTAACGCGATCATTCCGCCTTCCGCCCCGGCCAAACCGGTGGATGACAGAATTCCGACGATGTCAAATTTGGCGGTTCGACGGGTGTGCTCTATGGTCAACAGGTCGCCCCGGTGCACTGCGTATTTTTCGGCCAGAGATTTTCCGACAATTACGGTATTGGGCCTTTTGAGCAGTTCAAGCCAGCGGTTGGCGTCTTCCCACGAACGTTCGGCGGTCCGCCATTTGCGAAAGCTTTGATCCAAAATGGGATCAAAGCCGATCAGTAAAAAAGGGGCTGCTTTCTCACCGGGAAACCGGGCATACGTGGTGAGAATGGGTGAGGCTTCCCGGACAACGGGAAGACGCAAGAGTTTCGGCACCCATTCTTCCGGCACTCGACCCCCGGGTTGAACCAGTACCCAATCAGCACTACCGGCAATCACGTCCATACTTCGGGTGAACGAATCCAGAGCGGCATGAATGGAAAGTCGCACACTGGTAAAGACAGCGGCGCCCAGAGCAATCCCCAAAAGCACCGTCAGCGCACGAACAGGGTGTGTACGCAGGTTACGCAGACTGAACCAGGTAAAAAATTTTAAATAAAAACCTAAATGTCGCATGCTTGATCGGTAATCATTCCGTCTCTCAAACAGATGGTCATGGTTGCCAGTGAATCCGCGAGATCGCTGTGGGTGGCAATCACCACGGTTCGATTCCATTTACGATTCAATTCCGCAAGCAATTCAACCACAACTTGTCCGTTGCGACTGTCCAGATTTCCAGTGGGCTCATCCGCCAGAATAATATCCGGATCATTGATCAGTGCCCTGGCGATGGCGGTGCGCTGCATTTCTCCGCCGGAAAGCTGGGCCGGCAAATGGTT
>ENA-OSEO01006281-OSEO01006281.1-sediment-metagenome-genome-assembly--contig:-NODE-6281-length-10774-cov-2.814527_pt1 | contig 10774 bp, 10 predicted proteins | sample MGYA00237883_ERZ534232 | MGnify/ENA metagenome assembly ERZ534232
TCTCCCACGCCTCCAGGGCTTCCGCCAAAGCCCTTTCGTCACCGATGCCGCCGCGTGCGGTATTGACGAGAAAGGCCGTTTTTTTCATGATTTTCAATTCACGGATCCCTATCAAATTAGCGGTTTGGGGAGTCAGTGGGCAATTCAGGCTCACAAAGTCCGAAGCGCGCAGGAGATCATCGAGGGTTCTCACAAAAGTGACATCCGTAGAATTGCCTTCAGGTTGCACAAGAGGGTCGAAGGCCATGACTTCCATATTCAAAGGCTTCACCAACTCGCCTAAACGCCGTCCTATGCGCCCATAGCCCACAATGCCCAGCGTCTTTTCAAAGAGCTCGACGCCGCGCGCTACGGTTTTGTCCCAGTGGCCGTCCCTCATTCTGCCGTCCAGGTAACAAACCGCCCTGGAAACCGCCAGCATCAGCCCCAAAGCGTGCTCGGCCACGGATTCAAAGTTAGCGTAAGGGGTAATCATTACAGGGATCTTTAGTTGGGTCGCTGCGGCTAGGTCGATGTTGTCTACGCCTGTGCCATGTTTGGTAATTACCCTTAGGCTGTGCGAGGCCTGAATGACCTGGGGGTTTATTTTTCCCATACGCACAATAAGCCCATCCGCCTCCTGGTCTTTCAAAATCTGGGCTATCTCCTCTGAAGGTGTATAAGGTTTTATACTTACGGCCTGGCATTTTTCGGCCAGCTTCCTCATTGCCGGTTCGGCCAAGGCTGGGCCGGTTATAACTACCGTAAAAGTCTTTTTTTCTGTTCCCGCCATTTTATTCAGCTCTCTCAATATTTGGAAATTTCCATGTCATATTCACCGGCAGCCAGCATTTTCAACTTGTCCAGGGTGGCCCGGGGCAAGGGTATGCCGACCGCTTTTCTTTCTTGCTCCATTTGGTTTTCCATTTCGCCCGCAACCACCACCGGCGCATTTGGATCTATGGGGCGGACGGACTTCAGCTCCCGATACAACTCGCCAATCCTCGCCTGGAAACTATCCCAGGCCATGAACCTTTGGGGATCAAGGGCGATGAAAAGATGCCCGATATGCTGGGGCTCGTTCCACTCCTGGAACAATGATTTCACTCCCGTGCCGAACCCCGTACCGGTCAGAACGCCGCACAAAATATCTATGGCCACGGCCAGGCCGTAGCCTTTATGCTGGCCCACCGGCAATACCATTCCCTTGAGGGCCTCCTGGGGATCGGTGGTGGGTTCGCCCTGTCTGGTAATGGCCCACCCCGCAGGTATGGTCTGACCCTTGGCGGCCATGCTCCGTATACGGCCCCGGGAAGAGACGGACATGGCCATATCCAACACGAAATGGTTGCCGCCTTCCACTGGCACTCCGATGCCCAAGGGGTTGTTACCCACCACGGAATCCAGGCCGCCGGTAGGAGCCATGGTGGCAAAAGCGTTGGTGCATGCTATGCCGATTATTTTTTCCTGGCAGGCCATGAGAACATACGGAGCCACCGCCCCAAAATGGTTGCTATCTCGGCAGGCCACCAAGCCGAGGCCGGATTTTTTAGCCAGGGAAATGGCCTCGCGAACTCCCCTTTCGCCTACCACTTGTCCCAGCCCGTTGTCGCCGTGCAAAAGACGGATGGCCTCGCCCTTTTCCTCCAGCCTTAGAGCTGGATATGGGTTTATGAGTCCTTTTTTCAGACGGGGGACATAACTTAACAGCCTTTCCACCCCGTGGGTGCCGAACCCTCTTAAATCCGCCCACAACAAGACCTGAGTCGTAATTAGGGCATGATCCGGCGGCACTTCGACATGTTCAAGAGATTTCAACCCCAGTTCTTGCAATTCGTCGTAGGCAACCAATAGGCGATCCGTTTCTCCCATATTCGTTTTATGCTCCTAAAAAAACTTTAAATTTCAAATTTATCTTCATCTAAAAAAATGATATGTATTTTTGATTTATCATCTAAATCTTATTTCTTTTTCTCCTTCAGTTTGGCCAAAACTCTTTTCATGGCACTGGTAGTATGTTTTTCCATTAGAGTTCGGGCTTTAACAGCATCCCGGTTAACAAAGGCATCAAAAATTTTCCGGTGTTCCTCAAAGGACAATTTGGGCCGATTCCCTAATTGCAAAGACAGAGAGATAGCCCATCTCACTTGTTTAACCAACAAATTATGCAGATCGATCAATTTTTTATTTCTAGAACACCAAACCATACGATCATGAAACTCGTAATTTATTTTGCTTAGATTTTCTATGCTTTTATAATCACTCTCGTTGGCCATTTTGTTTAAAAGTGAGGCGATTTCTTTATGATCCTTTTCCGTAGCCCTCAATGATCCCTGCATCACTCCATAGGCCTCTATTATATTTTTCAACTCGAAGATATCACGAAGTTCATCATAGCTAAATTCTTTGACTTCCCGACCCAGCCGGGTCTTTTCCACCAAATTCATCTCTTCCAAACGCTGCAAGGCCTCACGAGCCGGACCTCGGCTCACCCCGAACTTTTGAGCCACAATCGCTTCGCTCAGCCCCGTCTTAGGAGCGATCTCGCCGCTTAAGATGGAGTTCTCCATGAGTTGTACTATCTGATCCACAAAGGTTTCGCGATGGTACTGAAGCCCGGCTGCCATGTTTTTGTTGAGCATAATTTAAAACTCCCTACTCACCTTGATGTTTTTCATAAGCTTTATCTTTCAAATTAAATTTGATTTGAATTATTTACTTTTTTCCAAAATACCCTTCTTTTCAAAATACACGGATAGCCCCACAGATGCCGCGCTCAAACTCAACATGAGAATGCAAATAGTGCTATTTAAAAAGCTTAAACTGCCTCGAGAAATCACCAGAGCCTGCTGCAGACTAGTTTCGGCCATGGGGCCTAAAATAAGGCCTAGAATTAAAGACACAGTGGAGAAGCCAAATTTCTTCATCAAGTAACCCAACACGCCGAAAAACATCATTATCCAGACTTCAGTGAGGTTGTTGTTTATAGTGTAGGAGCCGATTACGCTGAAGACGCATATGGCCGGAGCGATAAACCTGATGGGCGCTTTTAGGGTTTTGGCGAATAGTTTAACCCCCCAAAGACTCATGGCCAACATTATGAAATGCGCCAGACCCAACCCGATCAAAAAAGGATAGACCACAAGCTTGTACTTGGTGAAGAGTTCCGGGCCTATGGGCAGGCCCTGGATGATGATGCCCCCCAGGAATATAGCGCTCACCGCGTTGCCTGGTACGCCCAGGGTTATCAAGGGCACCAAAGACCCACCCACCACAGCGTTGTTGGCAGCTTCTGAGGCTATAATACCTTCAGGCGCGCCATGACCGAATTCCTCTTTTTTCTTGGAGAAGCGGCGGGATTCGTTGTAGGCGATCACGGCGCCCATAGCCAGACCGGCTCCGGGCACTATGCCTACTATGGTACCTATTACGGAGCTGCGAAAAAGGTTGATCTTGTTACGGGCGATATCCCGAAAGGCTTGGCGGTATCGCAATACCTTGATGTCCTGGCCGGCAATCATCTCCTCATTTTCCAAGGTGAGAATAAGCCCCTGAGAAAAGCAGAAGAGCCCTATGACGCAGGGCACCAGTTCCACCCCTCCAACGAGGTCCGGGAAAAAGGCGAACCGCGGGTGGCCCATAATCGGGTCCTGGCCCACTATGCCCAATATAAGGCCGATGATGGCGGAGATGACGCCTTTTAAAAGAGCGCCCTGGGAAAAACTGACTATGACCGTAAGACCGAAGATGGCTACCGTGAAATATTCCGCCGGGCCGAAACGAAGGGCGATCTTGGCCAAAGGAGGTGCCATCAACAGCAATACCAGAACGCTGAAAAGTCCACCGATGGTGGAAGCGATACCGGCCAGGCCTAGTGCCCGTCCGGGCTCTCCCTTGCGGGCCATGGGATAGCCGTCAAAAGTGGTGGCTATGTTGCCGGGCTCGCCGGGGGTATTCAGCAATATGGCCGTGATGGCACCTCCGTAAACCGCCCCCACGTAGATGCCGCCCAGAATCACCAGACCGGTTACGGGTTTCATGCCGAAGGTTACCGGGACCAAAAGCCCCACGCCCACCGCGGGCGTCAGGCCGGGCAAAGCCCCGATTACAATGCCTGCACCCACGGAAAGGATCATGGCCATCCATAACTGAAGGCTGAAAAAAATGCTTATATATTCCAAATCTGCCCTCTACAGCTAGATGTGGCCTAGCCGAATAAAGCCCCTTTGGGCAAGGGGACCTTTAGAAAAAGTACAAAAATCACATACAGGCACCCGACCACACAGCCGCTTACTATAAAGGCGGTAAAAAGCTTCTTCTGTCCTAAAAGCAGGGTGCCCCCAACGAGAAACAAGAAGGCGGCTAAGTGAAAGCCGACCAAATAAATGGCCCCCACAAACCCCATGTTGGCCAGAACAAACCACCAGATCACAGGCTTGTCGGGACTCAAGGTGTTCCCCTTTTCGCCCTTGAGCTGCCACTGAGCATAAAGCGCCTTGGCCAAAAGGATCGCCGAGGAAATTATCATGGCTAGGCTGACCAGGTTAACGTAAAGCTGGGTACGGGGAGGGAAGGTACGAGCGGCTATCAACACAAAAAACCCCAGCAAAACAAGCAGGCCTCCGATTACCGCATCGCTTTTATTTGCGCTCATTTCTTAAACCCTCAGTGTTTTTGCGCCAAAAAAAGGGGCTGATTGTTCTGAAACATGATGATGTCGGCGTGGGCAAGATCGGCATAATGCATGATTACACCCTCCAACAACTGGGGTTGGACAGGGGATACGAAACAGTGGGTGGATATGAGATGGGACAGTTCCAAAGGAGCTCCTTCCAAAATGGAAACATGGGCGCCCCAGAAGCCGTGCATGAAACCCTTCCCTATCTCGGTTTTTTCATATCCTTCCCCTGCGCGGCGGTATTCATAAGCCTTACCCAGATCGTGCAACAAAACAGCAGCCATCAGAAGATCCCGGTTTACCTTGACCCCCATGCGCTCTTCCGCCAGGGAGGCCATATTCAACGAAGCCTCCAAAACCCATAGTATGTGGTCCACCAAACTGACCCCCGTGGCGGTCACACTGAAGGGGATATCTTCCAACCTATCAAACTCGCACTCCGAGATGGCACGCCCCCAGGCCCTAAGGACCACGGTCCTCATGTTTTGGTCGGCGATATCATCAACCCCTGGAAAGGTTCTGCGGACTGTGGCTTCGTTTTCTGTGGTCATGCCTGCACTCCTAGATTGTTGTCAGCTTGTAAAGTCGACCCGGGCGAAACAAGGCCTCGCCCGGGTGTATTTTTTTACTTGGCCTTTTTCCACAAGGGACCGTAGGTTGTCACCAACTGATCGCAAAATTTCTTGTATTCATCCGACCCCATATAACTTATGGCGATACCGGTTTTATTCATCATGGCAACGAACTCGGGATCCTCTATGGTCTTTTTCAGTCTGTCGTGCAGGTACTTGGCTACCGAATCCGGTATGGCCTTGGGTCCGGCGATCCCGCGGCTGGCCGCCATGATTACGTTCAGGCCCTTTTCTTTGAAGGTCGGCACGTCGGGGAAGTCTTTCACACGCTTCTCGGACATAACAGCCAGCACCTTGGCCTGCTTGGACTGGACATAGGTCTTGGTCTCCCCAACCTTCATGACCACGGCGTCCACATGCCCGCCCAAGGCGGCTGTACGGGCCGGTGCCGCACCCTTGAAAGGCACTGGGTTAACCTTGATGCCCGCCTTTTCGGCAAAGTCGATGATGGACATATGCGCGTCTGAACCGACGCCGGCGTTGGAGATGCTCAAAGTGCCGGGTTTGGCCTTGGCCGCCTTGATGAAATCATCCAAAGTCTTAAACGGACTATCGGCCCTTACGGCTAAGAGGCCCGGGTCTAAGACTATGTTAATGATGCATTTGAAGTCTGACATTTGATAACCGGTTTTTCTCATCAGTGGCAGCAAGACAGTTGACGGCGGGTTAATAAAGCCAATGGTGTAGCCGTTGGGTTTGGCCTTGGCCAGGGCGGTGAAGCCGATTTCCCCGCCCGCTCCCGGCTTGTTCACCACCACCAAAGGCTGGGGGATGTATTTGGCGGCCACCTTTGTCAGCATGCGCGCGCCCGCGTCGGTGCCGCCGCCGGCGGAATAGGCCACTATTAGCTCGATCGGCTCTTTGGGATAATCAGCGGCCTGGGCCAAGACGGTGAGAGCCGCAGCCAAAAAACCAACTAAACAAAGGATAAATATATTTTTTTTCATCTTGTCCCTCCTTCAAACCATAAATGAAATAAAAAGACAACCAGCTAAGTTAATTTAAAAATTCCAACTAAACCGATAAGCTTTGTTCTGCCGACGGCATAAAATAAATCCCTTGCATCATCTGGCTGACTGCAGATGCAACAGGATCTGTAGGGTAATCATGACTCTTTAAAACGATGGCCCTCATACCAACTTTCTTAGCTTGGAGGGCTAGTTGCAAGGCATCCATTCTTCGCTCCACTTGTGGCTTCTCCAAAATGAGCTACCGTATAATCAATGGCAGTTCGCCAAATTCTTCCCAAGTAAACCCTTTTTCCTGTTTGATTAGTTCTGGGAAATGACCGGGGACTATACGGTCTGCCATCTCAACTATAAGCTCGATCGTTGCGACACCCTGCTCCACCGTACCGTAGACAATGTCGCTCCGGCGATTGATGATTTCCTTGACATATTTTATGGCGTCACCCGCAACCACCACACGGCCCTTGTCCTTGGTTTCTAATACGACGGCGAAGGATCCAGGCGTATGGCCGGGCGCTGGGAAAAATTGGATGCCGTCTGCGATATTCCCTTCACCTTCGAGTAATTCCAACTTATTATTTCCCAGTTGTTCATGAATCAACCAAGGAATAAAAATTTCATTGGGGTGGGGGTGCTTGGCGTATTCCCACTCCTCAGCGCTTACAAATACACACGCGCTGGGAAACAGATCAATATTATGGCAATGATCAAAGTGCAGATGGGACAGGAAAACTCCCTTCACGTCCTTAGGCTCCACCCCATGCCGTGCAAGCTCACTCAGAAGCAGCCTGCGCTGGCAATATTGCCCGGTGTCAAACAGGAGCGGCCCTTCAGCAGATCGTATTAGAGTCACAGTGGATTGAGCCAATAGGCCGTTCTGCAAGGTCAAGTTGCTGCCCTTCAAAATCACGTCGTATGTTACCGTCATTGTATCGCTCCATATATTGCTGCGTCAGTTCCCTGCCGATCACGGTCGTCAAAAGACCAGGTTTTCTGTCCTCCTTAGTTTCAGTTTCTCATATACATCCGCCGGGATAACCTGATCGACGAGATAAGCACGATCACGGAGAGAATGAGAAATCCAGCGGCGATCGGTCTTTGAATAAAAACCATCAAACTCCCTTGTGAAATTAGCAAAGATTGGCGCATCGCCTCTTCGAACGTCTTTCCTAGAATAAACCCGATGAGAAGGGGAGGAAGGGGATAGTCAGACAACCGACAAGCATATCCGATGAACCCGAATGCGAACATCACACCTACGTCAACAAGGCTGTTGTTAACCGAAAAGGAACCGACCACGCACAATACCAAGACAATTGGAAAAATCGTCGACCTCTTGAGCTTGAGCACCTTCACGGCGTAGCGGAGGAGCATGAGCCCAACTATCAGCGTCGGGATTGTCGACAGGATCAAGCCGAAGAGAATGGCGTAAACCTCGGGCCCATGATCTCGGAAAAGAAAAGGACCCGGTGTCAACCCTTGCAGCATGAAAGCACCAAGGATCACCGCAGTCACCGCGTCTCCCGGAATGCCAAGCGAAAGAAGGGGGATGAGCGCACCTCCGGTCACCGCGTTGTTCGCCGTTTCGGGGGCCGCAACCCCTTCGAGGGCACCCTTACCGAACATCTCGGGGGTCTTTGACCGCTGACGGGCAAGGGCATAACTCATGAAGGCCGGCGTCGTCGAGCCGATGCCCGGAAGAATTCCAATGAAGATGCCGATCAGGGCGGACCAGAGCATGATTCCGCGCATTCTCCACATCTCGAGAAAGGAAACATGATTATCCTTCGACAGACGGCTCGTTCCAGATTCATGAGTCCTTGCCTTTTCCATCACTACGAGAGGATCTAACCGTCCGGACTGCACCAAAAGTTCGGATATGGCGAAAAGGCCTATCAAGAAAGGAATCAACGCGAACCCTCCTTCTAGCTCGGGCTCGCCCCAAGTCAGGCGGACAGTTCCCCAGATCGGATCGAGGCCAACTGTACTGAACAGAAGCCCCAGCAACCCAACGAGCAAGCCTTTCAACATTGACTGGCCGCTAACGGCGGAAATTACGGTAAGGGCCAACAGAATCAGCGCTGCTATCTCGGGTGGCCCGAACCGAAGCGCCACGGCCGCCAGCGGCGCAGCCACTACCAGCAACACCAGACAGCTAAAGGCATTTCCGAAAGCACTGGCAAAGAGTGCCGTCTTGAGGGCCTTGCCCGCCCGACCCTGCTCAGCCATGGGAAAGCCATCGAACACTGTTGCTGCGGCCGCCGGGACCCCAGGTATGTTAAACAATATTGCCGAGATTGACCCGCCATAAATACCCGCCTGATAAACCCCGAGAAGAAGCATCATCGAGGGCACTATTGGGAGAAAAAATGTCACAGGAATTAAAATCGCGACTGCAATGGTCGGACCTAATCCAGGGATGGCACCAATGAAAGTGCCTATGATGATCCCGATGACATTCGCCAACAGGACTGACCATTGAAAGAGCAAGGTAATCCCCGCAAAGAAATCCGCAAACATTCTCGCCTCCCATTGATCGAAACAGACTTCCCAAACCTAGAAGCAGCTATGAAATGGGAATATGGAGCAGTTTCACGGCGAACGCCCACATCAGGAAAGGCACCGCCAAAGCCAGGATTGCAATGGTCCACCACCTACGATCCCCGAACACAAGCATTGTCGCCACAAGGGCAAAAGCCGAGGCCACGATAAAGCCGACCCACACCAACAACAAGAAGTAAAGCCCGATAATCGCTATAGTGAGCCATGGTGCCAATCGCCGAAATCCATCCTTCGCCCTTTTTTCATGAGAATGTTCGGCCGGCGCACCCTGTTTATGCTCAGCAATCGATGTCTGTGAAGATGGACGGGGGTGTGTAAGTCTGTCTCGAATTCGTCTAAGAACCGGTGTCAGCAAAATAAGTGCTGCAACCACTGTGATGGCTACCGAGAGAACCTCTGGCCAAAACTGAGGGCCAATCTGCCTCGGAGGGACAAAAGCAATGGGTATCCCTACCGGGATTATCCAAACGACCATCACTATACCAAGTATCAGAAATATGGTTGCAAAAAGACGGTCCTTCATGGAACGGGTCCATTCTGCTCTAAGCATGTATTTATCTAGCAATGCAAATTAAGAAAGTTCTCGCTTTCCCAACGAGTCGGTAAAAAACATCTTCTGTCGAAAAGCATGCGGGAAACATCGGAACCCAGACATGACTGTTCATAAGAAGGGGTTCCGACCTCTACAGAAATCCGTATTTATTTTACCAATTTTGCCAAGCCGAGTTCCTGGATTGCCTTTCGGTACGCTAGGTAGTTCGACTTCAAAACAGTTCCAAACTTCTCACTGTTCATGATATTCACAGGCAAATTGGCCTTCTTCATAAATTCTCGGAACTCGGCCGAGTCAGCAGCCTCTATGAACACCTTCTCAAGCTTGCCAAGAACAGGTTTTGGCGTCCCCGTGGGTGCCATGATTCCCACGATTGATGCAAACTCCCAGTCATAGCCACAATCACGTAAGGTGGGAACGTTCGGGAAATCTGGATCACGCGATCCGTCCACAACAGCAAGGACTCGCAAGGTACCAGCGCGTACGTGGTCAGCGTACCTTGGGATGACTGCAAAGGATATGTGTCCCCCTAAAATTGCGGCTGTCGCTGGTGCAGCGCCCTTGAACGGAACGTGGGCAAACTTGGCACCCGTCAGCTTCTCCACATACAACATGCTGATGTGAGCGCCAGCGAAAGTACCAGCCGTCCCATAGGTGGCTTTGTTCGGTTTTTCCTTTCCGAACTTGATGAGGTCCGCAAATTTCTGCCACTCGGATGCAGCCTGTACACATACACCGTGATGAGGGCCCGAATAGTTCATAATGGGGACCAAGTCTTCGATCGGATTGTAGGGGACCTTTCGTAGGTGAGGTGTAATAAAGAAAGGCGATGAGGTGACAGCGACGAGCGTATAACCATCCCCCTTTGCTTTTGCACAAGCTGACAGCGCGATCGTGCCGGACCCACCCGGCCTATTTTCGACGACGATAGGTTGTCCCAACTTCTTTTCTATGATCGAACCGAGTTTCCGGACGCCGACATCAGTGGTACCACCCGCTGCAAAAGGAATTAGGACTGTTATAGGCTTTTCAGGATATTCCGCCCAGACTGAAGTTCCCACGACGGCAACCGCCGCGAAAACCACGGTTGCAACGCATAATTTCAAAAAATGCTTCATGTCTAGTTCCCTCCTTTGAATAAATTTTGCATTTGCCCATCTTTATAAACTTTCTACTTGTGCACCAATAACTTTATAAATAGGTCCTAAAAAGTATGTTTTTTATCTTGTCCCTCCTTCAAACCATAACTGAAATAAAAAGATAACTTGCTAAATTAATTTAACAATTTAAATTAAAATAGATAAGCCTTATTCTGCCGACGGCATAGAATAAATCCCATACAAAGACGACATGATCATGGATATTGCTCTAGAGAGCCTTATTTAATTTCCCTAGCATCTAA
>ENA-OSEO01006284-OSEO01006284.1-sediment-metagenome-genome-assembly--contig:-NODE-6284-length-10771-cov-11.442678_pt1 | contig 10771 bp, 12 predicted proteins | sample MGYA00237883_ERZ534232 | MGnify/ENA metagenome assembly ERZ534232
GGGCAGGCGGCCGATGGCGGCGACCTGGAAAGCCACGCCTGCGGCAGCGAGGGCGATGGCGGCCCACTGGGCCGGCCGCAGCCGGTCCCGAAGGAAGGCCACGCCGAAAAAGACGTTCACCAGGGGGTTGATGTAGTATCCAAGGGCGGTTTCCAGGATTCTTCCGTCATTCACGGCCCAGATGTAGAGCAGCCAGTTGGCCCCGATCATGAGGCTGCTGCAGCAGAGGAGCACAAGGACGCGCCTGTTGGCCAGCACGCTTTTCAAGGCGTTCGTCCGACGGGTCGCCGCCAGCAGCAGGCCGACGAAAACCATGGACCAGCTGATGCGGTGGCAGAGGATGTCCAGGGCGGGAACCTCCTGCAGGGCCTTCCAGTAGACGGGAAGGACGCCCCAGGCGGTGTAGGCCGCCAGCATTGAGAAAAGCCCGTTCCTGCGTTCAGCGAGGTTTGGTTCCACGTCGATCTTCCCCTTTTTTTCGAAATGCTGCCGGCTGATCGGGTATATTGTACTGAAAAGAAGCCCGCCGCGACGGACTGGAATGGCGGGCGTTTTTTAGGAGGTCCAAATGTCCCATCCCGCATTGAAACGGATCGGAGTCCTCTTGAGCGGCGGCGTGGACAGCGCGGCAGCGGCCCTTCTCCTTAAAAGGGAGGGGCACGAACTGCTGGGGCTGACCCTCGTCCTTTCCGGGCAGGGACCCGTGGAGGAGGCGGCCAGGGTTTGCGAGGCGCTGGCCATCCCCCACTCGATCCTCGATCTTTCCGGAGCCTTCGAGGAAGCGGTCCTTGAGCCTTTCCGCGAGAGTTACAGGAGGGGAGAGACCCCCAGTCCCTGCGTGGAGTGCAACGCCGGGCTCAAGTTCGGCCTGGCATGGGACCTTGCCGAGGCCACCCTCCACGTTGAAGCCATGGCTTCCGGCCACTATGCGCGCTGCGGCCGCGACGGGCAGGGCCCGTACCTCGCCCGGGGGGCGGACCGGGAGAAGGACCAGAGCTACTTCCTCTATGCCCTCCCCCTCGGGCGGCTTTCCCGTCTTCTCCTCCCCCTGGGGACGCTGGACAAGCCCGCCGTCCGAAGGCTTGCGGAGGCGGCAGGGCTTCCGGCCAGCAACAAGCCCGACAGCATGGACCTCTGCTTTGCGGCCCAGGGGGACTATCGAACCCTCCTGGGAGAGGGGGACCTCGCCAGGGGCCCGATCGTCGGCATGGACGGGCGCCGCCTGGGCGAACACCAGGGGCTTGCGGGCTATACCGTGGGACAGCGAAAGGGGCTGGGCGTCGCGGCACCCGAACCCCTTTACGTCGCCCGGATCGACCGGGCCCGAAACACCCTCGTCGTCGCGCCCCGGGAGGCCCTCATGGAGGCCCGGGTCACGGCGGTGAAGGTCAATGTCCTGAAGCCGGAGCTCCTGGAGCTCGGGGATCTCCTCTTCGGCAAGATCCGCTCGACCGGGGAACCGGCCCCCTGCCGGGTTGCCCGCTGGGAAGGGGTCCGGCTTACGGTAGACTTCGATGAACCGGTCTTCGCCCCGGCGCCGGGCCAGAAACTCGTGCTTTACGACGCGAAGGAGCAGGTCGTGGCGGGGGGAACGATCCAGGGCCTTTGAGCGCGGAGCGGAATATGCGCTGCGATTCCGCCCTGTGAATTCCCGAGAGGAGCGCGGCGCAGCGGTGGGAGAAAGTGTCCTGCCCTGTGGATTCTCGGGGGCGTTCTCGCCCCCGTCGGCATTCCGCTCACCGCGACAAGTGCCTGGTCCACGGCTTGTTCCTGACGGTCTTTTAGCCTCCCCTGCAGGAGATGGCGAAGATCAGGGCCTTTCCACGAAGGCCTCGAGAGGTCGCCTGGGACTGACCGGCCGGGGCGCCGACGGGGCGAGGCCCACTCTCAGCACCATCTGTACCGTTCCCCTGATCCCGAGGCGCGAAGCGATTTGCTCTTTCCACGGGGATTCTTCCAGGACCTGGCTCATGGGATGAACCGCGACCCCCTTCCGGACAGCCTCCAGCCAGAAGGCCTCGAGGTCACGCCCGGCCTGGAGGATCGAGCGGGACTTCCCGTCCGGGCTGGCAAGGACGAAGAAACCCGCGCAGGAATCCACCTGTTCATGGGCCTTCTTTATTCCCGCCTCCCTGAAAGATTTCCCCGTTGCGCTTTCCTCGTTGAAAAAGAGGGCCATGAAGGCCCGGACCGGCATCGGGAGGCCCATCCCGGCCGGGGTCAGTCCGTCCCTGTGACGGGACACGGATTTCGGCGAGAAACGAAGCCATCCCGCGAGTTCCTCCTGGACCGCGTCCCTTGAAGCCTGTACCCGGTTGGCCTCGGCAAGGCCCTCCCGAATCCAGCTTCCCTTGGGACTTCCGGCGGGGAAGAAAAACCAGCGGGAGGGGGCCGTGGCCGAAAGAGCTTCCACGGTTTCCTGGGGAATGTCTTCCTTGGGGAGAGTCCCGCGGAAGGTGTCCCGGGACAGCAGGGCCTCGAGGATCCCTGCCCTGGCGGGGCCCGGTTGGAACCGGACCCGGGCGATCTCGACGCCGAGGGGCTCTTCGGCCGGGAGAGCCACTTTTGCCTCCAGCCCCTGCGTGGCGGCGCCGCGTACGAGGTTCTCGAGGAAGGCCCCCATTGAAAGCAGGGCTTCCCTTCGTTCGGGATCCACGGCGGGCAGCAGGCGTTTCTCGTCCAGCATGACCAGGACCTCGGACTCCGAAAGCACGCGGATTTTCCACATCTGGGCGTTGTGGGAGCTGGGGGCCAGGCTGGCCAGGGCGAGAGATGCCGCCACCGGTTCCGGCAGCCCCAGCCTTTCCGCTGTGCCCGGCGCCACGGGCCAGGGGCGAAGGACCACGACCTGGCCGGCCTTTACGGTTAACAGCAGCAGGAGGGTAGCAAGGAGGACGAAGGCTCCTGCCCAGAACCTGGGATTGGGATTTTTCATTTAGAAGGCTCCTTTTCGGCGAGTTTGGGTTTCTTCCCGTTCCCTTCCCGAAGGTTCACGCGGCCGGTAAAAGGTCGGGGCGGAGCGATTGGATCACGCGAAGGAGGCCCTCGGGGTCGGCGGTGCCCACCACGACGGCCTTGCCGTTTTTCAGGCGAAAGCGCAGGGCCGGTCCAGTCGAGACCGAGAACCAGGATACCCCGTTCGAGAATTTCATCCCGACCCGTGTCCAGGGGATCCTTTCGGGTTCGATCCTTTCGATTCCCGAGAACGGAATGTGCTTGCCGATCAGCCACCCCCAGCGGACGTAAACTTCTCTTTCGGTGACGCGGACTTCCATCCGGTTCGTGAGGATCACCACCAGGAAGACGACGAGAAGCCCCCATCCCATGCGCCGTGCCTCTCCCGGGGCGCCCGCGCGTTCGAGGAACAGGACTCCGAGTGCCATCACCCCCAGGACCACCAATAGGACCAGCGTGGTTTTCCACCCGGTCTGCCGGTTCTTGTACCAGGTTATCGACATCCGGTTCACCTCCACCAGGACGGGGGCTCGGGGTCGTACGGCCTGGGTGTGCCGGGCTCACCCCAGCGCTCGAGAAGGGCTTCCAGCTTCTCCGGGGCCCCGCCGGTTTTTTCCAGTTCATCCCAGTCCGGGCCTTTCGTGAAGGGGCAGGTGCTGATGCAGATGCCGCAGTCGGTGCCCATGCGCCGCCACGTTTCGTAGCAGCTTTCGCCGCACAGGGGCCAGGGGTTTCCCTCTATCGGCGCCGCAAGCCCGGAAGGGATGGCTTGCCCGGGACAGTCGCGGGCGCATCGGCCGCAGGCCTCGCAAAAGGCTTTCACGAGAGGGGCCGCCCGGTCCGGCGAACCGGGGAGGAGCGGCATGTCGGTGGTCACCACGGCCAGCCTGTGGCAGGGGCCGAAACGGCGGTGCATCACCAGGCCGCTTCGGCCGAAGACGCCCAGGCCCGCCTCGACCGCGGCCCGGGAGGCCACGACCAGGTAGTTGGCGTCCGTGTGGGCGCGGGCCCGGTATCCCATCTGCCGGATGCACTCGGCCGCCGCGATGGCGGCGACGCCGCCCCTCAGGTAGCCCCGGGCGGATTCCGCCATTTCCGCCGCACGGGGGCCCTTGTGGATCATGGCGGGATCCATGGCGACCGCGATCACGAGGGCGAACGGAAGCTTGTCGTTGACGGGAGTCCCGTAGAGGGCCTCGTGGCGTCCGCGGTGGGAATAGTAAAATTCGGGATTCATGGCGGCGATCCCGGCGTCGTCCGCCCCGAGGTAGGATGAAAGGCCCAGGGCCCACCGGGTCAGCTTTCCGGGATCCGTTTCGGCCGGTGTGCCGGCGGGTTCCCCCTCGGCCATCGGGCGCAGTTTTGCCAGCAGGGTGAAAAGGGCGTCCGTCACCGGGGAACCCATCGGGTCGAAGGTCGGGCATTCGGGTGAACCGAGGCCTGGGAGCCGGCGCATGGCCTTGTCCCTGGCTTCCCTTTCGGGGTGGCGGCCGTAGTAGTCCGCATAGGCGGGAGACTCCTCCGTCCAGGCCATTCGGGCGAAAAGGGTGTCGCGTTCGTCGATGGTCAAGGGAACACCTCCGGGTCTGCAGGATCGTCCCCCTATTGTGTCATCTCGAACCCGGTTAGCCTAGCCAGGCAAGCCAAATCGCCCCGGCGGTCCCGGCCAGCCAAAGGCCCCCGAGAACTCCGTCCGGGAGCGCCCCCCGGATGCCCCGGCGCGAGAGGGCGACCCGGATGTAGAAGACCACGTGGAAGAGCACCAGCGCCGCTGTCGGTGCCTGGATGGCCATGTGAGCCCGGAAAGCCTGCGGTTTCTCGATCAGCCAGCCGAAAAGGCGGGGGTGCACGGACGCGTATCCCGTGATGAAGTTCGCGAGAATCACGGGCACGAGCATCCAGGCCAGGAACCGGTTGACCCGGTAAAGGCATTTTTCGTTCATGCCGCACCTTCCCTTCCTGCGTGTCTTGCGCTAATGGCTTGCGCTAATCTCCAAACATGGGTCCGTCCGCGTCCCCCTTGTTGCTGTAGCCGCGTTTTTCCCAGTACCCCTTGTAGGACGTGTCGCCGGAAAGCTCGATGCGGGTCACCCATCGGATCCACTTGTAGCCCCATTTTTCCTGGGCAGCGAGCTGGAAGGGGTAGCCGTTGGCGGGGGGAAGGACGATTCCGTTGATGTGGTCAGCGAGAAGGATTTTCTTCGAGACCAGGTAGTCCAGGGGCAGGGAGGTCGTGTATCCGTCGGCGGCATGGAAGATGACGACCTTCGCGGCGGGTTTGGCCTTCGCAAGGTCCACCAGGTCCGACACGAGGACGCCTTCCCAGAGGGCCGTGACGCTCCATCCCTCCACGCAGTCGATCCGGATGACCTTCTTCGAGCGGGGCATCTTGCCGACCTGCTCCAGGGTCAAAGACTGCGGTTTCTCCACCAGGCCGTCCACGACAAGGCGATAGGCCGCAGGATCCACCCTCTGGACGCCGCGGATGGAATTCTCGCGAAAATCCTTCGCCGACCCGAGCCGGGTTCCCTGGTATTCCGTCACTTCCGTCGTGGGCAGGGGGGCCGCAGCCTCGAGAGGCATGGCGCCACTAAAGGCAAAAAGGAAGAGGATTCCGGCCAGGCTCATTCGAAAAATCCTGTTTTTCATGGGAGTTCCCTCCTGTTCTTTGAAACCATTTTAAAAAACATCCTCTAATTATTCTCCTTACATAGCGTTATGTCAATCTGACGCGATAGCCGAAATTCGCTTTCCCCGGTGCTCCATTGGCTTTAAACTGGTGAAAGGGAATGTGGAAAGGGAAGGTGAGGCTGGTGAAAGACATGGATCGGGAAATCGCCGCTGCGGTGGGCGCATTGCTGGATACCCAGCGCGTAGGGGTGCTGGGGACGCATGGGGCGGGGTCTCCCCACTGCAGCCTGGTGGGGTTCAGCTTCGAGCCCGGGCTCGAGAGGCTCTATTTCGCGACCACCCGCGCCACCCGCAAATTCGCCAACCTGAGCGAGACGGGACGCGTCGCCCTGCTTGTGGACAACCGGACCAACCGCGAGGAAGACCTCCACGAGGCCAGCGCCCTTACCGCGGTGGGGCCCGTGAGGGAAACGACCGGGGAGGAACGGGAGCGGGCGGCCGCGGTCCACCTGGCCCGCCACCCTTCCCTGCGGGATTTCGTGGGATCCCCCACCACGGCCATCCTGGTCCTGGAGGTGGAACGGTATTTCCTCGTCCGCCGCTTCCAGGAGGTCATGGTGCTGGAAATCGCGCCATGAATGTCCTGCTTGCCTTCGAATCGCTGGCCGAAGCCGACCGCCCGCGGGTGGGAGGGAAGGCCTGGAGCCTATCCCGGCTTGCCAGGGAAGGTTTTTCCGTCCCGCTCGGGGCTGTCGTCCCCGTTGACGCCTACGAGGCCTACGTCGGTCCCACGGGGCTGCGGGAACGGATCCTGCTCGAGCTGAACCGCAAGCCCTTCGAGTCCATGCGGTGGGAGGAGATGTGGGATGCCGCCCTCCGGATCCGGAATCTCTTCCTGAAGACCCCCATGCCGGAAAACCTTTACGGCGAACTTTGCGAGGCAGTGCGGCGGACCTTCGGGGATCGCCCGGTGGCGGTTCGCTCTTCCGCACCCGGGGAGGATTCGGCGGGAGCCTCCTTCGCCGGCCTGCACGAATCCTTCCTGAACGTCCGGGGGGCCGCGTCCGTCGCGGAACACGTCCGCCTCGTGTGGGCTTCGCTCTGGTCCGATGGAGCCCTCCTCTACCGGCAGGAACTGAAGCTGGATGTCGGGAAGAGCGCCATGGCCGTGGTGATCCAGGAACTGGCCGAGGGGGAACGGTCGGGGGTGGCCTTCTCGAAGAGTCCTGCGGACTCCGGGGTTTCCCTGGTGGAGGCCGTATGGGGCCTGAACCAGGGGCTGGTGGACGGGACGGTCCAGCCGGACCGGTGGGTGCTGGAACGGTCCACCGGCCGCCTGCGGGAGCACCTCCCAGTGGAGAGGCTGTACGAGATCCGGACCGCCCCGGAAGGAACGCGCCGTGTGGATCTCGGGACGGAAAAACGGGAACTCCCCCCTCTTGCCGACGGGGAAGTGGGGCCTGTCTGGGAAATGTCCATGGAGGCGGAAAGGTGCTTCGGGTGTCCCCAGGACGTGGAATGGACCTTTTCGAAAGGCCGCCTTTTCGCTCTCCAGTCCCGGCCTGTAACGGCGGGAGCGGAAGGGGAGGCCGGAAGCCGGGCCTGGAACCTGTCGCTGAGGCGGAGCTTCGAAAACCTGAAGGTCCTGGGGGAACGGATCAGGGGAACGCTCGTCCCGGCCCTGTTGAAGGAAGCCGGCGACCTGTCGCGGACGTCCGTCGGGGAATTGGGCGACGGCCTCCTGGCCGAGGTCCTCAGGGATCGGGAGGAAGCGTTCCTGCGATGGAGCCGCGTCTACTGGGACGAGTTCATTCCCTTTGCCCACGGTGCCCGGCTTTTCGGCCAGGTCTACAACGATCGCGTGAAGCCCGAGGACCCGTTTCGCTTCATCGACCTGCTGCGGCCCCCCAGGATGGTGGGCACCGACCGCAACGCCCGTCTCGAGGGGGCGTCCGACAGGCTGGGGGGGAATCCTGCCCTTAAGTCGGAGACGAAGGCCTTCCTGGAAGGGAAGGGGGAAGCAGCGGGCGTGGAGGCCTTCCTGGAAGACGTGTCCGCCGACCTGGGGGCGGACACGGACCTGGTCCTCTCCGGAACGGACCGCAGGCGCGCCCTCGCGGGGTTCCTTCTGGAAATGGCGTCGCGGCCGAAAGCCGCCCGCCCCGTGGAAGAGGGAAGGGAAGCTCTTGAAAGGGCGTTCCTGGACGGCTTCGAGGGGGAGGAACGGGCTTTCGCCGGGGAGCTCCTTGATTTGGCCCGGGCAAGCTATCGTCTCAGGGACGAGGACAACATTTACCTGGGACGGGTCGAGCGCCTCCGCACGGAAGCGCTCGACGAAGCGGCCAGGCGGCTGGGAAAGAGGCTGGGGGTCAATCTCGAGGGCCTCGAAACCGCAGAGGCCTGCCGGGCCCTGGAAGATCCTTCCTACCGGCCTGTCCCTGCGGCTCCGGAAAAGAAAGAGGGAGCCCTCCCCGCCGGACCTCCCGTTTCTGTCCGGGCCCGCCAGCTGGTCGGGCAACCCGCCGGGCCCGGGCTGGCCCGGGGTGTCGCCCGGGTCGTCCGGTCCCGCGAAGACCTCCTCGGCTTCAAGTCCGGGGAGATCCTCGTCTGCGACGCGATCGACCCCAACATGACCTTCGTCGTGCCCCTGTGTTCGGGGATCGTGGAGCGCCGGGGCGGGATGCTCATCCATGGGGCCATCATCGCCCGGGAATACGGCCTTCCCTGCGTCACGGGCGTCCCGGACGCAACGGGGCTGATCCGAAGCGGCGACAACCTCACCGTGGACGGTTACCTCGGCATCGTCGTCATCCACGGTCAGGGATAGGCTTTTGCCAGCAGGGCCTTCAGCTTTTCCGCGGTCATGGAGACATAAAGCTCGCCCTTGAACTCGATGACGGGGGGAGTTGCGCAAGCCCCTAGGCAGGAACTTTTCCTCACGGTCACCTTGTCTGCCAGGTTCATTTCCTGGACGACCTTCACGGCGGTTTCGTAGAAAGACTTGTCGCAGACGCCGCAAACGAGAAGCCTGTCGGCGGCCAGGGCGCGGCCCGTCGAAAAAGCCATCAGCCCGCCCACTGCCAGGACTGCGGCCATGCAAAACACGAGGAACCCTTTACGCATTTCGTCCACCTCCTATAATGATTCGAGAACTATTTTCAAACACGTCCGCCCTTTGCGAATCGGTGGTCTTACCGAACAATTCGTTAAGAAAGGTAAAGGAGTGACGAGAGACATGGCAAAGGTCATCGCGGTCTGCACCAGCAGGAAGCGCCAGGAACCGAAAAACGCCCTGGCCGAGGCCGTCATGGTCGAGGGGAAGGGGATCGAGGGCGATTCCCACTTCGGCATGGCCGGACGCCAGGTCAGCCTGCTCCGGTCGGAAGATATTCGTGAAGCGGAGCGGACGGCCGGCTTCGTTTTCCCCCCGGGGAGCCTCGCGGAAAACCTCGTCGTCGAGGGCCTGCCGGAAGAGTTGTTCCCGGGGCAGGTGCTCGCCATCGGCCCGGCCGTTCGCCTCGTGGTCGTGGAGAAGGGCAAGAAACCGGGAGAACCCCATTCCTACGACTACCGGGGGTGGTGCCTTCTGCCGACGGCGGGGTACTTCCTGTCGGTCGAACGGGGCGGGCTTGTGGTTCCCGGCGCCGAAGTCGTGCTGGAAGGTGAACCCCGTGGCTGAAAAAGAGGAAAGAGACCTGCGCCAGAGGGCCGAGGAGTACCTGGAGGCTTTGCGCCTCCGGGGCTGCAGGCGAACGGAACAGCGGCGCCTGATCATCGAAAGCCTGCTGGAGAGCGAGGGGAAGCACCTTAACGCCCGCGAACTCATGGAGCGGGTACAGTCCAAGGACCCGACCATCGGCTTCGCCACGGTTTACCGGACCCTCCTCGTTCTCGGCGAGACGGGACTGGTCCACTCCTTCGACCAGGGGGAAGGTTTTGCCCGGTTCGATATTCCCGACGAAACGATGCACTTCCACATCCTGTGCCGTTCCTGCGGAAAAATGGAACACCTCGCCGACGAGACGGCGAAGGAAAAAATCATCGAGGGCTGGGTGAAGGAAGCCGGGTACGAGATGGTGCCCCAGACCTTCCAGGTGTTTGGCCTCTGTTCCGAATGCAGGGGCAGGGTCGAAAGGCCCTCGGAAGACTCCACGGACGTGACCTGCTGCGGGCGTCGCCGCCGCGGCTGGACCCGGTAGCCGCAGCCCTCGGGATTTTTTCCCTTGACTCTCCCGACGGGAGGGCTACAATACCTCTCAGTTATTGATAATGAGTCTCTATAACGACGAGGGGGCATTGACATGAAAATTTCTGTTGCTGCGGAAGGCCGGGAGCCGCAGTCGAAACCGGCGGATCGTTTCGCCAGGGCGCCGTGGTTTTTGCTTTTCGACGGGGACGGGACTTTCCTTGAGGCCGCCAGCCTGGTCCAGGGGGAACACGGGGCTGCCGCGGCGGCAGTCGGGATGCTTGCAGGCAAGGAAGTCGGCGTCGTCCTGGCCCCGAGGCTCGGGCCGAATGCCGTCTCCGCTCTTGCCGCGGCGAACATGAAGGCGTATCTTTCGGAAGGCGCGACGGCAGCGGAATGCGTCATGCACTACCTGTCGGGGGAAGCGAAGCCCCTGGGCTGATCGGCAGGGAAGAGCCAGGATTTTAATCGAATCATTTGACCGGGAGGGGAAAAGATCGTGTCTGAAAATACTTGCGCAGGCTGCCCGGAAAAGGGAACCTGCAATTCGACGCCTGAAACATGCGGGTTGCCCCCGAAGAGCGACAAGGGGCGTATCCGGCGGATCGTGGCGGTGGGAAGCGGAAAAGGCGGCGTCGGGAAGAGCTCCGTTTCCGCGCTGTTGGCGATCGGCCTGGCCCGGAAGGGCCTGAAGGTCGGGGTGCTGGACGCGGATATCACCGGCCCGTCCATCCCGAAGCTGCTGGGTGTTCGCTCCCTGCCCGAGGGATCGCCTCTCGGGATCGTTCCGCCCCAATCCCCGGTCCTGGGCATCTCCGTCATGTCCATCAACCTGCTGCTCGACGACGTGACCAAGCCGGTCGTCTGGAGGGGGCCGATCATCGGCAACACGGTCAAGCAGTTTTATGAAGAGGTTTTCTGGGGTGAACTGGACACGCTGATCGTGGACCTGCCGCCCGGAACCTCCGACGCGCCCCTGACCGTGATGCAGAGCCTTCC
>ENA-OSEO01006287-OSEO01006287.1-sediment-metagenome-genome-assembly--contig:-NODE-6287-length-10767-cov-4.459027_pt1 | contig 10767 bp, 9 predicted proteins | sample MGYA00237883_ERZ534232 | MGnify/ENA metagenome assembly ERZ534232
ATGACGACCGGCAGCCCCTTGGCCAGGCCGTCGATCTCCCAGGTCCGCTTGCGAAAGGTAAGTTTCTGGCCGCCCAGGGTGACGGTCAGCTCGTCCGGGAACTCGTCGGCGACTACCCTCCGGTACATCTGGCTCAGCTCGGACACTAGGCCTCTCCTCTAGCCGGCCTCCTTCTCCATCTTGGCCAGCTGCTCGAAACGGATGTCGGCTCCCAGGATGCCCACGATCTCGTCTCTCTTGTCCCTGACCGGCCCGGAGACGGTGATGCAGAGGCGCTGGGTGAAGCGGGAGGTGTAGAAATCGGAGACGTGGACCTGGCCGTCGGCCAGGGGCTCGGTGAACCAGGCGCGGTCCGTGAAGTCGCCCTCGACCTGGACGTCCTGGAAGTTGGCCCGGTCGGTGACCTGGACGATGTAAGTGAGCAGCCGCCGGCCCTCGTGGTCGACGACGTAGAGGTACTGGATGAAGGGGTTCTCCTCCATGAAGCGTCTGAAGACCGACTCCATGGCCTTGACGTCCAGGGAGCGGACGGCCTCATTCTCGATGAGGCCCTCGACCAGGTGGATGGCCAGCTCGCCGGCCCGCTTCTTGAGGGCGTCGAACTGGGACTCGAAGTAGTGGGGCAGGTAGCGCCTGGCCCAGCGCTCCATCTCCTCGGCCGAGATGGAGGTGGTCCGGCCCTTGGCGTACTCGGACATGACCCGCTTGTGGATCTTGAGCACCCCGGGGTGGCGCTTGTCCAGGCGGGCCTCGCTGCTCAGGCTGAGCTTGGTGTTGACCCAGTGGGCCACCCCGGCCGTGCCCGACTTGTCGGTGATGATGATGGACAGCGGCCGGTTGAGGAGCTTCTGGGTGTCGAAGATGTTGTAGATCTCCTCGTTCTTGACCAGGCCGTCGGCGTGGATTCCGGCCGCGGTGGCGTTGAAGTCCTGGCCGACAAAGGGGTAGTTGGGCGGGATCTGGTAGCCGATGTCCGCCTTGAAGTACTCGGCCAGATCGGTGATGGCCGTGGTGTCCATGTCCGAGGTCTCCCCGGTCAGGGCCATGTACTCCATGACCATGCCCTCCAGGGGGGCGTTGCCGGTCCGCTCGCCGAAGCCGAACAGGGTGGCGTTGACCGCGCCGCAGCCGTAGAGCCAGGCCGTGGCCGCGTTGACCAGGACCTTGTGGAAGTCGTTGTGGCCGTGCCACTCCAACAAGTGGCCGGGCAGGCCGGCCTCGTTGATCAGGACCCGGATCAGCTTGGGCACCGAGCGGGGCAGGGCCGCGCCGGGATAGGGCACGCCGAAGCCCATGGTGTCGCAGAGCCTGATCTTGACGTCCAGGCCGCTCTCCTGGCGGAGCTTGTTCAGTTCCACGGCCAGGGGGACGACGAAGCCGAAGATGTCGGCCCGGGTCAGGTCCTCGAAGTGGCAGCGGGGCCTGATCCCCAGGGCCAGGGCCTCCTTGACCACGGCCAGGTACATGTCCAGGGCCTTCCGCCGGTCGAGGCCCAGCTTGAGGAAGATGTGGTAGTCCGAGACCGAGGTCAGGATCCCGGTCTCGCTCAGGCCCATCTCCTTGACCAGCTTGATCTCAGCCGGGTTGGCCCTGATCCAGCCGGTGATCTCGGGGAAGCGGCAGTCCAGCTCGCGGCAGAAGTCGATGGCCCGGCGGTCCTTGTCCGAGTACAGGAACATCTCGGTCTGTCGGATGACGCCCCTGGGCCCGCTCAGGCGGGAGATGAGGCGGTAGATCTCGGCGATCTGGCGGTCGGTGTAGGGCGGTCTGGCCTGCTGCCCGTCCCGGAAGGTGGTGTCGGTGATGAGCATCCGGGCCGGCGGCTCGGGCACGACGAACTGGTGGTCGAAGTCGATGATCGGCACCCGGTCGTAGGGAAAGACCGAGCGCAGCAGGTTGGGCTGGTCAACGTCGCGCAGGCTCGGCCGCCACTGGTCGCTGTGAACGTGTTCCATGACCCGCCGTCTCTCGTTCCATCTGGCCAACTCTCGCCTCTCCTCGCCTCGGGTTAGAGATCCTCCCTGGGCTTGGCCTGGGCCAAGTCCAGTCGAATCGACAGCTCGGTCAGTTGCTTGAAGTCCACTTCCGAAGGGGCGTCGGTCATCAGGCAGACCGCCTTCTGGGTCTTGGGGAAGGCGATGACGTCGCGGATGGTCGACCGTCCGGCCAGGAGCATGACCAGCCTGTCCAGACCCACGGCGATGCCGCCGTGGGGCGGCGGGCCGTAGCGGAAGGCCTCCAGGAGAAAGCCGAACTTGGTCTCGGCCTCCCGGGGGCCGATGCCTAAGGCGGCGAAGACCTGCTCCTGGATCTCGCGGCGATGGATCCTGATGGAGCCGCCGGCGACCTCGTGGCCGTCCAGGACCAGGTCGTAGGCCCTGGCCCGGACCGAGCCCGGATCGGCGGCCAGCCGGCCCGAGTCCTCGAGCAGGGGCGAGGTGAAAGGGTGGTGCATGGCCTTGTAGCGGGCCTCCTGCTGGTCGTACTCCAGCAGGGGGAACTCGGTCACCCAGACGAACTGGTGGCCCTCCGGGACGAGCCCCCTCATCTCGGCCAGTTTGAGGCGGAGGTGGCCCAGGGAGTCGTGGACCACCTGGGGCTGGTCGGCCCCGAAGAAGACCAGGTCGCCCTCGGCCATGTCCAGGCGCCGGGCCAGGGCCTCTTTCTCGCCCTCGGAGAAGAACTTGGCGATGGGCGACTGCCAGCCGTCGGCCCTGGCCTTGACGTAGGCCAGGCCCTTGGCCCCGTGGGCGGCCACGTGCCTGGTCAGGTCGTCGATGTCCTTGCGGGAGAGGTCGACCCCGCCCTTGAGGTTGACCGCCTTGACCAGGCCGCCGGACCTGGCCGCGTTGGCGAAGACCTGGAATCCGGTCTGAGCCACGATGTCGGTCACGTCCGTAAGCTCCAGGCCGAAGCGGACGTCGGGCTTGTCCAGGCCGTAGCGGCCCACGGCCTGGGCGTAGGTCAGTCGCGGGAAGGGAGTCTCGATCTCCAGGCCCCGGGCGGCCTTGAAGATGCCGGCCATGAGGCCCTCGGTCAGCCTGATGACGTCGCCCTCACTGACAAAGGACATCTCGATGTCGATCTGGGTGAACTCGGGCTGGCGGTCGGCCCTGAGATCCTCGTCGCGGAAGCACTTGACGATCTGGTAGTAGCGCTCGAAGCCGGCGACCATGAGCAGCTGCTTGAAGAGCTGGGGCGACTGGGGCAGGGCGAAGAAGCGGCCGGGGTTGACCCGGCTGGGCACCAGGTAGTCCCTAGCCCCCTCGGGCGTGGACTTGGTCAGGACCGGCGTCTCCACCTCCAGGAAGCCCTGGCCGTCCAGATGGCTTCTGGTCGCCCGGTAGACCCGGTGGCGCAGCTTGAAGTTGTCCAGCATCTCCGGCCGCCGCAGGTCCAGGTAGCGGTAGTGGAGCCTGACCTGCTCGCCGGTGTCGATGCCGTCCTCGATCATGAAGGGCATCGGCTCGGCCGGGCTGAGTATCTCCAGCCAGTCGCAGATGACCTCGATCTCGCCCGTGGCCAGCTTGGGGTTGGCCATGCCCTCGGGCCGGGGCCTGACCGTGCCCGAGGCGGCCAGGACGTACTCGTTGCGGACCCGGTCGGCCAGGTCGTGGGCCGCCTGGTCGTGGGAGGGGTCGAAGACGATCTGGGTGATGCCCTCCCGGTCGCGCAGGTCGATGAAGATCACCCCGCCGTGGTCGCGCCGCCTGGCCGCCCAGCCCATCAGGACGACCCGCTGGCCGACCTGGTCCAGGGTCAATTCACCCAGGTGGTGGGTTCTCGGCCGCTCTTCCCAGCTCTCGCTCATCACCTGTCACCCTTGCCTTCGCCGTCCTCCCGGGGGCCGGGGGCAACGCCCTGTCCCCAAGGGCCATTGAGCGCGGCGGATATGTCCGCGGCCGAGGCCGCCGCGGTTTGGGTGGAGACGGAGACTTCCTCTCCGCTCCTGAGATTCCTGAGCACCGCCCGGCCCGAGGCCAGCTCCTCGTCACCGGTGAAGAAAAAGCCCAGGGCGCCCACCTTGTCGGCCGCCCGAAGCTGGGCCTTGAGGCTTCGGGGGGCCAGATCCATCAGGACCCTGGCCTGGCCGGTCAGGCGCAGCTTGTGGGCCACTTCGACGCCGAATTCCCTGGCCCTCTCGCCCCCGACCACGCCGATGAATACGGCCGGCCGCTGGTCGCGGCCCTCCATCTCGGCCAGGAGGAGCAGCCTCTCCAGGCCGATGGCGAAGCCGGTGCCGGGCACGTCCGGCCCGCCCAGGGCCTGGATCAGGCCGTCGTAGCGGCCGCCGCCGGCCACGGCGTCCTGGCCGCCCAGTTTGTCGCTGACCACCTCGAAGGTGGTCCCCACGTAGTAGTCCAGCCCGCGGACGAGGCGGTGGTCCAGGACGGCCTCGATCTCGAGCAAGGCCAGCCTCTCCCTGACCAGGACGAAGCTGGAGGCGCATTCCGGACAGAGATTGTCCGCCGAGGCCGGCGCCTGGGCGACGATCTCGGCGCAGCCGGGCTGCTTGCAGTCCAGGACCCGGAGGGGGTTGGCCTCCAGCCGGCGCCGGCAGTCCGGGCAGAGCTCCCCCCGGCGGTCCTTGAGGAAGTCGATCAGCTTGGCCCGGTAGGCCGGCCGGCAGCGGGGGCAGCCCAGGGAGTTGATGCGGATGGCCAGCCGGCCGGTCCGGCACTGCTCCAGGAAGCCGATCAGCATGGCGATCAGCTCGGCGTCCGCCTCCCCTTCCCCGGGGCCGATGACCTCGCAGTTGATCTGGTGGAACTGGCGGTAGCGGCCCTTCTGGGGCCTTTCGTGGCGGAACATGGGCCCGATGGTGAAGACCTTCCAGACCGGCTCCTGCTTGTGGATGTTGTGCTCGACAAAGGCCCGGCAGATCTGGGCCGTGGCCTCGGGCCTGAGGCTCAGGGAGTCGCCGGAGACGTCGGTCAGGGTGTACATCTCCTTCTCGACCACGTCGGTGGTCTGGCCGATGCCCCGGACAAAGAGCTCGGTCTTCTCCAACAAGGGCAGCCTGACTTCCTGGTAGCCGAAGCGGGGAAAGAAGTCCCGGGCCAAGGCCTCGACGAGCTGCCACTGACCCACCTCGCCGGGCAGGATGTCCTTCATGCCCCGGACCGTCTGAAAAGCCACCTCGTCCTCCCCGAGTCCCGGGGAATTGGGCCCGGGTCTCAAAGAGACTATTCTTAGGCCTTTTCCAGGGCCACTGTCAAGCCAAACGCCTCGGAAAAACCGGCCTCAGGCCGGCAGGACGTCGCCGCAGACCACCCGCCTCGGCCCGGCCCCGGTCTCGACCAGGAGGGCGCCGTCGGCGTCCACGTCCACGGCCAGGCCGCTGACCCGGCCGCCCCGGTCCTCGACGCTGACCGTCCGGCCCAGGGTCTGGTTCAGCTCCAGCCAGCCGGCCCGGATCTCATCGGCCGGCAAGGCTTGGTCCAGCAGGGACTCGAACCTGACCAGGAAGGCGTCCAGCAGGGCCAGGCGGTCGATCTTCCGGCCGCAGCAGGAGGCCAGGCAGGTGCACTTCTCCTCGGCCGGGGCGGCGTTGGCGTTGAGGCCGATCCCGACCACGGCCCAGTCCAGGAGCTGGGCCTGGCCGGCGATCTCGGTCAGGATCCCGGCCAGCTTGAACTCGCCCAGGTAGAGGTCGTTGGGCCACTTGAGCCCGGGCCTGAGGCCGGTCAGCTCCTCCACGGCCCGGCTCAGGCTGACCGCCGCGGCCATGGTCAGGCGGAAGAAGCTCCTCAGTTCCAGCCTGGGCCGGAGAAGCAGGGAGAACAAGAGGTTGCGGCCTGACGGCGAGCGCCAGATCCGCTTGAGCCGGCCCCGGCCCTGGGTCTGAAAATCGGCGATGACCAGGGCCCCGCCGGGCGTCCCGGCCGCGGCCAGGGCCTTGGCCCGCAGGTTGGTCGAATCGGTCCGCTCGAAGTAGTGGACCGGCCGGCCCAGCCACTGGCTGGTCAGGGAGGCGGCGATGAGGCTGGGACCGAGCTTGCCGGGCCGGCCGATGAGGCGGTAGCCCCGGCCGCCGGAGGCGGCGATGTCGATCCCCTCCCCGATCAGCTTGGCCACCCCCTTCCAGACCGCGGTCCGGGAAAGGCCCAGCTCGCCGGCCAGGGCCTGGCCCGAGACCGGGCCCGGCCCCTGGAGCAGGATCCGGAGTATCCGGGCGCTGGTCTCCACCCTCACCCGGCCTTGAAAAAGGCGGCCATGGCCCGGCGGGTCATGAGCAGGTCGGCCTTGGAGATCAGCTCGAAGGGCGAGTGCATGCCCAGGACCGGGACCCCGAAGTCGACCACCTCCAGGCCGTAGCGAGCCAGGTACTTGGCGATGGTGCCGCCGCCGCCCTCGTCGACCTTGCCCAGGCCGCCGGCCTGCCAGATGACCTTGGCCCGGTCCAGGACCCCCCTCAGCCAGCCCAGGTACTCGGCGTTGGCGTCGTTGGTCGAGTACTTGCCGCCGCTGCCGGTGTACTTGACCAGGCAGGGCCCGTAGCCCAGGTAAGCGGCGTTGCGCTTCTCGTGGACCTCGGGGTAGTCCGGGTCAAAGGCGGCGGACACGTCGGCCGAGAGGGCCCGCGAGTTGAAGAGGGCCTCCTCGATGGCCCAGGACGAGGGCTGGAGGCCGGCGGCGATGAAGAGCTGGGCCGTGACCTGCTCCAGGAGGCGGGACTGGGCCCCGGTGCTGCCGTCCGAGCCGGTCTCCTCCTTGTCCACGAAGAGGCAGACGCCGGGCCGGACCGGGCCGGACTGGACCGCCTCCAGGGCGGCCTTGAAGGAAGTGAAGACCGAGACCCGGTCGTCGTGGCCGTAGGCGCCGATGAGGGCCCGGTCCAGGCCCACGTCCCGGGCCCGCTCGGCCGGGACGGCCTCCAGCTCGGCCGAGACCAGATCGGCCTCACTCAGGTCGAAGCGCTCCTTGAGCAGCCTGAGCAGACTCAGCTTGAACCTGTCCTTGACCTCGGCGTCGCCCAGGGGCCGGCTGCCGACGATGAGGTTGAGCTTCTCACCCTCGAAGGCCTCGCTGAGCTTCTTTTCGTACTGGGCCTTGCGGGCCAGGTGGGGCAGCAGGTCGGCCACGGTGAAAACCGGGTCGTCGGGTTTGAGGCCGATCTCGATCTCGACCGTCCGGCCGTCGGGCTTGACCGCCACGCCGATGAGGGCCAGGGGCCGGGCCAGCCACTGGTACTTCTTGATGCCGCCGTAATACTGGGTCTTGAAGAAGACCATCTCCGCCTCCTCGTAGAGGGGCCTGGTCTTCAGGTCCAGCCTGGGGCAGTCGATGTGGGAGCCGACGATCCTGAGCCCTTCGCTGAGCGGCCGCTGGCCCAGCCAGGCCAAGGCGCCGCACTTGTGGCGGTAGAGCACGACCAGGCAGGTTTGGCCCAGGCAGGTCTCCCCGAAGCCGGCCCGGCCGGCCTCCCGGGCCAGCCAGTCGGCCGTGCGGCGCTCGGTGAGGCAGTAGTCCAGGAAGGCCTTGTACTCCTTGGCCTCCCGCTCGACCTCCCTCTCCTGGGCCGCGCTGAGCTTGTCCCAGATCAGGTCCGGCTTGTAGGACAGGTCTTCCTTGAGCTTCTTGATTTCCCGGCGGCTAAGCTTCTTCATCTCTCCTCCGCTAAACCAGCCCGAAGAGCAGGTTCTTGAAACCCTTGATCGTTGCCTGGGGCACCCTCTGGCCGATGCGGGCCATGAAGACGTTCTCCGGCCTGAGGGAGACGTTGGGCTCGTTGGTCGGATAGCGCCTGAAGCCGTAGGGCACCAGGAGCCGCATGAGCATGTCCCGGTACTGGCCGGCCGAAAACCCGGTCCCCTCCAGATCCCAGGTCCAGGAGTAGGCGACCATGTAGGCGATTCTATCCTCGATCAGCTCGTTGGTCAGCCCCAGGTCGAGGATCGCCCGGCTCAGCCCGGTCCGGCGGTAGGCCCGGGAGACCTCCAGAGCGGCGACCTCGTAGAGCGTGCCCGGCCCCAGGCGGCCCCAGAAGTCTTTCCTGTCCGGCTCCCTGAGGCAGCAGTAACCGGTGATCCTGTCGTCGCGGTCCAGGCCCAGGACCACGTCGCCGCAGCCGCCGTCGGCCATCCGGGCCAGGCCCTCGGGCGTGGTGAACAGGGAGCGGTACGAGGGGAACTTGCCCAGGCCCTCGTCCATCTCGTGTCCGGCCACGAAGGCCGGGGTGCACCACTCCACCAGCCTGATCCCGCCCAAGGGGGTGGCGAACTCCCCGCGGTCGCGGTTTAGCCTGGCCGCCGTTGGGGCGCGGTCAGAAGTCATCCCAGCCCGGGTGGAGCCGCTTGATCATCACCTTGAGGTCGAGGTAGCTGCCGTCCGGCGCCTTGGCGTAGCGGGGCAGAGTGGCCGCCTCGAAGAAGTCCAGCCGTCGGGCGCCCTGGATGGCCGCGTCCTCCGGCCCGACCACGAAGCGGGCCTCCAGGCGCTCCAGGCCGAAGCCCACGGCCAGGTTGATCAGGTCCAGGAGCAGCCAGGTGCCCAGCCGGCGGTTGCGGTAGTCCGGGTCGACCAGGACCCTGAGGAGGCCGATGTGCTGGACGCAGCCGAAGATGCGCCGGCGGAGCAGGCCCTCGGCCACGATCCGGCCGCCCGCCTCGGCCACCACCGGCAGGACCCGCCCTGGGTCGATGTTCTGGACCCACTGCCTGACCAGGGAGGGGTCGAGGATGTCGTGGGGCAGGTACCAGCGCTCCTCGTCCGGGATGCGGCCGAAGAACTCCAGAAGCTGCTCCAGATCCGAGGGCCTCAGAATCCTGAGGACAACCTCCTGGCCGTCCTTGAGAATGACCTGCTTGGGATACTCCAGCTCCATCCGCCTCTCCTCGTTCAATGATCCCCGGGGCTGACCGGCGGCTCCCGGCTCTGGCCGCCCCGGCCGGTCTCGACCTCCCCCCGGCTGCCCCGAACCCCGGGGCCCCGCGGCAGGCGAGCTATATTAGCATCATTCATCGCCTTAAGAAACGGGAAAGGCGGCCGGCTCAGCCTTGACAGGGCCGGCCGGGCAAGGTAATTTTGTTTGTTTAAGAAGAGCTCTCTCAGCCCCGGGCAGCATGTCTCTCAGCCGGACCAGACAGGACTTGCGGCAGGCCGTTGACTGGATCATCGACTCGGACAGAGTCGTGGCCCTGACCGGAGCCGGCATGTCGGTCGACTCGGGCATCCCGGCCTTCCGCGGCAGCCAGGGTCTCTGGGAGCGCTTCGATCCCATGGAGTACGCCCACATAGAGGCCTTCCGGGCCAACCCGGCCCGGGTCTGGGGCATGCTCAAGGAGCTGGACCGGGTCATCTCAGCGGCCAGGCCCAACCCGGCCCACCTGGCCCTGGCCGAGCTGGAGTCCCTGGGCCAGCTCGAGGCGATCATCACCCAGAACGTCGACGCTCTCCACCAGGTGGCCGGGTCCAGGCGGGTCATCGAGTTCCACGGCTCCCACGCGAGCCTGAGCTGCCTGGACTGCGGCCGGATCTGGGGCAAGGCCGAGATCGATCTGGAGACCCTGCCGCCCAGGTGCGCCTGCGGCGGGGCGCTCAAGCCCAACGTCGTCTTCTTCGGCGAGCCCATCCCCGAGGCGGTTCTGGCCGAGGCGGTGATCGCGGTCTCGGAGTGCGATCTGATGCTCGTGGTCGGCACCTCGGCCCAGGTGGTCCCGGCCAGCCTGATGCCCGCCCTGGCCCTCCAGTCCGGGGCCCGGGTGGTCGAGATCAACCTCGAGGCCACCGGCCTGACCAACCGGGTGGCCTCGCTCAGCCTCCTGGGTCAGGCCGGCTTGATCCTGCCCGAGCTGGTCGACGGGGTCCGCCGGGGGCTCCGGGGCTAGGTGATGGAACACAAGATATTGTGTCGCAAGAGCCTCAAGAAACAATTCCTTCATTGACTTTTAACCCAGCAGCGGCTACCATGTGGCCAGTTTCGCCAGGACGGTGAGGTATGAATTCAAGTTGGCTGCTTCCTGGTCTCAAGGCTCAGGCCGGCCTGGGCTTGGATACCGGTTTGATCAGTATTATCGCCCACGCCAGTACGATCGTCATATTCACCCTCCTGCTGCTCCTCTTTTTCTCGGTGACCACCTGGACCATCATCTTCATCAAGTGGCGCCAGGTCAGGGTGGCCCAGCGCCAGACGGTCTCCTTCCTGGACGCCTTCTGGAAGGCCAAGAGCCTGCCCCAGATCCAGTCCACCCTGGCCGCCTTCACCGGCTCGCCGGTGGCCGAGATCTTCCGGCTGGGCTACGCCGAGCTGGGCAAACTGAGCCGGGTCGGCGGCGGGCTGGAGGATAGCTCCATCGGGGCGGGGATCCCCTTCTCCGGGCTGGAAAACCTGAGGCGGGCCCTCAACCGGGCCGCGCGAGTCCAGACGACCAAGCTCAGCCAGTCCCTGACCTTCCTGGCCACCACCGGCAACATCGCCCCCTTTATCGGGCTCTTCGGAACGGTGGTCGGGATCATGAACGCCTTCAGGGGCATCGGCGTCCAGGGCTCGGCCTCCCTGGCCACGGTGGCCCCGGGCATCTCCGAGGCCTTGGTGGCCACGGCCGCCGGCCTGGCCGCGGCCATCCCGGCCGTCATCGCCTACAATTTTTTCCTTTCCCGGATCAGGGTTCTGGAGGCGGAAATGAACGGCTTCGCCTCCGACTTCCTGAACCTGATTGAGCGCGACGCCCTGCGCAAGGCTCAGTCAATTCGGGCGGCTTGAGATGCAGGTCGGCGGCAACAACGACCAGCTCATGGGCGACATCAACGTCACCCCCCTGGTGG